>Ga0315900_10003158_pt1 | contig 24354 bp, 20 predicted proteins | sample LakEriMetagenome_FD_203521 | JGI IMG/M metagenome (GOLD analysis project Ga0315900, IMG submission 203521) | Freshwater fungal communities from buoy surface, Lake Erie, Ohio, United States - Buoy 12 MA114 | ecosystem: Environmental > Aquatic > Freshwater > Lake > Lake biofilm | place: USA: Lake... | reverse complement strand
CGATTCCGCCGTGATCACGCTGGGCAGGCACCACGGAGATGTCGGTCGTGATGCCGTGCTGCCGCATGATCGGGTAGCACCAAAACGCCTCGGTCTTCACCGAAAAGCCTGGCGCGCGGTAGGTGTCGACCGGCTGGCCGGTCAGGTCCCGCAGTACGGCGAGGCAGTCCCCGAGATCGCGATCGAACTCCTCCGGCGTCATCTCGAACACGAGCCGGTGCCAATAGCTGTGGCAGCCGACCTCGTGTCCCTCGCGGGCGAGTCGGCGGATGAGATCGGGGTGCTTCTTCGCCACCCAGCCGACCGTGAGGAACGTCCCGCGGGCGCCGGCGTCGTCGAGCAGCCGCATCAGCACTTCGGTATCGGCGACGACGCAGGAAGGCGCGTCGTCCCATGTCCGCGGGTCGTTGTACCGGCTCCGGATCCCGAAGGAATGAAACCATTCCTCGAGGTCCACGCAGAAGGCGTTAAGCGGGCCATGGCCAGGGCGGGGGGCAGTGGTCTGGCGACTATCACTCACTTCAAGTGCCCGATGCTGCTCGCGGTGTTGAAGCGTAGTCGTGAACAAAATCTTCTGCCCCTATGAGTTGTTGGCAACGCTTGAAAGGAAAACGGAGAGCTACCGCAATTGACGCACTCATGAACGCCGTCTCGCAACAACAAGAAGGTTGTTCGACCGTGAAGCCAGTCTCCAGTTGAATGCAAGCCAAGGGACATCAAACAAGAGCGAGCCCGTAAGTGCAACGTGCCGGAGTCGCTGATTGCTGATGTTCGAGCAGAGTTTGGCCAAGGATGCCTTGGCTTGTCGGGATCGCGACCGAAGGCGATAGACCAAGGCGCGTTTGAAGCTCTCAAGTCCCGGCGGTTCGTTGAGAGTGATCTCTGGATCGAAGCCCGACTGTTTGAGTAAGGAGTGGAGGGATTGAGCGCTGTAGATGCTCACGTGGTTTGGCGGCACGTCGAATTCCGGCACCAAAGATTGCTTGCGCATTTGGGAAGGCGCGTCGGGTGTCGAGATGGCCACTATGCCGCCGGGTTTAAGGCTGTCGTGGGTCTCTTCGAGAAAAGGTCTCGCGTCAGCGATGTGTTCGATCACCTGGAACATCGTAACGATGTCGGCGCGGTCACCATCCCTCGTCTGAAAGTCCCGAAAGTTGGCAAAAGTTCCGATGCCTTGACGCTCTAGAAGTCGCCGGTTGGTCTCGGTGGACTCTGTCGCAAACCGAGTAAAGCCTGGGCCGAGTAGTGCAAGAAATGAACCACTTCCTGCGCCAACATCAAGAACTCGCTTGATCGTGTTGTTGGCGGCCAAGTAGTCGGCGACAATGCGGTATTCCCATCGAAATGTGGGGTATCCACTCTGCTCATGAAGAATGCTGTAGAACGCCTCATCGCCAGCAATATACGGAAAAGCAAAGAGGAAGTCGCAAGCCTGACAATGCATCATGAGGCATGATCGCTGCGACCACAGGTGCTCTATCGAGCGGACAAGGCGGTCATGCCTGTCTGCATTTCGTTCCTTTGGGCAAAACCACGCCGCTGCCTGGGTGGAGGAAATCTCCTGAACGGTGTGCACGTTTGGAGCGGAGCAAATTGGACAGTCAGGCGCCGCGTTCACGAATAACTGACCTAGTAGGCAATTCGTGGCTGTGAGAGGAAGCAGTGCATTCAGAGGGCTCCCGTCTCTTGGCGGGCCCCGTGATCAACACTGGCGAAGCGCTTGACCACCTTGGCAGGATTGCCGGCCACCATGGTGAAGGGCGGCACGTCGGCCGTGACGACGGCGCCGCTGGCGACGACGGCGGCCTTGCCCACCGTCACGCCGGGGAGGACGACCGCGTTGACGCCGATGAACGAGTGGTCGTCGAGCCGCACAGGCTGGAGGACCACCGGCACGAAGCCCTTGTCACGCAGGTAATGGGGCGCCTTGATGTGGGTCATGACGATCGCCCCGGCCGTCACCCGCACGTCGTCGCCGAGCGAGATGTTCTCTGGGTAGGCCGTTTCCAGGATGGCGTTCGGGTCGATGTAGCAGTCGCGGCCCATCCGCACGCCCCGCCAGCGGTGCAGCACGTTGATGACGCCGCGCGGCGCCACCCGCACGAGGTTGCCGAGCAGCCAGTTCCGCCAGAAGTAGTTCCAGACGAGCCACACCACGCCTCGGCCCCGCTCGTCGGCCGAGCGGGCCGCGTCGCCGAGCAGGCCGCGGGGCCGCCACGTGTCGGGCATGGCGGTGTCGTCCGGTCGCGGAGCCCCCGCAGGAGTGGGAACGGCAGCCGCCGTCGGGCCGCGGCCGGCCACCATCGCGAGCACGTCGGCTTCGCGAACGAGCGGCAGATGACCGAAGGCCGATTCATCGAGTCCGTGCGCCTCGATGAGTTCGCGGGCCTTCTTCGAGATGCGGGAGGCGGCTCCGGCCGCCGGTGCCGCCTGCGGTACGGACGCGACCGGGGCGGGCTGGGTTGCGGGGGCCGCCTCGCCGACCAGGCCGAGCAGTTCGCCGATGCCCACCATGTCGCCGGCCTGCCGCATGATTCGCAGCCGGCCGGCCTCGGGCGCTTCGACCTCGAGGACCGACTTGGAGGTTTCGATTTCCACGACCGGAGCGGCGGCCCGCACCGGTTCGCCGTCGGCGGCCAGCCAGCGGACGATCCGCACGCTGTCGTCGTTGACGGTTTCGCGGGGAACGCGGATTTCAGCCATGGGATGTGCCGTGCAGAAGGCCGCGGGCCGCGGCCAGGATGTGTGCCACGCCCGGCAGGCAGGCCGCTTCCAAGGGCCGTGCCGCCGGGATCGGCGATTCTACCGCCGCGACCCGGGCCACGGAGAGGCCCGCCGCACCGTATCGCTCGGCAGCCTGGGCTGCGATCTCGGCCCCCACCGACCCGAAACCCTGCCCCTCCTCCACCACCAGCAGGCGGCGGGTCGTCCGCAGGCTGTCTGCCAACACCGAGACGTTGAACGGGTAGAGCCGCGTCGGCAGAAAGAGGTCGGCGGTCACCTCGTCGGCTTCGAAGAGATCCGCCAACGCCTCCTCGGCGTCCAGTCCCATGCCTCCGAGGGCGACGATCGTGATCGCCGGAGTGTCGCCGGGCGAGAGCCGCACCGTGGGGTAGCGTTCATCGGTCGCGGCGAGCGTGTAGCCCGGCGGCGGCTCCGCGGAGACCCGCTTGCCGTAGAGGATCTTGTTTTCCACCACGAGAGTCGGTCGGTCGAGCGTCGCGAACAGCCGCCGGTAAAGTTCGGCAGCCGGGAAGCGGTGGTGGAGGCAGAGCACGTCGGTGCCAGGCACGCCGACGACGTGCCGCTCCAGCGACTGACTGTGGGTGGCTCCGTACCCGCGTTTGCCACCCATCGGTGTCCGCACCACGAGCGGCACGGTCACCTTGTCGGCGAACATGAAGGCGAACTTGGCCGCGTGGTTGATCCACTGGTCCATCGCCAGGGTCACGAAGTCGCCGAACATGATCTCCACGACCGGCCGCATGCCGCCCAGCGCGAGGCCGTTGCCGATGCCGACGATCGCCAGTTCGGAGATCGGCGTATTGCGGACGCGGCCGGGGTAGGTCGCCGACAGGTCCTTCGTGCACTTGAAGGCGCCGCCGTAGGGGCTCTCGATGTCCTCCCCGATCAGGATCACTCGCTCGTCCGTCACGAGCGCTTCGTTGAGGCCGCGCTGCACGGATTCCACGACCCGCTCCTCCTCGAAGCGGACCGGCTGCCATTTGGTGTCGCCGCCCGCCGGCAGCGGATCGATGCAGCCAAAGTGGGCAGCATCGGCCTCCGCGGCGGCTGTGTCGATCTCGACATCGACCGCGGCGGCCAGACGCTGCCACCGCGGGTCGCCTGCCAGTTGCTGCTCGATCACAGCGAGCGGGTCGCGATCCCAGTGGGCCTGAACGTAGTCGGCCGGCCGGTTGTCGTCTCCCTTCGAGTGGGCCATGAGGCGAAAGGTGTCGATCCGGAAGAACAGCGGCCGCGAGGCGTGCCGCACCTCGGCCACCGCCGCCTCCATGCCGGCGAGCAGTTCGGGCCAGTCGTAGGTGTCGCCCGACCGGGCCTCGATGCCGAATGCCCGCGCGCGGCCGCAGATGTCGCCGGCGATCGTCTCGGTCTGGCAGGTGGACTGGGCGTAGAGGTTGTTCTCGCACACGATCAGGAGCGGGAGATCCCACTTCGACGCGATGTTCAGGGTTTCGTAGAGGGCGCCTTCGCCCAGCGTTCCATCACCGATGAACACCACTCCAATGGCGCCGGTGCCGCGGAGCTTCTGGGCCATAGCCAGCCCGGCCGTCACCGGCACGATCCCGCCCTGGATGCCGTTGGAGAAGTAGCGGCCGAGTTGCAGGTGCTGCGAGCCGCCGCGGCCGCGGCAGACCCCGGTGTCTTTCCCCATCACTTCGGCGATCAGGCTGGCGACGCTACCGCCTGTGGCGAGGAAATGGCCGTGGCCGCGGTGGTTGGAAAACACGATGTCGTGCGGGGCGATCGCCCGGCCGACCGCGACGGCGCTGAACTCCTGCCCGATGCACGTGTGGACCGTGCCGAAGAGCTTGCCTTCCGCATACAGCGCGAGGAGCTTTTGCTCGGTGCGGCGGATGCGGAGCGCCTGCCGCAGTTCCGCTTCGTGGCGGTCGAGCAGGTCTGCCGCCGATGCGGCGGCCGGACGGCCTGGGGCGACGGGCGGGGGGGCGATGCTCATACGCGGTGCTTCATGCGACCGACCGCCACGCCCTCGACCACGTCGCAGACGGCGCCGAGCAGGCGATCGTGCGAAAACCGGGTGTTCACGGCGTTCCTCGCGGCCCTCCCCATGGCTTCGAGCTGCTCCCGGGGCCTGTCGAGGATACCACGCAGAATCGCCGTCAGCGCCTCGACGTCACCGTGCCGCACCGACCAGCCGCAGCCGTGGTCGCGGACGATGTCGGCCGCGTGCGATTGGGGCGGCGCCAGGGCCAGAACCGGCTTGCCCAGGGCCATCGCCCCGTAGATCTTGCAGGGGTGGACCACGCCCACGCCCTCGTCGGCGATGGAGACCGCGTGCACGTCGCCGGCCGAGAGCGAATACCGAATCGAGTCGAGCGGCTGGTAGGGGAGCGTGAGGATATTGGGAGGGTGGTCACGGGCCACCATCTCGTCGATCTCGCGCTTCACCACGCCGCCGCCGATGAACACGAACCGCAAGTCGGCGATTCCCTCGACCTGCTTCGCGGCTGCGAGGAGCGTCGCCAGCGGCGTCGAATAGCCGGCGTTGCCCGAGTACATGATGACGCACTTCCCATCGAGGCCGTGCCGATGGCGGAAGGGATTCGACGCGGGCGGAATCGCCTCGAGGTGCGTTTCCAACGGCCAGGGGGGAATCACGTGCAGGCGGTCGGCGACATTCGCCTTCCGCAGCATCCGCTCCCTCATGTAGTCGTCGAGCACGATCACGGCGCCGGCCCGGGCGAGCGTGCGGCGGTTCATCCAGTCGAAGACGCGGGCCACGAGCGACCGCTCACCGATCCGCCCCGACGTGACCATCTGATCGGGATTGATGTCCATCGCCCACCAGACGAGCGGCACGCGCCGCATCCAGGAGACGATCGTGCCTCCAAAGCCGGCGAACGGCGGGCTGGTGCTGACCAAGACGCCCGCGAGCCGGCCGAGGAACAGCCCGCGCACTACCGCCTGCACCATGAACAAAGCCTGGGCGACAAGGCGGATCGCGATCGACGACTTGCCGAAACTGGACAGCGGCAGCCGGCAAACCTCGACGCCGGCCCGGGTTTCACGGGGCGGATAACGTACGGAGGGATCGTCGTAGCCGCGGCCCGCCGTGTAGACCACGACTCGCCAGCCGCGGCGGTGCAGCGCTTCGGCCGCATCGGCCAGATGCTGGCCCACGGCTGCCGGATCCGGCGGGTAAACCTGGCTGATGACGAGCAGGGTGCCCTGTGCCGCCGGATCGCTCATGCCGCTCGTCGCTTACCAGGGATGAAGCGGTCGAGAGCCGTCGCGATCGCGCATCCGATGGCCGCTCCAGCCATGTCGTAGACCCAGTCGAGTGGTTCGGCGGCTCGGTAAAAGAACGGTTGAGTCGCTTCGTCCACGGCGGCCCACACGGCGACCATGGCGAGCACGGCGAGCGTCGCTCGCGGTGCCGCCATGCCACGGAGACGAGCGCACGCCCAGAGCAAGCCGGCCAGGATCGCGTAGGCGACGAAGTGGAGCGTCTTGTCCGATGGCGGCCGCTCGGTGCGCAGCATGATCCGGAGGTAGGCAGCCGGGTCATAGGGCCAATGCGTAGCGAGTTCGAGGATGCAGGCGTAGCCGAGCGTAATAGCCTCGACAAGCCTGCGCATCGGCATGGTGGGGGACACAGTCGGACCCATTACACTCCGTGATACCGCCGATACCATTCGACGAACTTCGCCACGCCGGTCTCGATCGGCGTGCTGGGCTTGAAGTCAACGGCTTGAGTGAGGGCCTCGACGTCGGCGAACGTCGCTGGCACGTCGCCCGGTTGCATGCCGACCAGGCGGATCTCCGTGTTCCGGCCGACCAGCTTCTCGAGCAATTCGAGCACGTAGCGAACCTCGACCGGCGTGTGGTTGCCGATGTTGTAGACCCGCCACGGAGCCTTGCTCGTGGCCGGGTTCGGGGCTTCGCCGGACCAGTCCGGATCGGGCGTCGCCGGCCGTTCCACGAGGCGGGTGATCGACTCCACCACGTCGTCCACGTATGTGAAGTCGCGCTTCATCTGGCCGTGGTTGTACAGCTCGATCGGCGTGCCCGCGACCATGGCCGCCGTAAACTTCCACATCGCCATGTCGGGCCGGCCCCACGGGCCGTAGACCGTGAAGAAGCGGAGACCGGTCGTGGGGAGTCCGTAGAGGTGACTGTAGGTGTGGGCCATCAGCTCATTGGCCTTCTTCGTGGCCGCGTAGAGGCTGATCGGATGATCGACGGTGTCGCCCACGGCGAAGGGCAGTTTCGTGTTGGCCCCGTACACGCTGCTGCTGGAGGCGTAGACCAGATGGCCCCGGCCCTGATGGCGGCAGGCCTCGAGAATCGACAGGAAGCCCGTGAGGTTCGCGTCGAGGTAGGCCCACGGGTTTTCGATCGACCAGCGGACGCCCGCCTGGGCCGCCATGTGCACGACGCAATGCGGGTCGGTGACGCGGACGATCTTGGCGATCCGCTCGCGGTCGGTGAGGTCGGTCTCGTGAAACGTCCAGCCGGGCATGCCCGCCAGTTGCGCGAGCCGGTCGCGCTTCAGCTTCTGGGAGTAGTAGGCGTTGACGTTGTCGATGCCGACGACGGCGTAGCCCTCGCGGAGCAGCCGCATGGCGGTGTGGAAGCCGATGAACCCGGCGGTGCCGGTAACGATGACGGTTTTCTGGTTGCGGGACGCGGTCATGTGGATTCCTGCCTCGGGACCTGGCCGGCCTGGTCGCCGGACTTGCGGAAACGGATCACCTTCGCGGGCACGCCGCCCACGATGGCGTAATCGGGAACATCCTTGGTGAGGACGGCCCCGGCGGCGACGATCGCGTTAACAGTTGAAACGCCACGTCTGTGAGTCGCTCGATATGAAACGTTCGGTGACAAAAAGATACAGCAGTCGCTGCGCAAACCAACTGCCAACTACGCAACCAGCCGGGGCGCTAAGTCTAGAAACGAATGATCCGTTGACCGAACATGTGCATCGCCGCGCAAACGATAAGACCAACTTATTTCGAAGCCTCGGGGTTCCTTTTCGCGACTATAAATTGAAGCGAGTAAGGCCGGCCCAACAGTACCTGATTCTTCAATGCGAGGATCATTCGCAGCAGCGGCAGCAGTGGCAACGATGCCCGCAGGACGACCGCCTTCAACGATCGGCCGGAAGTGTGCGCGAGATAATTGCGGAAGTGTTGCGCCGCGAGTGGGTACTGTCGGGACTGAAGGAGACGTGCCGCGAGAATGTATTCACCATGGACTTCCGGACTCGTCGCCTGCGGAGGGGGAGTGAGCGAAAGATACCGGTTTTCTTCTGCACTCCAATCGGTGACTTCCTTGCCGCTCGTGCGGCGCTCGGCGTGGAGTTTCTCGGCCAGTCGCCCGGCGGCCGCCTGACGAAAGGATTGCCGGGCGCTGGCGGATGAAGCAGAGACCGTGTAGCGGTAGAGCAGCGAGGGAAGCACGGCAAAGTCGCCGAAGGCGAGCAGCCGCAACCAAAGGTCGAGGTCTTGGCTGCAGCCACGAAAGCGATAGAGGTTGGCTTCGCGTTCCAGTGCAGTCCGACGCATCACGACGCTCCCGTGCACGATCGGCCGATCGCCACGCTCCAGCCAGGCCCGCACCTCTGCGGGAGCGGCAGGCGGCGTGAAGGCGAATGGATAACCCCAGGGCTCGTGCACGAACTCGGCCCAGGTGCCGCAGACGATCACCGCGGGATTGGCCTGCATGAATCGCACCTGCGCCTCGAAACGCCCCGGCAGGCTCTCGTCGTCGGCGTCCTGGCGGGCGATGAGGGGGGCGGTGGTCGAGCGGATGGCCGTGTTGAGCGACGGGCCGAGGCCCTCGTTGGCCTGGTGGATGACACGCATGCGGCGATCGGCGGCGGCATACCGATCCAGAATCGCGGCTGTGTCGTCGGTCGAGCCGTCGTTGACGACCACGAACTCGAAGTCGCGAAACGACTGTGACAGCACGCTCTCGACGGCCTTGGCGACGCAGTCGGCTCCGTTCTTCACGGCCATGACCACGGCGAGAGCGGGCGTCGCGGTCATCGGCTCGGGCATTGGCTTCCCGTCGGTCACGAGCCGCCCCCCATTTCCTGCTGACGATGCTCGATCACCTTCAGCCGGATCAGGTAGTCGTAGAACGCCATCAGCATGCAATAGTCGAAGCCACCGCGACCGTCGAGGAATCCCCACTTCCACACGTAGAGATACAGGAACCGCACGACGGGGCGGAGCGGCAGGTGGTCGGCCAACCGCTTGCGAGCCTGCTGCTTCTCGCCCGCGTCGCGAGCGAAGATCGCCGCGGGCAGCGAGGCGAGGAATCCCCTGTCGTCGTGGGTGATGCGTCGCGCCTCGTCGTCGGAGTAGCGATTGTGGCGGGCCACCCAGTCGGCGATGCCCTTGGAAAAGTTGTAGTGGGTGTAGGGCTCGAGCGCGATGCCGGTGCCACGGGTCGCGTGGTCGAGGTGCTGTCCGTGCCCCACCTGCTTGAACCGCGCTTCACCCAGCCGAAGGAAGCGGGCCTGGTAATACGGATACATGGTGCAGCGGCGGATCCAGCGGCCCATGAAGATCACGCGGTTGGCGAGCATGTAAGCGCTTTTCTCGTCGGCGTCGGCCAGCCGTGAGAGTTCGGCGTGGAGCCGGGGCGTCAGGCATTCGTCGGCGTCGAGGTGCAGCACCCAGCGGTGCTTGAAGACGACGTTGTCGATGGCCCAGTTGCGCTGTCCCGCGAAGGTGTCGAACGCCCGCTGCAGAAAGCGGGCGGCGGTGTTCTTCACGATCGCTTCCGTCGCGTCGTCGCTGAAGGAATCGAGCACGACGACGTCGTCGCAGGAGGCGAGCGATTCCAGGCAGCGGCCGATGTTGACGGCCTCGTTTTTCGTCAGCACGAGCGTGGAGTAGGGCACGGCGAATCAGGCTCCAGTCGCGCCAGCGCGTCTCGCCCCGATGGCGGCGAGTTCCGCGAACAGCCCGTCATACTCCGCCGCGGCGGTCCTCGAGTCGTAGAGCGCGGCACAGGCCCGCGCCTTGTCCGCCAGGTCGCGCCGCAGGTGTTCTGTCTCCAATGCTGTCTCGATTTGACGGCAGAGCCCTCCAACATCCCCGGACTCGTGGCCCAAAACGGCGCCGGCGGCGGCCAGTTCGCGGGCGTCGGTCCCCCAGAAACTCGTCACGACCGGCACCCCGAGCCCCATCGGCTCCAGGACCGAGTTCGGAAAGCCCTCGTAGTGCGACGGAAACACGAACAGGTCGGCCGCCGTGATCAGGGTGAACGGAGGATTCACCCAACCGGCCAAGCGAACGCGGTCGGCGAGCCCGCGGCTCGCTGCGAGGCGTTCCAGGGTGCCGCGGAGCGGGCCGTCGCCGACGATCGTGAGCTGGACGTCGCGCCGCGGCGCCAGACGGGCGACCGCCTCGATGAGATCCTCCAGGCCCTTGTCGGGCACAAGCCTGCTCGTGGTGACCAGTCGGGCCGGACCCGCGATCCGGTAATCCTTCTTGGAGGGCGGGAACTCCGTGAAGTCGAGAAGGTTGTGCACGCGACGGCTGATCGCCGCCGGCACGTGAAAATGCGTTCGCAGTTCCTCGACGCCATCGGTGCAGTTGGCCGTCACGATGTCGCAGCGGGTGAGCGCATTTCTCATTGCCCAGTTGTTGGCCCTGCTGCGCATGCCCCAGCCGAACTTATTTAATGCCTCCCAGGGGCGAGTGATCTCTATGTACCCGAATCCGCCAGGGTGCCCCGTCAGGACGAAAGCAGCCCATGCCACGAGGAGCGGCTGAATCCCAAATGCAACCGTCGCTAAGGGACGAGCCGTACGGATGTACGATGCCAGCCTTGTTGCGGCCCTGGGGTAGCTTGTCCAAGTGGTCTTCTCAAGTGAAACAACAGCCTTCAGGTGGGCGCGAATATCGGGTTCAACGTCGGCGCCGAAGGTCGCAAACGCCACATTCGGTGACCGAATCCAACGGCAAATTTGCCGCATGTGATAGGCAGCGCCGCCACCGAGTGCCAGGTCAGGTCCGACGAGGAGCAGGTTGCGACCGGAATGCCCATCGGTCTCGAAGGATGCGGCAAGAGGCATTTTTTCAATCATGCGGCATTCAGGCGAACGCTGGGCGGTATCGAGCCACCGGCGAGAAGCCAGTCGTAAGCAGCGGAAAAGCGCGAGGTAATCGAGTCCCAATCAAACTCCTCTCGCGCAACCTGCGCAGCCTTTGTCCCCTTGGATCGCAGCGCGCCGGCGTCCATCTCCGCCGCTTCTCGTAGTGCGATTTCGAGTGATTCAACCCTAATTGGCACCCACCAGCCAGTGCCTGTTCTCTCCAGCAGTTCCCATGGTGCGCCGTGCGTTGTAATCACCGGCAGGCCGGCCAGCATGGCCTCCGCGACGACGAGCCCAAAGTTTTCGGAATACGTTGGAAGAATGAACAGATCGGACCGGGCGTACCATGACCACTTTTCGGTGTCAGGTATTCCTGCGACCACTTGCACGCTATCCGCGATGCCCATGTTCGTAATGATCGATCGCAGATAAGCCGCATGGCCGCGCTCGTCATTGCCGGCAATCACAAGCCTCCAATTTGGAGGCCGGACCCGATTCCAGGCTTCAAGAAGCAGTGGAAGGCCCTTTTTCGGCGAAATACGGGACAGGAAAAATGCCTGCCGGAAAAGCGGCGATGACTGGCGGGGCACAGGGTGGGCATCGAAAATTCCATTCGGAACAAGAACGATGGGCTGCCGCAGTCCCATTCCGCGAATCGCTGCCATCTCGGAACGAGAAGTGGCATGTATCGCGGCAGCGTTCACCAGATCGCAGCGCTGATAGGCAGTCCATGCGACGAGTTTTTTGGCCCCTCGGCTGCGCACCGCCCAAGGCTCCAGCATGCCGCGAACGGATATCACGTGCGGTACGCTGACCTCGGCGCAGGCGGCGGCGACGGCATGACAGGCCGGGGTCCAGATGCCGTGCGAATGCACGAGTTTTGCACCCGAGGCGGCGATAGCGTCGGCGACTTCTCGGCGGGCGTGGCTGCCGGCGTCGAGCCCCAGCGCGGCCCACGCTGCGCCGGCGGAACTACCGTAAAAGCGTTCGACGGTTGCCGCGACCGGCACCTCTGGCTCATCGATGCGCCTGGTGAACAGGCCGACTCGCCGGCCATGGCGCGACAGGTTGTCCACGAGGGCCGCGACGGACCTCGGCGGCCCGCCCGCGGTGGCACGGAGGTTGGCAATGGCATGGAGAATCACTGGATGTGGCGGATTCGCCGCCCATCAGGCCTGGTAGTAACGGGCCGGCTTCTTTTGGGCGTGGTTGCGGGCATCGACAAGCGGCACGCCGAGAGCCCCGAAATCGAAATCGCGGTATTCCGCGTGTTGCGTGCAGAGCACGAGCGCGTCGTAATCGGCCGAGATCGGCCGGGAGTGACGCCCCGCCACCTCGTGATTGCTGCGGCCCGGCCGGATCTGGGGCACGTAGGGATCGTTGTAGTCCACCTTCGCGCCCTTGGCCTCCAACTCGTGCATGATCTCGTACGTCGGTGATTCGCGGTCGTCGTCCACGTTTGGCTTGTAGGCCAATCCAAGGACGAGAATCCGCGAGCCCCGGATCGACTTGCCGGAGTCGTTGAGGGCGTCGCCTACCCGGCTGACCACGTACGACGGCATCGCGCCATTGATCTCGCCGGCGAGTTCGATGAGCCGCGTATGCTGGCCATACTCGAGCGCCTTCCAGGTGAGATAGAAGGGATCGATCGGAATGCAGTGGCCGCCGAGCCCAGGCCCCGGATAGAAGGCCATGAATCCGAAGGGCTTCGTCTTCGCTGCCTCGATGACCTCCCAGACGTCGATGTCCATCGCCTTGTAGACGACCTTGAGCTCGTTCACGAGCGCGATGTTTACGGCTCGGAAGATATTTTCCAGGAGCTTGGTCGCCTCGGCTGCGCGGCAGGAACTCACGGGCACCACCCTCTCGACGACGGTCGTATACATCCTCTCCGCAAGTTCCCGGCACGTGGGCGTGAGGCCGCCGACCACCTTGGGAATGATGCGGAGCTTGGAGTTTGGATTGCCCGGATCTTCGCGCTCAGGCGAGTAGGCGAGATGGAAATCGACGCCCGCCTTCAGCCCGCTGCCCTTCTCGAGGATCGGCAGCATCACCTCCTCGGTTGTGCCGGGATAGGTCGTCGATTCGAGCACGATCAACTGGCCGCGGCGCACGTGGGGGGCGATCGCATGGGCGGTCTTCTCCACGTAGGTGAGATCGGGCACGCGGTTCACGGTGAGCGGCGTCGGCACGCAAATGACGATCGAATCGGGTTCCGAAGCCCGTGAAAAATCACATGTGGCGGACAGGCGGCCCGCCTGCACGGCCTCGCCGATGGCAGCGCACGGGATGTGGTGAATGTAGGAGGCACCCTTGGCGAGGGCCTCGATCTTGGCCGGGTCGGTGTCGAACCCGAGCACGGCGTTGCCGGCCTTGGCGAAGGCAAGACCGAGCGGCAGGCCCACGTAGCCGAGCCCGACGATGCCGATACGCTGTGCCGAGCCGGAGGCGACTGTCACGGAGAGGATCCTTGCTGGTGAGGGCAAACGAGGTCGAAGACGCGGCGGTGCTCCCGCAGGAACGCCTGGAGGCTCATGAATTCAACTCCCCGGGCGCGTGCCTGTCGATGGAAGGCCTGCCAATCCCGGATTCAGGAGTGTCAACATCCCGGCAAAGGCTTCAAGAGTATGGGTCGAAGCGTGCTCGAAATGTGTGCAGCGGGTGGTGGTAGTCATGCGAGTGGAGTGAAAACCAGCCAAGCGGCCTCGGCGACTCTCAATGCTCAAGACGCTCATAAATCGGACCCTCACGCAGGCGTTGCGATCATCGGGCCGCCGGCGTCTCCACCTGGAAGACGGGCACTTCGACAGGCTTGAAGACCCGGGAAGCAGACTCCAGCTTTGGCAGCAGCAATACGGTGTCTGTCAGCGCGGGGAAAAGCGGTTGTGGCATCGCTCGGTAGTCAAACTCGTACACCCAAAACGAGTGCTCGTGCTCAAGTTTCGCTACTTCCCGCCGTGCGCTTGCGGTCTTGATCGCCGTCTGGAGTCGGAGACGTGTCGATGCCGGCAGCCAATCTTTGGCGGCCGGCAGCGTGCGCCGCACGGCTGCCCAGAGCGACGGTAGGAAGCCACTCCGAGGAGCGTGGGACTGGACGTCACGAGCCGTTTTCTGAAACTGCCAGTCAGGTGATTGCGGTGAAAGATAGCGAAATACTTCTCGCCACGTCCATTGAGGCTTGTTGACGAGGTTGTAACATCCGTCCGGTACGGCGGCTGAGTGTGAAGCGACACATGCCTCTGCAATCGTTGCGGTGTGCACAGTATTGGAAACTGCATCTCCATCGACGCACAGCAATGGGGCGACCATCTGACCAGCCGCCATGAAGCGATCGTTCTTTGCTTGGTTGTAACCGATCACATGGCCCAAGCGCAATGCGACGCCCTTGCGGCCGATTGCGCGGCACTTTCTCAGGAACTCAGATTCCGCTGCCGCTTTGACCCGGTCATATGGGGGGCGCGGCTCCCACCCTGTGACGGCCGGATCAATGGCCCTGGCGATTACGCGAACAGTGCTGAAGAAAACCACGACGCCTGACGGCGGTGATGCCGCGACGACCGTAGATACAAGGTCGCTATTCGCCTTCACAGCAGCCGCAGTCGTGCCGTCGGTGCTGTCGGCGTAAGCTGAGATAATCACAAGGTTTGCATCAGCCAACGCGGCGTTCATGTCCGGGCCCGAAGACGCGGATGCGAAGCGAACGCGAAACCCGCAGTGACGCAGGAATGCCGCGCCCCATGGATTGCGCACGATGGGGACAACATCATGGCCCCACTCGCGAAGGATCACGCAGAGTTCCCGACCAACCTGCCCGTTCGCGCCGACAACTGCAATATTCATGTCACCGTATTAGTTGATAAATGTTTTCGACCATCGTAGTTGTTCGCAACGACGTATCGACTTCGGGCTCCAAGGGAGATTCACCGCGCACTTTTGAGAGAAAAGAGTCCCATTGCAGGTGGAACGACTGATTGATTTCGGTGGCGCCCTGCGATGCTTTACTGGTTACAAGCCAGGAGTGTGCCTGGCGATTAGCGACAGAATGCATGACGGGCTGAGCCCCGGGAATGCCGTGATCGAACGTGATACTCGCGTGCTCAAAGCGGTAGACCGACAGCGAGGGAGCTGGCCGCAGGAGGGTCAGAAAATAGTCGATGGGCACCTGCGTGTCGCCGTCCGTGGCCAGCAGTGAGGCCTTCACTTGCACGTCGAGTCCGTCTTGAAGGATGCCCTCACCCCCAGTGACCTGAAGGTCGAACGTCTCGAAGATCGTGTCCAGTTGGCTGAGAGTATGTACGCCTCGCTCCGCAAGAATTCCCCCTCCACTGAGTTCCCGCTTGAATTGGTAGTGTTGTTCACCCTTTCCAGTGCCGCGCATCATCGCGGATTCACACACGGAAACCGTCTGCAGGCGACCGAATGGCCGTGCACCCACGATCGTTTTCAGGGAAAGGATGCTCGAAAACCAGCGGCGATTGTAGTTGCAACTTAATCGAGGATTGGCTCGGATCAGTGAGGCATGATCCTTTTCGAGCATGGCGAAGGGTTTTTCAGCCAACACGGGTATGCCTGCCCTCGCAAAGGCATCGTAATAAGGGTCACGAGCCCCCCACGGCGTTGCCAGGAGAACAGCATCGACGCGAGGCAGAGACTCGATCTGCTGCGGAAGCAGGAAGGCAGGTGCACCGCAAATCGTCGCGATGCCGCAAATGTCGCGGGTGTCGGCCACATACTCGATACGAACGTCTGGCCGTGCAAGTAGAACGGGCAGATGATGCTGTAGCACAATGGCGCCAGCACCTACGATTCCCACCGAACACCGGCGTGAGTGACGGCTCATGAATACATGTCCCACAACGAGTCAGGCACGACAAATCTCCTTAAAAATTCGCTTATGTTCCGCGACGTAGTGTGGCAGGGACAGGTGCGTCAACGCCCTAGCGCGTGCCGCATGAGCGAAACGGTGCAGGTCTTTGAGAATGGCGGCGACAGCGGCCGCGAGCGCCTCCGGCGGTGGGTAATCGTTGCTCTCGAACGACGCCCCTGTATTCAATCCTATGCCGGCGTCGGGGCCGACTAACTCAGGCGTTCCACCATTGTTTTGATAGACGACAGGCAAGCCGCAAGCAAGCGCCTCGCTGACGAGGTGGGGGCAGAAGTCCATTGCCTGGGTATGAAGCAACAGAGCGCATTGCGACAGGAGTTCAGGTGCCTCGTGCCGCGAGTAGGGCGGGTGATAAATCACGTCCTTCTCGTCGATCCCAGCGCGGCGTAATCGATCGGTCACGAGGCGACGGCAAGCGATATCAGGTTGGGACTCGGACTTGTATCCGGGAAGGAACAGTTCAAGATCGGTACACTCGGGAACTGACTTCTTCAGGTAGACGAAAGCATCGACAGCCGAGAGTGTTCGGGGGGTACGCGGCCCGGCTCCCCAGAGACAGAAAATCCGGCTTCTCTCCGCATTGGATGCTTCCAGGCGCGGCCGGTATCTGTCAGTGTCCACGGCGTTGGGGAGAATTGCGTGTGGCGTCGCGAGTTTGCCAAGAAATTCTTCGCAAGCCCACTGGCAAAACTGGGATTGATAAATGATGAAAGTTGCCCGTTTGCGAGTGCCGTGCATCTGCGCATTGAGGGCCTTCCACGAGCTGCCCGCCGTCTTTGGCAGATGAATTCCATTTTGGTTCAGCACAACCGGAATACGTTTTCGTGCAAAACATCGGATAACGGCGTCGCGGCCGGGAAAAAAGACGCTTGAGACCGCGTAGCAAACCGCAGCCGTCGGAAATGAATGCGGAAATGCTGCGGCAAGATCCGTCAGTTTGACTTCGCCGCCTTGGGCAAGCTCGTGCAGACTCGGAGGAGGGCACGGAAACCGTTTCGACAAGTAACACACGCAGGGCCAATCGGGTGAGTAGCCGATGCGTTTGGCTCGTACGGCGGCGCTCAGTGACCGCGCAGCATGGACGACCCCGTGAAACCGCGACCAGGCAATCGCCGGAAGCCTCGCCAGTGACTGGTATGCCTTCAATGGTATTCCACGGCGGGCAAGTCGCGGTTCAATTCAATTGCGAATCGCCGGATGGCCAAGGGATGCTCGTGGTCGCCTGCTGCTTTCACGACGTGGGCAATGAGTTGCTGCGCACTTTGTGAGCCGCCGCGAGGTCGAGCCATGTCGCTGACGCGAGCGAATGGCAGATTTGTGCCCCGTAAGGCCTGGGATCTGACTCAGTTGCCGAGCGCCATGGAGTTCAGCGTTGGCCGCGATCGCCCACTGAGCCTGTAGACGGCCAGATAGCCGAGCATCGTGACGAAGGCCATACACACGGGCTCCCGGTTCATCACGCTGGCGTTATGAAACATCGACTGGATGAAAACGAGGCCAAACGCACTGGCCGCGACCACGGCGGCCGTTTTGGCAGAAAATCCAGGCGTGTCGGCAGGATGGCGCACCACTCGTAGGATCGTGTTGGCGGCCGAGACGAGGAACGTGATCACCAAGCCCGCACCCACCCAGCCGTAGTTCAGCAACACGCCAAGATACCCGTTGTGCGGTGCCAAGGCCTTCATGCCGGCGAGGTCGTAGCGTTCGGCCACCGGCAGAAATCCGTCGTCGGCCCAAGTTTTTCCGCTCGCCGTAAGCCCGAGCGGGCATTGGAGCGTCAGGTTTAAGGCTTGGAGCTGCAACCCGATCCGAAATCCGTAGTCTTGCGAAGCCATCGTCTTGGTGACGATGTCGGCTGGTGGCTTTGTGAACTCAGATACGGCCGTCGGGATGATCGATCCTGCGGAAATGGTGAGGAGCAGAAGGACGAACGGGAGCCGTGTTGAAAGCGTCGCCTTAAACGGCCCCAAGTAGAGCAGGCCGAGGCCGGCTACGGCGCCGAGCACGGCGGAGCGTTGCAGGGAGTAGTAAAGGGTCGCAAGCGAAAGACTGGCGAGGCCGAGTAGCAACAGGTTTGCGGTGTTACGCCTTCCGCGCGCCGCGAGCATGGGTGACAGGGCTGCATATGCCAGCGCACCGCAACTCACATACCCGAGGCCATGCTGCCGCGGCGTGAGGCCGGTGCGAAAACTACGTGCAATCGTGAGGGCAGAGATTGATTTCTCGTAAGATTCTTGAAAGTACATGTCGGCGTAGAGTTGCGCCCGGAGCGGCACGAATCGGTCGGGCATGCGCAGTTCGCAGAAGTACCAGATCTGGGAGATGGCGAGCAGCACGAGCAGCAAGGTGAGAAACCGCTTTGGCCGTGCAGGATTGGAGATCATGTAGCCAAGAAACGACACGATCGACGATGCACCGATAAACTGCCGGGCCGTGGCAGCGGCGGCGTAGTAGAACGGCATGTTGAGAAACGAGTCGCCCGCTGCCTGCAGAAAAAATATCAGCGCGAGCACGGCGAGAAAGGGAATGCGCACCACGATGGAGAGGCCATTCAGGAAATTCCTCGGTGCAAGAACAACGAGCGCAATCGAAAGCCCGCTCGAGATGGCGATCGGGATCAGGGGCACGCGGATCAGGGCCCACGTCTGCGCCACGAGTGTGGCGAGGGCCAAAACGTCGTAGCCCGTGAAAACAGCCTTGTGCCGTGATTCCCGGGCGATACTGATCGGGGCTGGCCAGACAGGTTGCGGTTGAACTTTGAGCGTTGGGGAGAGTGTCGTCATGGCGGCTGAGACTGCGGGTGGCTTCATTTACTTCAGATCAGTACGTCCAAGCACGGACGGCTTATTCTCGGGCACGGGAAAATTTGCCTTCAAGAAGCAGTTTAGAGCCTTCATCGTTGACTGAGAGCCAAAAGCCGCTCGATCCGCTCGGTCAGGGCGAATCGTTCCACCGCGACAGTGCGGGCATCCGCCGAGCAGCGGTTCCATTGGCGGGGATCGGCAACACGAGACATGGCCCGCGCAAACGCTGGCGGGCTCCAGTCGCGGATACCCGTGACGGCATCACCATGCGTCATGTCGTCTGTGATTCCGGAAAGATATCGGCACACGACAGGCAGGCCGGATGCCAGGGCTTCCACGTTGGCTAGCCCAAGCCCTTCGGCAGTGGATGCCGAAACGTAGGCGTCGCATGCGCTCATGATTGCCGGTATGTCATCACGAACTCCGAGAAGACAGATTCGAAGGTTATTCGGCACATCCTCAAGCCGCTTTTGGACGAGTCGTGCGTAGTCGCAATTCGGATCGTAGTGCCCAACGACCAGCAAGGTCCAATGCGTATCTGGTCGGCTCAATGCTGTTTCGATCCACGCTTCGACCAGAGACAGCACGTCCTTTCTCGGGTTGACGTTCCCGACAAACAAGCCCACGAAATCGTGGTCTGACAAGCCGAGAGCCAGTCGTTGGCGGCTTCGCTCAGCGATGCTCGCAGGCTGGAACAACTCCGTGTCGACGCCATAGGGGTTGTAAACCACAGTCACTTCGGGCAAATCACTTGCAAACGAAGTTTTCAAGGCCGACGAGATCGTGCTGAAGCAGGCAACACGCCTCGCTGCTGTCCGCGTCAGCAGCCGCCATCGCGCTTGAAGCAGGGACGCAGCGTCATCGGCGCCGACAAGCACGGATTCGACAATGACGCGAACACGGAGCCACTTCCCGAGAATCGCCGCAGTGCGCCAGCCTGCCGAAACATGCCCACCCGTAAAGTAAAGAATCGGTCGCCGTGAACGGCGAAGGCCGAAGGCCCACGCCTTCATCGCCAACCAGGCGCCGGTGAGCTCGCTTCCAAGTCCGAAAGGCAACCAGGAAATCGGCTGAACTGTAGCAAAGAATCCCTTAGGCAGTTCCGGGGGCTCCGGCGGCATGTGATGACGCCGGACCTCTGTGACGATGCTGATTTCGTCATCAAATGCTATCAAAAGCGGCTTCAAAGTACGGCGGACGTAAGCGGCCGGGCCCGCAACGTTCGGGTGCCAGCGTGAGCAGATAAAAATGACATGTGGCGACTTAGGATGCGAGACTGTCATTGCCAGCTGTTGCCGTGTCACCGAAGCCAGCCGAGATGAGTTGCCGGGCGCTATGAAGCGGCAAGCAGATTGACACGTTGCTCGGCCAGAATCGCGATCGGTCCACGTGTGATAGCGTTTGTAGCTTTGGCAATCGCAAAGTAGTCACGTCCGAGGTCATAAATCTCATATCGGCTGCCCAGGAATCGCACCGAGGATTGCTTGTCGGTGGGACTAAGGTGCCGATGTTCGTAGAGAATCACATCGGGTTCGTTAGTGGTCAGGTCCAACTGCGACAAGACCTTCCAATCATGGCCCTCGGTGTCTATGTGCAGAATGCCGATGTGTCGTATCTTGTGCCGATCAAGAAGCTCCGGGAGGGTCATACACTGAACCGGCGCCGAGAGGATGAATGGTTCAAGGATGCCATCGAGATGCTTCGTTATGTGACCACGGTCAAATGACCCTAGTTGATCAAACCACGGTGGCAGATTGCTAAAGTGCCTTTTGGCGGAATCATCAACCCAATAGAAAGTCGCGGCCTTCTCATCGGTTATCGCGACGTTTTCAAAAAGGAATCGCGGATCCTGCGGGTAGTTGTGGGTCAGGCGATCAAAAAGATAGGGAACAGGTTCGACAAACAGTGCCCGCCAATTACTTCGATTCAGAAGCAATTGTCGTAATGGCTCGTTTGTTTCACCGTCGTTCGAACCGATTTGAACGACCTGGACTGCGGGGGAGACGACGCATTTGGAAAGCAGATAAGCCGGGTCTTTCTTCCATGAACGATCGAGGAGTCGGAAGACGAATCGCTTTATCTTCCCGGCCCAGGGAAACTGCGTCAGCAACCCGCTACGGAGATTGACGGTAGTCATCGATCGTCGCCCCGAGACGATAGAACGCCTCGATTTCGTAAAAACCGCAGGCCGGTGAGCCGAATGGAGCAAGCGAGTCGCTGGAAAGAACTGCATACAGAAGCGGGAGCGTACTGAAACCAACGCATGCGGTTGTGCTGCGGGTCAAACCACACGGGCGGGTAACCCAAGGTTGACGTACGTTGTAATCGATTATTTTTCGCCGACGCACGCTTATGGATCTCCCAGTAAAGGGTGAACATCTCCCAGCCGCTTCGCATTGGGCGATTCTGCGTGAACGTGTGGCCGTCGATCAGAATCGGATGCCAGCCGCCCTTGTAGTGGAGGATGCGAGTTTCGGGATTTATCGGTATTGAGCGGGTTTCGTTGAGAACGTAGCCGTCCACGGCCCGCGCCTTCAGTCCGTCGCACTCCGTAACAACGAAGTCCCTGCGGTCACGCTCGTAGCCGATCGTCTGGGCAAAAGCCATCTGGTCCGCATGGCCATAGGGATGCTTCTCGGACCGCGCGACGGCCACGAGGGCAGGATCGCGAGCAATGGCCGCAATGCGATCGGCCCAGCGACGAAAGAAGCGGTTGACAGCGGGATCGTGCGGATCGCGGATCCCGATGATGCCGCCGTTGATGGCCCAGACGCCGTCGCGGGTGGTGAAGAGGATGCCGTCGTCTGGGCAGAACAAGTCGAACGGATCGCGGCGGACAAGCATGTCGCAATCGACGACGAGGGCGGGGCCAGCGAGGGTCGGCGATCTGAGATAGTCGGCGATGATCAAGGGTTTTAACGCCTCCGTCATGGCGGCCGGATAAGCCTGCTTCTCTACCTGCCGAGCGATCACGTTTGGATAGTTGCACGCCATGCAGAGGACGTCGGCCGGCGTGTCGTAATGGAGCAAAACGACGCGTCGCCGTGGCTGCACGTCTGCAATCGACTGCAGCAAAACGCCCAGCATCGGCGCATATTTTCTGCCGAAGTAGCAGACGAGGTAGTGGGGCTCGGCGCTCAATTTCGGCATCTGGCTCATCCGGCGGCCAACGTGCGACGGGCCAAGGCAAGCCTTTGCCGAGCCCACGAACGGATAAGTCCGTGTTTCCAGCACAGCATCACACGCTCACGGAGTACCGCCAGTTGCATCTCGGGATCGGTGCTTATGCCGCCGCGACGCATTCGGGCGATAAACCTGTCGGGCCAGAAGATAGGGGGCTCGTACTTGAGGACTCGAAAAAGCGCGTCGTAATCACCGCAGATTCGATAGCGGGCGTCGAAGCCACCGAATCGCAGCAAGGATTCGGCCTGTTGAAAGGTTGCCTGGTGCGGCATGCCCGAGAGCCGGCCGGCCAAATGCGCATCTCGGACCGCGTCCCAAGGCACGCCCCGGGTCGCCGTCTCGCGGCCATCCTCCTCGACCATCTGGACGCGGCCGTAATAGACATCGTGCCCCGGGTTTTCAGCGATCCTGCGCCGGGCGTCGGCAAGGACTCGGCTGTCGTAGAGCCGGTCGTCGGAGCCCAGCACAAGCACGTAGTCGTCGGGCAGCACATGGCGGAGCCCCTTATTGAGCGCGTCGAAGATTCCTCTGTCGGGCTCACTGATGGAATAGGTCACCAACGAGGCGAATTCCCGGAGCACGTCACGGGTGCCATCGGTCGAGCCGCCGTCAATGACTGCTAGCCGATCGGGCGGCTCGGCTTGGGAGGCGCACGAGACCAAGCATTCGCGCAGCATGTCCGCACGATTCATGGTCGCGATGAGGATGGCAACCGACGGCAGCGCAGCGGCGGTCATGCGGCGGATGTGCCTCGGAATCGAGGCAGGAAGCGGGCGAGGCGTTCGAGCCGCATCGCCAGGTCGTGTTTCGCGGTGGTGGGCACGCCAATGAACCAGGCGGCTGATCCGGCCGCCGCCATCACAGCTGCGCCGACGCAGCCGGTGAGGATCCAGCCGTCAGCGAGGTTCATGCGGCCGACGGCCCATCCGGCCGCACACGTTCCAGCCGCCACGACGAGCGATAAGCAAATCGCGGCGATATGTTCCCGCGTGGAGATTCCCAGGAGCTCATCAAGCCGACAGGCGTTCAGAAAATTGGTGATCAGGCGAACCGCGACCAGGCCGGCCACGGCACCCGGGATGCCCGCCAAGCGACCGCCGACAATGCCAGCAGCGAGGCCCGCCAGGCCAGCCGCCACCTGCACCCGGGCCATGCGGTTGAAGTCGAGCGCCGCCGACAAAGCATTGCAGTAGTGGCGGGACGTGATGACCGCGAAGTACCAGGCCACCGCCAAGGCCGTGAGCAATCCACCGCCGTAGTAATCGGGGCCGACCCAGAGGCCGACGAACTGGCGGTTGATCGCCAACGTCACCGCTCCGACGACCGCCAGGCAGGCGAGCGTGACGATCTCCTGCTGGGTGCGGATGAAGTGGAATCGCCGCTTGTCACCCGAAGCGAAGAGGCCCACCAGCCCCGCGTTCGCCCCCGACATGGCTTGGTTGAAGAGCATGAACAGCAGCCGGGGCAGGGCGGACGTGATCGTGTAGACCGGCACGGCCTCGGCCCCCACGGCGAGGCCCACCACGAGGATGTCCACCGTTTCGACGAGCGTGTTGCCCCATTGGGCGAACAGGCAAAACGAGTTTTGCTTGAGCAAAGGTGCGAGTTTCGACCAGTCGAAACCCGTGAAGCCATACCACGGCACAAACCGCTTGGCGGCCCGCTGGAGATTCAGGCCGAGTGCGATTTGGGCGATAAGGCGGTTGCAGGCCAAGCCCACCATGCCGAAACCGCAGAGGGCCGCGACGATGTCGAGGACACTGTTTGCCGTCGTGATCAGCATGCGGCCGAAGGCGGACCGGTATTCCATGTTCGCGCCGAAGAGAGCGAAGGTCGGGAGCGACGCCAGTCGCATGGCGAGAAACGTGGCCACGAGCAAGCTGGCCGCGGTGATGATCGAACCGGCGGGGATGTGGTCGTCCGCGTAGCGGAGGGTGAGCCCAGCAGTGATCGCAACACCCGCGAGCGCCACCAGCGGCGTCGTGACGACGGCGCCGAGCAATGTGGTCGTCAAAACCTCCTGTTTCACCGCGCGTTCGTCCTCGCCGCCGGGAGTAGCCAGCTTAAGTTTCGCGATCGAGGCGTTGCCGAAGTCGACAAGCGACAGGTACGCAATTACCTGGCCCAGCAGCAGCCAGACGCCATACGCTTCCCGGCCGAGTGAGTTCACGAGGATCGGGACCGACACCAAGCCCACGGCTAGAGATACGAACGTCTGGACGATCGCGACTGCCGCGGTCTTAGCGGCGCGCGTCGTCTTGTCGTCCCCGCCATGGCGTGCAGGAGAGCGCTCGACTTCCACGTCAGAACTGGAAATAGATGAACTCGACTTCCCGAAATACGCCGAAGCAGAGCAGGGCGTAGACCTGGGCGATGCACAGCGACCAACGGATCGGCGTCGCCGCCCAGAGACGACTGCACCAGTTCGGAGCGTGCTCGATGAGCGCCTCGACGGCGAGCAGCATCGCGATGGATCCGAGCGCCAGCATCATCTCGAACCGCGGCAGCCCGAGCGACCAGATCTGGCCGGGGCTGAACGACCGCCAATTTCCCAGGCCCGCGAAGACGGCCGCAGCGTCGGCCATCGATCCGGCCCGGAAGAACACCCAGCCGGCGCAGGCCATGATGAACACCGTGCCGATCGCCAGCGCCGTCCGCAGCGG
>Ga0315900_10003153_pt1 | contig 24374 bp, 19 predicted proteins | sample LakEriMetagenome_FD_203521 | JGI IMG/M metagenome (GOLD analysis project Ga0315900, IMG submission 203521) | Freshwater fungal communities from buoy surface, Lake Erie, Ohio, United States - Buoy 12 MA114 | ecosystem: Environmental > Aquatic > Freshwater > Lake > Lake biofilm | place: USA: Lake... | reverse complement strand
CAAGACGGCCGCTAAGCCAAACCAGACAACGACAAGGAACGACCTAAGGAAGTTGGACATCAGAGAGAAAAACTACTACTTGGCAGATATGAACCCCGAAACCTCGGGCCCTTGTGCGATCGTGACCGACTACCTGGACTTTGGCATGGGGGTCGATGCGACCTCACCGAGAAACCAGTCGACAATCTGGGCAGCAGCAGGCCCCGATCGCTCCACCTCACGGCGGGTTTCGTCCATCAGGTCACTCGGCGAAATGCCTGCTTTCACTAATTCCATAGCCCCTTCGCCCGACATCCATCCCGAAACAATGGCTTCATTGGCTTCTGGGTGGAATTGAGTGGCGAAACTGCGGCCAATTCGGAGAGCCTGGGGGCCAGCATCGCTGAGCCCCAGAACTTCTGCCCCCGCCGGAGGGGTAAATGTGTCGTAGTGCCACTGCATCCATTTGCCCGCAAGTCGCTTATTGGCCTCGGTCGTAATCACCTCGTGCCAGCCGATTTCAGCTTTTCGAGCCCTCTCGGCACTCCCGCCTAAAGCATGGGCCAGCATCTGTGCCCCAAAGCACACTCCATATATAGGGATGCCACGCCTGTGAGCTTCTCGCATGAGGTCGGCTTCGGCCTCCACATTGCGCGCAACATCTGGCCAATACACCGACCATGCCGAGCCCAAGTGAACCACTAAATCGATGCCGTCGATTGAGCGCCACTCGTTTGGGTATTCACGCGAATAGTGCGTGAACGAAAAATCATGATCTTCAAAGCGTTGCCCCACGTAACCCGCATCTTTTTCGTTTGAGTTAGCAATTAACAACGCGCGCATAACAACTACGGTAGACGGAGCATGGGGAAAAACAACCAACCAGCACAGATATCTATTTCTGACTTCGAATTAGCTCGCGAACGCGCAAAAAAAATAGTCATCCACACGCCAATCGTTCCTTCGAACTACCTGAGTCAACGCTTCGGTGGCAACATCGTTCTGAAAGCAGAAAACTTGCAACGTTCAGGAGCCTTCAAAATTCGTGGAGGAATGAACAAGTTATTCAACCTAGGCAACGCAGCCGAGACAGGCGTAGTCGCTGGAAGCGCAGGTAATCATGCCCAAGGTCTTGCTCTCGCTGCACAACACTTTGGAGCAAAGTGCGAAATTTATGTACCTAAAGGTGCATCACTGTCAAAAATTGCTGCCACCAAACATTACGGTGCAACAGTTTTAGATGGTGGCGAAAGTGTCGAAACCGCCGTTGCTGCTGCAAAGTCTCGAGCCCAAGAATCAGGAATGGCTTTCTGCCATCCATACGACGATCTAGACGTAATCACAGGTCAAGGCACTTTGGGTCTCGAATTACTCCAAGACATTGGTGACCTCTCAACTCTCATCGTTCCACTCGGTGGTGGAGGTTTACTTGCCGGAACCGCGCTCGCAGTAAAACAGGCACTACCCAACGTGAAAATAATCGGAGTACAAGCATCAATATGTGCTCCATTCATTCACGGAACATTTCCCGACGGGCAGATCCTGACGCTTGCAGACGGAATTGCTGTTAAACAACCTGGAGCAATTACCAAACCAATAATTGACAAATGGGTCGATGAAATTGTGGAAGTTGATGAAGATTCCATAGCCGATGCAGTGGTTCTTCTTATGGAACATTCAAAAATGATGGTTGAAGGCGGTGGCGCAGTAGGAATTGCAGCGCTACTGACTCATAAAGTCACACCATCAACAACGGGCTCAACTTGCGTCGTTCTCTCCGGCGGAAACATCGACATAGGTCTCATTCCAAACCTTGTACGCCGAAACGAATCAAATGAAGGACGACGACTCACCATTTTTGTACGCCTACCAGACCGCCCTGGATCTCTGGCAAGACTTGTTGATGTGTGTGCAAAAAACGATGCGAACATTATTGAAGTGCAACACATCCGCGAAGGTGTGAAACTTCATGCACGAGAAACCGGAATAAAAGTGGTTTTAGAGGTTAAGGATGACGAGCATGCAAAGGGCCTTAAGGCGAGCATTCAGGAACGTTACCAAGTGTCTCAAATCAACGATTCGATAGGTGAGATCAATTAACTTTCGCTTTGCTTAGATCTCAGAATCACACAAAATCTTGGATCAATTAGCAGCTTTTTTTTCAACGACCATCCATAGACCCATAAAACTTCTTTTTGATGATTCCCACTCTATATCGAGTCGCCTATTGTAAAATTTAGGAAGCATCGGCCTTCGCCTAAAAAGCCACTTAGACACGTATAGATCCAACATTGATATCATCTCAGCCCAGCCTCCATGTGTGGAAACCAAATTCACCATAAATCCCGCAGATTCGGCAAAATCAACAAGCCTTTTCGTCGAATAGTGTCGATGACCAATCAACCACCATGCAGGATCACCAATACAAGATAAAAATGTCCGCTTAGGTGTGGTGAACAGGGCTATCCCGCCATCAGACATTACACGAAATACTTCTGCAAAAAGGGCGTATTCTTCACCCCTAGGTATATGTTCAAGCACCTCTGTAACAACTGCAATATCAATCGAACAAGAGACCAATGGTAACGATAAACCAGTCGCGACAAGAGGCAAGGCATTGGTTTCCTGCAAGTTCTTTTGAAAAAACAATAGATCAGAAAAACTGGGTTCCAAACTAATTATGTTGACTGGCCAATGCCTCTGCGTTTTGGCCATTTCCAGCCATCCGTATCCACAACCGATATTGATTATTGTCAGATCTCTTTTATCTCTCTTAAGAAACTCTGTAATTGCTACTTCACACCAACCCACCACGGCCTTGGGTCGACCAATTAGCTGAGTTAGGTATTCTCTACTCGGTTCCACCAGATGTTTCATTTGTTTCCCCTTTGAGATCCAGAACCATAGATTAACCAAACGGCATTAGCGGCATAAATCTAAAGACAATGTTCCAAAAAAAATAGCACTGCTTTTCATGTCAGAAATAGAGGTTGAATACCATGTTAGGTATGAAAAAACCACTACGTTAGTATATTAGCGCTTGTGGAAATAGGGAATTAGTTTTGTGACTCCCCGAAAACTCTCAGTTTTTCTCAAATAGTGAAAATTTCTGATTATTTCTAAAGGTTAATTCAGTACCAGTCGAAAGCTTAAATCATGATAAATCCAAAAAATTCAAAAATCCTAATCACGGGTGTCGCAGGATACATTGGCTCACATGTGTTGGCGTGTCTGCTAGAAAATGGATACTCCAAATCACAACTTTACGGAATCGACAATTTTTCTACTGGAATTCGGTATGCACTGCTTGATGCAATTGATTTTCAAGTTCTAGATCTCACAGAGTTCGAAAAGACATTAAGAATCATTAATGAAATTGAACCAGACGTGGTTATTCATCTTGCAGGTAACCGTTTCGCTCGTAAATCAGTTACAAATCCATTTGGCGTTTACTCTGGTAACACCATAAGCACCATTAATCTTTCAGAAGCTCTTCGGCTATCAACAAAGTCATGTACGATTATCTTTTCGTCAAGCTGCTCGGTCTATGGAGATAAAAACACAGTTGTACGGGAAGAAGACACTTTCGAACCAATCTCCCCTTACGGTAGATCGAAAGTTATGTGTGAATCTATACTCCAAGACTCATTTATAGCTGGTGGAGCTACTCCCATAATTCTAAGATATTTCAATGCAGCAGGAGTGTTTCCCCCTGGTGTACCTGACAGCGCTCGAGAAGGTTTGATTGCAAATCTTGTCTTCCATGCAAATTCTGGTTCAAACATTCCTGTTTTCGGCACCGATTTACCGACAAAAGATGGAACTTGCATTCGTGACTACATCTCAGTTGGAGATATTGCGAGGGCACACTTGTCAATTGTCAGACGAATTGAAATTGAAGGCCACTTTCGTTCTTCAAAGTACAATCTTGGCACTGGCGTTGGAACATCAGTTTTAGACATCATTGATATGTTCAATAAGGTATTCAATAAATCAGTTCAAATCACAAGACACGATGCATCTGGTGGAGATCCAATAAACATCACGGCTGATAGTAGTAAGTTTGCAGAAGAATTCAACTGGGCTCCGATGGATGACATATCGAGAATTATCAACTCTTTGCATCCCCTTGTTAAGAATTCGATTTAAACTTCAAAAAGTTAAATACATACAGCTTTACGTACACCAAAAAAACCCAAAAAGCAAGCACCGGGTGAAGAAACCAGGCAATATCTTTCTTTCTCACGTAGCCGCGAAAACTGTCTTTTAGGGGGATAACGAGGGTAAGACAAATAAGCGCGAGTTTTATTTTTTTGAAGGTAGTCAATTGGTATGAATACCTTCTCGAATCACCGTCAGCAAGAAATATAGTTCCATTTCTTCGGCATTTTTTTACAAATTGCGACAAGGTTAAGCAATGGTCATGATCTACTGAATCCATGGTTAATGCAAAATATGGTGACTCGCTTTTTAGCACACTTGCACAAAAATCCATATGAAGAAATCTTGAATCGAATTCAAAATTCGTGAGGAGACTTCGCCTTGTCATGAATCCTTGTGAACCCAGAGTTGGTAGGTTTTTCTCTTCAAAACGCAGTTTCATATAATCATGCAATTGATAGTTTTCCGTTGCGTCTTTCGTCCAATAGTCCTGGAAGTATGTAAGCCTGTCGGTTCTTTTGAGGTAATACACCAACGGATCATTCGTACCCATCAATGAGCAGTATCTATTCGCGACAGGATCTGTTCTCCTATAACTAAAGTACGCGGATTCAATCCCACCTATGTCCGCGTTCAAACTCATTATCCGAATTGCATTAGATACCCATGAATTGCTCGGGAGGCGATTGTCGTCGTCTATGAAAAGTAAAAATCGGCCGATTGATTGTTTGATTCCAATTGCCTTACTCCATTCAATATCATGCATGCCACTCACCATTACATGGTCTACTCCTAGATTTCTACAAACTTCAACAGTTTTATCATCTGATTGATCATCAACAACAATGATCTCGTACTCTTTTCGCGGTAAATCCTGGTAAAAAAGGCTCTCGAGGCACCGCTCAATTCTTCCAACTCCATTGAGAGTTGGAATGATTATTGATAGCTGTTTAGTCATTAGATTGGCCCTTCTGATCAAAACTTGATGGCGAAATGAATAGCGGTTCGTTTCATCACCGCAGTTTGCTGATTAGTGGTTTTGAGCGAGCAATACCTCGAATGAAATTTGCGCCGTATACGACATGCGTTGCTAATGCAAAAGGCAACACAAAGGCCGCAACTTTCCACCCCAGGAATTTAGCGATTTGTAAACACCCAACAAACACAAGAGTTAAGTAGGCAAACAGCCCTATCAGAACTGGCAAGCTAACGAGTGCTGGCATAAACAAAGATACGAAAACGAGACAGTACATGACTACAGCCAACGACGGCAGAAAGTACTTGAGTCGTAGAGATGTCTCTGGTAACTGGCGTGCGAAATATCCTCGGTGAAGCCCATAAGCCCCAGCCTGTTTCAAATGCCGATATAGACCTGTTCTTCTGTGGTGCCAAACAATTAGTTCTGGAGAGTAAATGATTTTCTTAGACGACTGAACAAGTTTTAAACATAGGTGTGTATCTTCACCGGGCCAATACGGTGAATCAAAGCCCCCGACACTAAGAAAGTCAGTCCTCCGCACCATAAAATTCACTGATGGCCAGTCATCTACTTCCTTTGCTCCACCAATTGGAATGTACCTCTCGGGATTGCCGCCAGTAAATTTTGACATGTATACGGCACCAGATACTTTTTGCCAATACGAATCTGATTCTGGCGTTATTGCAGGACCGCCAATTGCCGAAATCAAACCATCTTTGAAGTACTTAGTCGCCACGGACAGAAGATCGGATTTCGGATAGGAATCATCATCTAAGAACACGATGATCTCCCCCTTGGCAATCTTTGCAGCCAGGTCACGCTTATCGGCTGGACCAACGCGACCTGATGCGACAAACTTTATTCGATCATCGTATTTCCATTCATTCACATCAGAGTTATTTGGGACGATAATCAATTCCCAATCATTTAATTCAAGATCTTGAATGTATGGAACAGTTTCGCGAACATAGTCATTAATTTCCTTAACTGGAATTATGATCGAGAACTTTGGTTGACGATACATATTTTACATTTGTCTACTTTGTCGAGTTCCGGGTTAGGTTAAATACGTGCTGTCTGACTCTTCTAATTGCTCTGATTCCATAGGTAAAGAGAAACTGCCAATCTCGTTTTCGGAATTTTCCAAGAAACTGTATCTGTCGTAGCAAAAAGCGAGGGTGGAATGGAATGGAATACATTTTTTTGATGGCTGCGTAGTACTCGTCATGATCAAGTGGAGTTTTAACAATTAACTTGCTCATGTCATGATCGCTGTAGTCATTTGTGAGCAGAACTCCATTATCTATGCACTCTTGGTGGTAAGGAGTGAAGTCCAATGGGGTGCAGATTGTTACCTGCAGAGTACGTGCCAGACCTCTGAACATTAAGTCTCGAACTGTTTTTACCGTTAGGTCAAGTTGCTCTTTTGTTTGCCAGTAGTAACCAACCATGATCGTAAGGTGCGGATGAAGGCCATATTTGGTCATCCAGGTAAGGCATCTTTCGACGTGTTCCATTTGATAACCCTTGTTCAGACGCTGCAAAGTTTCATCATCTGCAGCTTCGAAGCCAAGCAGCACAAAGCGAAAATTCGCTTTCGCCATGAGACGAATAGTTTCTTCGTCTAAGTATTCAAAACGTGTATTCAGACCGAAATAGCAGCCCTTCTTATGAAGTCCCCGCTCAATAATTCCCCTCGAAAATTCTCTTGCTTCGCGCCCTCGGTACCAAACGCCAGAATCATCAAATATTTCCCTTACGCCATAATTGATAATGAGGTTTTCGTACTCTTCAAGACTTCTTTGCACCGACATCATCGAGAATGTGAGATCTGGTCCGTTATAGCGACAAAACGTACATTTTCCAAACATGCAGTCTCTGATCACACTTGTTGCATACGTGCCTGGTGTTTGAAGGAAATTGCCATTCTCGTAGGCGTATTTTTCCCATTGCACCAGATCGCGATCAACCAATGGCGTGTCATCAAGGGGTTCTACTTGAACAAAATTCCCCGTTGAGCGAATTTCATCGTCGGATACCCGAACGGTTAGTCCTTCGATATCACAAGACATTCGCCAAAATGGATTGCCATCCATAAAGGAAACAAGCCGCTTTAGGACGAAGTCAATGTTATTACTGCGCAAAACAATGTCAATAGGAGACTTATTTAAGGTTTCCTCAGGTTTCCGCATCGAGTGGTAACCCGTCATAACAATCACTGTTTTTGGCAAAAGTGCCTTTAACTCCCTAGCTGTTTGCCAATAAAACTTCATTACTGGCGTGGTGCTTTCGAATACCACCAAGTCGGGTTTCCAACTCACTAAATCCTTTAGCCAGACATCGTAATTTTTCAGCTGAGCGTTTCCATCATCCCAAAGAACTTCATGTCCCATGTTGCGAACAGATGTTGCAGCTTGACCATGGATAACCGGCAGCAAATAGGTAGGTTTTTGAAAGAACTGAACGTTCCTATTCTGCGAAACCATGGCCTTTTGCCCATGCTCATTAACAATCGGAGGATATGAGATAGCTACACGCATGTGTTTCCCTACTAAAAAAAAGTTTCGGTGAAAATAGAACTGCCTGGTATTCCTTTGCCACGCAAAATGGCAATTGCGTCGGTAATCATCATTCTATTGCCACACAAATAGTACAACGAGTCAACGTCTAATTCTGTGCTTTGTAGCCGACTGGTCAGTCGTTCTCCGACAAGGCCACCTTCGGGTTGTGAGATTGAAGGTATATAGCTGCCCACTTTGTAGTGGTCTTCGTCATACTTTTCATTCTCTCTGCGAATTCCGTGGAATATTTGATATTTCAATGCTGGATACGTTTGAACAAATGAATGGAATGGGGCGATACCCGTACCTGTTGCAATAAATACGAAGGAATTTGTCACTAATGAGGATTCATTCAAACAGAAATCACCATAAGGCCCACCAATTTCGACTAAATCTTCTGGTTTGCAAACAGCTAGACGAGGACTGATAATTCCATCTGGGACTTCTCTAACAAGAAAATCAATGAAGTCATCTTCAGCCGCTGAATACATGGAGTATTCACGATTGATTCCAAGATCCCTTGTGCCCACGCTGAAACACTGACCTGCTCGAATTTTGACATCTGGCCGCTCGGTTCGAAGACAATAAGTATTGTCAGACAACCTGCGGTTATGGATCACCTTAAATGTATCTATGACTTTGCTCCCTGGCTTTTGTACCAATCAATTACGTATTGGATACCAACTACTAATGGAACTTCTGGCTGCCAGTTCAACAATTCGTTAGCAAGCGATATATCTGGACACCGGCGCTGAGGGTCATCAGAAGGTAAGTCTTTAAACACAATTTCCGATCTCGACCCAGTTTTTTCGATCACCAATTGAGCAAGTTCTAACATTGTGAATTCGTTTGGGTTTCCAATGTTTATTGGCCCACTTACTGAAACATCGGCAAAGGCCATCGCTAAAATTGCGACGATTAGGTCACTTACATAACAAAAAGATCTAGTTTGCTGTCCACTTCCGTATACGGTTATAGGATCATTTTTCAGTGCCTGGTTCACAAAATTCGACACGACTCGACCATCATGCACATCTAGTCGAGGTCCATACGTGTTAAAAATTCGTACTATGCCGAGATTTAACCCATGCACTCGCTTGTGTGCCATGCATAATGCCTCACTGAACCGTTTTGCTTCGTCGTAGCACGAACGATCACCAATTGGATTCACATTCCCCCAATAGCCTTCACGCTGAGGGTGCTCAGTGGGATCGCCGTATACCTCGCTTGTTGAAGCATGCACCAGCCTTGCATTGTGACTGAGAGCAAGATCTATCGCATTCTGAGTTCCAGTGCTTCCTGTTTTTAAGGTGTGAATTGGTTTCTTCAGATAATGAGGTGGAGATGCAGGACTTGCAAAATTAAACACAAAATCTACGCTCTCATTTAAAATGATGGGATCACAAATGTTTTGTTCTAAAAACACAAATTTCGAATTGCAATCAAAATTGCTAAAGTTTGAAAGTTTGCCACTTGATAAATCATCAATTGCGATTACTGAGTGTTGCTTGACTAGTAGCGCCTCACATAGATGCGAGCCAAGAAATCCGGCACCACCCAGCACCACTGAAACCGCCATTACCGACCTACACCTTGGTAGCTGAAGCCATTTGATTGCCAGATTTCTCGATCCAAGATATTCCGAGCATCTACAATTGCTTTTGATTTCATCAATTTTGCAACTTGGATAGGGTCAATGTCTCGAATTTCATCCCACTCGGTAAGCACTGCTATCGCATCACAGCCCACGACGGCATCATACATAGAATCAAACAACTGAAAACCGGCTAAATCAGTAGCGGAATCATCAGATTTTACGGTTGGGTCAAAAGCTCTTACTATTACGCCTCTATCACGTAGTTGATGTGAAATGAAAAGTGCAGGTGAATCACGCCGATCGTCGGTACCTGCTTTGAATGTGAGGCCAAGCACTGCAACTGTAAATTCATTTCTAGGATTATTACGAATAGAAAGGACTTTGTCGACAACGCGTTGATATTGCTGCTTATTCACCTCTATGACGCCACGGAGTAGAGCAAAGTCATAGCCTGCATTTTCAGCAATTTTGACCAAAGCCATTGAATCTTTTGGAAAGCAGCTCCCCCCCCACCCCGGTCCAGGCTGAAGAAAAGCACTTCCGATTCGTCTGTCTGAACCAATCCCATCGATTACAGCAAGTACATCTGCTCCAACTCCTTCACAGACAGCCGCAATTGCATTGATATAGGAGATTTTCGTAGCTAGAAATGCATTTGCGGCATATTTAATTGTTTCTGCCGACGCTGGATCCGTAATCACTATTTTGGCATTTATTCCGGCATATAAGTCGGCTACACGATTCGATGCCACGTCGCTCTGCGAACCAATCACAATGCGATCTGGATTCATGAAATCGAAAACGGCACTGCCCTCTCGAAGAAACTCAGGATTCGAGACTACAAATACATCTGACCTTTGCAATTTATGCTCAATAACTACCGTAGAGCCAACAGGAACCGTGGACTTTGTAATTATCACGGCATTGGTACCAACAAATTTGGAAATCTCTTCTGCAACACTTTGCACAATTGTGGTGTCAGCGACTCCATTGACCCCTTGTGGAGTCGGAAGGCAAATAAACACAAACTCTGCACCAGATACTGCTTGTTGATTATTAGCGACAAACGTAAGGCAGCCATTTGCTATACCCTCGGTAATCAGGCTCTTCAGTCCATCCTCAACAATTGGGCAGACACCACGATTGAGTGCATCAATCTTTGCTTGATCAATATCTGCTGCTATAACTTTATGGCCAAGACTCGCAAAACATGCGGAAGTTGTCAATCCGACATATCCGACACCAAGCACTGCAACGACGGCCATATACCAAATCCTACTTGAGTTTTACAAAATGACGAAGAAATAACCCAACCGTTTGAACGCCAAGTTTATAAACTGCTCTAAGACCGATCGTTGAGGAAAATTTGTAGTTCAAATTCACAGGAACTGGAATCATCTTTACTCCTCTTCGGTTCAGGAGAATCATTATTTCTAGATCAAGCATGAAGTGATTTTCTCTGGTCAAATTGATGATGTGCTTTAAATCAGAGTTGCGGAATACTTTCAATCCTGTTTGGGAATCATCAACAGTCAAACCAAAAAGCATTTTGACAACAAATCTAAACATCTTGCTTGCGATTTTTCTTAAGAATGGATATTTGAGTTCCGAATTCGGATGGAATTTAGAACCATAAACACATCCAATATCTGGGTCTACAGCTTGCTCTAAGATTTCCAAACCTAGCCAAATTGCGACTGGATCTAAATCTAAATCAGCATCCAAAAAGGCAACGTACTTGGAATTTGAAGCACTCGCTCCTAATCGTAGGCAGTATCCTTTGCCAGAATTCTTTGTCAATTCGGTTATCTTTATACATCTGGATTGCAACTCTAACAGTGATTTCAATGCCAGAGGATCAGGACCATCGAGAATAACATGAACACAGACTTCGTCAACATTACTTGGATTTGAACTCAAAACCCTTGCAACAGTTTCTGCTACAACTTTGCCTTCGTTATAGGAAGGTACAACTACTGTTAAAAGTGGCTCCATTGCCATCTATGGTACTATGGATTTGACTTTAACTTCAGTGATCCCAAAACAGAGTTTCCTAGTATCGGTACTGTTGTTATCAACAATTGATGGAACTGTGCACGGTAGAAAATTCTTGAGCGTAATTACTTCTGAACTAACAACATTAATTGTTACGTATAAAGGATCACCCGCCATAAGTTTCAGGGTTTGTGTATGACCTCCATGGGTAATCCGCACAATCTGCGGTTGTGCGGATTGCCCGAAGGCTGCTGCAAGTCCTACCTCTACTTGATAACTCTGTGTGGTAGCGGATTTATTACTTACGGAGAATTTCGGATTCTCACCTTCGACTACCCAACTAACTCCAATCCCATCCTCAAATCGAATTCCATCGTCATAAACAGGTTTATAAAATCTTTCCCTTACACCTTGCCAATCAATCATTACATCTCTAAATACTTTGCCACTATCAACCTGACCTAAAACGCGATACAGAGAAGCAAATCCTTTGTAATTCGCGTTTGCTTCCAGACTAAAACACTCGGTGTCAAAATTTAGTGAAACAGACGGGAACTCTCCCCACTTTCTTGAGTACTGCGCCTCATTCTTGTCTGAACCGGGCACTAATACATGGCTCAAACCATTTACCAATAACCAATCAGCAAATGCGCATTCGCCCTCTGCAGCCGAAGCCCAGACCCCCGAATCACGATTCAGCACCGTCTGCAAATCGATCTGCCTCGAATTGGTGATGTGTGGAGGGAAATGATTTGGATCAGTCTCAGGCTGGAGAAGAAACACGCTATTGATTTCACTACTTGAAAGAGCATTTCTGATATCTACAAATTTATCATAATCAACATTCAAATTCCTTCCGCCGAGTGGATTCAAATCAATTAAAGCGATTAAAACAATTAAATGTGGAAAAAATTTTAGAAATCTCTTATTACAAAACTTTTTTGTCAATACGGAAACACAATAGCCAAAAAGAATGCACAGCACTGATTGAGAAATAAGACTCCCGCGTGAAAACACCCGTATACCTGGTGTGATATGGCGATACCAATTTATGGGAGTGACAAACTCTCTGTCAAACATAAACACAGGTGATGGAAGTGAAATAACGAAGAAGAAAACAGAAACAAATATCAGAAAAAACAACAACCATCTACGGTCTCGATTAAGAATCTTGATGCCAATTGAACAACCGATAATTGACGTGACTAATAAAACGACACCTACATACTGAATTGTGTCTTCGTAAGAGACGAATTTTTGGGGATTTGGTTTGAAAAATAGATGATAGGTAGTCGGACGAATAAGGCTAAGAGGTCCTGACTGGAATTGATTGATGTAGTCCATCGACCAAACGTCTAAATTACGGAGTGAAGTAGGATTCGATGACAACTTCCACCGAACAAGAGAAAGCAACAAAAATAGCGCCGACAACGAAAAGATCCCTAAAGAAACAATTAATAGCTTTTTCAAAAACGACATTAAGGCGAAAACATCATAAATATACCTAATCTCAAACAGCAGATAAATGACCATAATTGATGCGCAAAAATAGAACCAATACAAATCAAAGAAAAAAGTGAGAGCTAAATAAGAACATAACCAAAAAAACCGATTCAAACTTCTATTTCTATGGAAATCAAACAAAAGAAGAATTAAAAAAATCGGCAAACCAACAAAGACGTATGAGACATGAGTACCAGCTTTAAGGCGCACCCAAGGAAGTATCTCAAACAGTAGCGCGGCACTATACGAGCCAATAAAGTTGCATCCAAGCCTCCGAGCAAGCATGTAAACAGATACCGCACTAGCGATCCAACCAAACGCAATAAAAAACTCAACAGAAAGAATTGGGTTGAGAAATTTGTTTAATAACCAAAACACGATCCAGTGGACCAATTGAACGATTTTCGTAGCATCCCAAAAGTGCTCCCCAAAGTTTGGAATAAGTAATTTGCTCTGCGACCATGGAAAAGCCATACCATTGAGAATCTGAGAGAGTCTCACGGTACCAAATACATCCGAATTTCTCGAGCCAACTAATACAGAATTCGTATTTGCAATTGAATGAAGCCCTAAAAACCATGCAGGGTAGACGACGAGCGAAAGGACAATTAGCAAATTTTTTCGTTTAGCTATATGAGGAAAAGAGCTAGCCATTGACACTCATCGTGTAGCTATTCAACCCATCTCTTTCTATTTTCACATCACATTCCAGCGCATACACCTCGAAAAATTCCGAACTGAAGATTTCACATTCCTGATTAATTTCACCATCTGATAACAATGTGAATGTGGTTCTACTTGCTGGTAACGCGATTAGTTTAAACAATTTTGTATCTTGTAAGCAGTTTTCTTTTTGGTCGTTTACTGATTCGTACTCAGACAAACGGAGTAGTTTTGTAGGAAATCTTGTTGCTGTGTTATATGCAACAAAATTTCTTGCATCAAAGTTAGCAAGACATATTTTCTCCGCTCCTGTTATTGATTGGAGCCTATTTAATTGTCGGTCAAGATCCCTCCAGTCTTTGACACTTGGCTGAACAAAAGGAGTATCCGGTTCAGTTACAACCCAGACATTTGGTTCATTGTTGAACATAGGCGTAACGAGATTCAAAGTGACCATTAGCAAGGCAAGATTAGCGGCCGAAATCCAGAAAGAATGTTTCCTCTTCTTCAAGTCAATTAGAGAATCATTGATTATCTTTGCGAAACAAGCGAAGAGTCCAAGAACGTAGATCATGGAAAATTTAGCCCATGGTTCTCGGAAAGCACCAAGTGGGGGGAATGCATCCCGAAACCGCCAATACCAATCATTAGAACCTATATATGCTGCAATTAAAGAAAACAAAGTTATTGCAAAGAGTTGAAGGATGAGAGAATCTGATTCGTTATTTGAATCAACGAGAAGATGATAACGGTCAAAAATCATATTAAATTTCAAAATTGCCAATGAAACAATAAGAAACACATACAAGGGTATCTCTAAGTTAATAAGCAAAAACAAGATCATAGGCGTAAGCAAAAAAACCCTAACTACAAGAATTAACGTTGTTTCTTTTGTGACTCTCAATAACTTAAAAACAGAGATTGAAAAAACTATGCATGCAATGAATAATCGAATAGCCTGCCGCACAATTTGTACATCCATCACGTAATGGGGCACATGCCAATTCTGATCGAAGAGAGACCATTTTCCGAACCCTTGAATAACATATTTTAATCCGGCGTTTTCAAAGCCTCCGCTTGAAACTTCGTCGCTCCTAAGCAGAACCATATCCAAGTCAACAAAAAACCAATAAATGAAAGGTGCATTGATTGCCGATATACAGCAGAGAAGGATCGCAAACTTAAACCCCAGATTCTGTTCAGGGTTTCTGTATGAATAACCAATCGCCCAAATAATTAGAACAAAAAGCCAAGTGGCAATTGCCTGAGGAATATTGGAAATCAGTGGAACACTCATCACACTAGCCAAGAAACTATTAATCCAAATTCTATTTTTCGAAAAACTTTTTTGGAGCACAAATTCATTAATCGCAAAAGTGATCATCGCTACTTGTGCTAAGCCAATTGAGTATGTGAATTGCTCATAAAAAGCTTGCGTAGAAAACACGAGCAATGTCAAAAGAAAAGCGATGTAGTTTGCAACAATCTTTGATAACAAGTTGAAAACTAGTAAAAGCGTTAGAAAAACGTGCATAAACAATTGAAATCGATAATGATTAACTGGGTCGACAGAAAAAAAATTTAAGAAGTTGCTTGTTAACCCAAAAGGAACCAGCAAGGATTTCATACCTTCTGAAAGTATTCCGCGTTGATCAATTTCTGTTGGATCAAAAAGATGGTGCCAAAGGTACGCGCCATTTTGAAAAACTGCGTCTTCTGATACACCAAAATTACTGGCTGTTTTCATCAATACATAAACCAGCGAGAACAATGCGACCAGCATCGAAAACATCAAATAGTTTTTTGACTTAAGAAACATCCAATTCACAATTTGTCCCATCAAAGTCCAAGAACCAAGCGCAATCTTGCGAGCAGCCCAGCGCTAGTAACATCAAAATTTGAAATCCCAAAGTACAACATTCGACTATCAGTGGATTCTGAACTTAAACTTGATGGCCGAACGCCTTCTGCTGTGTAAATCCTTACCACAGAACCGCTCTTCGCTAGTACCTCCACATGCTTTGTAGAATCAACTTCAAATATCTGCTTCGTACTATTCTCGACCATGGAAATTTCGGTTGGTACCGAAAATTCTCCAAATGGAATATTTATGTTCATTGAAACTACACAGTCAATCGAATTCTGTGAAATACTCACCTCTATAGCATTTGTCAAAACCCATATGTTTTCAGGATTTTGTTGAGTCAGTGTCCCATCAAAAATGCCATCTATTGAATAGCCACATTCGTGAGTAAATAGTTTTTGTGAAACAATCGGATACAGCATTGCAGCAACAAATATTGAAACCATGGTAGATCTTCTATGTGTTCTCTTTGTCATGTTTCAACAGTCTGACATGAATACAATATACGGTACATCATTAAAAAAGATAACAAACTGAATTAATCTAATTGTTTTGCAATAACATGTGTTATACCAAAGCAAATCTGTCTTGTGTCAGGGTTGTCTGGATCCAAGTTTGTCGGAGTAGTACATGGTAGGAAATATCGTATAGAGATAGAACTATTCGAATTGACTCGAATTTCTGCTTTGGTCGTTGAACCGGCTTCAACCTTGAAGTTCTTGGACTCGATATTTGATGAAATTCGAACAATCTGAGGTTGAGCCAAGGGTCCGTATGCCGCAACTAAATTGAAACTGACCATGAATAATGACGCTTCGGTAGATTCAGTAGAAATAACGAGGGATGGTTTTTCGGCTGGAAGTACCCAACTCAAATTCTCAGATGCCTGCTGGTCCAAAGAGATCGAAGCAGTGACGGGATCGAAAAATGCTTGTCTAACCCCGGTCCAATCAAGTTGATATCTTCGACAATTGAGGCAGTAATTGTCGATAGAGCCTTCCTTCACCTTGTACAAAATCGATGGATTTCCATTGGGTTTTGTTGGAACTCGATCATAAAACCGGTCAGGGAACTTAAGGTCTATGGAAGAGCTAAGACCCCATTTAGCGAAATACGACCCTGAATTACCTTCTTGGTCTGGGATCAAGACATGAGTAACACCACGAAATGCGAGATACGAAGCAAAGTTTTCATCTCCGAGTGCAGCCTGAACTTCAAAGTCGGTATTCCAACCCTGATCATACGAACTACGTACTGACTTTACATTGAGATAGTTTCCTGCGTCTATGTTCGGACTAAACGAATATAGAACCGGCGAGTTTTCTCTACTCAACACCTCTCGAATACCCTCAAATTCAGAATACGCTGACCTTGCCTCCTTTAATGACAACGGACTTAAGTCGATGATAGATAGTCCAGCAATAACAATTATTGCACAGGTTTTTACCAAACTCTTCCGATTCAACCAGTACAACGAATCAATTGCCGCTGCTGCAAGAACACAAAGCAATGCTTCAGTGACTATTCCGGCTCGGGCAAAGTGTCTAACACCCGGCATCAAATATTTAACAAACACAACTGGAGAGTTGAACTCAATAAACGGTGTCGAAATTTTTGTCGGCACCGTCAGCAGGAGAAATGACGCTGCGATACCAAACATTCTCAAGAAGTGCTTATCTCGTTTGGTCTTCCCGATTAGGCATATACCTAAACCCAACAACGAAATTCCGATAACTAAAATGCCGCCATATATAACAGAGTCGTTGTTTATTTTTTCCCTTTGAAGTAAGCCACTTCGCACGAGGAAATGATCTGACCACGGAACTATAAACCTTGATACAGAGCCATTAAGTTCATCTATGTAACTACTTTTGGTTGGCACTAAAGACCTACCAGATTCTTGGTTGGCAATTGTGAGATTCCGTACGATTAGCATGAGAACTAATGCGGCCAGTATGACAGTTGTGATTGTGCCAAAAATTATTGTTTTGTCACGGGCTGACAAAACCCTAAACCGAAAGTGAATCGCTTTAATATTCGTGATTGCCACGAGACAAAAGATCATCAATACAAAATAGAACCAGTACAAATCAAAAAAGAAAATCAGGCTTATATAGCCAATAATCGAAATCAGAGTTCGTTTCGATGGGTGATCAAAATGCTTCAACGCTAAGAGAAGCGCGAAAAGGGGCACACACAGGAAAACATATGCCATGTGTGTACTTGCTTTTTCACGAAGCCATGGGAGCATTTCCACCAATAAACCTGCGACAAGCGATCCATATACCGAAACCTTGATGTATCGAGCAAGGACATAAGCCGATACCCCTGAAAGTATCCACCCAATGAGAAGCCAAAAGTTCACTGCCAGAACTGGCGAGAGAAACCTTGTAAGTGACCACAACGCACCCCAATGAATTGCTTGTGGAACCGCAAATACATTCCAAAAACTCTCACCTGTAGGAGCGTTCAAAAGTTGATTAGTTGCCCAAGGAAAGGCCATATTTTTTAACATTTGAGCCTGAAACACGGTTCCATTCAGATCGGTTGCTTCTTGACCTTTCAGAATTGAATTTGACCCAGGAACAAGGCACGGATACATAAACCAAATTGGGTAGAGCGTCAGCAGCCAAATAGGGTGCAGAATTTTCCGGACCACTTGTTGATACTTCACTTCAGAATCCTTCAGGCGCAAGTATTGGAACCGAATCTAGGACTTGAACGAGTGATTCAGCAGTATTTTGCTTCTTTGCAATTTCCCACATTCGCGAATCAATGAATACATACAGAGTGTCCGACCTATACTCGCCTAAATTCACGACGTCAGTCAACACTTTTGCTTCAGATTCATTTTGTGTTGTTGGTTCACGAGAGAAATAAAACGAGTTCAATTTCATGTGATGCTTCGTTGCGAAAATACCAATTTCGCGCCATAAGAACGAGCCTTCGGGTGCTGCGAAGTCCGGATTCGTCGGATACAGAATTGGATTATCGTTCGGCAAAACAATGGCGACGTTTTGATACTTTTCTCCCAAGGTGTCCCATGTTGGCGAAACGAGGATTACTGTTGGATCAGATCTGGTGAACATGCTCTTAGTTATGCCAACAGCCCCAACGGATTCATAGGCTTGAAATAACATCACCAAAACGATTAATCCTGATGCAAGCTCTCGTCGCAGATTTCTGCTTATAAGCACGACGACTAACGCAATCAAGAGATACGTAACCGGCCAAAGCATTCGGCCAGAGGTTCGAACAACTGAAAGCAAATTATTGATTGATTCTGGAACTGTGAAATTGGCAATTAGGAAGTCACCGATAAAGATTTGATATGTGAACGCGACCACTATGAGCGATGTAAGCAAAAATACATAGATGACAGTTGAACTCTTGTTTAATGAGAATTGTTTGCTTAGTACTGAAAACACCACAGCACTAAGAACACCGAGTAGAAATACCAGGTTGCGTTGAGTAGACCCAGACCTGCCGAATGCAGCAACAAAGGACAAGATGATGGCAACTTGTACCCCCCTGGATTTCCATGTTCCCTTGATCAATTGATATCCAAGAGCAACAAATGCAAGAAATAACACTCCAGAACCCAAGTAATTCATTCCTTCGTATTGGCCAGCATTTTGCCATTGGTCTGGCACATAGCGAGACCACAACGCTTTTTCATACCAAGTAAAGCCAGGGTCGACCCATGCCAATACATTGGCCGAGTACGTACCGAAACCTGCTGCCTGTGCTGAACCAAAACCGAAGATAAACAGGCCCGATGACCAGCCCGATGCAAAAAGCACGCCAATGAATATGAGCAGTCGCTGGACGAATTTAAATACGGCTCGCGTATTCAGCAACCCGATGAGCGACCAGGCAAAGAACAGTGCGGCACAGATAATTGACAAATACGGCTGAACCAACATTGAAACCACTGCCAAAACCAACCAATGTTTGAAAGTTGACTTCGGAGAAAATAGTAGATACAGACCAGCAAGTATTACCCAGTGACCAGCGAGCGCAAGGTGAACGGTCATGCGATCGATGAAGATTGGTGCGAAGCAAAAGAAGTATGTGCCCAGAACAATGTGCTCCCACTGCTTGACCCAGATAGCCAGCAGTTTCCAGGCGAATACAGCTTGAAGCACAAAACACGTGAGTACCCAAATGCCGAAGTACTGAAATGGCTGACTGAACCAAAATGTCAGCGGTTTGAAAATGAATGCAAAAAACGGCAGTGAGTCGGTAAGCGCCACGCCCGAACCGCCCATTGGGCCCAAGTTTGGAGATTTACCTGGAGGCCATTGCAACAGTGGTGCCTGACGGAAGAACTCCCACCCCAAATAGTGCTGAGCCGAATCAATACTTCCCCGCCAAAACGGCAGCAGCCAGTCGACCTCAAAAGGGTTCAGACCGTGGAAACGAGTGAGCAAGGCGTAATAAACAAACCCAATAAATCCGGGAACCAGCAGCCATTGATCGACTGGCTTATTTGGAATTATGCGTTTCATTTTTTGCAGATCGTCGCAGTGACAAAAGCGGTAGACGAGACCGCATGCCCAATTGAAAGAGATAGGTGAATCCACGAACCATGTCGCTCGGGCGCATCTTGGAATTTCCTTCAAAACGCGGCGCTAAAACCACTGGCACTTGAGCAATTGGAAGCTTGGCGAGATCAACCACCTTCAGACTTTCGTAGAAGAACGAATAGTCTCGCGAGCGAACAAGGCCAAAAATTCTCTGCGGAATTTTGTCTAAGCGATACACCCGATAGGCGCCAGTGGCGTCGTAACGCATACCAAGCACGAGTTGGGTAAGGAAGTGCCCGCCCTTGGTGATCATGCGCCTGTGTAAAGGCCATTGGCTAATTCCACCTTTACCGATGAATCTAGAACCGACTACCACTGCTACATGTTGTGCCGCATCGATAAACAAGGAAACTTCTTCAGGGGAATGCGTGCAATCGGCATCCATGGTGACCAACACTGTTGTGCCGTGTTGATATGCCCAATCAATTCCCGCAAGGTGTGCCGAGCCAATACCCAACTTCCCTTCGCGGTGCAACACGTGCACCGTTGGGTCGGTACTTGCTAGTTCATCAAGAATTTTGCCGGTTCCATCTGGAGAATTGTCATCAACAAACAAGATTTCGGCTTCTGGAAGCGCCGCGCGCACTCGACCATAAATAATTCGGACATTTTCCGATTCGTTATAGGTGGGAATCATCACCAAAATTGATGACATATTTACAGAGTTACCAACTCGATAATTGGTAGTGGGAAGAGCACGTTTCTTCCTTTGAAGATTGAGCTTCCAGCAAAGAACTCACGGAAGTGCCATGGGAGAATGAGCAATACGTCTGGATGTGAGTCCAACACTTCGGCCTCGCTGCGGATAGGAATCCACGACCCTGGTGTGTACGAACCAAACTTGTCGGGGTTAACATCGCCAATCATTTCAATGTCGTCTGGGCCAAAGCCGCAATACTGCAACACCACATTGCCCTTGGTGGATGCGCCAATACCGCACACGCGCTTACCTTCGCTCTTGTACTTTGCAATCGTTGCGCGTAGTTGCTCACGGTTGTTCTCGATACGGGTTTTGAATTGCTCGTAAGTAGCCAGTTCGCCGATGGCAGCCTTTGCCTCGTACTGGCGAACATGATCTAACTGCTCGCGATTCACTGGAACTGCTGAACCAATGTGTGCCGCCATGACAGAGAAACTGCCACCGTTTGTGTCATTGAGTTCTACCCCAACTACGTGCATGCCCACTTTGTTCAGAATCCATTCAACTTGTGCAAGGCCGTAATACTCAAGATGTTCGTGACACACCGTGTCGTACGCATTTGTTTCCAACATGAGTGGCAAATAACTTTGCTCAAATACCCAGATGCCGTCTTGATGAAGCACCTTTTGAATTTGGGCTACAAAATCAAGTGGGTGCTCAAGGTCGTAAAACATGGCAAACGATGTGATGACCTTTGCTTTTTTGCCTTGCGCTACAGAATTGACCGCAGTATCTGAAAAGAATTCTGGTACCACCGAGATGTGGCGCTTGTAATACTCGCGAAACTTCTTGGCTGTTGGGTCTACACCGACCAGCATGAGGTCTTCTGGGTAGAAACCCAAAGTAGTTCCGTCGTTGCTACCAATATCGACTACTAAATCGCCGGCCTGGAGCGGAACTGTTTCACGAATTACCTCTACCTTGCGCTTCAAGTGCTGCACCATTCGGTAATTCAGGCCAGATCGATAGCCATAATTAGCGCCGTACATTTCATTGAGATCGAAATTGTGCTCGAGTTGCAAGAGCCCACAGCAATCTGGAGTGCCATGGCACTTCAACAGGCGCAATGACCCCTTGGTGATGTTTTTGCCATCATTTGCCCGTGGAAACGTGCCGGTGAGATACTGCTCGCCCAGATCGAGAACCGGGATCAAATTGGAGTTGCCGCAAACCCGGCACGACTGAATGGCAACAGGCATGAAAACAGATTAGTCGGAACTAGCGCAATTACAGGGAAAACTGGGTGAACTGAAGTACCAGGCTTGGGAAAACCCCAAACACCAAGGTTGCCCCTACGCAGAGACCTAGTGCCAACCGTGTACTGAATGTCATTGAAACCTCGCTCGAGGATGAACCCTCGGAAAGCCACATGCTGACCATGATGCGCAGGTATAAGAACGCTGCGATTACTGCAGCAAGCATGGCAACAACAGCCAGCACATAGCTTTCAGTTGAAACCGCTGCGCGAATAATGCCAAACTTGGCAACAAAACCTGATGTCAATGGCACACCTGCCTGCGCCAACAACAACACGGTCATGCCGATTGCCAAAACAGGGTTTGACTTACCAAGACCTTTGAACGAGTTGAGCGAAGTCTCACTGTCGCCCTTGCCCGCAACAACCGTGACAATGCCAAGTGTTCCGATAACGAGAATCGAATAAATAAACAGATAACTCAATGTTCCAGATATTCCCAGGCTGGCATCTGCAGATGCAACCTGACCTGCCGCAACCAGTCCAACCAGAATGAAACCCGCATGGCTAATTGAGGAATACGCAAGCATGCGCTTCACATCGGTTTGCACAACTGCAAGCACCGAACCCACCACCAACGTCAAGATCGCAAGCACGACTACAACTGGGCGCCAATCATCTGAGCGACTCGAAAGAGCATCTGAAAACACACGAAGGAGAGCGACAAATGCAGCCGTCTTTCCTACCGAACCCATTAGCGCGGTAATTGGTGTTGGAGCACCTTGGTACACGTCTGCAGTCCAGGTGTGGAATGGAACAAGGGAGACCTTGAATCCAAAACCGACAAGTAGCAGCGCAATACCTGCGAGCAACATGGCCGATGATCCGCCAAGCACTATGTCTTTAGCAAGACTCGCCGCAATTGCATCAATGTTGGTTGAACCAGTAGCGCCAAATACCAGCGCTACGCCATACAAAAAGAAGGCAGAAGCAAAACCACCAAGCACAAAATACTTGAGTCCTGCTTCACCGCTAGCCGATCGACTACGACTGCTCGCTGTAAGAAGATAGAACGCAAGACTCAGCGTTTCGAGTCCGAGAAACATCACAATGAGATCGTTCGCCTGCACCATGACCATGCCACCAATTGCGGCACAGAGAATAAGCGCAAAAATTTCTGGTCCATCTTCGTCTTCGCGAACTAAGAAACCTGACGTAAGCAAAATGGCTAACAAGGTTGCAATGGCAATACTGAATGTGGCAAACAATGTGAACTTGCTAAATGTCAATGCGTTTGCAAGAAGCGAGCTTGGGGCGCCGTCACCAAGATCGCGCCACAGTAATGCCGTGATCACTGCCGTACCTGCTGCGGTAATCGCTCCAACTACTCCATAGGCGCCCTTTTTCCATTGTGGAGTAAGCGAGCCAGCAAGAATCAGCAGCAATACCCCGCCGAGCATCACAAGAAAAGGCGAAATCTTGAACCAGTCAATTTCTGGACCGACGAACATATTTGCAGCCAACATCATTCGCCTGCCTTGATTTCTGGTTGCTTGTAATTTGAACGGGATTCAACGTGTTCAAGCAATGACTTCACGCTTGGCTCAATGCGATTCAACATTGGTTTTGGATACACGCCGGTGAACACAATTGCAGCAACAAACACCGACAGCAACATTGCTTCTCGTTTGGTGATTTCTGCAAATGACTTATTTGCCTCATCTGGTTCACCGTGGAACACGCGCTGGTATGCCCACAGCAAATACAGCGCGGCAAGAATGACTCCAGTTGTTGCAGCAACCACCCACCAGCGCGCGGTTGGGAATGATCCAATCAAGATGAGGAATTCACCCACGAAACCGTTTAGGCCTGGAAGCCCAATTGACGACAACATGACCAACATGAAGAAGCCGGCAAAGATTGGAGCAACGGCTTGGATGCCTTTCAATTCTGCAATCACTCGCGTGTGGCGACGCTCGTAGATCATTCCCACCAAGAGGAACAATGCGCCAGTAGAAATTCCGTGGTTCACCATTTGCATGACACCACCGGTAATCGCCTGATTGGTAAGTGCAAAGGTTCCCAACACAATGAATCCAAGGTGGGCAACTGACGAATAAGCAACCAATCGCTTCAAGTCTTTTTGCATAGTGGCCGCAATTGCGCCGTAAATGATTCCGATTACAGCAAGTGTGAGGAGAACTGGCTTTGCCCACACTGCTGCTTCAGGGAATAGGTATACGCCAAATCGCAACATTCCGTAGGTACCCATCTTCAGCAACACGCCAGCAAGAATGACCGAGCCTCCCGTTGGTGCTTGCGTGTGTGCGTCGGGCAACCAGGTATGCAGTGGGAACAACGGCACCTTCACCGCAAATGCAATAACAAAGCCAACAAACAACCAACGGCCTGTGCTGGTGGCGAAATTGGACTTCTCAGCAATTTCAATGAGGTCGAATGACAAGTGTCCGATATCGCGTCGTGCGAGGAACGCGGTAGCAACAATGCCAACCAACATGAATGCTGATCCGGCCATGGTGTAAATAAAGAATTTCGTTGCGGCGTAAATGCGCTGGTCGTATCCCCAT
>Ga0315900_10003152_pt1 | contig 24382 bp, 18 predicted proteins | sample LakEriMetagenome_FD_203521 | JGI IMG/M metagenome (GOLD analysis project Ga0315900, IMG submission 203521) | Freshwater fungal communities from buoy surface, Lake Erie, Ohio, United States - Buoy 12 MA114 | ecosystem: Environmental > Aquatic > Freshwater > Lake > Lake biofilm | place: USA: Lake... | reverse complement strand
CCGTCACGGGCGGCGCCATCGCCGAGGGGCGCGGGCGGCTCGATTTCGACATGCCCGAGCCGCCCGGCGACGGTTACCGGATCGAGCGCGACCTCAACGCGCTGATCGCGCGCGACCTGCCGGTCACCGACGACTGGATCACGGATGCCGAGCTCGAGGCCAACCCGGGCCTCGTCAAGACGATGTCGGTGCGCCCGCCGACGGGGCAGGGGCGGGTGCGGCTGGTCAGGATCGGTGCGGGCGCCGATCAGGTCGATCTGCAGCCCTGCGGCGGCACCCATGTCGCGCGCACCGGCGAGATCGGCCTCGTGAGCGTGGCGAAGATCGAGAACAAAGGCCGTCAGAACAGACGCATCACCCTCGAACTTCAGGTCTGACGCGCTCGGCGGCATCGAAGCTGCGCCGGGTATCAGGTACGCCGTCGCGCGACAGCAGAACCGCGAAGGGGCGCAGCCCCTCGACATGCGCGCACACGATCATCAGCGCGACCATGATCGGGACGGCAAGGAACATCCCCGCCACGCCCCAGACCGCCGCCCAGAAGGCGAGCGACAGCAGGATCCCGAACGACGATAGCCTGAGGGCGCGGCCCAGCAGCAGCGGATCGAGCACCATGCCCACGACAAACTGGATCGTCGTCAGCACCGCCAGGAGTCCGAGCGCCAGGACCGTGTCGCCCGTCTGCACATAGCCCACCAGCACCGCGATGATCGTCGCCACGATCGAGCCCACGTTGGGGATGAAGTTCAGGATGAAGGTCAGCACGCCGACGGCCAGCGCCAGATCGAGCCCGAACGTCGCCATCGCCGCCCAGGCAAGCGCGCCGGTGACAAGGCTGACGGCCGTCTTGACCAGAAGATAGCGGTTCACCCGGTGGATGATCGAGGCGATGACCTCCTCGGCCCGCCGCGCGCCTGCGGCATCGCCGAAGAGGTGAGTGAGCTTGGCCGAGAAGAACAGCCGCTCGGCAAAGAGAAAGCCCACGAATAGCACGATCAGCACGACCCCGGACAGGATCCCGCTCGCCTGCCCGACGAAGGCGCGCAGATAGTCCGCGATTCGGAACTGCTGCATCGATTGCAGCACCGCCGCCTCGACATCTGCGCCCATCCACGAAAAGAGCTCGGCCACCGCCGCTTGCGCGGGGTCGGTGTATTGCGCGACGGTCGTGACCACGGTGTTGGCCTGCGACAGGAACAGACCCACGAGGGCGAACAGCGCAGTGGCGATGATCCCCAGTGCGATGATGCTGGCGATGGTCGGGGGAATCCGCACCCGGCCGATCCGCGCGCCGCCGACCCAGCGGATCACGTCCGACGTCAGGCTGAAGAGGATGATCGCGATCACGAGCGAGATCAGGATGAAGCGCGCCTGCACGAGCAAGAAGAGGACGACCGCGAAGGCGATGACGCCCAGAAGCCACGACTGCAGATGCGCCCCCGTTGACATTCCCCGGACGCTCTGCCCGCCGGCGCGCGCGATCTGATCGGGACCTCTGGACATGACAAACCCCTAACTCTGGCGCAACGATGGCCGGTCGCTGTGCTCTGCGCAAGGGTCGGCGCCACTATCGGCACCCCCGATCGCGAGAGCGACCGATCATTCGCAGCGGTTCGCCGGCCGGCATGTCCCGCAGTGGAGTCAGCCCGCGATGGCGGGCGAGAAGGCGTGGCCTTCGGGTGCAAGGATCGTGCATTCGCGCAGGCCGTGGGGCTTGCTCGCCGGCGGCTCGAGCAGCACGCCGCCCGCCGCCTCGGCGCGCCGGGCGGCGCCGTCGGGATCGATCCCGAAGAGATAGAGTTGCAGCCCGCTGCCGCGCGGCGCGCCCTCGGGCAGGAGCGCGTGAAGCGGGTGGCGCACGAATGTCCGGTCGGCATGGAGCTGGATCAGCGCCCCGTCATGGTCGAGAAGCGCGAAATCGGCCGAGACGCGATGAGAGCGCAACCCGAACACCTCCGCCATGAAGCGGACCATGGCCGGAACGTCGCGGACGATGAGGTTCACGCCGACGCCGCGCAGCCGGCGGGCAAAGACGGCGGCGGGCACGGTTTCGAGATCGGACGCCGGCTCGGTCATCGGATCGGAAGAAGGGACGGACATGTCGGGCGCTCCTCTGCGGCTGGTCGGGTGCGTGCTCGGGGCGTGGACGGCGCAAGACCGCGTAGCGCGCGGCGGGGCGAGCGTCAACGAACCGGCGGGATGGGCGGCCGCCGTGGGGCCGATGTCGCCCATCTGCCCTTGCCCCCGGGGATGTGAGAAGGTCTCCTCGATCAGGGAATCACCCGACCGGAGCCGGCCATGACCGCACGTCCCCCCGCATCTGCGGTTCCGCCCCTGCCGCGTCCGCCCGTGGCGCCGGGGGGCGGGGGATGGCGACGCACCCCGCCCGCGATCTTTCCGGCGATCCTCGGCCTCTGGGGGCTCGAGCTCGGCTGGCGCGCAGTTGGCGAAGTGGCGGGTTTCGGCGCTGCTGCGGCCGAAGTGATGCTGGGCGCAGTTTTCCTCCTCTGGCTTGCGGCGGGTCTTGCCTATGTGGCCAAAGTCGCGCGACGGCCCGCCGTGCTGGCCGAGGAGGTGCGCGTGTTGCCCGGGCAGTCGGGGCTTGCCGCGTTCTGCATGGCCGCGATGGCCGCATCCGGTGCCGTGATCCCCTATGCACCTGGTCCCGGCGCTGTCGTGCTGGCATTGGCTTTCGCGGCCCATGTCGCGCTCGCGGTCGGGATGGTGCGGCGCTTTCTGGCTGCGCCGCCCGAGGCGCGCGTTTTCAGCCCCGTGTCGCACCTTGTGCTTGTCGGCCCTATCCTTGCCGTCGGGCCGGCCGTGGCGCTCGGGCTGCATCTTGCGGCCGGGGTGATCCTTGCGGTCACCTTTGCCAATTCGGTCGTACTGTGGGCGGCGGGTGCGCGCGCGCTGCGTCGCGCGCTGCCCCCGCCCCCGTTGCGGCCGACACTTGCCCTTCACCTCGGGCCGGCCGCGCTGGCGCTGAACGGGGCCATCGTGCTCGGGGTGGGCTGGCTCGTGCCGCTCATGGCCCTCTGGACCGTTCTGCTGCTGGTCGCCCTGCTCGCCGCCACGCGCTGGCTGACGGCAGGGGGCTTTTCGCCCATGTGGGCAGCGTTCACCTTTCCGCTCGCGGCGGCGGCGCGCGCGCTGATCGAGGCGGGCGGGGCCTTTGCCATCGCCGGGGCACTCGCGCTTGCGCTCGCGACGCTGATCGTGCCGTGGATCGCGCTGCGGATCCTGCGGATGTGGGCCGACGGCACGCTGGCCGAGCGCACGAACGCCGCCACCGCCTGAGGGCTTGCCAACCCCGGCCCCGCATGCGAAGGGGGTCCGCCAAACGCCACCCCGCCACGGAGGTGCCCGATGGACATCCGCGAAGCCCTGACCTTTGACGACGTGCTGCTCGTGCCGGCGGCAAGCAGCGTGCTGCCCTCGGACGCCGACGTCTCGACCCATGTGACGCGGTCGATCCGCCTCAACATCCCGCTCCTGTCCTCGGCCATGGATACGGTGACCGAGGCGCGCATGGCCATCGCGATGGCGCAGGCGGGGGGGATGGGGGTGATCCACCGCAACCTCGACCCCGAGGCGCAGGCGCGCGAGGTCAAGCGGGTGAAGCGCTTCGAATCCGGGATCGTCTATGCCCCGATCACGCTGCGCCCCGACCAGACGCTGGCGGACGCCAAGGCGCTGCAGGAACGCTACAGCGTCACGGGCTTTCCGGTGGTGGACGAGGGCGGCCGCGTGGTCGGGATCGTCACCAACCGCGACATGCGCTTTGCCTCGGACGACCGCACGCCGGTGCGGGTGATGATGACGTCCGAGAACCTCGCGATCCTGCAGGAGCCCGCCGACCTCGATCAGGCCAAGAGCCTGATGAAGGCGCGCCGGATCGAGAAGCTGCTCGTGACGGACGCCGAGGGGCGGCTGACGGGTCTCCTGACACTCAAGGACACCGAAAAGGCGGTGCTGAACCCGCAGGCGTGCAAGGACGATCTCGGGCGGCTCCGGGTCGCGGCGGCGACGACGGTGGGCGATGCGGGCTTCGAACGCTCGCAGGCGCTGATCGAGGCGGGGGTCGACCTGATCGTGATCGACACGGCGCACGGCCATTCCGAGGGGGTGGCGCGGGCGGTCGAACGGATCAAGGCGGCCTCGAACGCGGTGCAGGTGGTGGCGGGCAATGTCGCGACCGCCGAGGCCACGCGCGCGCTCATCGGGGCGGGGGCGGATGCGGTCAAGGTCGGGATCGGGCCGGGATCGATCTGCACGACGCGGATCGTGGCGGGCGTGGGCGTGCCGCAACTGACGGCGGTGATGGATTGCGCGGCGGCGGCGGGCGATGTGCCGGTGATCGCGGACGGGGGCATCAAGTATTCGGGCGATTTCGCCAAGGCCATCGCGGCGGGGGCATCCTGCGCCATGGTCGGCAGCGCGATCGCGGGCACCGACGAGGCACCGGGCGAGCTGATCCTGTTTCAGGGGCGCAGCTTCAAGGCCTATCGCGGCATGGGCTCGATCGGCGCGATGGCGCGCGGCTCGGCCGACCGCTATTTCCAGAAGGATGCGGCGTCCGACAAGCTCGTGCCCGAGGGGATCGAGGGGCAGGTGCCCTACAAGGGCGCGGCGGCGGTGGTCGTCCACCAGCTCGTGGGGGGCCTGCGCGCCGCGATGGGCTATACCGGCAACCGCACCATCGCCGAGATGCGCAAGAACTGCCGCTTCGTGCGCATCTCGAACGCGGGGCTGTCGGAAAGCCACGTCCACTCGGTGCAGATTACCCGCGAAAGCCCCAACTATCGCGCGGGCTGAGCGGTGCTGTGGCTGCTGCTCCTGTGCTTTTGCGTGGGGCTTGCGGTCGTGGCCCTCTTTACCCGCGAGGGGCGGGGGTGTCTGGCGGGCGCGGTCGGGCTTGTGGTCGCGATCGTCGCGATCACGGCGCTTGGGGCTGCGATCCTTGCGGGGCTCGTGCTCCTGCTCCTTGACTGAGGCGAAATGTCCCGTCCTGCCCGGGGCTTGCGGGAAGTGGGCCGGCGCCCCATCTGCACGGAGGATCTCGGAGGTTGTCATGCGTCGTGCTCGCGTTCGTGCCGTTCTGTCTGTCCTTGCGCTCGGTCTCGCGCTGCCCGCGGCGGCGGCCGAGACGCGCGTCGTCGCGACCGTCGCCATGGTCGGCGATCTGGCGCGCGCGGTCGCGGGGGAATGCGCGCAGGTCGATGTGCTGATGGGGCCGGGGATCGATCCGCACCTCTATGCCCCCCGCCCGTCGGATCTGCGGCTTCTGCGCGATGCCGATCTGGTGCTCCATGTCGGGCTCGGGCTTGAGGGGCGCTTCGGCGCGCTTCTGGGCCAGATGGGGCCGGCCGCCCTCGCCGTGGCCGAGGCGCTGCCCGAGGGTGCGGTGGTGACGGGCCCCGAAGGCGGGCCCGACCCGCATTTGTGGATGGATCCCGCCCTCTGGGCCGGCACGATCGGGCCGATGGCGGATGCGATGGCGGCGCTTGCGCCCGGCTGCGCCGCGGATATGGCGGCCCGCGCCGATGCGCTCGGGGCGGAACTGGCCGCGCTCGACGGCTGGGTCGCGGCGGGCATCGCCACCATCCCCGAACCCGCCCGCGTGCTGGTGACCGCGCATGACGCGTTCGGCTATTTTGCCCGCCGCTACGGGCTCGAGGAGGCCGCGCTGCAGGGCTTCTCGACCGAGGCCGAGGCGAGCATCGCCGACATCTCGGAAACCGCTGCCCTCGTGATCGCGCGCGGCGTGCCGGCCGTCTTCGTCGAGACGACGGTCAACCCCCGGGCCGTCGCGGCGCTGACCGAGGCGGTCGCGGCGCAGGGCGGATCGGTCGCGATCGGACCCGAGCTCTACTCCGACGCGATGGGCGACCCTGCGACGCCCGAAGGCAGCTATGTAGGCATGATCCGCCACAACGCGCTTGCGATCATCTCAGCACTCGGCGGCACGCCGGCGCCCTGGCCCGAGGCGCTCGGGCCCTGGGCTGCGCGGCAGGGGATTGCCAACGGGGGCTAGGCGGGCCACATCTGGCTTCAAACACCGGCCGGACCATGCCCGACACCCCCCTGCACGAACCCCACATCGCCTGCCACATCGAGGATCTGACGGTCAGCTATCGCGACCGGCCGGTGCTGTGGGATATTGACCTGAACGTTCCCCCGGGCGTGATGGCGGCGATCGTGGGGCCGAACGGGGCGGGGAAGTCGACGCTGCTCAAGGCAGCACTCGGACTCGTGCCGCCCGTTGCCGGGCATGTGCGCTTTTTCGGGCGGCCCTATGCGCAGGCACGCCGCCGCGTCGCCTATGTGCCGCAACGCGCGAGCGTCGATTGGGATTTTCCCGCGACGGCGCATGATGTGGTGATGATGGGCCTTTATGGCCATCTTGGCTGGTTGCGCCGCCCCGGCCGGGCGGAGCGGGCGCGCGCCGATGCCGCCCTCGAGGCCGTCGGCATGGCCGATTTCGCGCGCCGCCAGATCGGCGAGTTGTCGGGCGGCCAGCAGCAGCGCATCTTCATCGCGCGCGCCCTCGTGCAGGAGGCCGACCTCGTCTTGCTCGATGAGCCGATGGCGGGCGTCGATGCCGTGACCGAGCGCGCCATCGTCGCGATCCTCAAGGGCTTGCGCGATCAGGGGCGCACCATCGTCGTCGTCCATCACGACCTGCAGACGGTGCGCGCCTATTTCGACTGGCTCGTGCTGCTCAATGTCCGGGTGATCGCGCAGGGGCCGGTGGCCGAGGTCTATACGGGTGCCAACCTGCGCGCGACCTATGGCGGGCAGGCCGCGCTCATTGCGCCCGAGGGGCCGGCTGCGCCATGACCGGGCTGTGGTCCACGCTGGGCGGGCACACGGGCCTGACGGTGGTGGCGGGATCGGCCCTGATCGGGATGGTCGCGGGCGTGCTTGGCGCGTTTGCCCTTTTGCGCCGCCAGAGCCTGCTTGGCGACACGCTGAGCCACGCGGCCCTTCCGGGCGTCTGCGCGGGCTTCCTGCTCGCGGGGGCGCGCGATCCGCTCGCGATCCTCGCGGGCGCGCTCGGGGCGGGGATGCTCGCGGCGCTTGCGGTCACGGCGATCCCGCGCGTCTCGCGGCTGAAGCCCGATGCGGCGATGGCCATCGTGCTGTCGGGGTTCTTCGCGGTGGGGGTCGTGCTCCTGTCGGTGGTGCAGGGGCTGGCGACGGGGGCGCAGGCGGGGCTTGCGGATTTCCTCTTCGGGCAGGCGGCCGCGATCCTGCGGGGCGATCTGATCGTGATGGGGGCGGTGGCGGCGCTCTGCCTCGGGCTTGTCGCGCTCGGCTGGAAGGAATGCGGGATCGTGGCCTTCGACCCCGACCTCGCGCGGGTACAGGGCATCCCGGCGGGGGCGGTGCAGGCGGGGCTGACGGCGCTGATGGCGCTCGCGATCGTGGTCGGGCTGCAGGTGGTCGGGGTGGTGCTGATGGTGGCGCTGCTCATTGCGCCGGCGGTGGCGGCGCGGCTCTGGGCGCAGCGGCTCGGGGCGATGGTCATCCTCTCGGGGGTGCTGGGCGCCGTCTCGGGCATCGTGGGGGCCGTCGTCAGCGCAGTGCATCGCGATGTCGCGACGGGCCCGGTGATCGTGCTGGTGGCGATCGGGGGGGGGGTGGCCTCGCTCGTGCTCGCGCCGCGCAGGGGCATGATCGCGGTCTGGCGGCGCCGGCGGGCCGAACGGGCGGCGCTCGATCAGGGGGCGGTGCTTGCGGTGCTGCGCGATCTGGCGCGCGCGCATGGCGATCCGGCCTATCGCGCCGAGGCCGGGATGCTTGACGCAGCGCTCGGGGCGCGCAGCCGCGGCGCGCTCGCGGCGCTCGCGCGCGCGGGGCTCGCGCGCGAGGTCGCGCACCCGCCCGAGACGACGCCGCACTGGGAACTGACCGAGGCCGGCCGCCGCCGCCTCGCGGCCGAGGGGCGCGATTGATGGGCGATCTGCTCGGGATCGAGGGGGCGATCGCGCTGACGGGGGGGCTCCTGGTGCTGGCGGCGGTGCCGCTCGGGCTGCTGCTCGTGCTGCGCGGGGCGGCGATGATGACCGATGCGGTCTCGCATGCGGTGGTGCTCGGGATCGTGCTCGTGTGGATGGCGACGGGGATCGTCTCGGGCCCGGTGCAGATCGCGGGGGCGGCGGCGGCGGGGCTTGGCTGCGTGCTGCTGGCCGAGGCGCTCGGGCGCGCGCGGCTGATCCGCAGCGATGCCGCGACGGGGCTTGCCTTCAGCGCCTTCTTCGCGCTGGGCGTGCTGCTCATCAACCTCAACGCCGGGAACGTCCACATCGACGCGGACACGGTGCTGCTCGGGGAAATCGGGCTCGTCTGGCTCAACACCCTGCCCGTCGGCGGGGCCGAGGTGCCGGTCGCCGTCCTCGCGCTCGGGTCGGTGGCGGTGCTGAACGGGGCCTTCGTCGGCCTCTTCTGGAAGGAGTTGAAGCTCGCGACCTTCGATCCCGCCCTGGCCGCGGCGCTGGGCTTCGCGCCGGCGGCACTCGGCCTCGTTACGCTCGGGCTGATGAGTGCCACCGCGGTCGCAGCCTTCGATGCGGTGGGGGTGGTCCTCTTCGTGGCGCTGACGGTCTGCCCCGCGGCGACGGCGCTCGTGCTCACCGACCGGCTGGGGCGGGCGCTGGGGATTGCGCTGGCGGCGGGCCTTGCGGCGGTGCTGGGGGGGCTTGCGCTCGCGCTCCGCTGGGATGTCTCGATCGGGGGGATGATGGCGAGCGCGTCGGCCGCGATCTTCGCGCTCGCGCTCGTGCTCGCGCCCGGGCGGGGGGTGGTGGCGCGGGCGCTCTCGGCCTCGCGGCGGCGGGCGGATGAGGATTGCCGCGCGCTGGTCGCGCATCTGCACACGCATCAGTCCGGGCCGGAGGCCGCCGAGGAGACGGCCGAGCGCGCCCTGCGCGAGCATCTGCGCTGGGCGCCCGAGCGCGCGCGGCAGGCGGTGCTGCGCGGGCTCGACCGCGGCCTCATCCGGCGCGAGGGGGGGCTCTTTCGCCTGACGGAAAAGGGCGAGGCCGAGGCGCGCGCGATCTTCGCCCCCTGGGCGCGCGGGCGCGCCGACGGGGGCTGAGGGCGTCAGTCGGCGCGGGCGCGGGCGGCAAAGCGGCGGATGCGGCGCGCGGCCTCGTCGAGGTCGGCGTCGGCCGCCGTGAGGCCGATGCGGACCCACGATCCGAGCGCCGCGCCGAAGGATGATCCCGGCATCACCGCGACATGCTCGACCGAGAGCAGCGCCTCGGCGAACCCCGCCCCGTCGAGGCCCGTTTCCGAAACGTCGAGCAGCACGAACATCCCCGCCTCGGGCCGGTTGGTGCGCAAGCCCTCGGCCCCGTCGAGCGCCGCCGACAGCCGCGCCGCCCGCGCCGCCAGCCGCGCCCGCATCGGCCCCGCGACAAGGTCGGGCGCGGCGAGGGCCGCGGCCGTCATGTCGGCGATGAAGGGCTGGTTGCCAAAGAGCATCGTCTCGGCCAGCGGCAGCAGGCGCGCGCAGAACTCCGCCGGCCCCGCGCACCAGCCCGAGCGGAATCCGGCCGCGGCGTGCGATTTCGAGATCGAGGCGCAGGCGACCACGCGCTCGGCCAGATCGGGGAAGGCGAGCGGCGAGACGAAGCGGCCCGCGTCGAACACCAGATCCTCATAGACCTCGTCGGCGACGATCCAGAGGTCGTGCGCTTGCGCGAGCGACCCGATCCGCGCGATCTCGTCCGCCCCGAGCACCGCCCCCGTCGGGTTGTGCGGCGAGTTGAGCAGGATCACCCGCGACCGCGGCCCGATGCGGGGCGCGAGGTCGGCGGCCTGCATGCGAAAACCCGCCTCGGGCCGCAGCGGCACCGGGGCGAGCGTGGCGCCCGTCGCGCGGATGACGCCCTCATAGGTCGCATACATCGGATCGCCCGTCAGCACCTCGTCGCCCGGCCCCGCGAGGGCCGAGAGCACGGCGAAAAGCGCCGTCTGCGTGCCCGGAAAGGCCACGAAATTTTCCCGCCCGAAGGGCCGGCCGCGCCGCGCCGAATAGCGCGCGGCCAGCGCATCGAGAAGCCGCCCCTCACCCCGGCCGTTGGAATAGCCCGTGCGCCCCGCGCGCATCGCCGCCGCCGCGGCCTCGATCAGCTCGGGCGGGGTCGGGACATCGGGCTCGCCGATCGAGAGCATGATGACGCTCTCGCCCGCCGCCTGCATGGCGCGCGCGCGTTCGTGCACCGCCCATTTGGCGGCGCCGAGGTCCGCGAGCCGCTCGGTGATCGGGGCAAAGCGCATGGGGCCGTCCTTTCGCGGACCTCGTGGCGGTTTGGCACCCGCTTGTCCAGCCCCCTCATCGGAAATGGATGTTGAAGCGCGCGCGCACCGCCGCGTCGACCTCGGGCGGGACCATCGAGCCCGCGCGGGCGAGGATCGCCTCCTTGCGGGCGATGGCGCCGTCGAGCAGCATCGGCCGCCCGGCCTCGACCCATTCCTTGGGGCTCATGCGGTTGCCGACGGCCGGATAGACGTATTCGGTCTGCATGAGGCGCAGCGTCTGGTCCGAGCCCAGATAGTGGCCGGGCCCGCCGATGCAGACCTCGCGCATGACCTCGATCGAGGTGCTCTCGTCGGTGACGTCGATCCCGCGCACGCAGCGCATCGTCTGGCCCAGCATGTCGTCGCCCAGAACGAGGCTCTCGAGGCAGAAGCCCAGGAGCGAGGCGTGCATCCCCACCGCCTCGTAGACCATGTTGAGGCCCGCGAGCCCCGCGAGCACGTTCGAGATCGCCTGCTCCCACCCGGCCTGCATGTCGGGCAGCTTCGAATCGGCGATCCCCGCCGCCGCACCGCCCGGCAATCCGTAGAAGCGGTGCATCTGCGCGCATCCGGCCGTCAGCAGCGCCTGCTCGGCCGAACCGCCCGACATCGCGCCCGTGCGCAGGTCCGACACGAACGGCCAGGTGCCGAAGATCGCGGGGTGGCCGGGGCGCATCGCGTTCACATAGACGACGCCCGCGAGGCATTCGGCCACCGCCTGCACGATCGAGGCCGCGATCGGGGCGGGCGAGGTCGCCCCCGCCTGACCGGCCGAGAGCAGGAGGACCGGCATGCCCGCCCGCACGCAATGCTCCATCGTGATGCAGCTTTCCTCGGCGAACTTCATCGGGGGCACGACGAAGCAGTTCGAGTTCGACACGAAGGGCCGCGCCCGCCACGCCGCCTCGGACCCCGCGATCATGTGCAGGAGATCGAAGCAGCCCGCGACATGCGAGGGATCCGAAAACGAGGTGCCGACATGCTTTTGCGTGCCCGCGCAGCAGGCATAGAGCGTGTTCAAATCCATGTCGAAGTTGTCGATGACGTCGCGGCAGACCATCGCGCGCTGGAAGAAATGGACGTTGTCGAGGTTCTGCACGAGGCGGGCGGCGTCATAGAGGTCCTGCGCGGTCGAATCGCGGTAGGTGTTCGTCACCGGATCGACGATGTGCACCGCCGCCCCGGCGGTGCCGTAATGGACGTTGGTGCCGGTCAGATGCAGATCGAAGCGGCTGTCGCGGGCAAAGAGCGTGATGTCGCGCGCGGCGATCGCGAGCATGTCCTCGACCAGCGCGCGGGGGAAGCGGATGCGCCCGTCGGCGCCCTGCACCGCGCCCGCGCCCGTCAGGATCTCGACGCCCGAGCGCGGCGCGTTGGCAAGCCCGATCTCTTCGAGCGCATCGAGGGCGGCGGCGTGGATGCGTGCGACGCCCGCCTCGGTCAGGGGGGAATACTGGCCGCCCGGCAGGCCCGCGCGCACGGGGCGCAGCGCCTCGGCGAGGGGGGCCGCGCGTTCGGCGACGCGGGCGGCGCGCCCGCCCGAGCGGCGGGCACGGGCAGGGGCGCAGAGGTCGAGGTCGGTATCCATGGCGCGTGTCCTTCTGCGGTTGGGGGTGCGGATCTTCGCGGGTTTCGGGGGGGCGGCCCCGGACCCCATCGAGGGGTCCGCGGCCGCGCGGCCAGCCCCCCTCGGGGGCCAGCCGCCGGGCGTCGGGGCTAGAGCTGCACGCGCAGCGCGTCGGGGTCGTAGAGGGGCCGGAGGCTTGCGCGCGCGGCGTGGCGGGTGCCGGCGATCTCGATCTCGAAGTGCGAGGCGAGGAGCGCCTCGGCGCTTTCGCCCGGGCAGGGCACATAGCCAAGCCCGATCGCGGCGCCGAGGAAATGGCCGTAGTTCCCGCTCGAGAGGCGGCCGACGATGCGGCCGTCGCGCACGATCGCCTCGTTGTGCCACAGCATCGGTGCGGGATCCTCGAGGCGGAACTGCACCATGCGGGCGCGCAGCCCCTCGGCCTTGCGCGCGAGCACCGCCTCGCGGCCGATGAAGGCGCCCTTGGCGGGGCGCACGGCAAAGCCGAGCCCCGCCTCGAGGACGTGGTCCTCGTCGGTGATGTCGTGGCCGAAGTGGCGGAAGGCCTTCTCGATCCGGCAGCTGTCGAGGGCATGGATGCCGCAGAGCCGCAGCCCGTGCGCGCCGCCGGCCTCGATGAGCGTCTCGAACACATGGGCGGCCTGATCGGTCGAGACGTAGAGCTCCCAGCCGAGTTCGCCCACATAGGAGATGCGGTGCGCCCGGGCGAGGCCGTAGCCCACCTCGATCTCGCGCGCGGTGCCGTAGGGGAAGCCCGTATTCGAGAGATCGTCGGGTGAGACATCGGCCAGAAGCGCGCGCGCCTGCGGGCCCATGAGGCAAAAGACCGCCTCGGCCGCGCTCACGTCCGTCACCACCGCGAGATGGGCGCCGAGGTGGCGGCGCAGCCATTCGAGGTCGCGCCCGACGGTGGCGCCGGGCACGACGAGCAGGTAGGCCGTGGGCGAGAGCCGCGTCACGGTCAGGTCGCTCTCGATCCCGCCGCGGGGGTTCAGCATCTGGGTATAGACGACGCGCCCGGGGGCGACATCGACGTCATTGGCGCAGACATGCTGGAGGAAGGCGCAGGCGCCCGGCCCCTCGACCCGGATCTTGCCGAAGGAGGTCATGTCGAAGAGACCCACGCCCGTGCGCACGGCCATGTGCTCGGCCCGCTGGTTGTCGAACCAGTTCTGCCGGCCCCAGCCATAGCGATAGGCGGGCTCCTGCCCGGGTTCGGCGAACCAGTTCGCGCGCTCCCAGCCCGCGACCTCGCCGAAGACGGCGCCGCGGGCGCGCAGGTGCTCGTGCACCGGCGAGCGGCGGATGCCGCGGGCGGTCGTGACCTGCCGCATCGGCCAGTGGTCGGCGTAGAGCAGGCCGAGCGTCTCGCTCACGCGCTCCTTCAGATAGCGGCGGTTGCGCTGGAAGGGGCGCGCGCGGCGGATGTCGACGTCCCACAGATCGAAGGGCGGGGCGCCCTCGGTGATCCAGTGCGCGACCGCCATGCCGGCGCCGCCCGCGCTCTGGATCCCGACCGAATTGTAGCCGGCCGCGACCCAGTAACCGCCGACCTCGGGCGCCTCGCCGAGGTAATAGCGGTTGTCGGGGGTGAAGCTCTCGGGGCCGTTGAAGAAGGTGTGGATCCCCGCCCGCTGGAAGAGCGGCATGCGCTTCATCGCCATCTCGAGGATCGGCTGGAAATGGTCCCAATCCTCGGGGAGCGTGTCGAACTCGAAATCCTCGCGGATGCCGCCCATGCCCCAGGGCTTGGCGCGCGGCTCAAACGCGCCGAGCATCATCTTGCCCGCGTCGGACTTGTAATAGGCGCATTCGTCGGGCACCCGCAGCACCGGCAGATGGCCAAGTCCTTCAATGGGTTCGGTGACGAGATAGAAGTGCTCGGCGGCATGGAGCGGCAGGCTGACACCCGAGGCCGCCGCGAGGTCGCGGCCCCACATGCCGGCGCAGTTGACGACGACATCGGTCGCGATCTCGCCCTCGCCCTCGGCCGATTGCCAGCGCACGCCGGCGACGCGGCCATCCCTGAGCGTGACGCCCGTGACCTTGACGCCCTCGAACACGCCCGCCCCGCCCATCCGCGCCCCCCGCGCGAGCGCCATGGCGATGTTGGCGGGGTCGGCCTGACCGTCGAGCGGCAGATGCACCGCCCCGCGCACGTCGCCGACCTCGAGATGGGGATACATCGCCTTGACCTCGGACGGCGAGATCTCATGCACCTCGACGTCGAAGGCGCGCGCGAGCGTGGCCGAGCGCAAGAGCTCCTCGTGCCGGTCGGCCGTCAGCGCAACCGAGATCGAGCCCACCTGCCGGAATCCCGTGGCGATGCCGGTCTCGGCCTCGAGGCTCGTGTAGAGGCCCGCGGAATAGCGCGCGAGGCGCGTCATGTTGGCGTTGCCGCGCAACTGGCCGATGAGGCCCGCGGCATGCCAGGTCGTCCCGCTCGTGAGCTTGCGGCGTTCGAGCAGCACGACCTCGCGCCAGCCGGCCTTGACCAGATGATAGGCAACCGAACAGCCCGACACGCCGCCGCCGATCACGACCGCGCGCGCATGAGAGGGGGGGAGCGTCATGGGGCACCTTCACGGATGGGATGGCCTGCGGCGCGCAGGCGGCGGGCGATCTCGGCGATATGGGCGGGCGTCGTCTCGCAGCAGCCGCCGACGAGGGTCGCGCCCCGCTCGACCCAGCCCATCACGAAATCGGCGTAGCGTTCGGGGCCGAGATCTTGGCGCGCGCTCAGCACCGCAACCGTCGGGCTGTCCTCAAGGAAGGCGGGCGCGATGCGGGTGAAGCCGTTGGCATAGGCGCCGAAGGGGCGGCCGAGCGTGGCGAGGATCGGGATCGCGGCGTCGATCGCCTCGGGCGGGGCGCAGTTGACGAGGACCGCATCGGGCAGATCGAGCGCGGCCAGATCGGTCAGCGCCTCGCCCGAGCGCAGCCGCGTGCCGTCCTCGTCCCCGACAGTGACCGAGAGCCAGAGCGCCCGGCCATGCGCCCGCGCGGCATCCCGCGCGCCCTCGATCACCGCGCGGGCATGGGCGAGCGAGGCGACCGTCTCGGCCAGCAGCACGTCGCAGGCGGGCGCGAGGATCGCCGCGATCTCGGCATAGCGCGCGACCGCCTCGGCATGGGGCGGCAGCGTCTCGGGCCGGTAGGAGGCGACGAGCGGGCCCATGGCACCCGCGATCAGCCCCCGCCCGTGGCCGGCGCGCGCCGCCGCCGCCTCGGCCAGCGCCTGCGCGTAGAGGTCGCCAAAGCGCGCGTCGCACCCCGCGCGGATCAGCCGGTCGTGGTGGAGCGCATAGGTGTTCGTGGTGGCAAGGCTTGCCCCGGCGGCGAAGTAATCGGCGTGCAGCCCGCGTGTCAGGCCGGGATGGTCCATCATCACCTGCGTCGACCACAGCGGGGTCGGCGCATCGCCCGAGCGCGCGACGAGTTCCTGCCCGAGGCCGCCGTCAAGGAGCGTGATCATGCGCGGATCCTTGCGTTCGCCGGATCCCAGGCGGGACCGTCGGGCAGGACGGTGGCGCGGCGACGCTCGCCATAGATCTCGACCTCGACCTCGGTGCCGGGCGCGCAGAGATCGGCCCGCAGCATCCCGAGCGCGAGCGACGCCCCCACCCGATAGCCCCAGCCGCCCGAGGTCGTCTCGCCCGCGACCTTCCCCCCGTGCCAGATCGTCGACATGTAGGGGGCATCGGCCGCGCCCGCATCGACGCGGAGCGTCACGAAGCGCTTGCGCGGGCCGCGGTCGCGCTCGGCCATCAGCGCGGCCTTGCCGGGGAAATCCTTGGACCAGTCGATGAACCGCTCGAGCCCGCCCTCGATCAGCGAGTAGTCGGTCGAGAGGTCGCCCTTCCAGGCGCGATAGGCCTTCTCGATCCGCAGGCTGTCGAGCGCCCACATCCCGAAGGGCCGCGCCCCGCGCGCGGTCAGCGCGTCCCACACCGCCGGCGCATCCTCGGGGCGGCAATGCACCTCCCAGCCCATCTCGCCGGCGAAGGAGACGCGCATGAGCGTGACCTCGGCCCCCGCCACGCGCCCCTCCTGCACGCTGAGCCACGGCAGCGAGAGGTCGCAATCGGTCAGCGGCGCGAGCACCTCGCGCGATGTCGGCCCGGTCACGAGCAGGCATTCGTAGCGCTCGGAGCGGTCATGCACCGCGATCCCCGCGGGCGCCTGCCGGCTGAGGATCTCGCCGTCGTGCCATTGCGCGACCGAGGCGGTGATGAGCCAGATTTCGTGATCCGAGCGCGGGATCACCGACATCTCGGTCAGGATGCGCCCGCGCGCGTCGGGGAAATAGGCCAGCCCCACCCGCCCCGGCCGCGGCAGGCGCGAGGCCGAGAGGCCATCGACGAAGGCGCGCGCGCCCTCGCCCTCGACCGCAAGCCGGGTGAAGCCCGAAATGGCGATAACGCCGCAGCCGTCGCGGACGGCGGCGCATTCCTCGGCGATCCGCCCCTCCCACGGGCCGGCGCGGTTCCAGGTCTGGGCGGCGGCAAAGCTCGTGTCGTCGCCGGGCCGGGCGAACCAGTCGGCGCGCTCCCAGCCGTTGTAGGCGCCAAAGACCGCGCCCGCGGCCTTGAGCCGCCCGTGCAGCGGCGAGAGGCGCCGGTCGCGCCCGGCCGGCCAGTGCGCCCGGGGGAAGTGCATGGCGTATTCGTGGCCGTAGACCTCCATGCCCCTGGCCACGCAATAGGCGTCGTCGGTAAAGCCCGTGAAGCGGCGCGGGTCGCACGACCACATGTCCCACTCGGTCGCGCCCTCGGTCACCCACTCGGCCAGCACCTTGCCCGCGCCGCCCGCCTGCGCGATCCCGAAGGTGAAGACGCAGGCCTCGAAGGCGTTCGGCACCCCCGGCATGGGGCCGATCAGCGGGTTGCCGTCGGGCGCGTAGGGGATCGGCCCGTTGATGACCTTCGAGATCCCCGCGCGCGCCAGCATCGGGACGCGCGCCATCGCGTCCTCGATCTGCACATGCAGCCGGTCGAGATCGTCGGGGAAGAGCTGGAAGCTGAAATCGTCGGGCATCGGATCATCGGGCGAGGCCCAATGCGCGCGGCAGGGGTTCTCGTAGGGGCCGAGGTTGAAGCCCGCCTTTTCCTGCCTCAGATAGTAGGAGACATCGACATCGCGCAAAAGCGGCAGCTTGTGGCCGACCTCGGCCGTCCAGGCCGCAAGCTCGGGGATCTGTTCGGAGAGCAGATACTGGTGGCTCATCACCATCATCGGCACGCGGCGGCCGCCATGGGGGCGGAACCACTCGCCGACGCGCTGTGCGTAATAGCCGGCCGCGTTGACGACGATCTCGGCGCGGATGTCGCCCTTGTCGGTATGCACGATCCATTCGCCGCCCTTGCGGCTCACGCCCGTCGCGGGGGTGAAGCGCAGGATCGTGGCGCCCATGTCGCGCGCCCCCTTGGCGAGCGCCTGCGTCAGTTGCGCGGGGTCGATGTCGCCGTCGGCCGGATCGTGCAGCGCGCCGCGCAGGTCGTGCGTCTCGAGGAAGGGGTATTTCCCGCGGATCTCCTCGGGCCCGATGAGGTCGAGCGCCATGCCCTGATAGCGCCCCATCCCGACGGCGCGGGCGAATTCCTGCATCCGCTCGGCCGAATGGGCGAGCCGGATCGAGCCGGTGACGTGGTAGTTCATCGGATAGTCGACCGCCGCGCCGAGGCCGCGGTAGAGCTCGGTCGAATAGCGCTGCATGTTCATGAGCGACCACGAGGTCGAGAAGGTCGGCACATTCCCGGCCGCGTGCCAGGTGCTGCCGGCCGTCAGCTCGTTCTTCTCGAGCAGCACGCAATCGCGCCAGCCGGCGCGGGCGAGGTGGAACAGGCACGAGGTGCCGACCGCCCCCCCGCCGATGATGACAACCCGCGCCGTCGTCGGAAACCCTGCCATGCCCGCCCCCTCCGGCCCCGTTCTCGCGCCGCACTATCTGCCTCTCGGGGCGGGGTTTCAATTCGGCGGAGGCTGCGCTAACGATCGGGAAAACCGATCAGGGCACGGATGCAGATCGACCTTCTTGACACCTTCCTCGACCTGCTCGAGACGCGCAGCTTCCACCGCACGGCCGAGCGGCTGGGCGTGTCGCAATCGACCGTCTCGGGCCGGGTGCGCGCGCTCGAGGAGGCGCTCGGCGTGCGCGTCTTCGACCGTTCGCGCGCGGGCGTGCAACTCACGACCGAGGGCTTGCGGTTCGAGCCGCACGCGCGCGCGCTCCGCCTCGGCTGGGCAGAGGCGCTCCGGGGCACGCGCGGGGCGGGAGCGCGCGCGCTGACGCTCCGGATCGGGATCCAGCACGATCTGGCGGGCAGCCGGCTGGCGGATTGGCTGGCCGATTTCCGCCGCGCGCTGCCCGACGCGGGTTTCTACATCGAGCCCGACTATTCGGCGCAGATGTGCGCGGACCTTCAGTCCGGCGGGCTCGATTTCGCGGTGATGTTCACGCCCCGCCCGCACCCCGACCTGCATTTCGTTTCATTGGGCGAGATGCGCTATGTCATGGTCGGAACCGAGGCGGCGCACCTCGCGGAGGTCGACCGCGACCGCTACATCCTCGGCAACTACGCCCCCGCCATCGCAAGCGCGCACCGCGCCGCGCTGCCCGATCTTCACGAGGCGCCCGTCGCCTCGGGCCAGTCGGCGGCGGTGGCGGGGCTTGTGACCTCTGCTGGGGGGACGGCCTATCTCGCCGAGGAGGTGGCGATGGGCCTGATCGCCTCGGGTCATGTGCGGCGCGTCTCCGATGCGCCCGTCCTCACCCAGCCCGTCCATGCCGGGATGCTGCTGCGCCACCGCACGGGGCGGCTGCACGCGACGCTGCTGCAGATCGTGCGGCGGCGCTTCGGGGCGGGGCCGCCTCAGCGCCCCTTCCAGACGGGCGGGCGCTTTTCGGCGAAGGCGCGCGCGCCCTCGAGCTGGTCCTCGGAGGAATAGAGGCGGTCGACCGTCGCCATCTGGCGCTTGGTCACGCGGTTCAGCGCATCCTGAAAGCGCATGTTCTCGGCCTCGCGCACGACCTCCTTGATCGCCGCATAGACAAGGGGCGGCCCCGACGCCAGAAGCCGCGCGAGATCCCACGCCTTGGGCAGAAGGTCGGCGGGCGTCGTGACCTCGCGCAACAGGCCCCAGCGCAGCGCCTCGGCCGCGTCGAACCACCGCCCGGTCAGCAAGAGGTCCATCGCGACATGATAGGGGATGCGCTTGGGCAGCTTGATCGAGGCGGCATCCGCCACCGTGCCCGAGCGGATCTCGGGCAGCGCGAAGGTCGCGTTCTCCGAGGCCAGGATCAGATCGCACGACAGCGCGAGTTCGAGCCCGCCCCCGCAGCAGATGCCGTTCACCGCCGCGATCACCGGCTTGTTGAGGTTGGGGAGTTCCTGCAACCCCCCGAAGCCACCCACGCCATAGTCGCCATCGACCGCATCGCCCGCGGCGGCGGCCTTGAGATCCCAGCCGGGGCAGAAGAACTTCGCCCCCTCGGCGCGCAGGATCGCGACGCGCAGGCTGTCGTCGTCGCGAAAGGCGCGGAAGGTCTCGCCCATGATGCGGCTCGTCACGAGGTCGATCGCGTTCGCGGGCGGGCGGTTCAGCGTGACCTCGAGGATCGCGCCCTCGGTCCGGGTGGTGATGGGGGGTGTCATGGCGCCTCGACAAGGATGAGCGCATCGACCGCGACCGCGCCTGCGCCACGAAGGATGAGCGGGTTGATCTCGATCTCGCGGATGTCGCGGCGGGCCGCGAGCAACTCCTGCAGTTTCAGCGCGACGGCGACCGCCGCCCCCGCATCGGCCCGCGGCCGGCCGCGCCAGCCGTCGATCAGCGGCCAGAGCCGGAGCCGGCGCAGCGCGGCCGCGACCTCGCCCTCGGTGACGGGCGCGACGAGGGTGACGGTGTCGGCCAGAAGCTCGGCCGCAACCCCGCCCGAGCCGAGCGTCAGCGTCGCGCCATAGACGGCATCGCGGCGGATCCCGATCAGCACCTCGGCGCGCGCGTCCCGGACCATCTCTTCGGCGAGGTATCCCGTGACCCCCGCCATCTCGGCCGCCCCCGCGAGGTCGGGCAGGTTGAGCCGCACCGCGCCCGCCTCGGTCTTGTGCGCGAGCCCCAGCCCCTTGAGCGCGAGCGGCGGCTGAAGCGCGCCCGCGCGCGTGCGCAGATCGGCAAGCGTCGCGGCCGACACGCCGCGCGGCACCGCCACCCCCGCCGCAGCCAGAAGCGCCTTGGCCTCGGCCTCATCGAGCATCCGCGCGGCCCCGCCTGCCCGCGCCGCGGGCCAGGGCGCCCAGCCCGGCCGGCCGGCCGGCGTCGCGGCAAGCTTCAGCGCGCGCAAGCCGTCCTCGAGCCCCATGAGGGGGGCGATGCCGCGCTCGATCGCGGCGATGGCGCGCCCCTCGTCGAAGTTCTCGGGCAGCGAGGCGAGCGGAAAGGCGGGCCGCCCCGTCGCGGCCTGCGCGGCCTCGATCGCCTCCAGCGCGGGCTCGAACGAGGCCGGATCGCAGCGGTCCGGGCGCGGCGGATCGATCACGAACACGCCCGCCGCATAGCCCGCGAGCATCTCGGCAAAGACATGGCTCGTCGCCGCCAGATCGCCCCAGATGAAGGTCTGGTAATCGAGCGGGTTCGAGATGGTGACGAGCGGCCCGAGAGCCTCGGCCAGCGCCGCGGCGCGTTCCGGGGGCGGCGGCGTCATCACGAGGCCAAGCCCGGGCGCGAGATCGGCGACAAGCCCCGCCTCGCCGCCCGAGCACGACACCGAACAGACCGGCCCGCCCGGCAGCGGCCCATGGACATGCAGGATCTTCAGCGTCTCGAGCAGTTCCGACAGTCCCGCGGCCTCCGCCACCCCGCATTGCGCGAGATAGGCCGACGAGGCGACGCCTTCTCCGGCGAGCGAGGCCGTATGAGTCGCCGCCACCGCCCGGCCCGTCGCCGTCTTGCCGGCCTTGAGCGCGACAATCCCCTTGCCCGCGGCGCGCGCGGCCTCGGCCAGCCGCGCAAACCCCGGCGCATCGGCGATGCCCTCGAGATAGAGGCCGAGCGCCGTCACCCGCGGGTCATCGAGCAGCGCCTGCGCAAGCTCCACGAGCCCCGTCTGCGCGGCATTGCCCAGACAGGCCACATAGGCCACCGGCAGCCCGCGCGCCTGCATGGTGAGGTTGATCACGATGTTCGAGGATTGCGAGACGAGCGCCACCCCCCGGCCGACCCGCCGCCCGCCGTGCTGATCGGGCCAGAGCAGCGCCCCGTCGAGATAGTTGATCACGCCATAGCAGTTGGGGCCGAGCACCGGCATGTCGCCCGCCGCCGCGACCAGACGCGCCTGCAGGTCATGATCGCCCGTCTCGGACCAGCCCGAGGCGAAGGCGATCGCCCCGCCCGCACCCATCGCCGAAAGCTCGGCCAGCACGTCGATGGTGGCGTGGCGGTTGACGCCCACGAACACCGCGTCGGGCGCCTCGGGCAGATCGGCAAGGCGCGGCACGGCGCGCAGCCCGCCCACCTCGGCCCGCGTCGGATGGACGGGCCAGACGGGGCCGGCAAAGCCCATCTTGCGGCATTGCTCGATGACGTTGACGGCCCAGCCGCCGCCCAGGACAGCAATCGAACGCGGCCTGAGCAGCCGACCGAGATCGCGCGCCATCTTTCCCTCGTCCCTCTGCGCCCCCGCGCCGATCATCGCAGCTTTCGCGCCCGCCGCAATGGCCGCGCCGGGGCGCGCGCCTCAGCCGAAGACGCGCGTCAGCGCCCCGTCGATGGCGTGCGTGATCGCGTCTATGTCGTCGGCGGTCGCGATCAGCGCGGGGCTGAGGCAGAGCGTGTTGTTGAGGCCCGGCAGCGAGCGGTTGGTGGCGCCGATGATGACGCCCTGCTGCATGCAGTCGGCCACCACCGCCTGCACCTTGCGTTCGTCCGCGGCCTCTTTCGTCGCGCGGTCGGCCACGAGTTCGGCGCCGCAGAACAGGCCCTTGCCGCGCACGTTCCCGATCACCGCATGCCGCTCGGCGAGGGCGTGAAGGTTCGCGATCAGCCGCGCGCCCATGGCGTTCGTGTTGTCGATGAGGTTCTCGTCCTCGATGATGCGCATGTTCTCGAGCGCCGCCGCCGGGCCAGAGGCGCAGCCGCCGAAGGTCGAGATGTCGCGGAAATAGCTCATCGGATCGGCGGCATCGTCCTTGAACATCTCGAAGATGGCCTCGGTCGTGACGGTGCACGAGATCGCGGCATAGCCCGAGGCGACGCCCTTGGCCATGGTGACGAAATCGGGTTTGACGCCATAGTGCTGATAGCCGAACCACGCCCCCGTCCGGCCGACGCCGCAGACGACCTCGTCGATGTGCAGAAGAATGCTGTGGCGTTGGCAGATGTCCTGCACGCGCTCCCAATAGCCCCTGGGCGGCACGATCACGCCCCCGCCCGCGGTGATGGGTTCGAGCACGATCGCCCCCACCGTATCGGGCCCCTCGCGCAGGATGACCTCTTCGATGGCGTCCGCCGCACGCTCGCCGTAGTTCTCGCACGCCCACTGGGCGCGGTATTCGAGGCAGTGCGGCACCTGCACGAAGCCCGGCGTCAGCGGCCCGTATTGCGCCGCGCGCTGCGGCTGGCCGGCCGAGGCGAGGGTGGTGATCGTGGTGCCGTGATAGTCGCGCTCGCGGAAGAGGATCTTCGACTTGCGCCCGCCGTGATGGCGCGCCGAGATCTGGCGGACCATCTTGTAGACCTTCTCGTTGGCCTCCGAGCCCGAGTTCGAATAATAGACCCGCGACATGCCCGGCATCTTCTCGATCAGGCGGCGGGCAAAGAGCGCGCCGGGGATCGAGCCCGCCGAATTGGCGAAATAGTTCATCTTGATCAGCTGGTCGCGCACCGCATTGGCGATGCTCTCGCGCCCATAGCCGACGTTGACCGTCCAGACCCCGCCCGAGACGGCATCGAGATGCTCCTTGCCGCGGGCGTCCCAGACGCGCATGCCGCGACCCTCGACGATCACGCGCGGATCGACGGTCTCGAACATCTTGTGCTGGATCAGATGGTGCCAGACATGGGCGCGGTCGGCCGCGACCACTTCGCCGATATCGTTCACGCCGCCGAGATCATCCATCGCGCATCCTCCTCAACCCAACCTGCGACGCTTATCCGCCATCGGCCGGGGTGCGATTAGGTCCAGTCGCGCGGCAGCGTTAAGGCCAGACGCCGCGCTTCGCTTTCGCGCCATCGCGCTTCGCAAACGGATCACGCAGGACACGCGCGAAGGCGCTATGGTGTCGCGCACCAGTCAGGGAGGACGCCGATGCCGCTTGCCATGAACCGCGAGGTCTTCATCACCTGTGCCGTCACCGGCTCGGGCGGCACGCAGGACCGCAGCCCGCATGTGCCGCGCTCGCCCGCCCAGATCGCCGAGAGCGCGATCGCCGCCGCCAAGGCCGGGGCCGCGGTGGTGCATTGCCATGTCCGCGACCCCGAGACGGGCGCGCCCGCCCGCGACCCCGCGCTCTATCGCGAACTGACCGAGCGCATCCGCGACAGCGCGACCGATGTCGTGCTGAACCTGACCGCCGGGATGGGGGGCGATCTGCTCTTTGACGGGACCGAGGCGATGAACCGGATGTCGCAGCGTTCCGACATGGCGGGCGCGGCCGAGCGGGTCGCCCATGTCGTCGACTGCCGGCCCGAGATCTGCACGCTCGACTGCGGCACGATGAACTTCGCCGAGGCCGATTACGTCATGGTCAACACGCCCGGCCTCTTGCGCGACATGGCCGCGCGGATGACGGCCTCGGGCGTGCAGATCGAGATCGAGGCCTTCGACACGGGGCATCTGTGGTTTGCCCGCCAGCTGGTGTCCGAGGGGATCATCCGCGACCCGGTGCTCGTGCAGCTCTGCATGGGCGTGCCGTGGGGGGCGCCCGATGACCTCAACACCTTCATGGCGATGGTCAACAACGTCCCCGCCGGCTGGCACTGGTCGGCCTTTGCCCTCGGGCGCCACCAGATGCCCTATGTCGCGGCCGCGGTGCTCGCGGGCGGGAACGTGCGCGTGGGGCTCGAGGACAACCTCTGGCTCGATCGCGGGGTGCTCGCGACCAACGCGCAACTCGTCGAGCGCGCGCGCGGCATCATCGAGGGCCTCGGCGCCCGCGTCATCACCCCCGCCGAGGTGCGCGCGCGCTTCGGCCTGACCAAGAGGGCACCGGCATGAAAAAGGCGGCAATCATCGGCGGCGGCGTCATCGGCGGCGGCTGGGCGGCGCGGTTCGTGCTGAACGGCTGGGATGTCGCGGTCTTCGACCCCGACCCCGAGGCCCCGCGCAAGGTGGGCGAGGTGATCGCCAACGCGCGCGCCGCGCTGCCCGCCCTGTCCGACACCCCGATGCCGACCGAGGGCCGCGTGAGCTTCGCCGCCACCATCACCGAGGCGGTCGAGGGCGCGGAATACATTCAGGAATCGGTCTCGGAGCGGCTCGACCTCAAG
>Ga0315900_10003151_pt1 | contig 24386 bp, 26 predicted proteins | sample LakEriMetagenome_FD_203521 | JGI IMG/M metagenome (GOLD analysis project Ga0315900, IMG submission 203521) | Freshwater fungal communities from buoy surface, Lake Erie, Ohio, United States - Buoy 12 MA114 | ecosystem: Environmental > Aquatic > Freshwater > Lake > Lake biofilm | place: USA: Lake... | reverse complement strand
TGCACATATCATTATTGTTAGCTAATATATCTATGTGCGTATTCGCACCGCATCTGCTACAAAGCCAGGCACTCATCGATCCTCCCAGAGCTTCTTGTGTATTTTACTTGTGCGAGACTGAGACAGGCTGTCAAAGGTTTTTATAGGTTCTTTGACTACAAATATAGCTCCGCTATTTGATTCTTCTTTTGAAGATGATTGTAAAGCCATGAATATATTAAAGTAGTGAACGCCAAGGGCTTCATCTCCATACACTACACCTTTATCTGATGTTATGGCAAAGCATGAACCTATAACTACGCTAGGCGCTATTTTTGTCAAATCATGAGATATTTGCGCTATAACTGAAGGCGTCAAATCTGATCTAAAATTTAAGTGTAATAGATTTTGCTTATCAAATTCTGCTAGCACTACTGGCTTTGGATCATCTAGATAGTAGATTTCTGCTAGATTATCTACCATCTCTGCATAATATCTTCCGTCTAGTGCAAGCTGTTTAAGAATTTTTTTGAGTGACAATTTTAATCCTATTGTTTATGATAGGATTATACGACGATCAATTTACACGTGCGAATCAATTGTATTTTTAGTTTTACAGTTAAGTTGTCTTTTCTGCGTTCTTTTGAAGTATCCAGCTGTTCCAGTCCATAGCTCTCTCATTATACAGATTTAAGGTTTCTTATTGCATATTTTGCTTGCCCTGCAATATTTTTGTCAGGATGATTTGCGAGATGCTCAAGCACAGATGGATGCATGTGTTCTGCTTGATGAATAATATTTACGGCAAGTTTACTTGTGTCATTGTGGTACTTTTTTGCAAAACTCATTTGCGCTTCTGGGGATGCTCTTTTCAAAGCCATGCGTGCATTTACATTATCTGAACTAAATACGTGCGCATCTATCAAGCCTTGGTCAGCATTTGAGTGACGCAGTGCATGATATTTTAAGTCAATTATATTGTCTTTGCTAAGCCCAACAGGCGGTTCAGCGTTCTCATCCATGCTCAACACATGGTTTATTGTTTTTGATGAAGTACTTGGATTTTTAACTACATGTGGTGCTATCCATTGCCGATGTTGAGGTTTATTAAACTCGCTATGCAAAACCTCTGAGTCTGTCTTCGGATTTTTCGCTATGTTTTGTCTAGCATAAAAAGCATCCCATAACTTTTTTCCCGTACTAGTGTCCGCAAAAATATTATGAAACCATGCCTTCTCTAAGTATTCTTCTCTAGAAACACCTATTTTTTCTAAAGTAATATCTATATTCTTTTGAAGTATCCAGTCATTCCAGTTTGAACTCATATAATGCCTCTATATATTAAAAAGGCGACCGAAGCCGCCTTTTTAAATTAAGCTTTTAGTTTAAAAACTATTTACCTAAGTTTCTGAACAAGCAGTTGAATCGTGGAGTATACACGAATAACGCTCCGTAAAGAACAATCGCGAATTCAAGAGCAGTAGTAACGATCGCGAAGTTGATCTTAGAAAGAGGAGCAAGTTGCTTGAAACGCATACATTCAGAAGACATATCAAGTAGGAAAGCTTCACCAAGACCAGGAGCTTTAGCGCCAGAGTCGATGATTGTTCCAGCTGATTTGTAGTTTCCGATGAAAGCTTCAGAGCCAGCAGCTGCGCCAGACATCTTACGATAAACTTTGAAAAACTTAGCGCCTGCAGGACCTGGAGTAACGATAGTAATTGCTGCAGCACCATTAGCACCAGGAGTTACGCCTGTAAGAGCAGCTGAAGGAGAACCTTCGCCGTGGTCATTAACAGCAGTAACTACGTAGTCATAAGATGCAGCTGGATCAAGAGATCCGTCTACAGAAGGAGCTGCTGGAGCCGTGAGAGACGGAGCTACTGGAGCACCTGCGATACCTACTGAACGAACTCGTCCACGAGGACGTAGGAAAAGATTTGGTTTGAACTCGATGCTACCAGCAGAGGTAGTCATCTTGCTTACGTCATAACCAACTGTTTGATTGCTCAAACCTGGGTTAGAACGGAATTGAGGATAGAATTGCTTAATGAAAGAACTTAGAGCAAGTGGCTCAATATGAAGATCACTTGGAGATCCAAAGTTTTCAAGAGCGATAACTGCTAGATCTTCTAGGTCGTCCTGAGTAAGAACTGCACCAGCAAGATCTTTTGCAATTGAACGAGACTCGCCAAAACCTTCAAATTCTTTTGATTTTTGTTGAGTATCTTCGTCGCCTTTTAAAAGCTGCTGAAGAAGACCATTCATTGCGATTGAGTTAGCTGGAAGATCTGAAAGGGCGCCATCTTGCTTACCTGTAGCAGCATTAGCAAAGTGTGCATGACCCCAGTACATTTCGCGCTCAACACTCTTAAGAAGGTGCATTGTTCCTTCTTTTGCTTGTTGTGCAACAACGTCACCAACAGTCGTGCGAACCAATGTCATCTGGTGACTTACCTTACGGCGAGTACCAAAGAACACGATTCTTTGACCGTCTCTGATGTATGTTGAATCTTCTTCACGTGGTGCTCCACCTTCTCCAATATATGGAGATGCGTCAGAACCTACACCGATCAAGCGATTATATTGCTCGAATAGGTTATAAGCTTTGTCTACTGAAATAGCTGGCCACATCTTCAAGTTTTTCATGTCAAAAGTAACACTCTTAAGAGTACTTTCTAATGACTCAGCCTGAAGCACACCGCCATAAACTAGGTCAGTTGGTTTACCCGCACCGCCGTATCCAGCAGTGAGAGCCTTGTTAAGAGCCTCGATTTCATCAGAAGATACAATCCCCTGCTCTAGCCCCTGATTGATTTGGTCTACAGTTTCGTTTCTGTACATTGTCTATCTCCTTAAATTATCTCAGCCCGTATTTGTTGGCGATTTCTAAAACTGTTAAATCTGTTCCTGTTTCAACTTTGAAAATGTCGGCAGAATCTACTGATTTACCAGACTTCTTAAGTTCAAACAATTGATTAGCTACTTGCGACTTAGAAAGAGGCGCAATTTCCTCTTGTGATTTATGCAGAGGAGCAACACCTGCTGGAACTCCGCGACGCTGAACTGGAGCGTCTGCGATAGATTCAACGATGTCTACTAATCTAGCGATTGTTTTTTCAAGCGTGTCAAAGCGATTGTCTACATAAGACTTCATAAGAGCTGACTCTTGAGAAGTAGATTTTGCAGACTTCTTCATCTTAGGCTTTGATTCAGGATCAATTTCATCCATTGATTTCTCTCTGGCTCTTCCGCTAGCAATAGCGTCTCTAGCCATTGACCAAGATGGAGACTCTTCGCCTTCTTCATCTTCTTCATCTTCATCGTCTTCTGCCTTATCCATGCAGTCGGCTTTGTCCATGTCGTCTTCGTCTTGATCTTCGTCCTCTTCTTCCTCTTCATCTTCGTCTTCGGCTTTTTTGGCTTCTAGTTTGCCATTCTTAGACTTATCAGCGATTCCGCTTTTGTCATCGCCAATAGAGATTTCTGAAGCTGCGAACTTGGATTTTTTAATCTCTTCAATTTCTTCAAGTGTTTCATCAATTAAAGAAGTGAGAGACTTTACCATTTCTTCATTAGTGAATTCCATAGTAGGTTCTCCTTAAGTAAACTTCTTTAATATTATTGACCCATTCCGTTAAGATCAACGTGTCCTGGCAATTCACCAGCAGGAATAACTACTGTGTTAGCATGGCCACATACAATTCGTAAAACTTGAAATTCAGCTATAGAAGCTGGATCTGTGTCAAGTACGATTTTTCCAGGATTAGCTACGCCAATTCCTAAAAAAGGAGAAGCTGATCCATCGATTCCACCCATAGGTGAGTCAATTACAGCATCTTCATAAGTAATTACGATTCCTTCAGCCTCAAGTTCATCAGCGCTAGTTCGAGATACAGAAAGACCTCTTTGCTGACAGTTTCTCTGGATTTTATCCAAAATTTGTACGCCCATAGCCATTGTTTTTCTCCTTTACGAGTTCATTGAAAAAACTTACATGTTACACTCTATCAGGTGCTTAAGCTTAAACAGCCTAAATAGCTGATACTGTTATATGATTATACTTGAATATGCTAAGTTATTGATTTTTATGACTTTGCTGAACCTAATCTATAAAGACTAAAATTCTGTTTGCATTCTCTGCACTTTACTTGATGCGGCATAAAAACTTGCTCATGGCCACAATTATCGCAAGTTATGTACTCTAGAGATTTAGCTAGTGCCTCTTTTAGTTCATATAGTTTTTTATTTAATGAATTAAGACCACGATGGCGGTAATAATATTGTGCAATCTCTGAAAGATTTTTATCTTTATCATTCATCAACTGCACAAGAAGACGAGGATCTAGGTTTGGGTTTGCTGCTATTGATTTTCTAGTATCTACGTCTTCATCGTTAACCAGCTTCTCATGATGACGAGGGTCTAGATTTGGGTTTCCTGCCGTTAATCCTCTGACTGTCGAATCTTTATCGTTAAGTAGCTGCTCATGATGACGAGGGTCTAGATTTGGGTTTCCTGCTATCGCTGTTCTAACTGCCCAATTTTTATCGTTAACCAGCTGCTCATGATGACGAGGGTCTAGATTTGGGTTTCCTGCTATCGCTGCTCTAACGTCCCCATCTTCATCGTTAACCAGCTTCTCATGATGACGAGGGTCTAGATTTGGGTTTCCTGCTATTGCCTGTCTAACGTCCTCATATTCATCGTCAACCAGTTGCTCATGATGACGAGGGTCTAGACTTGGGTTTTTTGTTATTGCCAGTCTAACGTCCTCATCTTCATCGTTAACCAGCTGCTCATGATGATGAGGGTCTAGATTTGGTTTTTCTGCTATCGCTGCTCTAGTGCCCCAATCTTCATCGTTAATCAGTTGCTCATAAAGACGAGGGTCTAGATTTGAAGCCAGGGCAATAATACTTCTAGTGTTTGGATAGTTGTTAATGAGAGTTTCATGAAGACGAGGGTCTACTCCATCAATATTCTCATTAGGATTTACCATCTCCCAGGCCTGATGTGGAGGCAACGAACCGCTTGACAAAGCTTTTAGTTGATTTTCATAACTATCAAGATCTGTTACTAGGCTAGGATTCGCATCCAGCACTTCTTTTTGATGCTCAGGTGAAAGGTCTGAGAATTTAAAATTCTCTCGACGTTCATAGCCTCCACCGGCAATGCCTTTTATTCTTGGGTTTTTAAGAAGTTCAACTATTGCTTCATGGTGATGTTCTTTTGGTTTACTATTAGAGTGCGCCTTCATTTCGCCAAGCCAACCGTTATTCTCAATAAAAGTAAGATGCGGTTTATGCTTACCATCTCGCTCTCTAATGCTTCTTAAAGAAAGTACATTATCTGTGGTTCGCGTTTTACCTTCTATATTCCCACAATGATTAAGCGCTTTCCCTTCATCTGCATCGTACGAATCATTTAGTGAGTACCAGTTTCCAACTTCTTCTCCAATCTTTACAGTAGGAGACATCGGACTCGTTTTTTCTGTAGGTTCTACATGTCTTTTTTCAGACGGCGAATCAGAATGTGCCATCTCTGCAGCCTGCAATTTACTAAAACCAGTATCAAAATTATCTTTAGAATCAAATCTAACTTGTTTTATTGCATCGGCATGAGTCGCCATTCCGCCATAGTGAGCCAATTTTTCTTTAACATTTTGTGTAAATCCTGCTGGGTTATCTCTGTGATTTTTAACGGCCCAAGTATGCCAAGCAGGTGGCAGTGTGCTGGTAACCCAGTCCACATGATCTTTTCCATGTGCTGGATCTTTATACATTGCTAGAAGTTCTTTTTTGCCCTTAGCTAGTTCTTCTAGTTCTGTAGTTACTGCTTTAACTAGGGTTTTTTTTATTTTTTTTTTACGCTTGGTTTCTAGACTCTGTGGTTGAATAACTCCGCCACCTACCATATTAGTTGGTACTCCAGCTCCGCCGTAGCCAGCAAGCAGTGCTTTTTTTAATTGTTTTTTTACATTATCTCTTTTAATTTCAGCATTATCTTTAGTTAAATCGCTTTTACCAATATTACTGGGTTTAGCTATATGTGCTTCATATAATCTTTTAGCCTCGCTAACATTAGCATTGGCTGTTGCACCACTCGGTGTATTTTTAAGAGTATTTATGTATGTAACCATCTCTTTATAGTCTGGGTGAGTTTCTGGTATTGGCCCTTGTTCATGCCATCTATTTACAACATCTGGATGAGAGAAGCCGTCTGCTGTATTTGGACTAGACTGCAACTTGCTAACTCCAGCTTGTCCGCCAATTAGCCCCATATGATTTACCTTAAGAGCTTTTACCAGTTCATTTATCTTTTTGACATTATTCTCTACTTTCTTAAAAACAGCATTTTTCATTATCACTTCTGGCTCAGGTAGATCTATGTTTACCTCTATGCCAAGTTGTGCAGAAATCTCTTTTATTTTTAAGATATTGTCGTGTATTGAATTTGCCGATGCATGTCTCTGTATGTGTCTGAAAGACGGCACGTTTGTCTCAGCTAAGTGCATTACTGACTTAATTAACTGCTTATCTGCTTCCCAGTCTGTGTTGCTTTTATTTACTTCAAGTGGCTCAACTAATGTGGCATTATTTGCAGGAGTAAACGTTAGCGCAACTGAATGTATTTTTGTTCTAGCTAATCGAGTTGGGTCACTAACTCCGCGAGCCATAACACCGCCTTCAACTGAGGCTTTCATTACCAGTGGAGCATCTTCTCTGTGTATGTTTCTTAGTATGGCTGCTGCTGCTTTAGCATTTGGATGATCTTCGTTGTTGAAAAGATAGCCTTTGGTGTAAATAAATGGGGCCTTGATTTTTTCCCAGTAGTATTTATGCCTGTCGTTTTCACAGTCTTCAGATTTAATAATTTTTTTTGCTTCAGTTACACGACCAAGAGAATTAAAGAAACCTTTGCCGTGATTATCATTGAATCGACCTCTGCCCTCTATAAGGTCCGTAATGTCGGCGCCTTCTACACTAAGAGTTTCTCCCTGAGTATCTTTTAACTCAGAGCCAGCACACATGTCGATCCACATTTTATTATCTTTAGCCATACTTGCTATATTATACTATATCAAGTAGTTAGACTATTCGTCTTCTAGGTCCTTGATTATTTTCATTTCGCGAATTTTTAATATAGCGTCGTCGGTAACTTCTTTAATTGTTTCTACAGAAACATTACTCATGTGAGCTATTTCTTTATCCGATGGAGGCTCATGTAGGTAGTCTGCTACATAGTTGAAAAAACAATAGTTAGACATCTGGTGATTTATTGACCAAGGACAGCCAGGCAGCTTAGCCTCGTCATCTTCTGAGAGCTCTTGCTCACTGTTCCTAAGTGCTTTAAGTCTAAGTACCGCAAGTGGACAAAATTCACAGGGCAGCTCTTCCAAGCGCCTAGGGCAGCGAATATCCATTTTTCTTTTCTTACTTTTCATTCAGCACTATTTCCAGTATCCTAGCAACCCGCTCTTCCTCTGGTCCTGTTATTGTTTTATAAGTTATACCATACTTATCTAGGAAGTTTCTGGTCATAGAGTCTACTGTTTTAGCTTCTTCTTCTGTTTGATATCTGCCATTAGCATCATACTGCTTTCCTCTTTCTAGCAGAAAGTTCATGTGCTTTACTCCGCGTTCTTTAGCTTTAGCCATAAACTTAAGTGCGGCCTCTTCCATAAAAGAGTCATTATTATAGAAATATTCGTATATAGGTGCTAGTATAATAGGCGAATCAGTTACGATATAGTTAACTTTTCCATATAGTGTGTGTTCAAGTTTGCACTGTTCGCCAAATATATTAATCTGATCAAATTGCGTTATCAGCGCACCCTGCCAAGCTAGTATCTTAACGTACTCGCGAACTAGCTCAACATTCATGTGCTTTAATTTCATGTTGTAATATAAGCCAGCAGCGATAGTAGACTTACCTATACCGCTGCCGCCAAGCATATTAATGACAACAGTCATCTTAACCTTCTTGCTCTGCCTGAACTTGATTTAGAGATTTTTTAATAGACAGAACAGTAATATTGTGCTTTGCGCCGTTAAATTGTGTTTCAACTGTTTCATTCAACTTAAGACCAAGCAGTTTTTGCCTTAGCTCAGGATTGAGGCACTCAGCCATTGAAAATTTTGACCTAAAAATACCTTGATCTTCAGCTAGGTCAGGAGTATGGGACGTGATTGTGATGATGCTATTTTCACTAACAATACCGTCAGTATCCTCAGTGTAGCCCTTAATCGCATCCTCTTTTACTGAAGCGTTATCAAAGTCAATAAGCTTTAGCTGCTCCGCTTTGGCCTCAATTGCTTGTCGATCAAAATTACCTACATCTAGCATTGCCAATGTACGATATTGAAAGTCATTAAGCATTCCCATTGTGGCAGATAGATCATTCTGTGTTGCTTTAAATTGATCTAGCATATGTTTAATCATTGTCTGCGAAACCTGCAACGCCATCTGCGTATTTTGCAGAGCAACCTCTAGTTCTTTAATTTTAGTTTTAACCGAGTCTTGTTTATTCAACTTTACACCTTTCATAATTCCTCCATTATTTTGTAAAAATAGCTTTTTCTAACATATTTGCAGCTATATTGTCTAGATCTATTAGATCTTTTTTTCTGTTATACGTTTGCTTCCAGGCTATAATGTCGTCGATGTCTTGACAGACTATATCGCCATAGTTTGATTTCACTACATCAAGATTGAACTTTTGATTTTTTTTAAATAAAAGTATATTAATCTTAACGTTAGAATACTTAGTAAATCCTGAATACGAGACATACTGATCATCTTTCTCAATGCCAGAGTAGATATCTGGCCACAAACTAAGTTCCTTAATAACACTTACATCGGATGACACAAAATCTATGTCATTTATAGGTCTATTTGGCAAAACGCCCTTAAGAATAAGGGCAGCTGATCCACATAAAAAAATATCTTTATGATTAGCTTGAAGTTGCCTTATCAGAAAGGATACATCTTTTATATTATCCATACTAGCCCAGTTTTTCCTTGATACGCTTAGCGTATATCTTTAGTATCTGAATCTCTTCATCTGTAAAATCATTAGTCTTTGGTTCATGAAAAATACTTTCTAGCTGCTGCTCTAGGAAAGATCTAATATCTTTTTCAAGCTGGCTAAAAGCGTCACCTTTTTTCTTAATGATCGGACCGCCGAGTAAGTCTCGGATAGCATTTGCCCGCTCAAGTTTTCTATCGAGTTGAGTGTGTACCACACGTCGAAGCTCGGGATCTTCTGCACCACCGTCTGATCCTGAATCAGCTGATCGTAGAGACCCAGACAAGCCAGAGTCTCTGAGATTCTCGCTCTTGTTGAGAGATTTGCTGTCTCCGTCTTTAGTTCTTGAATCATTTTGTTGGACTTTCTTAAAATCTGTAAGTTGTCTTTTTTCGAATTCATAGGTTTTTGACATATTTTCGTATAGCCTTGTTGCGTGAAAAAACTGTGATTTGTTTAATGGTTCATTGTTTGCAACACATCGCTGCCAGTGCGCGTCCTCATTTTCATCATACATTAGAATTCTTATAGAGTCATTATTGAATTCAATTTGTCTAAGGTACTCGAAGTCCTCATCATCTAGAAGTGCTTGTCTTCCAAATATCTCAGGCCAAACTAGCTCACCATATGGTGATCTATCGAATACGATATCTTTACCGCCATACTTGCTATACATTTCTAGTATTTCTTCTAGATACGAAGCGCCAGCATAGCCTGGTTTAAAATATTTTTTATTAGGCGCTTCCATATGAACTATTTGAAAGCCCTGATTTTTATATATCTCAGCAAGTGTAGATTTACCAGATCTGTCAAGACCTTCCAGAATTATCCATGCCACTGTATATTCCTTTTTTAAATTTACTTACGTATCGTTCAGCTTTAGTTAGGGCAAAATATGGACCGTCATCTTCTTCTATGTGACTAACAATGTTATTAGATATTCCAAGTTTTGAAAAGACAAACATAAGTCTATATAATATTTGATAATCTTGTACAATCACAAAAATATTATACTTAATATAAATAGACTATATGCTCAGTTTAAGGCTGTTGTCGTTTACCGTGTTGCACAGCATTATAAGCAGCTTTTCCTCTCATTTCAGACATTTCAGCATCGTGCTTTTCTTTTTCTCTAGAGTGTTTTTGTTGCTCTAGTTCTGCCTTCTGCTGCTCTTGCTGCTGTTGTGCTGCTGCTTGTTGCTGTTGCGCATCCATTTGTTCTTTTTGAGCTTGCTTTTGCTGCTTAGTTTGCTCAAGCTGCATAAGCATTTGCTGCCATTGAAGGAACGCAGGATCGCCAGGTATATACTGTAGTTCTTGCTTTTTAGAAGCGCCCTTATCTCCAAAGAATAGCTCACGTATTTCTCCACGAGTCATATTCTTCTCTACAACGCCCCAGAAAGCTGCATTCATGGGTAGATCTGCAACTGGATGCTTTATGTGCTTCTTTCTAGCGGCAGACAATAAGTCGTTCATAGATTTATGAACAGACATTTCTGCTTGTAATAGTGCTACCTCTGTCTGAGGTGTTTCGTCTGTGTAGCCTTCAAATTGAAACTTATATTTCTTAGAAAATTCTGTGTCTATAGCAGGAATTATGTTTGAGTTTACAAAGTCCTCTATGAACATCAGCATTGGATAGAGGCCTTTCTCACGAGAGAACTCGATTTTAGTCTCATGTCCTTGCATGTTAGCAGCACGACCGCCTGTAACTAGTAGATCTAGGCCTAGTTCCATAGGGTCAATCTGGAACTGCGAACAAACAGCACGCATAAGATGCATGTTATAGTTCAAATACTCCATTTCTTTTGAGCCACCTGCCATAGGAACCCACTGAACGTCTTCAAGACCAGAAACTATGGGAGTACGCCAGGCATTTTGTGCACCGTTTATTAGATTATAGAATTGTCTTCTAAAAGCAGTCATCTGTGACTGAGTCACGGTACCCTTAAGATGAAGAATACCTTTTGCAGCTTGACCATGAGTAAAGAAATTAGAGTTATAGTGCTCAGTATTCATGTGGTTGGTTATATTGATAACTGCCATCTCTGTTGGCGAATAACAATAACCATTACCATCTGCAAAATTCTGTGGACTATAGAGTTTAAAAATTAGATCCTCATCGCCAAATACAGCTAGTGGCCTGTTGTCATATGAAACCTGAATATACTTATAATAGTCAAGTGGTAACTCATTTACAACATAGTCTTTCTTAGGATCATTATCTGACTGCGGCTTAAAAGTATTCTTTACAGACTTTATATGATCTTCAATTTGAGCTCTAGGTGCATTAGCATTAATGTGATAGATACTTTCAGCAGGCACGGGTCTAAATCGATGAAGTGCTCCTCTGCGAGTTCTTATCTTTTCAACGGTAACATTACCAAAAGTAAGGGCATCACGAACAATCATCTTGATAAAATCATTAAATAAAAGTCTATCATCGTCTGGAGTGTTAGCAATTCTTCCGCAATTATAGATAAAATCTTCTAGGTTACTGATCTCAGCCTTTTCTTCTGTTGAATATTCAGATGCGCTATCTCTTTTGATAATTCTATAGCCGAGGTCGAATTTTTTTGTTTGCGGTCTAGCGAATCTAGAAAGAGTATCTACTCTGTTTTGTATGATTGTAGACACGAGCCAGTCTCTCATAGAAACGTCTTTGAGAGTCTTATTAGATAGACGTGATAATCTATATCTGAATATTGTTTGTTGACTTTGCTGGGTAAAAAATGGATCAGCTACTATGGCCTTACGACCTATCTCTGGGTTGTCGTCTTCTGGCATTTCATCGCGCTTCTCTGGCACTTGATCTGCATCACCCTTATTGAGTAGCTCTAGCTCTTTGCGAACCCCGTCTCTTATCCAATTATCCCAAAAGGCCATATGTAACTCCAATTATTGATATATTATACTTTAAGAGGGGCCCTGACAGTTAAAAACCCCATAAAAATCCACCACTTGACCCAGGATCTTCTTCGTCATCTATATCATTTAAACGACCTATCTTACCTAATTTAGTAGGATCTGGTTCTTCGGTGTTTACCCGCAAATTATTAACTGCACAGAATTCTTGTGCTGATGGTGTCTTAAAATAAAATCCTTGAGAATCAACCGTGCTAGACTTGTCTGTTTCCAGCATTTGCCCCATAACAAGAGTACCTTTGCCTAGTAGCATAGTCAGTGGATACCTGAGCGCATCTAGCCAGTGATCGTACTCAGTGTCTGGCATTTCTGTTATAGAGCCGTCAGCTGAGGTTTTAAAGTGATATGTTAAAAATTCATTTATAAGTGGTTCATTAGTTTCTTTAGCTACATGCATTTTTATGTCAGTAGATCCAGGCACTCGTAGCAAGCGCTTAATCACCTGTATACCTGTGTTTATTGACTTGTCATTTTCTGCAGAAACCGGTAATCCAGCCTTCTTCATCTCTGTAACTGCGCCCTGATCTGCGACATCTGGAAAATATAACTGGCATCTATACATAAAGTTATATTTAGTTTTTATATAGTGAATCCACTCAGGCTGAGACACAAAAGTCATGCCATCACTACGAACCACATAAACATTATCTTTTTTATCTATAAAGAAGTAAACGACGGTATTCGGATTTGACCATCCCCAGTCAACTCCGGCATAGCATGGTAAATTCATTGAGTGACATTTCTTTACAAATATGTCGTGTGAGCATTCGCCTGGAAAATCAACACCTGTGAGTGTTTTCCACATGCCGTTCCAGTCTTTTACGTGAAGTTTTTCGTCAAATTCCTTGTAGATAATTCCTTCTACTGAAGGCTTAAGATTCATTAACTGAGCTAGAGCCCAGTCAGTACCTTCAGAGCGTACTTTTTTTATAAGTTCACCCACAGGCTTTAGCATCCAGGACTTAGAGTTTTGTTTTTTTGCGTCTCCTAGGCATATAGCTGCGGCTGGGCATTGTAGGCATTTTTCGCCTGGCATAACATGAGCAATATACTCACGCTGCTTTTTAGGATCTTTCATCTTGAAAGTGTCTTCGTCAACAACATCCATATCATCTTGAATATGATAAGAGAGCGTCGGCTTAGTTCCAGATCTTTCGTCTGGACATCGCTCAGTGAATTCCCAAGCGGTCCAGCGCCTAACATGTCTACCAGCTGAATCGGCATCTTCCATCATTCTGTTCATTAGGCCATATCTAGATTTTCTAGTCGAGATACCAACTCTAAGCGCCTTCTTATCGCCCTTAGTATCTAGCATACCGCTGATCTCTTTAAATGCTTTCAAGCCTTCACCAGACACGGTGTCGATCTCATCTGTTACGACTAGTGGAACGTGCGGACCATTGCATGCCTTTAGAGTACAAGGAAGAACTTCAAGCGTAACTGTTTTACCGCTTAACAAAAAGGCAGACTTTTCCATGTTAAGCTTTTGAAGCACTCGCTCTTCTTGCGGTAGATGCTTATCTTCAAGTATTGGTCTTATCTTGCTACTAAGCATAAAATTAGTCTGATATTCATAACAGCGCTTGGCCTGAGCAATAACTGCCCCAACGTGACAAACGTCTCTCTCGTCGTGTAGCATTATTAATAATTCAGCAATTGCCATACCTAGTGTTTTGCCAGATCCTCTACCAGCAACGTATAGCAATTCTTCAATATCTTTAGGATTATTTTTATTGACGCAAATGTCGTAAACTTCCCAGATAATGTCTAAAGGATTGGTGTCTGCATATCTAGATACGGTAACATCAGGCAGATACAGCCCGAAGAAAACTTGTATAAATTTGGCTAACTCTTCTTTAGTTTCACATTTTTTAAAGAACAGTTTTTTCCTAGTTTTTAGTGGAATCTTTTCTAGATTTATATCTTTCTTAATCACTGATCATCGCCCTTATTTAACAGTGAATCTAGATCTATATCATCGTCATCTTTCTTTTTCTCTATTGTCTTTGGATTGTTGGGGGCAAGTGCATCAAACATAGGCGACATAGAGTTTGTTTTAGCATTTGGCGTCGCGCCTTGCACTATCTTACCAAGTGTTTCCGTTACCTCTTTGTATTCCTTAATAGACCCTATTCTTAGTGAAGGCTTCGGGTTATTCGAATCCAGGATATATCTTCTCATGTCATCCATGTGTTCTACGCTAGCAACACTTAGCATAGACGTTAAAAAATCTACCTGCTCAATTACTGATTTAACTACTTTTGCTCTGACTCTATCTCGCAAAGTTCCCTGCATTTTCTCTCTGTCTAATCCCCATTTTTTAAGTGCTGCAGTAAGAACTATTTGACCTATCTCATACTGAGGGAACTGCTGCTGAATTTCGTTGAATGAACTGCCTATAAGAAACATCTCATATAGTTTAAGTGCCTCTATGTCATCAATAGCTCCAGCTGTCTTATGTTTGCGAAGATACTTTTCACCTAACTCTATTTCTCTCTGTGTTAGGCCTATCTTCTCATCATCATTAAAGTCTCGTTTTAGTGCCATAATTACTATGCCTCGTCCTTCCAAAACTCTTTACTTTGTTCAACTGAGTCTCTAAATAGATCAACCTTAACAGACCAATCTTTGGTAAGATAGCCTTTTATAAATCGATTACCGATCTCTTCAAGATTATAGCCTAGGCCCAGATCGTCATTATTCTGCTTATTTTTAATAAATTTTTTAAGCCTAAAAGATTCAAAAAAGCCGATGCTTTCTCCGTTCTTAAACTTGTTAAGTAGCATTATGTTGTCATAGAGTTTCTCTGGAACTAAGAGCTTATAGGTTACAATTTTATTAGCAAAGTCGATTGATGTCTTTACGTCTTTAGTTTCTTCTAGAAGACAGTAGCCACCCATGGCTATAGTATCTTTGACCTGATCAGTCAATATATTATTGCTAACTAGCCACTTATGATGGTCTATATATTCCATAATCTACCTCATCTTATAATTATACCAAAGCTAATGTAAGCCGTTGATTATCTCTTGTGCTTTACGTATTATTAACTGCTTATCTAGGCTGCCATTATAGACTTTATCTACATATTCTGAGACTATAAGAGACGGTGATGAAGCCTGTATTTTAACTCTATTTTGCTTCTCTGCATCTACTAGATCTAGTTTTATAACAGTATTTTTGCCCTCTATAGAATCTAGGTGTTTTTTTGATTTAAGATACTGTGTAAGTTCTGCTCTAGGCCCTGATATCTTTATTATCCATTTATTTACTAAATCAAGTGAACTTATTTCTTTATGTAAATCATTCAGTGTAAAAGATTCTGCTATTTTAAAGTTTTTACTTTTCCAAGCTGGAAATGGTGCTGGGATAAACTCGGATTGAAGGCTGGAAGTGTCGACAAGCAATAGTCCTTTAGTCTCATCCGCCTCCGAGGCGTTATGAGCAACTGGCGTTCCAGGGTAGATGACTTTGCCAAAATTCTGTCTCTTGTGTATATGTCCAGATATGATAATGTCTGCAGAAACCCTATCAGCGTCCACACCGCAGTCTTCACGTCTAAAGCCATAGTCAGCTCCTATAAAAGTATTATGTGTTATGCAAATTCTTTGTGTTTCTAGGGGGAAATCATCGAAGTTTTGAACATACGGCACAATTGTTATGCCTAGATCTTCTAGATGCGTTATGCTATCAAATACTGTAAAATTTTTAAAGTTTATAAAAGACTGTAGTGCATGATATTTACTGTCTTTGGGCTTGTATTGATCGTGATTACCTAGCACATACCAATAAGGCGCAGTTTCTGTAACATTAACTATATGGTCAGCAAATTCTTTAATAAGCTCAGATCTAAGCACAGCGTGATTATGAAATGTATCTCCTAGATTACATACTAGATCTGGTTTTAAATCTCGTATCGTTGATTCTATCCATCTCAGAAGACGAATAGACTGATCAAAATCGTTTATTCTGAGATGCGGATCGCCTATAAATAATATCTTCATTTAACTATAACTCCGTATCTAAAAAACAAGATCCCCATATCATTTTTACGTATGCATACGCATGAGGTAGCGGTTTAGGTATTGAGCTGTGACCGTAAAACTCTTTCATATCATGTGGATTAGCTTTATCGAGAGTACGCGAGGCACACTTTTCAATGGTGCTTAGAGTTTTAAATTTTTGATAGTTTTTGCCAAATGTAAAGGAGGAAAACATTATTACAGCAAGCAGCAGTATTCTTAATATAATGTTAACCTCTCAAAGTCTAACTTGTATAGTATATCTAATATGATATTATAGTTGCTGGAAAGCACAACATCGTCATCCGATAAGCTTGTCATAGCAAAAACAGTCATCCTGCCAAATTGAGTATATATCGTGCAATAACTAAAGCCTGCTTCTCTTCTAGAAGGATAGTAGGCGCTGAACATGGACTGCATAGATCTTGTGCTTATATAAGCAAAGCAGGGCAATTCTAGCCCTGCTTCTGCAATTTTAACAATCTTTTCTTCAATCTTCTCAATACTAATCATCTAGCCCTGTCAGATCAACATCTACTGTTTGCAGCTGTTGATTTCTTGATTCTAGTGCGCTATCGTCAGCTACTAAACATGCCTTATAGACCTCGTCTAGAATTTTCTTGTTAGAGGTAACAAAGAACTTCATATTAGTTTCGCCTTTAACATTTGGATAATTGGCGAACGCCCATGACATGTTGTTGGCTTTACCTGTCTCAGCAGAGATTGGGTGATAGATAACACCTAGAGACTTGCCTAGTTCGTAAATCTCTTCTTCTGTGTTTACTATTCCAGTATCATAGCGAAGGGTAAATTCCGCAACGCGGTAGGGGGCCCCTACTCTGTTTTTCTTGCCCTTAACTCGTACTTTATGACCAACCTGAAGAGCTCCTCCTGCAATAGTGGTGCCTTCTTCGAGACGTCCTGCTTTCGTATCTACTCGCTCTACCTGCAACATATAATCGCAGAAATGCTTGAGAGAACGTCCATCTGGAATTACCCAAGGATTATTCATCTTTTTGTATTGATCCATCTCTTCATAGACCTGCTGAATTAGCAGGGTTGTAATGTTGTAGGTACGGATAATAGGAAGAAGTCCCTTTAGTGCAGATCCTAGATATTTTGCACCAGATCCACCCATAGAAATATCTGTGGTCTTGGCTTTAATATCACCTGGATATCTGATTGATTTTACAGAATCGATCATTAGTCCATTGATAGGAGCGCCTTCTTGTAGCATCTCAAGAATGTCTTTTTCGATCCAGTCAAAGATCTCGACTGGGTCATTGGTCTGCTTAACGAGTAGTCTGTCGAGATCACCACCCAGTTTTTGAAACCAGATTGGATTGAAGCTGAACTCAGCATCAATTAGAATCTGGATCGATTCAGGATATTTCTCCTGAAGTTTAATCAATACTAACTGGGAAAGTAATGATTTACCTGATGATTCTGGGCCGAAGAAGCAGACGGCTTTGCCTTCTGTGATACCGCCATTGCCTACTGCCCAGTTAAAGCTGGGCGAGGCAAGTTCGATAACTTTATCAGAAGGCTTATCCATTTCAGAGGCAACTTTAGCAAAGTCGCCTTCAAGCCTCTTCATCCATTTGTTAACAGATGACATTGTGGCTCCTTAAGAAATTTTACGTAGAGATTTGATTCCACGAGTAACAGGACTTCCTACTTTTGCTAGCTTCAAGCCATGAGGAAGATTCTCATTTGAAATAGCTAGACTTCTAGCATCTTTACGATTAACTACTGCTAGTGCAGACTCGCCATTCTCAAAGAAAACACGATATTTTTCACCATAGCGAAAATGTCTGCCTTCGAACTGAGAAGTGTAGATTGTCTGTACTTTGTCATTGATACTTGTACTTGTGAATTTGATCTTCATATATCCTCCTATTTAAAAACCTTCGAATGCAGTTCCCTGCACTTCATTGAATGAAATTTTCTTGACATCGTCGTGAGCACATCTAAAAGCCTGATATTTATTCTTTAGAAAGAGAACCATGGCTTCTGTAGCTGCCATTTTGTCTTTTGCTCTAATAACATCTTCATCTAGATCTACAAATGCTTCACGCACGCCGTTTGACATCTTTATACTTTTAGATTTACAATAGTCTTCGGCTTTATCAAGGTAAGCTATGGCTCTAGCCTTATCTAGTTCTGTCTTAGCATCAAGATTAGCTTTGACAGCCTTAGAAAGCATAGAGCTAGTAACATCCATAGCATTGATAAAATCTCGCAGATAGTTTGGAGCCATCATCTTATTTAGAGTAGCGATATCTGCTATTTTTTTCGTATATTCTGCCAACCTAGAGACATCTATAGTCTGCAACTCGTTAGACATAAAACCTCCTTAAGAATTAAAGAGGTCGTCTGCCATTGCTAAGATATCATCTGTGTCGTCGACATCATCTGATTTATCGAGATTTAACTTTACGCCAGATCCCTGAGGTTTTGGCGCGCTTGTTTGAGTAGTATTAACTGTAGTTGATCCAGTAGCATCTGATGACCCGAATCCTTCAACTAAAAGCTCTGGCATATCTTTGGCTGCATTTACAATGTTTGCTACAAGAATCTCTTTTAGTTCTTCATACGTAAGTTTCTGATAAAGACTATTTAGATCATAGCCTAGAGAATCATAGTTATGTACTATGCTTTCAGCTAGAGGCGACCGATCATCTTCATAAACTAAAACGCCCTGAGCATTCTTGCCTTTCATCTGATTTTTAGCAGCATCATATGACGTGTCAAAGCCTTTGCCTGTCTTAGTGATGTTAAACCAGATACCAGAATCATTAACTTCTGCGCTTAGTGAAGTTGGATCTTGATTGTAGTCCTTGATGTATTTCTCCATTAAGGAGATAACTTTCTTGTGGGCCGTTGGTTTAAGCTCAAGCACTCCCACTTGACCAGTCTTATCTGCTGCGTTATATGTGTACACTGTCTTAGGGCGTAGATCAGAGATGAACTTGTTTAATGCTTCGATCTTAGATTCATCGCAGCCTGGAACATTGAGTGCGATTACTTTATTCTTTAATAGATCTAGATAGTCATAGACTGGACATCGGCCTTCATATGTAGAAGACGAAGCAAATGGTCTAGCTCTACCTGAAGCAGGATCTACCAAACCCCATACCACATTCCATTTTCGATAGGGATAGCCATCAGACTCTTTTCCAAATGGAGGTAAAATTCTAAAGATGTTGCTGCCATCTTGAACCTTGTGTCTAACTGTTTTCTTGAATGATTTTGGATTTAGCGAGTCTAGATTGATTTTAATTGACGACATAATTTCTCCTTGCTAGCACTAGTGCCATAGTTTTTAACTGCCATAATTGGCATGAATATATTATACCACGCTGTCTTTATTAGAGGCAATTTTCTTGGTATTTTTGCCATCTTTCATGTTAAATCCGAATCTTATAAGCGTAGAAGTACCACCAAGATCGTCGCTTACGTAATAGATAGTATCTATACCAAGACGGCGATTTTGAACTTGTTGTTCAATTGATTTTTCAACGAAAGGCAGGTTATTTTCTACAATAACTCGCATAATAATATTAGCAAACTCATTATCAGACGAGTAAGGGATATTATCGTATTTTGTAAGATTCACTCTAAACGGATTGACTGTATTGTCATACTTGCTAGCTAATGTAGCTATCATATCTCTAATAGATCTGATAGACGCAACTTTATCAATTCCGCGTTTTTGTCTTGTAGCGACAACTTCTTCTAGAAATGTAGGTTTGTGAATAACCATTTCGTTTGATTTTAGATTTTCTGGTACTTCACTAACTAAAATGTAGTGCATAATTTCTCCTATTTTATTATCTCAATTTCTTTGAGATTTATACTGACGGATTCTTTGAACCCTTCTTTTAGAGTTCCTCTGATGTAGACTACACTATTTTCGGGGTAGCGCAATGGCTTAGTCTTGTTCCAGTCTATGCATTCCACATGTGAGTAGCCATCAGATAGCACAACATTAAGCATGCAATATTCTTTGCCACTTTTCTTTGATATGCCTTTTTTAATATGTGAACCTTCATAAAGCATAATCATACCTATATCTTTCTTATGATCTTTTAAGATAAGTCCTTCAGCTATCTTTATGTTGTTTATGATGGGAATAGGATTATTGTCTTTGTCATGAATTATGAAAGGTGCACCTTTCTTACCTGTATCTACTAGCGCTGGCCATTTTGTTTTTAGGAAAACTCTAACATCAGGATCAGACAGCAAGTGCTTATTGAACGTAGTGTTTGATTCTTTTTCCATGAAATATATAGATAATGGATTTGTGTCTTTTAGCTCTGGTTTCCAGGCCACTTTACCACCACGCAGATTGTTATATCTACTCAAGAAGTCTAGTCTTCTGTCTGCATACGATGACATATCTTTATTCATAAGAGAGTCTGCTGCTCTAGCTTTTATAAGAGCCTCAACTACGCCTTTATTCACTTTGCCATGATCTACTCGCTTGATATAGTCTTCAAGGTCAGTAAACGGCCCCTTGCTTACTAACTCTTTTACTGCAGATGGCCCAACGCCTTTAATTGCCGACATTGGTGCAACTATATGAGTATCTTCAACCTTAAACTGCTGAGAAGGATTTTTCATAGAAGGTGGTTTAATGGTATCGCCTAAAAGAGAGATAAAACCTCGAACCTTGTCTTCTTTGTCTTCATTATTTAGAACTGATGTCCACCACTCTAGCGGATGATTATGCTTGAGATACATTGTTATGTAGCCAAGCTCAGCATAGCAATGAGAATGAGATCTGTTAAATGAGTAGCGCGAGAATGCCTGAATAGTGTTACACAATGTATCTGACTGATGACGATTCCAGCCTCTCTTGTGTGTAGCTGATCTTATTCGATCAAATGCTGCCATCATAACATCTTGCTTCTTCTTAGATATTGCGTCTCGTATGCGATCAGTTTCTTCCATTGTATATCCACAGATATCAACTAGCACTTTCATAACTTGCTCTTGGTAGACCATAATTCCATAGGTTTCTTCAAGAATTGGTTTGAGATCTGGGTGTATGTATATCGGCTCTCTCTTGCCCATGCGTACGTCCATATACCACTGAGTAGCTGATACACCATCTTCTAGCATAGCATCCATTGCACCTGGTCTAAGAAGTGCAGTCATAATACTAAGATGCCCTCGCTGAGTAGGCAAAAACTGTGGCGCGGCATTCTTAACAGTATTGGTATTAAATTGAAACGACGAGTCTGTCTTCTTGTTATAAAAATCTACGTATACACCTTCTAGTTCAGGTAGCCTATAGATTAAAGCAACCCCATTACTATCAGTCTCTAGGTAATTTACCTTATCTTTAAGCATATTAACACAATCAGTAACCATGGCCATTGTATTTAGCCCTAGAATATCTGCCTTTACCAGATTACTTTTCTCTACCATTTTAGCATTATATTGTGTAACGTTGATATAGTCCTCCATGCCGTTGTCATACATTCGCATAGTAGGAACTCTGCCGTCTTGCAGGTTTAGTGTAGATATTACAAAAGCAGAAGCGTGACGAGACCATCCACGAACTACACCTAGTAGTTTATCTACTAGCTGTTTTACATCAGGATAAGACGTAAAGAAATTGCGAAGCATCTCATTTTCATCATAGTGACCAATATGTTCATCGCCTTCTTTATCTGTGTAGCCATAGAGAAAATCTTTTTCTTCTACACCCTGCGGTGAATCTGGGATAGTCTTACACACAGCTTCTATCTCAAAGTCTTTGCGATTTCTGCCATAAATAGCCATCATAGCATCTTTTATGGCGTTCTTAGTCTTCATAGTAGAGAACGTAGATATCTGTGCAAAACCTAGATTATATTTATCTTTTAGATATTTCATAACATGCGGTCTTGCTGTACGAGATATATCCATATCGATATCTGGCCATGATCCGGCTCTAATACGTGCATGTGATAAGAATCTCTCGAACGGCAAATCACTCTTGACTGGATCGACGTGAATTATCTGCAGATAGTAAGAAATCAAACAGCCACCAGCAGAACCACGACCTATAGACTGTAGAAAACCTACGTCTCTAGAAAACTGAGATACATCTTCATAGACTAAAAAGTACGGTATGAAATTCATCACTTCATTTCGCATGATGACATCAAGCTCTTTCTTAAAGCGTTGTATGTAAATAGGATCGTTGACCCAGCGACCATGCTTATGTATGCGCTCCATCATGAGATAATAGGTTTGCATATCGTAATCATCGGTCTTAGCTTTTATGTTATCTGGAATATCCATTTTAGGCAAGTGATAGTCTAGCAATATGTTGACTTCAGAAGCAAGGCACGTTATATCAAGCGTGTGCTTAACCCATTCTTTGAATATGTCTTCAGACAAATCATCACCAAGATGAACACGCAATTCACGATAAACTTGCTCTGTTTTCTTTACATGATATGACTCATAATAGTAAGCCTGATTTTTATGAGCGTTCTTAGATAAGCAGTCTTGAACTAGTTTATCTTCTGGATCTATAAAGCACGCACCAGTTACAGGTATGCATCTAGCTTTATATTTATTATAAATATAGAATAGAAACTGATTATAGGCCTTACTTAGATTTCCCTCTAGCACAAGTGGATTTTTTGATATGCTTCTAAAACCAACCTTACCGTCATAGATCTTGACTACGTCAACTGGATTTAGCTCAAGAGTTATATCTAGTTTATCTTTAAGTTCTATATATCGTTTCTCTGCAAGATCTTTGTCGCCTAAAACTATTGCTTGGCCAAGTGGTCCTCTTAGATCTGCGGCACCAAAAACTAGGCCTTCTTTATATTCTATAATTGTAGCCAGTGATAGAACCGGAGTAGATATGCCATTTATGTCTCTAGCATTATCAAAGCCCAGAGAAGCTAGACGAACTAGATTTTTATAGCCCTGATTAGACACAGCCCAAGCATTTAGCGAATATACATTGTCAGATTTAGTATCAGACTCATAAGTGAAATTTATGCCTAAGCCTGACACTGCTACGGTTTTTTCTTTATTTCTTATAGAATTAAAAAGTGATATACCTGAGCCTTGATCAACAATAGCTATGCCAGGCACATTATTTTCTGCTGCCCACCTATACCAATCTTCTGGGACCAGCACGCCGTCTATCATATTATATTGTGAATGAACATGTAGCTGAGCCATTTCATCAAACTCTGATTCTATTACTATATCTTTTGCACTTATGGTTGGTACATAAACAGCAATATCTTCGCCCATAAGACCTGAAATTATCTTATCTACTTCAATTGTAGCAGATATATCTGATAGTGCATCATGTGCGTTTATTTTAATGCCATAAAGATTTGCTAGCGCTTCTAGTTTAAGAGATTTAGATGGTATTTTAGATTTAACATCTGATGCTCTCTTATAAACACAGTGAAGATCTATTGTAAATAGCTTAGAAAAATCCTGATTCTTACTTAATTTGGAGAACGACGCGGACAGGAAGCGCTTATCGAAAGCCACATTGAAGCCTGCAATAGTAAACTTTACATCAAAGCTAGATATGTAGTCTATAAATTTAGAAAACATCTCCTGAGATGACTGGAAGGTCTTCAGGGCTTCAAGAGTAATACCATGAATATCTAGCGCTTCTTGCTCTACTGTTTCCCAGTTAAGAGGTTGGCAGAATTCATTGAATGGTTTTTGAGGTATATTGTTGATAATCGGTATACAGGCTAGTTGGATAATGTCGTTCTTTTTTTCGTTAAGGCCTGTAGTCTCAACGTCGATCCATAGATAGTTCATAAGCTCCTTAGGCCTCAAAAATATTGAGGGGATTGAGGAATATTCCTGCGATATTTATACATATCGCAGGAAACGCTGTGAACTAGAAAGTGAAATTAAAAATTACTTTTGTTGATGTGGCTTGTGAGGTATCTAGTGATAGAGATACTTCAAAATCAAAAATATCTTCTTCAGCTAGCTCCTGCTTAATTCCTGCGAAAAAACATTGTCTATATAGACCAGTATCTCTAAGATACTCAACATTTAGTGTGACTAAAATGCGATGTTCAAAAACTTTCTTACCAGCTGCTGCATTAGCTGCAAGAGCACTACTTAAACTAGCTCTATTAGTTTGTATAAATGTGACACCAGCAACAAAAGCTTCGTCCATTTTGGTTGTTATGCTGGTTGAGCCAGCAAGATAATCAGTTTTCAAGCTCATGTGATACCTCTTGATTGTTTACTTCTTCAAGTACGTTATTAATTAATAGTTTAAGTTTCATAGAAATTTCAGGGTCTAGAGTTCTTGCGTGAAGATCTACTAGATTTACTATAGTATATAGCTGTTCTTGTGATACGTTCATTATTGCACCTTTGTTTTTGCTTTTACTCTAATATTCTCAATATGCTCTAGCAAAAATTCAAT
>Ga0315900_10003150_pt1 | contig 24394 bp, 12 predicted proteins | sample LakEriMetagenome_FD_203521 | JGI IMG/M metagenome (GOLD analysis project Ga0315900, IMG submission 203521) | Freshwater fungal communities from buoy surface, Lake Erie, Ohio, United States - Buoy 12 MA114 | ecosystem: Environmental > Aquatic > Freshwater > Lake > Lake biofilm | place: USA: Lake... | reverse complement strand
CCATCGTGGCCATGACGGCCAATGCCATGAACCAGGACCGCGACCAGTGCCTGGCTGCGGGCATGAACGACTTTCTGGCCAAGCCCATTGAACCCAGCCGGTTGCTGGCCCTGGTGGAAGCCTGTCTCCGGCCCGCAGGCCGTAGCAAGCCGGGCGCTGCGGCCGCCAGCTTGACACCGGTGACGGCGTCAGCTGCCGCCCTGGTCGTGCCCCCATCGCCAGAGGCTGAGACCGCGACCACTGCACATGCCGGCCAAGCCGGCGCTGACCCTGCGCAGGGCCCCGCGCCAGCACCCTCGCCGGCGGACGAGTGGGCTGGCGTGCGGGGTCTGGACGCTGAAGCGGGCTTGCGCCGCGTGCTGGGCAAGGCGGAGCTGTACCGGCGGCTGTTGGCGCGCTTCCTTTTCGACCACGCCCAGGCCCCGGCCCGCATTGCCAAGGCACTGGAAGACGGCCAACCGGCCCTGGCGGGTCAGATCGTGCACGCCCTCAAGGGCGTGGCGGCCAACATCTCGGCGCTGGAGGTCGAGCAGGCCGCCGCCTTGCTCGACGCCGAACTGCGCGCCAACCATCCTCAGCCCGCGGCGGCCTTGCGGCGCCTGGAAGAGGCGGTATCGTCCTTGGAGCGCGACCTGCAAGACCAGCTGTCCCCCAGCCTGGCCGCCCCCGCCCTGCAGCCCCTGGACGTACCCGCCTTTCAGGCCTTGGCCCGGCGCCTCGTGAATTTGTTGCAGGATGGCGACCCTGCCGCGGTAGAGCTTTCAGCTGCGAACGACGCCTTGCTGAGCCGGGGCCTCATGGCCACGGCAGAATCCTTCAAGGACAGCCTGCGGCGTTTTGACTTTGACGAAGCCCTGGTGCTGCTGCAGCGGGCCCTGCAGCGCCTGGGCGGCCCCGGCTCCTCCACACCATGACCGCAGCAGCACCGTTTTTTGTCTTCCACGAGAAGCCCACCATCCTGGTGGTGGATGACACGCCGGACAACCTCACCTTGATGACGGCGCTGCTCAAGGACGACTACCGCGTCAAGGTGGCGCACAACGGCGAGCGGGCGCTGCGGTTGGTGCAGGGCTCAGACCCGCCCGCACTCGTGCTGCTGGACATCATGATGCCGGGCATGGACGGCTACGAGGTCTGCCGCCGCTTGAAGGCGGACCCCCTCACCGAGTCGATCCCCATCATCTTCCTGACCGCCCGCTCCGAGGCGGAGGACGAGACCCGCGGGCTGTCGATGGGGGCGGTGGACTACATCGTCAAGCCCATCAGCCCGCCCGTGGTGATGGCGCGCATCCGCACGCAGCTGATGCTGAAGTCGGCCAGCGACTTTCTGCGCGGCAAGTCCGACTTGCTGGAGTCCGAGGTGGCCCGGCGCACGGCCGAGATCCAGGACTTGCAGGACGCCATGGTGCTGTCCATGGCCTCCCTGGCCGAGACGCGCGACAACGAGACCGGCAATCACCTGCGCCGCACGCAGCACTACGTCAAGCGCCTGGCGCAGCAACTGCGGCTGAACCCGCGCTTTGCTGATGAGCTGGACGACCGGTGCATCGACTTGCTGTTCAAGTCGGCCCCGCTGCACGACATTGGCAAGGTGGGTATCCCGGACAGCATCCTGCTCAAGCCCTCGCGCCTGGACCCGGCCGAGTTCGAGATCATGAAGACCCACACCACGCTCGGGCGCGACGCCATTGTGCATGCCGAGCAGGCGCTGGGGCATGAGGTGCCTTTCCTGCGTTTTGCCAAGGAGATTGCACTGTCTCACCAGGAAAAGTGGGACGGCAGCGGCTACCCCGAGGCCCTGGTGGGCGAGGCCATCCCGCTGTCGGCGCGGCTGATGGCGCTGGCCGATGTGTATGACGCGCTGATCAGCAAGCGGGTCTACAAGCCTGCGTTCACGCATGAAGACTCGGTGCGCATGATCCTGGAGGGCAGCGGCACGCACTTCGACCCCGATGTTGCGCAGGCGTTTCAGGCCGTGCAGGAGGACTTCCGGCAGATCGCTGCGCGCTACCGCGATGAAGAGTCCACACCCGCAGACTGAGCTTGCGGCCTGTGGGGGGATGCCCAGGCGTTGGGCTTCAGCGCTTCTTGCCACCGTTGTACGGGTTGCCCGGCACGGCGGGCTGGTTCTCGGCGCCCACCTCGTCGCCGGTGTCGAAGTACAGCACCATCTGATGGTGATCTCCAGGGTGGATGGTGGTCACGCCGCGGCGCACCTGCATCGCGCGGCCCGGCTCTGGGCGAAAGCTCGCTTCCACCTGGTAGCGCCCGGGTGCGAGCGCGGCAAACAGCCACGGCCCGGCCATGGTGTGCTCCAGCACCGGGCCGCTGCTGCGCAGCGGCGTGATGCGCACCGCCACTTCCGCCAGATGCGCACCACTTTTCATGGCGGCCGTGGTGAGCCAGAAGCTGAAGTCCTGGCGCTGCGCGTGCAGCTCCTGCAACTCCGAGTGGCTCACCCCGCCGGAGGCGTAAGGCACGCCAGCCGGCGACAGGCCGCGCTCAATGGCCACGGCAGCAGGAAACCAGACCGCCAGGGTCAGCGCCACCACGGCATGGGACGGGTTGAGCAGGTGAAGAGGGGTGTGTCTCGAAGGCATGATGCGGGCTTGATTCAAGGTTCGATGTGGTCTGGCGAAGGACCGCATTGCACCCGTCGCGCCGCTGGGCGGCTTTGCGTGGACGCAACGCGCTGGCAGTGACCCGGCGTGGTTTTTCAAGGGGAGTTCTGAGAGATGGATTTGCAACTGAAGGGCCGCACGGCCTTGGTCACCGGTGCCAGCGTGGGCATTGGCCGCGGCATTGCCCATGCATTGGCCGCTGAAGGGGTGCGCCTGGCCTTGACCGCCCGCCGGATGGACAAGCTGCAAGAGGTGGCGGCCGAGATCGTGGCAGCCGGAGGCGCCGAGCCGGTGATCTTCGAGCAGGACATGCTGGCCGAAGACGCCGCGTCCCGCATCGCGCAGCGGGCGCTGGCCGGTCTGGGTGGCGTGGAGATCCTGGTCAACAACGCCGGCGGTTCGCGCAGCTTCAAGGACCTGCATGTGAGCGAAGAGGCCTGGAACGAGGCCATCACGCTGAACTTCCACCGCCCGCGCCAGTTGGGAGACGCCCTGATCGACCAGATGATCGAGCGACGCTGGGGCCGCATCATCAACATCACCGGCAAGAGCGAGCCTGACCACGTCAACGGCGCCTTCTGCGCCAAGGCCGGCATGCACAGCTGGGCCAAGGGCCTGTCGCGCATGGTCGGCCCGCACGGTGTGACCGTGAACTGCATCCCGCCCGGGCGCATCCACTCCGAGCAGATCTTTCGTAACTACACGCCTGAGTACCGGCAGTGGCAGTGCGAGAACGAGATTCCCATGGGCCGCTACGGCGAGCCGGAAGACCTGGCGAACCTGGTGTGCTTCCTCGCCAGCCCCAAGGCCAGCTACATCACCGGCGCCGTCATCCCGGTGGATGGCGGGCTGCGGCGCTACCAGTTCTGAAAATCACAACCACCCCAAGGAGACATGCACATGACCCTTCAACGCAGAACCGTGCTGACACTGACCGGCGCCGCTGCCCTGGGAGCACCGATGCTCGCTCGCTCCCAGGCCGCCTGGCCGCGGCAGTCCATCCGCTTTGTGGTGCCCTTTGCACCAGGGGGCACCTCCGAGATCGTGGCGCGTACGGTGGCGCAGGAGCTGACCAAGCAGCTGGGGCAGACCGTGTTCGTGGACAACAAGGGCGGTGGCGCGGGCATTCCGGCCATGACCGATGTGGCCAAGGCCGCGCCGGACGGCCACACCATCATCATGGGGCACGTGGGCTCGCTCGCGGTCAACCCGTACATCTTCCCCAACCAGCCTTTTGACGTGAACAAGGACTTCCTGCCCGTCACGATGCTGGCCAAGGTGCCCAACCTGTTTTGCATCCATCCCGACGTGCCGGCCAAGGACTTCAAGGAATTCGTGGCCTATGCCAAGAAGAACCCGGGCAAGCTGGACTACGGCTCGGCGGGCAACGCCAGCGCCGGGCACCTGGCGATGGAGTACCTGAAGCTGGTGACGGGCATGTTCCTCACCCACATCCCCTACCGCGGGACGGGCCCGCAGTTGACCGACCTGCTGGCCGGGCGTACCCAGGCCACCTCCGCGGGCCTGCCGGCACTGCTGCCGCACATCAAGAGCGGCAAGCTGCGCGCGATTGCGGTGGGCACGGCGCAGCGAATTCCCGCGCTGCCCGATGTGCCCACCGTGGCCGAGATGGGCTACAAGGACTTCGAGACCTCTCAGTGGTACGGCATCCTGGCGCCGGCAGGTACGCCGCGTGACATCGTCAAGCGCCTGCAGGAGGAGTCCCTCAAGGCGCTGAGGTCCAACTCGGTGACCGCGCGCTTTGCCAATGACGGCGCGGTGGGCGGCGGCGGGCCGCCGGAGGAGTTTGCGGCCTTCATTGCCAACCAGCAAAAGATCTGGGGCGACATCGTCAAGCGGGCCAGCATCAAGCCGGACTGATCCATCGCGCCCATCCCATGCGCACCCTCATCATTGACGACCATCTTCTCTTCAGCGCAGGGCTTCAGCTGCTGCTGGGAGACACCCCCGGCGTGGGTGCGGTGGACTGCGTGGCCAGCGGCGCCGAGGCCTTGCAGCGGGCTGCCAGCGTGCCGTATGAGCTGGTGCTGCTGGACTGGCATCTGGGCCGCGAGCCTTCGGGTGCGGCGCTCATCGCCCAGCTGCGCGAGGCGCTGCCTCAGGCGCATGTGGTCATCGTCTCGGGTGAGGTGCACCCGGATCTGGTGCGCCAGGCCATCGAGGCCGGTGCGGTGGGCTTTGTGCCCAAGGAGTCTTCGCCTGCGGCCATGATCCAGGCCCTGCAGGTGGTGGCCAACGGCGGCATCAGCCTGCCCTCGGCGGCACTGGCGGCTGACACCTCGCGTTGGTTGGACTCCGCCTCGGCCCCCACGGCACCGGCTGGCCGGCGCGGCACGGGCGCGGAGCTCCCTGACATCGGCGCTGCCTTTCCCCAGCTCACGCCGCGCCACGTGGAGGTGCTGGGGCGCATCGTGCGCGGCCTGTCCAACAAGGAGATCGCCCGCGAGCTGGGCATCGCGGATGGCACGGTCAAACAGCATGCCAACGCCATCTTTCGCGAACTGGGCCTGCAGAACCGCACCGAGGCGGTGTATCTGCTGGCCCGCATGGGCGTGCGTTTTCGCTGATCAGCACCCGCTGTCAGAACCCGCTACGGGCACCAGCCGCCCAGGCCGGGCTTGTAGAAGCCCACCGCCAGGCCGCCGTCTCCCGCGCCCGGCGTCAGGCTCACCCGGGCCCAGCCGTCACCAGGCGGCGCGAACCGGGTCTTCAGGGTCACCCGCGTGCCGCCTGGCGTGGTGAAGGGCTCGTCCGACAGGTCTGTGGGGTGGCCGTTGGCAAAGGGGAAGGGCGCGTAGAGCGCGGAGCTGTGCACCGAGGTGAACTGGATGGCGGGCAGACGAGCTGACATCTGCGCCGCAGGCTCCAGCGTCACCTCGCACACCAGGGCGTGGTGCTCGTCGCCAGAGACGAACACCGTGTGCTGGATCTGCTCGCGCAGCAGAAAGTCCAGCAGCCGGTGCAGCGAGGCGGGGTAGCCGTCCCAGGCGTCGCTGCGTGGCGTGTTGGCCGGGTCCACCACCAGCTCCGCCCGCCGGGGCAGCAGCAGCGAGGGGGTGGCCACCACCTTGGGAACCGCCCGATGACAGCACAGCCAATCTTCCAAGGCCTTGAACTGCGCGGGATGGGTGCAGTCTGCGTGGGCTCCCAGGATGTGGGCCCGGCCTGGCGGCACGCTGGAGCCGCGCGCGCTGCGCCCCATGCGGGTGTCGGCCAGGTAGATGGGCAGGCCGGCAAAGATAAAGCCCTTGTCCGCCAGGTCGCGCTTGGGCTGCACGCGCAGCTGAGGGCGCAGGCGCTCGTACTTCCAGTAGCCCCATCGGCCGTCACGCAGCGCATCCTCGCGCGTGCGCCATAGGGGCAGGTTCGCGCCAGCGCCTGGGGGCTGGGGCTCCCAGTTGTCCACCAGCTCGTGGTCGTCCAGCAGCATCACGCTGGGCACCCTGGCCAAGACGCTGCGCAGTCCGTGCGCGCGCTGGGCTGTCTCGTGCGGCACCTCATAGCGCTCGTCGCGTCGGGTGGCGTCGACCAGGCCGGCCGTGGCATCGGCGTAGACCTGGTCGCCGAGAAACAGCGCCAGGTCCAGGCCGCCTTCGTCGGCCACGCGGGCCATGCTCTGCAGGCTGGCCTGCGCAGGCTCACGGTCCAGTGGGCCGTGTGGGTACTGGCAGCTTGCTATGGCCAGTTGCAGGCGCGGCCACTCTTTGGAGGCGGTGTCGCACTCGGCACCCGCCAGCGGCCCGTGCCCCGATACCTGCGGGCGCCGCTGCCCGGGCTGGTTTGCGGGCACGTGCTGGACCAGGCGCTGCAGCGCCTGGCGCGGCACGAGGCAGGCTTCGATGTCTTCTGTGGACGCGGTGCGCAACCAACGCCGGATGCACACCCGTGCGGCTTTCAGCCGTTTGCGTGCCGCGCCTACCAATGCGCTGGCGGGGGCCGGCCCCACGGGTGCGGGCCCGTTCAGGCCAGGCCAGGGCACATCCATGGGCAGATCCTGCTGTTCACCTGGGCCGTAGACCATCAGAGCCAGCCAGCCGTCTGGCTCTGCAGGGCTCCGGGCAGCGCCTGGGGTGCAAGGCATGGGCTGCAGCAGACGGGCGGCCTTCACAAACTGCCATTGACGGCTGTGGTCAGGCTGGCGCGACAGGCCAAACCGGCCATTCGCCAGACGCCACCCTTGAGCCGTGCGCCGGGCTGGCACTAAAACCAGACGGGCCAGGCCCGCATCCAGCGGCGGCATGGCCGCCACGCGAACTTGCACGCGCTCGCGCACGTCCAGCACATCCAGCCGAGGGCCGAGCCACGGTGCGCGGACGGCCAGGCCGCCCGTGCGGCCGCCCCTTGGAGCGCAGACCGCTTGGGCACCGAAAGCCGCTGGCCCCTCGCGCAGAAAGTGCTCGACCTCCTCGAACACCCGCGCGGAGTCTTTGCCGATCAGCAGGTCCTGGTGGCCCATGCCGTCAAAGGTGCGGGCGGCGAAGGGCAGCCCCGCGGCGCCCAGATGCAGGCCCAACAGGCGCTGGGTGAACACGTCGGCGAGCCCGTTGTCGCGGCCGTGCAGGGCCAGGGTCTCGATGCCCGCCCAGCGCTCGCGCAGGCGTTGGGGCGTCACGTAGTCGCCCGCGCCGGTGTGGTCGGTGGCCTGGTCGGACTGGGTGAAGTGGATGGTCTGCGACACCGTGTCCAGGTGGATCGGGCCGAAGAGGTCGTCAATGGCTTCCAGCGTGGCGGGCCGCAGGCCGGTAGCCTCGAAGTCGCGCCCGTACAGCACGTCCATGCGGTGCCGGGTGGCCGTCCATGGCGTGCGTTTCCAGGGCCGGCGCGGGTTCTCCACGCGCCAGTCGGCATCGGGGTAGGGCAGGCTGGCCAGCAGGCGGTCCAGCAGCTGTTCACCCGCCCCAGGCTGCGCAGAGGGCCGGAACTGGAAGCCGTCACGCAGCAGCCAGCGTCGGGCGTACTGCATGAACCAGCCGCGCAGCACGTTGGCATCGGTGTAGCGCAGCACCGGGCCCTTCTGGCTCAGCACCAGGCGGCGCACGGTCGGGTGCACTGCAGCCCCACCCGGGCCGTTGAAGGCGGCCAGCACGGCCTGTTGCGCCTCATCCAGCGGCGGTGCACGGTCCAGGCTGCGGGCGCGTTCCATCAGCTCCTGCGGTCGCGACAGCAGCGCCATGGACAGCATCACGCAGCCCACGCAATGGGCCAGCACGTCCACCGGCCCACCCGTGACCTGGCGCACCTGCAGCAGGGCTGCGGGAATGTCCACCAGCGCCACTTCCTCCAGCGTCCAGGGCGCGGTGGCGGTGGGCAGGCCGCTGCTCGTGCGCAGGTCCACCACCCACACGTCACGGCCCTTGCGGTGGAACCACTCCGCCGCGCTGGGCCGCAGGCTCTCGTGCGTGAAGGTGTTGCCGCTGACGCTGTAGCCGTGGATCATCACCAGGGCGGGCTGCCTGGGCCTGGTGTCATCGCTCCTTGGTGGGTAGCGCGTGAGCCGCACGCGGGCTTCCGGTCGGCCTGTGCTGGGGGCTGCCACGGACCACTCGGTGATCTGCGGCAAGGGCAGGCCGTGGATGGGTTGTGGCAGGCGCACTGGCTCGCGCGTGAGCGGGGTGTCGGGCTTGCGGAAGGTCCAGAGGTGCACAGACGCCATCAGGCGCAGCAGCGTCATGCCCAGCGCAGCCAGATCGGCCAGGGCTTGCACTTGATCTGGTTGGTCGACGATGCGCAGCAGCGGCGTCTGCCGGCTGGCCAGAAAGCGGGGGTCCAGCACCAGCGTGGCCCCGGCCTGGGCCTTGGGGCCTGAAGTCGCCAGGCCGGGCATGCGCGTGACCTGCAGCTCGGTGAGCTGGCGCCAGGGGTTGCCTGGCGCGGCGTAGGTCAGGCGCTTGTGGCCCTCCAGCATGTCACCCGTGCGCAGAGGTGCGAGCGCTTGCCCTTCGGGGCCGCGCAAGCTGCAGCGCAGCACCTGGCCCACCGTCAGGTGGTAGTCGAAGCGGCGCACCTCGCCGGCCCGGCTGCCACTGCGCAGAGCACCCGCCAGCAGCTCCGCCAAGCCCGGCTTGGGCTTGACCTCCGGCAGCTCCAGGCCCAGGGCGCGGCGCAGCTTGCGCAGGCCGAAGCGTGCTTCCGCCAGGCGTTGGTAGAAATCGCGGCCGCCGCGGTGGCGGGCCCAGGCCCAGAGGCCGCGAACCATGCGCTGCAAGGCGAACGAGTCCTCGCGGTGCAGAAAGCGCAGCGTGCCGGACAGCCCCGTCTCCAGCACCGCATGGCGGTGGCGCCATTCGTCGCTCTGCCCGGCCAGACCTCGTGCTTCCCAGGTGCGGGCGTCGTACACGCGCAGCCGGCTGTGCGGCGAGGCCTCGTCCACCGTCAGGCAGCGGTTCAGCGGCGCGGTGATCGTGTCCAGGCGCTCAGGCTGGTAGGCCAGCGTCCACTCCACCACCCAGGGGCGTGCGCCGCCGGGGGTGTCTCCAAGGTCCAGCCACAGGGGCCCGGTCAGGCGCTCGATCACGGCCACGCGCGTGGGGCGCGGGGGGGAGGGCGGGGCCTGCCCCGGCAGCGGCGTGCGCGGCGGTGCCATGGGGCGCGGGTAGCGGGAGGAGGACGGTGACGGCGAGGAGGGCACCCGCGCTTCAGCTTCAGGCGGCTGCAGCCCCCACGAGGCGCGCAGTGCCTCGGCCGCGCGCAGCGCGAGCGCGGCAATCGTCAACGACGGGTTGGCCCCCAGGGACTCGGGCACGATGGCGCCGTCCAACACCACCAGGCCGGGGTGCACAGCATGGCCCTCCGGGTCCCGCCCGTCAAACACGCGGCCCAGGTGGTCCACCGCGCCTTGCGCGGCGTTCTCGCCCAGGGGGCAGCCGCCGAGCGGGTGCACGGTGAGTACCGGCCCGCGCGGTTGGTCGGCCAGGCTGCTCAGGGCGTCTGGCAGCAGGCGCCACATCGGGTTGGGCACCCAGTGCGGGCCGTCAGGCGCGGCCTTGCCTTGCGCGTCGGCCGCTTCCGCCTGCAGGCTGCGCAGGTGGTCCACGCGGCGCTGTAGCGCAGCGCTGGCTGCCTCCAAGGTGCGGGAGTCGCGGGCTTGGGGCCAGTGGATGCGCAGGGTGCCCAAGGCAGCCTGGCCGGAGCGCGGCAGGGCCAGCACGCCATCGGCGTCGTCGTGGCCGATCACCCCCACCAGCAGGGTGCGGCCCATGGCCTCGGGGTCCACGGCGGCGGGGTCAGTCGCAGGGTCTGCCGCGCCCCCATGGCGCTGCAGGTCGGCCTGCGGCAGCTGGTGCACGGCATGGCCGGTGGTGACGATCTCCTCGAACAGCCTGCGCAGGGCGCCGGGCACCGAGAACTCTTGCAGCCAGAACGGCCGGCTGCCTTGCTGCGGCAACGGGCCGAAGGCCACGCCGGTGGTGATGGTGGGCCCCACCCGGCGGGCGTCCAGCGCGGTGGTTTCGTCGGCGCAGCCTTGCGTGGCTTGCGGCAGGCGGTGGACGGCCCCGATGTTGTCGCCGTTGCAGGAGAAGCGCTCGCCCACGCGTTGCGAAAAGGCCAGCTCCGCGCTGCGCGAGCGCAGCAGTAGTTCGGTGCTGCCAAACGTGCCCGCGGCCAGGATCACATGGCGCGCGTGCAGCTTCAGCGGCCCAGCCTCGCGGGCTTGCAGGTCGGCCCGGGTGTGCTCCACCTCCACCACCCAGCGAACGTCTTGCCCCTCCGTTTGGGATTGCGCCGCGCTCTTGGAGCCTGCGTCACCGGGCGTGGGGGCCTTCCAGGGCAGCACCCGGCTCACGCTGGCGCCGGTGAAGAGCCGCGCACCGGCCTGCACCGCCTGGCGCAGCAGGTTCACGTCCAGGGAGTCTTTGGCGCCCACGTTGCAGCCCGTCATGCAGTCGCCGCACAGGGTGCAGGCCGGCAGGTCCACGCCGGCGGCGTTCGGCCCGGGCGTCATGGCCACCGTGATGGGCAGCACCTGCGCCTGCTGGTGCCGGCCCGCCAGGCCATGCATGGCCTGCGCCTTGGCCAGCGGCTGCGCCGCGTGCACCGGGTGGAGGGCGATGGTGTTCTGCTGTGGCCCGCCGGGCCCTGCACGCTCGGCTCCCAGGGCCACCCGCGCCCGCTGGTACCAGCCCCCGTCCTTCAGGGCCTGGACCTGGGCCTTGAAGTCCGGGCGCCGCAAGTCCTGCGGGTCGGGTTCCAGCATCACCCCGGCATTGATGAGCGAGCCGCCACCCACCCCGTTGGCCACGAGCGCCATGACGTCCTCGCCCACGCGCAGGTCGAAAAGCCCCTCGGCCTGGCCGCCCACCTCCCCGGTGGCTTGCTGACCGATGCGCAGGTGGCCGGGCAGGTCGGCCATCCGGGAGGGGAACTCGCCCGGCCGCCATTCCTGCCCGCGCTCGAGGATGCACAGGCGCAGCGGACGGTGCCGGCCCGGGCCCTCCTGCATGGTGCAGCCCGCCAGCGCGGCCGCGGCCATGCTGCCGCCGTAACCTGTGCCGATGACGATGACGTCCCAGGGGGCGTCCGCCGGCATCGAGTCTTCGCAAGCCCCGGCCTCGCCGTGCGGATAGGGTCGGTGTGCCGCGGGAGCAGGGCTGGCCCGCAGCGCATGGAGGCCGCGGCCCAGGGGCGGGACGTCGCCCGGCGCGGTGCTCGCCTGGCGCGCGTCCATCGTTACCTCGGGTCGGGGTGGTCCAGCACGCCTTGCAGCGTCTTCAGCGTCACCGGCTTGTGCAGCAGCGGCACGCCCGCGCTCTGCGCCTGCCGCAGGCGGTCGGGCGCGGTGTCGCCGGTGATCAAGACCGCCCGCAGGCCCGGCTGCAGTGCGCGCACGCCCTGCAGCACCTGCAGGCCGTCGTCACCGGCTTGCAGTCGCAGGTCGGTCAGCAGCACGTCCAGCGGGTGCAGGCGGGCGATGTCGCAGGCCTGCGGCGTGCCCGCGGCCACGTGGACCTGGCAGCCCACCTCGGTGAGCAGCATCTCCATGCTCTGCCGTACCTGTGCGTCGTCGTCCACCACCAGCACGCGCAGGCCTTTCATCCCGCTGCGCATGTTGGTGGTGGCTGCATCTGCACCGGCAGCCTGTGCGATCCCGGCCGGCTCTTGCGCCAGGGGCATGCGCAGCGTCACCGTGGTGCCCTGGCCGGCGGTGGACTGCAGGCTTACCTGGATCTGCAGCAGCGCCGCCAGACGCTGCACGATGGACAGCCCCAGGCCCAGGCCCTTGGTGCGGTCGCGCTCCACGTTGTCCACCTGGTAGAACTCGCGGAACACATGGGCCTGCTCGGCGTCGACGATGCCGATGCCCGTGTCTGCAACGGCGAGGCAGGCTTGACCATCCTCGCGCCAGGCGCGCACCACGATCTCTCCGCCAGGCCGGTTGTACTTGATGGCGTTGTCGGTGAGGTTGCTGACGATGCGCAGCAGCAAGGCGGGATCGGTCCACACGGGCAGTGAACCCTGCAGTGCCAGTTGGCAGTGCAGCCCCTTCTTGGCAGCGCCGGGCTCCAGGAGCTTGTAGTGCTCGGACACCAGGCGCTCCAACTGCTGGAGGCTGCGCGCCGGGGTGACCGTGCCGGCATCCAGGCGCGAAATATCCAGCAGTGCGTCCAGCTGGGCCGCCAAGGTCTCGTTGACGGTGCCCAGCAGGCGGGCGATCTCGCGCGAGCGTTCGTCCAGCTCGCGCATGCTGAGTGCGGCCACCAGCACGTTCATGCTGTGGATGGGCTGGCGCAGGTCGTGGCTGGCGGCCGCCAAAAACTGTGTCTTGGCGCGGTGGGCCTCGCTCTCGTTTTCCAGGGCCTGCTTCAGCTGCGCGTTGAGCCGGGTTTCTGCAAAGCGGATGCGGCAGGCGTCCTCGAACACCTTGTATTGCTGCTTGGCCACGCCCACCAGAAAGGCCAGAAAGATGAGGATCAGCGCCCCCAGCCCGGCCGCGGTGGCTGCTGATTCATTGGGGTGCGCGCTCAGGGCCCAGGCCAGGGCCAGCGGTACGAGCATCGGTGCGCCAAAGGCCAGGAACACGTTGCGAAAGCCCGCCGTGGTGCCCACCGACCCGGTGGCCAGGGCGATGAGGATGATGGACAGCGCCGCGCGCTCCACCTCCGACATCAACCCAAAGCCCAGCAGCGGCAGCGCCATCAGCACGCCGTTGGCGCCCAGCACCAGGCCGACCCTGAAGGTGGCCGAGTCCCCCGGCCCTTGCCGCACGAAAGACTCGGTCTTGAGCGCGCGCCAGACGGTGACCAGCAGCGCCACCAACAGCCAGCCCGCCACCCACCACGCGTTCGAGGTATGAAACCAGATGAACGCCACCAGAGGCGCAGACACCAGCTGCCCGGCCTGCGCGCGCTTGCTCTGGCTCAGAAACAAGTCGATGAACTGGGCGTGGATGTACGCCTGCACCACGCGTTCGTCATCGGTGGTGCGAACTGTCGAGGCTGGTGGGCCCATGTCGCTGTGCTCCCTGCGCGGCCTGCTGCTGGTGGCAGGTTCACGTGAAGCGGACGCTAGCAGCCTGTGCATCCGGCAGCATCAAGGCTTTCCCTGATGCGCCAGCGCTGGGCTTGTCGTCACCCCTTCAGCAAGCGCATCAAGGCCCAGACGGCAAGGGCACCGAGTGCCGCAAAGAGGCCCAGGCTCCAGAACTCGTAGGGCAGCCCCAGCAGGTCCACGGCCGCGTCGGCGCATGAAGCGCGGGGCGCGAACACTTCGGGTGCCAGCGCGTCGAGCTGCAGCCCGCTGACGATGCGATCGGCCAGCGTCAGGTTGCAAGAGGAGGACGACTTGGCCACGAAGTGCTGCCACAGTGCTGCGGCGGCCCCCGCGCTGGCCAACAGGTCGACGCTCACCAAGGTGGCGGCTTGCACCAGCCGCTGCGGCATCAGGGCGCCCACCAAGGCTGCCAGGGCCATGGCGGCAAACACGGCCCGCTGCAGCACGCACCAGGGGCAGGGCTGCATGTCGAAGACGTGCTGCGACACCAAGGCTGCGCCAATCGCTGCCAGGCTGGCCCCGGCGATGAGCAGCAGCACGGGCCTGGGACGACTCAACAGGCGGTTCATGGCGCTGTGAGGCGGGTGCAGCGCAGAGTTCGCGCGGTGGTTCGAGCAGGGGTCCGAGAAGGAGTCCTCACGCCACCTCGGCGATGAGCTCGATCTCCACGCAGGCGCCCATGGGCAACTGGGCCACGCCGAAGGCACTGCGCGCATGGGCCCCCACTTCGGTGCCAAACACCTGCTGCATCAACTCCGAGCAGCCGTTGGTCACCAGGTGCTGCTCGGTGAAGGTGGGCGTGCTGTTGACCAGGCTCATCACCTTGACGATGCGCTTGACGTGGGCGAGGTCTCCCACCGCGGCCTGCAGCGTGCCCAGCAGGTCGATGGCCACGGCGCGGGCTGCTTTCTGGCCCTCGGCGGTGGTCATGTTCAGGCCCAACTGACCCACCCAGGCCTTGCCGTCTTGCTTGGCGATGTGGCCCGACAGGAAGACAAGGTTGCCGGTGCGGGCGAAGGGCACATAGGCGGCTGCGGGGGTGGCTACGGCGGGCAGCGTGATGCCGAGATCGGCCAGGCGTTGGGTGATGGTCATGGTCGGTTGGCAGGGGTTGGGGAGATGGATGAGGGAATCCTACACTTGGCCGCCTTGACCCCATCGCCCTGGGTGGTGGTGGTCCAAAGTGGAGGACCCGCTCGCAGCGGCGGGCTTTGCGCGGCCCTGGGGAGGGGTGGCATGCACACGGGCGGGCAGGCATCGTGGGTCGGGCGTTTCGGGCACCTGGGCGGTGTGGCCCTGGCACTGGCCTGGCTGGCGGGCACGGCCTTGCAGCTCCAGCAGGAGCAGGTGCTGCCGGCGGGGCAAGCCCGGGCGCTGCTGCTGGGTGCCTTGTTGGTCACCGCGCTCGGCGCCTGGTTCAGCGGGAGGCGATCTTTTGCCGATCCCGGCGCCTGCACCGCCAGCCTGCACCCGAAAGCGTTCAATACCTCGGCTCCCGCCCTGCTGCTGGCCGGCTTATTCTGCCTGGGCTGGGCCAGCGCTGACCTGCGGGCCTCCGCCCGCTTGCAGCAGGCGCTGGAACCCGCGCTGGAAGGGCAGGACCTGGTGCTCACGGGCACGGTGGCCTCGCTGCCGCGCACCAGTGCGATGGGCCTGCGCTTTGTCTTCGAGGTGGAGAGCGCCCAGAGGGCAACGCCTGGCGGGCAGCCTGTGAGCGTGCCGCAGCGCATCTCGCTGGGATGGTTTCAGGGGTGGGACGCTGACTCCGCGCTCAGCCGACCTTCGGTGCCGCTGGTGGCGGGTGACCGCTGGCGCTTGCCTGTGCGCCTGAAGCGCCCTCACGGGGCCGTCAACCCGCATGGCTTTGACCTGGAGCGTTGGCTCTTTGAGCAGGACCTGCGCGCCACCGGCCACGTGCGCCCTGGCGCCCAGCGGTTGGAGGTGGCCGCCGCCCACCCGCTGGAGCGGCTTCGCCAGCATTGGCGAGACGCGATCTTGCTGCGCGTGGCCGACCCCGCGGCCGCGGGCGTGCTGGCGGCCTTGGCGGTGGGTGACCAGGCGGCCATCGACAGCGAGGGATGGGAGCTGTTCCGCATCACCGGGGTAGCCCACCTCATGAGCATCAGTGGCCTGCATGTGACCATGTGGGCCTGGCTGGCGGCGGTAGCGGTGGGGTGGGCCTGGCGACGCAGCCCGCGCCTGATGCTGCTGTGGCCGGCGCAGAGCGCGGCTTTGGTGGGTGGCTTGGTGCTGGCTGCATCCTACGCCGCTGTGGCCGGGTGGGGCGTGCCCGCGCAGCGTACGGTGCTCATGCTCGGGGTGGTGGTGGCGCTGCGGCTCTCAGGCCGGCAATGGCCTGGCCCGCTGGTGCTGCTGGCCTCAGCGGTGGCGGTCACCCTGGCGGACCCCTGGGCCGTGGGTCAGGCGGGTTTCTGGCTGAGCTTCTTCGCCGTAGGGCTGCTGATGGTGTCCGACCCGGTGTTCCGCCCCGCGCCCAGGGGATTGGCCGCCGGGGAGGCCGCGCCCGCTGCCTTTGGCGCACAGGGGTACCTGCAGGGCACTTTCAGCCCAAGTTCGGCTCCCGTTGCCGGAGCGTTGGGCGAAGGCCAGGGCCCGTCGCCTGACTTGGCTCGTACGCGGCCTGCCCCAGCGCGCATCTGGCGCGAGCACCTGGCTCCGCTCCTGCGCACGCAGGCCGTGGCCACCGCAGGCCTCGCACCCCTGACGCTGGTGTTCTTTCAGCAGGTGTCGGTGGTGGGCTTTCTGGCCAACCTGGTGGCCATCCCCCTGGTGACGCTGCTGGTGACCCCGCTGGCCCTGGCCGGTCTGCTGTTGCCCCCGCTGTGGACGGTGGCGGCCTGGGGCGTGCAGGGCTTGACGGCGCTGCTGGGGGTGTTGGCCAGCTGGCCCCTGGCGGTGTGGAATGCCGCTGCGGCCCCGGCCTGGGCGGTGGCGGCCGGCCTGCTGGGCGGCGCTGTGCTCGTGATGCCGCTGCCCTGGCGTTTGCGCCTGCTGGGTGTGCCGCTGGTGCTGCCGCTGCTGGTGCCGCCCGTGGAGCGGCCGCTGCAAGGCCGTTTTGAGGCCGTGGTGGTGGATGTGGGGCAGGGCACGGCGGTGCTGGTGCGCACGGCAAAGCACCTGCTGCTCTACGACGCCGGCCCGCAGTACACACCCGAGGCCGATGCCGGCCAGCGCGTGCTTTTGCCGCTGCTGCGCGCCCGAGGTGAGCACGCCGTGGACCACCTTGTGCTGAGCCACCGCGACCTGGATCACGTGGGCGGCGCGGCCTCGCTGATCAAGGCGCTGCCCGTGCGGCACATCAGCAGCTCGCTAGAGACCTTTCACCCCCTGCGGGTGCTGCTGCCCAACCACCAGCGCTGTGATGCCGGCCAGCGCTGGCGCTGGGACGGCGTGGACTTCGAGATGCTGCACCCCGCCGCCGCCGAGCACCCGCCCGCCGGCACCTTGCCTGCCAAGCCCAACGCCTTGAGCTGTGTGCTGCGCGTGCGCGACGCCGCCGGCCGCAGCCTGCTGCTCACGGGTGACATCGAGGCGGCGCAGGAGGCGGCGCTGGTCGCCCGGCAGGGAACCGCGCCTCAGGCTGCCGATGCCAGTGTCAGTACCCTCCTGAAGAGCGATGTACTGCTCGTGCCCCACCACGGCAGCCGCACCTCCTCCACCGAGGCCTTCATCGACGCCGTGGCCCCACGCTATGCGCTGGTGCAGGCCGCCTACCGCGGCCGATTCGGCCACCCCGCCCCCGACGTGGTGGCGCGCTACGAGGCCCGGGCCATCCCGGTGGTGCGCACCGACCGCTGTGGCGCCTGGACCTGGCGGTCCAGCGATGCCGAGGGCCGCTGCGAGCGGGAGGAGCGGCGGCGGTACTGGCACACGGTGCCTTGACCGTTGAACATGAACCCTGACCCTGCTGGCATGCGCGACATGCCTTGATCGGTCAATGCCCAGTTGGCCCACCGTTCCCGCTTGATCCGCCTGCCCCAGCCGGTGCTTGCGTGCACTGGCCCAGACCTTGCATCGCCGACACTGCTTGCCACGGCGGACCCCGCCGCCAGCCAGCGTTCACCTGCGCCCGGAGTTCCATCTTGTCCATCCACGTCGCCCTGCACCACGTCACCCACTACCGCTACGACCGCCTGGTGAACCTGGGCCCGCAGGTGGTGCGCCTGCGCCCGGCGCCGCACTGCCGCACGCCCATCCTGAGCTACAGCCTGCGCATCGAGCCGGCCGAGCACTTCATCAACTGGCAGCAAGACCCGTTTGCCAACCACCTGGCGCGCCTGGTGTTCCCCGAGAAGACCACCGAGTTCAAGGTGACGGTGGACCTGGTGGCCGAGATGGCGGTCTACAACCCCTTCGACTTCTTCCTGGAGCCGCAGGCCGAGCACGTGCCCTTCGCCTACAGCCCCGAGACGGCGCAGGACCTCATGCCCTACCTGGCCCGCGGGCCGCTGACGCCGCGCTTCCAGGCCTTTGTGGACAGCATTCCGCGCGCCAAGAGCCGCACCATCGACTTCCTGGTGGGCCTGAACCAGCGCCTGCAGCGCGAAATTTCCTACCTCATCCGCCTGGAGCCGGGTGTGCAGACGCCCGAGCAGACGCTGGAAAAGGGCTCCGGCTCCTGCCGCGACACGGGCTGGCTGCTGGTGCAGACGCTGCGCCACTTGGGGCTGGCGGCGCGCTTTGTCTCGGGTTACCTCATCCAGTTGAAGCCTGACGTCAAGGCCTTGGACGGCCCCTCGGGCACCGAGGTGGACTTCACCGACCTGCACGCCTGGTGCGAGGTCTACCTGCCCGGTGCCGGCTGGGTCGGCCTGGATCCCACCTCCGGCTTGATGGCCGGCGAGGGCCACATCCCCGTGGCCTGCACGCCCGAGCCCTCGGGTGCGGCCCCGGTCAGCGGTGCCGTGGATGAGTGTGAGGTCGAGTTCTCGCACCAGATGGAGATCACGCGCATCTACGAATCACCGCGCGTGACCAAGCCCTACACCGAAGCGCAGTGGGCCGACATCCAGCGCCTGGGCGACGCCGTGGACGCGCAGCTGCAGGCCGGTGATGTGCGCCTGACCATGGGCGGCGAGCCCACGTTTGTGTCGGTGGATGACCGCGAGGCCGCGGAGTGGAACACCGATGCCCTGGGCCCCACCAAGCGCGGGCTGGCCACTGAGCTCACGCACCGACTGCTGGCGCGCTACGGCGCGGGCGGCTTCCTGCATTTCGGTCAGGGCAAGTGGTACCCGGGCGAGCAGCTGCCGCGCTGGGCGCTGTCCATCTGCTGGCGCGCCGACGGCCAGCCCTGCTGGGGCGACCCGGACCTGTTCGCCGACGAGCGCCAGATCCACCGCTACACCGGTGCTGACGCCCACGCCTTCATCGCCGCGCTGACGCGCCGCCTGGGGCTGGACGACGAGCTGGTGCTGCCCGGTTACGAGGATGCCTGGTACTACCTGTGGCGCGAGCGCCGGCTGCCGGTGAACGTGGATCCTTTCGATGCCAAGCTCGACGATGAACTCGAGCGCGCCCGTCTGCGCCGCGTGTTCACGCAGGGGCTGGACGCGGCCACGGGCTACGTGCTGCCGCTGCAGCGCGAGTGGGTGGCGGGCGAGGCGCAGCCGCGCTGGCTCTCCGGGCGCTGGTTCTTACGTGACGAGCGCATGTATTTGATCCCGGGCGATTCGCCCATGGGTTACCGCCTGCCGCTGGACTCACTGCCGTGGTCTGCCCCCGAGGACCGCGCGGCGCCCGGCGAGACCGACCCTTTCGCGCCCCGCGCCCCGCTGAGTGCGCCGGTGGCGCTGCGCAACCAGATTCCCGGTGTGGTGGAGGCCAAGGCGCCCCAGCGCGGCAAGTCCGCCGCCGGCATCACCCGCACCGCGCTGTGCGTGGAGGTGCGCGACCCGCAGCGCGCCAACGGCCCGCGTGCCGAGCGTGAGCACGGTGGCCGCAGCGGTGTGATGTACGTCTTCATGCCGCCGCTGCAGCACCTGGAAGACTATCTGGCCCTGTTGCAGGCCGTGGAGGCCACGGCAGCCGAGCAGGGTGTGAAGCTGGTGCTGGAAGGCTACCCGCCGCCGCGCGACCCGCGCCTGAAGCTCTTGCAGGTCACTCCGGACCCGGGCGTCATCGAGGTCAACATCCACCCCTCGGCCACCTGGAGCGAGCTGGTGGACCGAACCGAGTTCCTCTACGACGCGGCGCACCAGACCCGCCTGTCCACCGAGAAGTTCATGCTGGACGGCCGGCACACCGGCACCGGGGGCGGCAACCACTTCGTGCTGGGCGGCGCCACGCCTGCGGACAGCCCCTTCCTGCGCCGGCCAGACCTGCTGGCCAGCCTGCTGGCCTATTGGCACAACCATCCCAGCCTCAGCTACCTGTTCAGCGGGATGTTCATCGGCCCCACCAGCCAGGCGCCGCGCGTGGACGAAGCGCGGGACGACCAGGTCTATGAGCTGGAGATCGCGCTGCACGAGCTGGAGCGGCAAAGTGGGGTGTGGCGGGCCGCTGCGCCTAAGCCCGGCGCTGTGCCGCCCTGGCTGGTGGACCGCGCCCTTCGCAACCTGTTGATCGACGTCACCGGCAACACCCACCGCGCCGAGTTCTGCATCGACAAGCTCTTTTCGCCCGACGGCCCCACCGGCCGGCTGGGCCTGCTGGAGCTGCGGGCGTTTGAGATGCCGCCGCATGCCCGCATGAGCCTGGCGCAGCAACTGCTGCTGCGTGCGCTGGTCGCGCGCTTCTGGCGCGAGCCCTACCGCGGCGGCACCCGCACCCGGCTCACCCGCTGGGGTACGGCGCTGCACGACCGCTTCCTGCTGCCCACCTTCGTGCAGCAAGACTTCGACGACGTGATTGCGGAGTTGCAAGCGGCCGGTTTTGCCTTCGACGCCGCGTGGTTCGCCCCACACTTCGAGTTCCGCTTCCCGCTCATCGGCGAGGTGGCCACGCAGGGCCTGGGCCTTGCGCTGCGCAGCGCGCTGGAGCCCTGGCATGTGATGGGCGAGGAGGGTGGCGCGGGCGGCACGGTGCGTTACGTCGACTCTTCGCTCGAGCGCCTGGAGCTGAAGGTCACCGGCCTGAACGACAACCGCCACGTCATCACGGTCAACGGCGTGGCCGCCCCGCTGCAGCCCACGGGGCGCACGGGTGAGTTTGTCTGCGGCGTGCGTTACCGGGCCTGGCAGCCGCCCTCGGCCCTGCACCCCACCATCGGCGTGCATGCCCCGCTCACGGTGGATATCGTGGATGCTTGGCTGAAGCGCTCCATCGGCGGTTGCCGCTACCACGTGGCCCACCCCGGTGGACGCAACCACGACACCTTCCCCGTCAACGCCTACGAAGCCGAGAGCCGCCGCCTGGCGCGTTTCTTCCGCTTCGGCCACACCCCCGGCCGTATGGACGTGAAGCCCGCCCAGCCCAGCCTGGAGTTCCCGTTCACGCTGGATTTGCGGCGGTGAGGGGCGCCGTGGTGCAGCAGGGTACGGCTGGCTGCGTGCCGGCCACCGGCTCAGTCTGAGAAGATGGACCTGTTTGGGTTGCCTTGCAGCCCACTTGCACTGCTGCCTGCCCGACTGCCCGCCTGACTGTTTTGGCCTTTCGTCCCCTGATGACCCCGCCCTCGTTGTCCGCCGCGTCGCCTGCTGCCGCGCCCGCGCTGATGCAGGCCCGCATGGGCCTGCCAGAGGCCGGCGTGTGGGACGAGCTGCGAACGCCTGACGGCGCCTGGCGCGATGCATGGCAACGCTTTTCCGAGCAGGTATCGGTCGCCCGTGACGTCGGCACCACCACCGACTTCGACCGCCGCCTGCAGGCCATCGAAGCGCAGATCCGGCGCGACGGGGTCACGCACAACGTGTTCGGCCCGGAAGGTGCGGTGGCGCGCCCCTGGTCGCTGGAGTTGTTGCCGCTGCTGATCGAACCGGCCGACTGGGCGGGCATTGAGCGCGGCATCCGGCAGCGCGCGCAGTTGCTGGAGGCGGTGCTGGCCGACGTGTACGGGCCGCAGCGCTTGCTGCACGAGGGCCTGCTGCCGCCGGCGCTGGTGATGCGCCATCCAGGCTATGTGCGGCCGATGCGCGGCGTGGAACCCGTGGGCGGGCTGCGGCTGCGCGTGCTGGCCTTTGACATCGCGCGCGGGCCCGAAGGCCGCTGGTGGGTGGTGGCGCAGCGCACGCAAGGGCCCTCAGGACTGGGCTATGTGCTGCACAACCGCCTGCTGGTGTCGCGCCAGTTCCCTGAGGCCTACCAGGCCCTGCGGGTGCAGCACATCGCCTCCAGCTACCGGCGCCTGCTGGATGGGCTGGAGGAAGCGGCACGCCCGCTGGCTGCCGGCGGTGCCCCGCGCATTGCGCTGCTCACCCCGGGCCCTTACAGCGAAACCTGGTTCGAGCAGGCCTATCTGGCGCGCTACCTGGGCCTGCCCCTGGTGGAAGGTGGCGACCTCACCGTGCGTGGGGATCGCCTTTTCATGAAGACCGTGGAGGGCCTGGAGCCCGTGCACGGTTTGCTGCGCCGCCTGGACGACGACTGGTGCGACCCCCTGGCCCTGCGCCCCGACTCCACCCTGGGCGTGCCCGGCCTGCTGCAGGCCGCGCGGGCCGGTCAGGTGGTCATGGCCAACGCCATCGGCAGTGCGTTTCTGGAGTCTCCGGCGCTGCAGGGCTTTCTGCCGGCCCTGGCGCGTGAGCTCACGGGGGCCGAGCTCGAACTGCCTTCGCTGCCCACCTGGTGGTGCGGCGAGGCGGCGGCCTGGGCCGATGTGCGCGAGCAACTGGGCGACAAGCTGCTGCGCTCCACCTTCCCGCGAACAGGGCGCACCTCGCAGGTGCATGACGCCGCGGCCGTGGACGTGGACACCGACCCCGATGCGTGGACGGTGCAAGGGCGCCTGCGTTTCTCGCGCGCACCGATCTGGAGCGAAGGCCGCCTGGAGGCGCGCCCTGCCATGGTGCGTGTCTACGCCGTCGCCGGGCCGGGAGGGCATTGGCAGGTGTTGCCCGGGGGCATGACGCGGGTGGCCCAGGGCGAAGACGCCAGCGTCTCCATGCACCGCGGCGGCACCAGCCTGGACACCTGGGTGATGACCGAAGGCGAGGTGGACACCTTCTCCATGCTGCCGCGGCCCCTGCGCGTGCAAGACATCGCCGGCCGGCGCCCGCCCGTGAGCAGCCGCACAGGCGAGAACCTCTTCTGGCTGGGCCGCTACACCGAGCGTGCCGAGCAACTCGTGCGCCTGGCGCGGCTGGTGCTGCCCCTGGTGCCGCAGGCTGGCAGCCTGCCGCGCGAGCTGCTGACCGCGGCTTCGGGGCTGTCGGTGCGGCTGGGCCTGGCGCCCTGGGGTGTGCCCACGCTGGTGCAGTCGGCCCCGCACTTCGAGCGTGCGGTGCTGGCGGGGCTGGCCGAGACCACCGGCCACTTCAGCCTGGCCTTCGACCTGCAGGCGCTGGAACGTACGGCCATGGCCGTGCGCGAGCGCCTGCCCGCCGAGCAGTGGGCCCTGGTGCGCACGATGCGGGAGTTCCTGGCCGAGCACCTGGCCAGCCCTCGCAGCGATGTGGCGCTGGTGGCTCTGGAGAGCGTGGCCCTGAAGCTCTCGGCACTCACCGGTGCCCAGGCCGACCGCATGACGCGTGACGCCGGCTGGAGGCTGCTGACGGTCGGGCGGCTGCTGGAGCGCCTGCTGGGCCTGACCGCCACGCTGGAGGCTTTTTTGAGCGCTGGGGCCCTCCAGACCTCCGATGGCGTGGATGCCTTGCTGGACCTCTTCGACAGCACCATCACCTTCCGCTCCCGTCACCAGCGCCATGACGACCTGCTGGCCCTGGCTGATGTGCTGGTGCTGGACGACACCAACCCGCGCAGCCTGGCGGGCGTGCTGCGTCGCCTGCGCACGGAGCTGGGCAAGCTGCCTGCCGGAGCGCCGGCGCCAGACCCCGCGCAGCAGTCCCTGCCGCTGGCAGATGCGGTCGGGCCAGGCCTGGACGCCCGGCTGTTCGATCTGGGCGCGAGCCCAGCGGGCCGCGCCGCGGTGACCGGCCGTCTGCCCGCCCGCGGCGTGGGGCTGCGCCTGGAGGAGCTGGAGGGCGACGTCGCCGGCCGCCTGCTGGAGCGGGCGCGTGCGTTGCACGCCGCTGCCCTGGCCGTGGCGGACGACATCAGCCAGCATTGCTTTTCCCCTGCGGGCCTCACGACAGCGGTGGCGGGCGCATGACCATGCTCGCAGCCACCGCCGCCGCGCCCGCTCCCGTGCCCGCTCGCGCGCCCGCACCTGCAGCGGCGCTCCAAGCCGGCCCCAACAGCGCGCAGGTCTCCGCAGGCGCCAGCAGCCCTTGCTGTCCGCCGAGCGTGGCCCTGGAAGTGCTCCACGAGACCCGCTACGACTACGGCGCCCCGGTGGCCCACGCCCACCACGCCGCACACTTACAGCCCCTGCAGGACGCGGCGCAGACGCTGGAGGCCTTTGATCTGCGGATCGAGCCCGCGCCCGCGCCCGCGCAGTGCGTGGCGGAGGTGGACGCCTTTGGCAATGCGCGACACCGCTTCGAGCTCACAACCCCGCACCAGGTGCTGCTGGTGCGCTCTACCAGCCGCGTGACCGTGGCGGCGCGCTTCAGCGCGCTTCAACCCGAGAAATCGCCAGCCTGGGAGCAGGTGCGCGAGCGCCTGCGCTACGTGGCCCATGGCGCCTTTGAGCCGGCAGTGGAGTTCGTCCAGCCTTCGCCTTACGTGCCCTGGCACGAACCCGCACTGGCCGGGCTGCGCAACTGGGCAGCCGAGAGCTTGACGCCCGGCCGGCCTGTGGCGCAGGCCGCGCTGGAGCTCATGCAGCGTTTGCACTCGCAGTGGATGTACCGTCCGCGCAGCACGGGCGTGGACACGCCCCTGGCCACGGCCTTTGAGCAGCGCGCTGGCGTGTGCCAGGACTTCGCCCACCTGCTCATCTGCGCTTGGCGTTTGTGGGGCCTGCCCGCGCGCTACGTCAGCGGCTACCTGCTGACCGAGCCGGCCGCGGGTGAGCCTGTGCTGGTGGGCGCCGATGCCTCGCACGCCTGGGTGCAGCTCTGGTGTCCGGGCACCCCAGGTGTGGGTGACGACGGCTGGCTGGACCTGGACCCGACCAACAATCTGGTACCCGCCACCGGCCATGTTCGCGTGGCCGTGGGGCGAGATTTCGGTGATGTGACCCCGCTGCGCGGCGTGATCCGCGGTGGCGGCGTGCACACGCTGAGCGTGGGCGTCACCACCCG
>Ga0315900_10003149_pt1 | contig 24395 bp, 22 predicted proteins | sample LakEriMetagenome_FD_203521 | JGI IMG/M metagenome (GOLD analysis project Ga0315900, IMG submission 203521) | Freshwater fungal communities from buoy surface, Lake Erie, Ohio, United States - Buoy 12 MA114 | ecosystem: Environmental > Aquatic > Freshwater > Lake > Lake biofilm | place: USA: Lake... | reverse complement strand
TCTCGATGCAGCCCTGCTGGCCGCACCAGCAGCGCGGGCCGGGGTGCTCGGCGGGGGTCATCCAGGGCAGGGGGTTGTGGCCCCACTCGCCGCCCACGCGGTTATGGCCCTCGACGAGCCGCCCGTTGATCACGAGCCCGCCGCCCACGCCGGTGCCGAGGATGACGGCGAAGCCCGAGCGCGCGCCTTCGGCGAATTCGCTCATCGCCAGGCAATTCGCGTCGTTGGAGAGCCGCACGGGCCGGCCGAGCCGTGCGGCGAGATCCGCACCGAAGGGCTTGCCGTTGAGGAAGGTGGAGTTGGCGCCGCGGATCAGCCCGGTGGTCGGACTCTCGCTGCCCGGGATGCCGAGGCCCACCGTGGCGGCGCCACCAAGTTCGGCCTCCGCACCCGTGACCAGCGCACCGATCGCCTCCAGCGCGGCGCCATAGTCGCGCGGGGTGGCAATTCGTCGGCGCAGGCGCAGCGACCCATCGGGGGCGAGGGCCGCCACCTCGATCTTCGTGCCGCCGAAATCGATCCCGATGCGCCAGTTCATGACGTGAAGGTGGCTGCGCGCGACGGCCCAGGCAAGCGGCCCCAGGCGGAGCCGCCCAAGACCTTGCGGCGCAGGCGCCCCGGTGGTGGAGTCGGGTGCATGAGCGACACCATTCTCGACGTCCAGGGCCTGACCTGCCCGCTGCCCGTGCTCAAGGCCAACAAGGCGCTGCGGGCCCTCCCACCCGGCGCGCGGCTGGTGGTGCTGGCGACCGACCCGGCGAGCGTGAAGGATTTCCGCGCCTATGCCGCCGAGACCGGCCACGCGCTGGTCGCCTTCTCCGAGGATAAGGGCGTGTATCGCTACACGCTGAAGAAGCGCGAGCAGGAGCCGGCGGCATGAGTGTTCTGCTGTTCTCGCATCGCGCCTGCCTCAACCACGACCCCGGCCCGCATCACCCGGAATGCCCAGACCGCCTGCGCGCCGTGCTGCGGGCGCTGGATTCCGAGGAATTCTCGGACCTGCTGCGCGACGAGGCGCCGCAGGCCACGGTCGAACAGCTCGAACGCGTGCATCCGGCCAACTACGTCCAGGCCATCCTCGGCATCCGGCCCGAGCCCGATGACCAGGTGGCGCTGGATGGCGACACCATCATGAGCTGGGGCAGCGCCGAGGCCGCGCTGCGCTCGGCGGGTGCGGCGGTGGCTGGGGTGGATGCGGTCTGCCGGGGCGAGGTGCGCCGCGTCTTCTGCGCCGTCCGCCCGCCGGGCCACCATGCCGAGCCGAATCGGCCCATGGGTTTTTGTCTCTTTGCCAATGCCGCCGTCGCCGCGCGCCATGCGCAGGCCGAACACGGCGTGGCGCGCGTGGCCGTGGTGGATTTCGACGTGCATCACGGCAATGGCACCCAGGCCTGTTTCGAGGCCGATGCCTCCCTGTTCTACGCCAGCAGCCACCAATCCCCCTGCTATCCCGGCACCGGGGAGGCGCATGAGACGGGCGTGGGCAACATCCTGAACGCGCCCCTGCCGCCCGGCGCCGATGGCGCCGCCTTCCGCGCCGCCTGGCGCGACCATCTGTTGCCCGCACTCGAGGCCTTCGCGCCGGGGCTGCTGATCATCTCGGCCGGCTTCGACGCCCATGCGCGCGACCCCCTGGCCCAGCTGCGGGTGCGGGAGGGCGATTTCGCCTGGCTCACCACCGAGCTCTGCGGCATCGCGGACCGGCACTGCGGGGGCAAACTGGTGTCGCTGCTCGAAGGCGGCTACGATCTGGAGGCGTTGGCGAGCTCCGCCGCCACCCATGTCCGGGCGCTGATGCACGCCTGACAGGCGCGCCCAAGGCCCTGATTTCCCTCCAGCCCCGTTTTTCTCTGTCCCTGGAAGCCCCCATGCCGTCAACTGAACTTGACACTCCGAAGCCGGTCGGCACCATGACCTTCGAGGAGGCTCTGGCGGAACTTGAGGGCATCGTGAAGAACCTGGAAGGCGGCAAGGGCAGGCTGGAAGAGGCGGTCAGCGCCTATGAGCGCGGGGCCGCGCTGCGCGCCCATTGCGAGCAGAAGCTGGCCGAGGCCGAGGCCAAGGTGCAGGCCATCGTGGACGGTCCCGGCGGGCAATCGCTGCGGGACGCCACCTGATGTCCGCGCTCGCCAAGGCACTCCGCGAGGCCGCCACCGAGATCGATTCGGCGCTGGATATGCTCCTGCCCCAGGCAGAGGGGCCGGAAGGCCCGCTGCTGGCCGCCATGCGCTATGCCACCATCGGCGGCGGCAAGCGCATGCGCGGCTTCCTGGTGCTCGAAGGCGCGCGGCAATTCGGCGTCTCCCGCCAATCGGCGCTGCGCGTGGCGGCGAGCATCGAGATGCTGCACGCCTATTCCCTGGTGCATGACGATTTGCCCGCCATGGACGATGACGATCTGCGCCGCGGCAAGCCCACCGTGCACAAGGCCTTCGACGAAGCCACCGCCATCATCGCCGGTGATGCGCTGCAGGCGCTGGCCTTCGGCGTGCTCGCCGATGACGAGACGCATTCCGACACCGCCGTGCGGATCGAGCTCGTGCGCTGCCTCGCCCGCGCCGCCGGCGCGCGGGGCATGTGCGGCGGGCAGATGCTGGACATGCTGGCCGAGCGCGCTGGCGAATCGCTGGATGAGCCCGCCGTGGGCCGGCTCCAGCTGCTCAAGACCGGGCGGCTGATCGAATTCTCCGCCGAGGCCGGGGCCATCCTGGGCAAGGCCTCTTCCTATCAGCGCCATGCGCTGGCGGCCTATGGGCGGGACCTCGGCGCCGCCTTCCAGATCGCCGACGATCTGCTGGATGCCACCGCGACGGCGGAGGAAACCGGCAAGCGCACCGGCAAGGATGCCGAGGCCGGCAAGGCGACGCTGGTCGGGCTGCTCGGCCTCGAACGCGCGAAGCTGCACGCCGAAAGGCTGGTGGATCAGGCGCGCGTGCATCTCGACAGTTTCGGAGAGAGTGCCGACCTGTTGCGCGACCTCGCCAGCTACACGATTCAACGAAAGAGCTGACCGCCATGCAGACACCGGCCACGCCCCTGCTCGACCGGGTCCGTACCCCTTCGGACATGAAGAACTTTTCCTCCGACCAGCTCAAGCAATTGGCGGGCGAGGTGCGGGCCGAGACCATCCATGCCGTGTCGCAGACCGGCGGGCATCTGGGCGCCTCGCTCGGCGTGGTGGAGCTGACCGTCGCCGTGCATGCGGTGTTCGAGACGCCGCGCGACCGGCTGATCTGGGATGTCGGCCACCAGGCCTATCCGCACAAGATTCTGACCGGCCGGCGGGACCGCATCCGCACGCTGCGCACCGAGGGCGGGCTTTCGGGCTTCACGCGGCGCAGTGAGAGCGAGTTCGACCCCTTCGGCGCGGCGCATTCCTCCACCTCCATCTCCGCCGGCCTCGGCATGGCGCTGGCGCGGGACCTGAAGGGCGATGACCGGCATGTGATCGCCATCATCGGCGATGGCTCCATGTCCGCCGGCATGGCCTATGAGGCGATGAACAATGCGGGTGCCTCCAAGGCGCGCCTGATCGTCATCCTCAACGACAACGACATGTCGATCGCGCCCCCCGTGGGGGCGATGAGCGCCTATCTCTCGCGCCTGATTTCCTCGCGCCCCTTCCTGTCGGTGCGCGATTTGATGGGGCGCCTCGCCAAGCGCTTCCCGCGCCCGATCGAGCGCACGGCGCGCCGCGCCGAGGAGTTCGCGCGCGGGTTGCTCACCGGCGGCACGCTGTTCGAGGAGTTGGGCTTCTACTATGTCGGCCCGATCGACGGGCATGACCTCGACCACCTGCTCCCCGTGCTGCGCAATTTGCGCGATGCGGAGGAAGGCCAGCCGATCCTGCTGCATGTCGTGACGCAGAAGGGCAAGGGCTATGCGCCGGCCGAGGCGAGTGCGGACAAGTATCACGGCGTTGCCAAGTTCAACGTCATCACCGGCGAACAGGCGAAGGCCCCGCCCGGCCCGCCGAGCTACACCAAGGTTTTTGCGAATGCGCTGATCGCGGAAGCGGAAGCGGATGAAAGGATCGTGTCGATCAATGCCGCGATGCCGAACGGCACGGGGCTTGATGCCTTCGCCAAGAAATTCCCCAAGCGCTGCTTCGATGTCGGCATCGCCGAGCAGCACGCGGTCACCTGCGCCGCCGGCATGGCGACCGAGGGGCTGAAGCCCTTCGTCGCGATCTATTCCACCTTCCTCCAGCGCGCCTATGACCAGGTGGTGCATGACGTGGCGCTGCAATCCCTGCCGGTGCGCTTCGCCATGGATCGCGCGGGGCTGGTGGGTGCGGATGGCGCGACCCATGCGGGCAGCTTCGACATCGCCTATCTCGGCTGCCTGCCCAACATGGTGCTGATGGCCTGCGCCGATGAGGCCGAGCTGATGGACATGGTGGCCACGGCGGCCGCCATCGATGACCGCCCCAGCGCCTTCCGCTACCCGCGCGGCGAGGGCACGGGCGTGGCCCTGCCCACGCGCGGCACGCCGCTCGAGATCGGGCGCGGGCGCATCCTGCGGGAGGGCAATTCGGTCGCCATCCTCAGCTATGGCACGCGCCTCGCGGAGTGCCTGAAGGCGGCGGATGAGCTGGCGGCGCAGGGGCTTTCCTGCACCGTCGCCGATGCCCGCTTCGCCAAGCCGCTCGACACCCAGCTGATCGAGCGCCTGGCGCGCGAGCACCCGGTGCTGATCACCATCGAGGAAGGCTCGGTCTGCGGCTTCGGCAGCCTGGTCGCGCATCATCTGGCCTGGAAGGGCCTGCTGGACGGTCAGACCAAGTTCCGCCCGATGACGCTGCCCGACATCTACATCGACCATGCGGCGCCCAAGGTGCAGTACGACATCGCCGGGCTGAACGCGCGCCACATCGTCGCCACCGCCATGGCCGCGCTCGGCGTGGCCGAGGTGCAGGCCCAGCCGGCGCGTGCCTGATATGGCGCGGGGCACGCGCATCCGGTCCGTCACGCCGCATGTGCTGATGGCGGACCTCGCGGAGCCCTTCGCCTATTCCCAGGCTTGGTACCGCCGGCGTGGCGCCATGCTGGTGGAGATCACGACCGAGGATGGGGTCACCGGCTGGGGTGAAGCCTTCGGCCCGCCCGAACTCACCGCGCCCATCTGTGCCTGGCTCGCCCCCCTGCTGATCGGCCAGGACGCGCTGGCACGCGAGGCGCTGTGGCAGGCGCTCTACAATCGTCTGCGCGACCACGGCCAGCGCGGCCTGGTGGTGGAGGCGATCAGCGCGCTGGACATCGCGCTCTGGGACATCGCCGGCAAGGTGCTGGACCTGCCGGTGCATCGCCTGATGGGCGGGCCGCTGCGGCTTGAGGTCGAGGCCTATGCCACGGGCTTCTATCGGCGTGAGCGGGACGACCACCTCGCCTATCTGGTCGAGGAGGCCGGGCAGCGGATCGACGAGGGCTTCCGCACGCTCAAGCTCAAGACCGGCTGGGGGCTGGCCGAGGATATCGCGCTGACCCGCGGTTTCCGCGCCGCCATCGGCCCCGACATCGGCCTGCTGGTCGATTGCAACCATGCCTATGACGTGCCCGCCGCCATCGCCTATGGCCGCGCCGTGGCCGATTGCGACATTGGCTGGTTCGAGGAGCCGGTGCCGCCCGAGGATATCGACGGCTATGTCGAGGTCCGGCGCGGCCAGCCCATCCCTGTGGCGGGGGGCGAGGCGAGCTTCGCCCGCTGGGGCTTCCGCGACCTGATCCAGCGCCGCGCCACCGACATCCTCCAGCCCGATGTCGCGGCCTGCGGCGGCATTTCGGAACTCAAGAAGATCGCCGACATGGCCAGCGCCTTCGGCATGCGCGTCAATCCGCATGTCTGGGGCACGGGGGTGGCGCTTGCGGCCTCGCTGCATCTGCTCGCGGTGCTGCCGGACAACCCGCCCGGCCTGTTTCCGCGCCCGCCGCTGCTGGAACTCGACCGCTCCCCCCATCCGGTGCGCGAGGCGCTGCTGGAGGTGCCCCTCCAGGCCGAGCGGGGCGTGATGCGGGTGCCGGAAGGGCCAGGGCTCGGCATTGCCATCGATCGCGCGGCGCTGCAGCGCTTCGCGGCCTGATGGCAGCCATCCCCAAGCAGCGCGCCGACATCGCCCTGGTCGAGCGCGGCCTCGCGGAAAGCCGCAGCCGCGCCCAGGCGCTGATCATGGCCGGCACGGTCTATTCGGGGGAGGCGCGGATCGCCAAGGCCGGCGACACGGTGCGCGAGGACCAGCCGCTCGAGGTGCGCGGCCAGGATCATCCCTGGGTGTCGCGCGGGGGCGTGAAGCTGGCGCATGCGATCGCGCATTTTTCCCTGCCGGCGAAAGGCGTCATCGCGCTGGATGTCGGCGCCTCGACTGGTGGTTTCACCGATGTGCTGCTGCATGACGGGGCGGCCAAGGTCTATGCCGTGGATGTCGGGCATGGGCAGCTCGCCTGGAAGCTGCGAAACGACTCACGAGTTGTGGTGCTGGAACGCACAAATGCGCGGTATCTCGATAAGACGATCGTGCCGGAAGCACCGGGGGCCGTGGTCTGCGATGCCAGCTTCATCGGCCTGCGCACTGTGTTGCCGGCCGCGCTCGGCCTCGCCGCGCCCGGCGCCTGGGCGGTGGCGCTGATCAAGCCGCAATTCGAGGTCGGGCCCAACGTCGCAAAGGGCGGCGTGGTGCGCGACGCGCGGGTGCATGATTCCGTATGCGCCGGCATCCGCCATTGGTGGTCGGAACTGCCTGGCTGGAAGGTGCTGGGGGTGGAGCCGAGCCCGTTGCTCGGCCCCGAGGGCAACCGGGAATTCCTGATCGCGGCGCGAAAGGCCTAGGGTCCAAACCCAATCAGGAGACGGGCGGCTGGCCGGTTCTGGCCGCCGCCGGGGGCGTCAGCGACGCTCGCCGATGCAACCAGCATCGGCGTCGGTCGCTTCCTGCCCGGCAACGACCAGCCCTCGGCCATCCACCACATCCCTGATTGGGTTTGGACCCTAACGCGCGACCGGCGCCTGCGCCTTGGCCTGCGCCGCGGCCAGCTCAGCCGTCAGCAACCAGACCCTGTGCGCGTCCATGCGCGTCTCGGGATCGTTCAGAAGGCGATCCAACTCGGCCTGCTTGGCGCTCTGCTCGCGTTCGGTCATCGGATCCTCGGGGGCAGTAATCCTACGTAACGGATATCGTACAAAAATGCGAGACAAATGTGACCGCCTCGCCTTATGGCTGCCTTCACTGGGAGGAGAGCACGGCAGGGGCGAGCGCAAGATGCTTGGCTTGCGGGTGGCTCGGATTGCGGAAGCGCAGCTCGCCCTCCGGCGCGGCATCCGGCGGTGCGAGGCCGAACAGCTCCATGCGGCTGGCGCAGGAGACGGCGATGACGGGCCGCGCCACCGGCTCGGTCAGCCAGCGGCGGGCCGCGCCTTCCAGTTCCAGGCGCTCCCGCAGCCCGCGCCACTCGCCCTTGTCCACATCCTCGACGAAGGTGGCGATGATCCCCGGGCGCTGGTGGCTCAGCCGCGCGGCGGCGGCGAGGCCGAGGCGGCGGGTCACGGCGCCGGCGATGGAATTCTCCCGTCCCGCGCGCGCCGCCATGACGAAGACCGAGCCCGAGGCGGCGGAGGCCGTGACGGCCAGATGCGCCTCCTCCCCGAACTGGGCACGCAACTGCTGCGGCAGGCGCTGGCCGGCGGCCTGGGCGCCGGCGAGGATCAGCGGGTCGAGCTTCAGCACGGCGTCCGCGCTGGAATCCTGCCGCTTCTGGTCCTGCAGCAGGGTGGCGATGCGGCGGTGCAGTTCGGCCACCTGCGCGTCGGTCGCCATGCCCTCGGGCAGGGTCATCTTGAGCAGATAGCGGCCGGGATGGGCGGCAAGCCAGGTCTGCAATTCCGGGTTCACGCGATCGACCAGCGCGCACCACTCGCCGCGATGCACCTCACGCCCTTCCTCGGCGGAGATGGTTTCGCAGGCGACCTCGGCCTCCATGCCCTCCCGCGTGATGAGCAGGTCGAAGGGGGTCTCTTCCGCCAGGCCGGTAAAGGCGACCTCGAAGCCGCGGGCGCGGTGCAGCGCGGCGGTGCGCAGCAGGTGGAAGAGGGGCACGAGGGTCTGCTCGCCGCTCAGCCCGGCCTCGATGCGCGCGCGCAGGCGCTGGCGGGCCAGGGCGGGCAGGGTCTCGGCCACCTGCGCGGCCTCCCGCGCGAAGCTGGCGACGCGGCGCTCGGCGGGGCTGGCGCCGGCGAGGACCTTGGGGTCGGCGAGGCGGGCGAGGATGAGCTCCAGCGCGTGGCGCTGCTGCGTGGCCCGGCCAGAGAGCGAGGTGGTCTGCGCCTGGGCGCGGATCTGCGCGAGGCGCCCGCGCCAGAGCTTCTCACCGGCCAGGGCGCGGAAGCGCGAGAGGTCGGTCGGATCAGGCAGGTGATCGGCGGAGCGCATCGGTTCAGCCTGTTCAATAATTCCTGAAACTCTAAACCGCGGCAGGGGGTGCGCCGTCAAGCTTCCCGTTGCGGTAACCATTCGGTTCGCATGTCACGCCCCGGTGTAGAAGAGCGTGACGCTGTGGGTGGCCTCGGCGAACATCAGCCAGCGCTCCACGACCAGCCCCGCCAGGGCGGCGAGGGCCGCGGGCAGCAGCAGCAGCACTGCGCCGCCGCCGGCCAGCACCGCCATCAGGCAGAGCAGGACCGAGGCCCCGAAGCCGGCCAAAGCGAGCAGGCGCAGCTTCTCGCGATGCTTGCGCGCGACGCGGAAGCCCATTTCGCGCAGCAGCCAGTTCTGCTCGGTATGCGGCGGGTCGAGCGGGCGGGTGCGGCCGATGCGGCCCAGGCCCGTGGCGGTCTCGATGGTGGGTGCGGTCGGGTCGGGCGTGTCGATCTGCCGCCAATAGACGCGCTTCCACGCCAGCGATCCCGCACCGAAGACGGCGGCGAGCAGCGCGGGCAGCGCCGCATTGCCCCACAGCCCGGCCAGGGCCGCGAGCAGCGCCGCACCTGAGAAGCCGGCGAAGAGCAGGTAGCCCGGGGCGACCATCGGGTGGTGCCACTGCCGGATCGGCTTCAGCGAGGCGTAGATCATGCCGGTGCACCACACCGTCACCGCCGCGCCCACCGCCGCCAGCAATCCGGCGAGCAGCGCCAGGCCCGGCCGCTCAGCGAGGATGGCGAGGCCGAAGAGCAGCGCCGGCGGGTAGGTGGCGATGGCGGCCACGCCCTCGCGCGACAGCCAGGAGGAGCGCCACTGGCTCACCGCGCGCCAGGCGCGTTCCGGATGGCCGAGATGGAAGGTGGAGGAGAGCAGCCCGGCGGTGATCAGCACCAGCGCGAGGCCCAGCGCCACCAGCCCGAAGCCGGTGCTGCCGGGCGTGGCGCCGAAGGGGCGCAGCAGCGCCAGCCAGAACAGCAGCCCATAGCCGGCGCCGCTCGCCGTGGTGAAGAAGACGATCGAAGGAGCGGGGTTCATCGGCTCAGCGCCCTGTCCAGCCACCGCAGTAGCGGGTTCTTGATGTCGAGCGCGGTGGGGACGGATTCCGCCAGCGTGTCCGGGTTCACCTTCGGCCGCTCGCGGGGCGGCAGGTATTTGTTGGTGGGCTGGTAGCCCATCTCCGGCATCAGGTCGTAGCCGCCGCGCGCCGCGACAAGCTGCGAAACTTTGCTTTCAGGGTCACCGAGATCGCCGAAATGCCGCGCGCCCACCGGGCAGGTGATGACACAGGCCGGCTGGCGCTGCGGTTCGGGGATGGTCTCGTTGTAGATGCGATCGACGCAGAGGGTGCATTTCTTCATCACCCCCTCATCCTCGTCCATCTCGCGCGCGCCATAGGGGCAGGCCCAGGCGCACAACCCGCAGCCGATGCAGCTATCGGCATTGACCAGCACGATGCCGTCCTCGGCGCGCTTGTAGCTCGCCCCGGTGGGGCAGACGGTGACGCAGGCGGGCGTTTCGCAATGCAGGCAGGAGCGCGGGAAATGCACGGTGCGCCCGGCCTCGCCCTCACCGGCCTCGTAGCTGTGCACGCGGTTGAACCACACGCCCTCGGCCCCGGCGGAATAGGGCTTGAGGTCCGGCAGCGGTCCGGAATGCCCGCCGCTGTTCCACTCCTTGCAGTTGGTGGCACAGGCCTGGCAGCCGACGCAGGTGTCGAGGTCGATGACCAGGCCGAGCTTTTTTGCGGTGGCGGGCGGCAATTCGGTCATTACGCGCGCTCCCGCAGGATGGTGGGAATGGGCGGCATGTTCGGCGGCTTTTGCTGCGCGGGTGGGCGGGGCCACGTTTCGGCGGCCTCCTCGGCGGTGCATTTCGTCACGCTGACCCGCAGATCGTACCAAGCCGCCTGGCCCGTGACTGGGTCGGCATTGGCGGCGCGAAAGCCCTCCTGCGCCGGCAGCCATTCGGTGATGACGTGGTTGAGCAGGAAGCCGCGCGTGCTCTCGGGGCTGTCCTCGCTGAGCTGCCAGGCCCCGCTGCGCTTGCCGATGGCGTTCCAGGTCCAGACCGTGTCGGGATTCACGCCTTCCATCAGCGCGACCTGGCCCTTCACGCGCCCGGCGCGGCTTTCGACCCAGACCCAGTCATCCTCGCCGATGCCCATCGCGGTGGCGCGCGCGCGGCTCATGTAGAGCCGGTTGGCGCCGTGGATCTGGCGCAGCCAGGCGTTCATCGAGCCCCAGGAATGGTACATCGCCATCGGCCGCTGCGTGACGGCGGAGAAGGCGTAGGGCGTGGTGTCATGCGCCGCCTGTTCGAGCGGCGCGTACCAGATCGGCATCGGGTCGCAATAGGTGGCCACACGTTGGCGCAGATGGTCGGGCGGCTGCTTCGCGCCATGGCCCTGTGCGGCGAGGCGGAATTTCTGCAGGGGCTCCGAGTAGATCTGCATGACGATCTGGTTCGCCACGCCGATCAGCCCCATCGCCTTCGCGCCATCCAGATAGGCGCGGTTGGCGTGCTTGAAGTAGCTCTGCTCGGGCGGCAGTTCGTGGCGCCAGAAGCAGCCATTGGCGATGTATTTTTCGAGCTGGTTGGCGTTGGGCTCGCCCACGCCCGACTTCTCGCCATCCACGCCGCGCCAGCCGGCCAGCGGGCCGACGCCGGGCATGCGCTGGTGGTTCACGATGTAGTCCGGGTAGTCCTTGAACTTGGGCGACCCGTCCTCCTTCACGAAGGCCGGCAAACCAAGCCGCGCGCCGAGTTCGATCAGCACCTCCTGGAAGGGCCGCACGTCGCGATCCGGCTTGATCACCGGCTGGCGGATCGCGTCCCCGGGTCCGTGCGAGGATCCGATGGGCCGATCCAGCAGGCTGATCGCGTCCCAGCGCTCCAGATAGGTGGTGTCGGGCAGGATGAGATCGGCATAGGGCACCGTCTCGCTGTAGAAGGCGTCGGCATAGATCACATGCGGGATGCGATAGCTGCCGTCTTCCTTCTGCTCGGTGAGGATGCGGATGGTCTCCATCGGATTCATCGCGCTGTTCCAGGCCATGTTCGCCATGAACATGAACAGCGTGTCGATGGGGTAGGGATCCTCCGCCCCGGCATTGCCGATGACGGTGTGCATCATGCCATGCAGGCCGAGCGGCGCTTCCCAGCTGAAGGATTTGTCGATGCGCAGCGGATTGCCCGCATCATCCACCATCAGATCATCCGGCCCCTGCGGGAAGCCGAGCAGATTGCCCGCGATCGGCGTGTTCGGCGCGCTCACCTTGCCTGCCGGGCCGGGACCGGGCGGGATCGGCCGCGGGAAGGGCGATTTGTAGCGCCAGGAGCCCGGCGTATCGATCGCGCCGAGCAGCATCTGCAACAGATGCAGCGCGCGGCAGGTATGGAAGCCGTTGCTGTGCGCGGAGATGCCGCGCATCGCATGGAAGGCGATGGGCCGGCCGACCATCTTCTCATGGCGTCGGCCGAGCGCGTCGGTCCAGGGCACGTCGAGCGTGATGGTCTGGTTGAAGGCCACATCGGCGATCTCGGCGGCGAGGCGCGTGATGCGCGCCGCACTCACGCCGCAGCGTTCCGCCACGGCCTCGGGCGCATACTCCGCACCGAGGTAGCGTGACGCCATCAGCTCGAAGACCGGAACGGCGCGGCGGCCATCGGCCAGCGTCACCTCGCCCACGATGGCGGGCTGCATGCCATCCGTCGCCGCCGGCACGGCCTGCTGCGCCACGCGATCCCAGGCGAGCGGCTTCCCTTCGGCATCACGGGCGAAGAGTCCGTCATCCGCCCCGCCCGGATTGCGCAGCACCAGCCAGGTCGCATTGGTGTAGCGCACGAGGAAATCGAGATCGACGCGATCGAGCCGCAATAACTCATGAATCAGCGCCATCACGAACAACCCGTCCGTGCCGGGGCGGATGCCCACCCACTCGTCGGCGATGGCCGAATAGCCCGTGCGCACCGGGTTCACCGAGACGAACTTCGCCCCGCGCCCCTTCATCTTGCCGAGCCCGATCTTGATCGGGTTGCTGTCATGGTCCTCGGCGACGCCGAACATCATGAAGTATTTCGCGTGCTCGTAGTCGGGCTCGCCGAACTCCCAGAAGGAGCCGCCGATGGTGTAGAGCCCGCCGGCCGCCATGTTGACCGAGCAGAAGCCGCCATGCGCCGCGAAATTCGGCGTGCCGAACTGCGCCGCCCAAAAGCCCGTCAAGGATTGCGACTGGTCGCGCCCGGTGAAGAAGGCGAGCCGCTTCGGGTCCGTGGCACGCACATGACCGAGCCAGCCTGTGGCGATCTCCATCGCCTCCGCCCAGGAAATCTCCGCGAATTCGCCCGAACCGCGCGGGCCGACGCGCTTGAGCGGCGCCTGCAAGCGCGCGGGCGAATACTGCGTCATGATGCCGGCGCTGCCCTTGCCGCAGAGCACGCCCTTGTTCACCGGGTGATCGGGGTTGCCCTCGATGTAGCGGACGCGGCCATCCTTGAGGTGCACTTTGATCCCGCAGCGGCAGGCGCACATGTAGCAGGTGGTGGTCATCACCTTGTCGCCGATCGGCGTCTGGGTGGCCACCACCTCGCCATTGCCGGTCATGCGGCTGGGCAGGGCTGGGGTGTTGGTATCCGGCATCGGTCTCTCCCGTTGGGGTGAGTGTGCCGGGACAAGGCGGGCGCGGGAAGTCCCGTCAGTTGCGCGGCAGCCTTGCGCGGCTGGGCGCATCCGGGTTCTGCGCCCGATGGCGCAGCAGATGGTCGGCCAGCACCAAGGCGAGCATCGCCTCGCCCACCGGCACGGCGCGGATGCCGACACAGGGGTCGTGGCGGCCCTTGGTCAGCACCTCCACATCCTCGCCGAAGCGGTCCACGGAATGGCGCGGCGTGAGGATGGAACTGGTGGGCTTCACCGCGAAACGGGCCACGATGGGCTGGCCGGTGGAGATGCCGCCGAGGATGCCGCCGGCATGGTTGCTGTCGAACAGCACCTCGCCATCGGCACCCATGCGCATCTCATCGGCGTTTTCCTCGCCGGAGAAGTTGGCGGCCGAGAAGCCCGCGCCGATCTCCACGCCCTTCACCGCGTTGATCGACATCAGCGCGGCCGCGATGTCGGAATCGAGCTTGCCATAGATCGGCGCGCCGAGGCCGGGTGGCACGCCCTCCGCCACCACCTCCACCACCGCGCCGAGCGAGGAGCCTGTCTTGCGCGCGGCGGTGAGTCTTGCTTCCCAGCGCGCGGCGGCTTGGGCATCGGGGCAGAAGAAGGGGTTTTCATCGACCTGCGCCCAGTCATGGTTCGCCGGGTCGATCCAGTCGCCGCCCATCGCCACCAGCGCACCGCGGATGGTCACCCCTTCGAGGACCTTGCGCGCCACCGCGCCGGCGGCCACGCGCATCGCCGTCTCGCGCGCCGAGGATCGCCCGCCGCCGCGATAGTCGCGCACGCCGTATTTCAGTTCATAGGTCAAATCCGCATGGCCCGGGCGGAAGCGGTCCTTGATCTCGCCGTAGTCCTTGCTGCGCTGGTCGGTGTTCTCGATGTGCAGCGCGATGGGGGTGCCGGTGGTCACACCCTCGAAGGTGCCGGACAGGATCTTCACCTGGTCGGCTTCCTGGCGCTGTGTGACGAACTTGCTCTGGCCCGGCCGGCGCTTGTCGAGGAAGGGCTGGATATCGGCTTCGCTCAGCGCCAGGCGCGGCGGGCAGCCATCCACGACGCAGCCGATGGCGAGACCATGTGACTCGCCCCAGGTGGTGATGCGGAAGAGATGGCCGAAGCTGTTATGCGACATGGATCTATCCGGGCCAGGCGCCAACAAGTTCCATCGCTTCGCCGAGGGCGCGATGCAACTCTCTGGCATTTGTTGAAATGGCGTCTGATGTTAGCGGCGTAAATTGAGTTCCATCCGCTAGCAGTCGCGGCCGGAGCATGGTGATGCCGTCGCCCTTGATGATTGGAAACCCGTGAGCAATTGCGTGTCTCATTTCCATTCGCTCTCTGATCTCGGCCATCAACGAGCAAAATGTCACGTAGTCGCTTGAACGGGGAGCAAAATTCTTCTCGAACGCCTTCGCCAAAGTTGCGAAGCCCAGAAGCCCGAAGCGCTCCCACTCGCGATCCGAAAGGTCGCCTGCTTCGCATGTCAAATTGAAGCGTATCGTATCTTCTACGTGTGCAGCGACTAAGAACAATTCGCCGATCGATGCGAACATCTCCGCATCGACTCGTCGCCTAAAGGAAGTAGGTGGTGCACTTGAAGGTTGTTCTGGCACGATCCCCAGGCACCTAGTGGTTCAGCTACAGTCCGTTCAGACGGTCGCGATATCCGGCGCGTCCGGGTTCTTCATGCCGACCACGTGGTAGCCGCAATCCACATGGTGGACCTCGCCGGTCACGCCCGAGGAGAGGCTGCTCAGCAGATACAGCCCCGCGCCGCCGACATCCTCGATCGTCACATTGCGCTCGAGCGGCGCGTTGTACTGGTTCCACTTCAGGATGTAGCGGAAATCGCCGATGCCGCTCGCCGCCAGAGTCTTGATCGGCCCGGCCGAGATCGCGTTCACGCGAATGCCGGACTTGCCAAGGTCCGCCGCCATGTAGCGCACCGAGGCCTCGAGCGCGGCCTTGGCCACGCCCATCACGTTGTAATGCGGCGTCACGCGCTCGGCACCGAGGTAGCTCATGGTCAGCAAGGACCCGCCCGGCTTCATCAGCGGCACGGCGCGCTGCGCGACGGAGACGAAGGAATAGACCGAGATGTCCATCGCCTGGAGGAAGGCGCCGCGCGGCGTGTCCATGTAGCGGCCGCGCAGGAACTGCTTGTCGGCAAAGCCGATGGCATGGACCAGGAAGTCGATCCCGCCCCATTCCTTGGCCAGCGTCTCGAACACCGCATCCACCGAGGCATCATCGGTCACGTCGCAGGGCAGCACCAGATTGGCGCCGATGCTCTCGGCCAGCGGGCGCACGCGCTTCTCCAGCGCCTCGCCCTGGTAGGTGAAGGCCATTGTCGCCCCCTGCGCGGCGCAGGCCTGGGCAATGCCCCAGGCGATGGAGCGGTCATTCGCGACACCCATCACCACGCCGCGCTTGCCCGCCATCAGGTTGCCCTGCGGCAGGGGAGTCTCGGGGGAGGGGGCATCCGTCATGTGTTTGCAGTCCGGCGGCTGGTTGCGGAGGGCAGGTCGTGGTGGCACATGCCCCCTCCCCGGGCAAGGGGCGCCAGGTCCTCCCGGCCCACCCGCCCCACCCGGCGCAGAGTCGGAGAAACCGCGTGGACACGCCGCCCCCCACCCGCCTTTCCACCACCGAGGACCCGATCGCGCTCTTCGAGGCCTGGATGGAAGAGGCTGCGAAAACCGAGCCGAACGACCCCAACGCCGTGTGTCTCGCCACCGCCACGCCCGATGGCCGGCCCTCGGCGCGGATGGTGCTGCTGAAGGGCGTGGATCAGGAACGCCCCGGCGGCGGTTTCGTGTTCTACACCAACCTCGAAAGCCGGAAGGGCGGTGAGCTTGCCGCCAACCCCCAGGCGGCGATGTGCTTCCACTGGAAGACGCTGCAGCGCTCGGTGCGCGTCGAGGGCTGCATCCAGCCGGTGAGCGCGGCCGAGGCCGATGCCTATTACGCCTCACGCGCGCGCGGCAGCAGGATCGGCGCCTGGGCCTCGAAGCAGTCGCGCCCGCTGGAAAGCCGCTTCGCGCTGGAAAAGGCGGTGGCCGAGCAGACCCTGCGCTTCGGCATCGGCGAGATCCCGCGCCCCGACTACTGGTCCGGCTTCCGCCTGCTGCCCGCGCGGATCGAACTGTGGCGCGACATGCCCTTCCGCCTGCATGAGCGCCGCGTCTTCCACCGCACGGCCGAGGGCTGGGCGCTGGAGATGCTGTACCCGTGAGCCTGCCCGCCGCGCAGCAACCCGCCGCCGCGCTGCTCGCGCGGCTCACGGGCGATGCGCGGCCGGTGGAGACGCATATCTCCCTGGTCTTCGTGGGCGCGGCGGATGCCTTCAAGCTGAAGAAGGCCGTGCGCTACGATTTCCTCGATTTCTCGACCCTCGAAGCGCGCGCGCATTTCCTGCGGCGCGAGCTGGAACTGAACCAGCCCGCCGCGCCCGAATTGTATCGCGAAATCCTGCCCGTCACCCGCGCGCCGGACGGGACGCTGGCGCTGGGCGGGGCAGGGGAGGTGGTGGAATGGGTGCTGCGCATGGCGCCCCTGCCGGCCGAGGATTTTCTACCCGCCGTGGCCGCGCGCGGCGCGCTCGACCCCGCGATGCTCGATGAGATGGCCGATGCCGTGGCCGCGCTCCACGAGTCCGCGCCGCGGGCGGCGCGCGATTTCGACAGCCGCGCGCGCATGGAGATCGTGCTGGCGGGCAACCTCCGCTCCTGCCGTGGCGCTGGCATCGACCCGGCGCGGGCCGAGGCGCTGGCCGAGACGCTGGGCGCGCTGCTCGCCCGCATCGCCCCGGTGCTGCGCGCACGCGCCGCCGAGGGCCGGGTGCGGCGCTGCCATGGCGATCTGCATCTGGGCAATTTGGTGCTGCTCGGCGGCCACCCCAGGCCCTTCGACGCGCTGGAATTCGACGAGGCGCTGGCGATCACCGATACCGGCTACGACATCGCCTTCCTGGTCATGGATCTCGAACTGCGCTGCGGCCGGCCGGCGGCGAACCGCGTGCTGAACCGCTATTTGGCGCGCAGCGGCGACATCACCCTGCTCGGTCCGCTGCCTTTCTGGCTCGGCCTGCGCGCCATGGTGCGCGCCCATGTGGAGGCCCGGGCCGGGCGCGACGGGCTGCGCTACCTGGCCGCGGCCGAGGGATACGCCACGCCGATCGCCCCGCGCCTGGTCGCCATCGGCGGGCTCCAGGGCACCGGCAAGACCTGGCTGGCGCGGGCATTGGCGCCGCTGCTCGGCGTCGCGCCCGGGGCGGTGCATCTGCGCAGCGACGAGATCCGCAAGCGGCATTTCGGCGTTGCCCCCACGGCGCGTCTGCCGGCCGAGGCCTATGCGCCCGAGGTGAGCGCGGCCGTTCACGCCACGCTCTTCGCCCAGGCCGCCACCGCACTGGCGGCCGGGCACAGCGTGGTGCTCGACGCCGTTTTCCTCGACCCCGCGATGCGCGCAGCGGCCGAGGCGGCGGCCGTGGCGCATCCCTTCCAGGGGATCTGGCTGGAAGCCCCGGCGGGCGTGCTGGAAGCGCGCATCGCGGCCCGCAGCGCCGAGGGGCGCGATGCCTCGGATGCCGATCTCGCCGTGCTGGCTCGCGCCGCACAGGTCGATCCTGGGCCGATTGGCTGGGCGCGGATCGACGCCGCGGCCGATCCAAGCGGCGCGGCGCGGGCCCTGCTGGCCTTGAACCCGGGAAGTGAGGCATAAACTTTCACGGGAAGGCTCACTCAGGAACAGGGGGACGGTGCCATGGCTTATCGGCGCCTGCTGCTGCCATTGACCGGGACCGCCGCAGGGGAGGCGGCGTTGGCCACCGCGCTCTCCGTGGCGCGGATCTGGAGCGCGCATCTGCATTGCCTGCATGTGCGCGTCGATGCGCGCGATGTCGCACCCCTGGCGGGCGAAGGCCTGTCGGGCGCGATGATCGAGGAGATGATGGCCGCGACCGAGCGCGAAAGCGGCGAGCGCGCCAACCGTGTCCGCAGCCTCTTCGAGAAATTCACCGCCACGCATGGCGACCTCACCCTCGCGCCCGATCCGAACACCGCGCTGAAGGTGCCCGGTGTCACGCTGTCCTTCGAGGCGATCCCGGGGCGGGAGGAGGATGTGGTGGCGCAGCAATCGCGCCTCTACGACATGGCCGTGGTGCCGCATCCCGAGGCCGATGAGGATGTCAGCTCCTCGGATGCGCTTCATGCCGTGTTGTTCGATTCCGGCCGGCCGGTGCTGATCGCGCCCCGCGTCGCGCCCGCTGCCATCGGCACGCGCGTCGCCGTCGCCTGGAACGGCAGCGCCGAGAGTGCAGCGGCCGTCGCCGCCGCCCTGCCCTGGCTGCACCGGGCGAGTGCCGTGCGCATCCTCTATTCCGGCGACTACCAGCGCCGCGGCCCGGCGGCGGAGGGCATCCGCGCCTATCTGCGTTGGCACGGCATCGAGGCCGAGGCCGTGGCCTTCAAGCCCGCGACGCGCGAAGTCGGCGCCGGGCTGCTCGGCGCGGCGCGCGATTTCGGCGCCGACCTGATGTGCCAGGGCGCCTACAGCCACTCCCGCCTGCGCCAGCTCATCCTGGGCGGCGTGACGCGCCATGTGCTGGAGAATGCCGAGATCCCGGTACTCATGTGCCGGTGAGGGCGGGCTGAGACGGCAGCTTCTCGACGGCCGTCAGCAGGCAGCCGGGGCGGGCGGTGTGGATGTTGACGTGGCGCGTGCGCGGATCGGCCAGCGCCCGCGCCAAGATCGGCGCGGCGTTGGGTCCTTCGCTGATCGCGCCAAGATCGTAGAGGCACAGGTCGTCGGCGTCATAGGCGCGGACGGAGACGATGCCGTTGGCGAGCACGATGGGCGCGATCTCGTCCTGTGCGTCGAAGGCGGGGCAGGGGGCTTCGTGCAGGAAGATCGGGCTCGGCGTCCAATAGACGCCTTGCGGGCGCGGCAGGTCGTAGCTGCCGAGCAGCATGGTCTCGCCAGGCTTGCCGAGCCGCAGGCAGTGCCGGCAGGGGAAGCCCGGGCCATCGACCACGCGGCGGATCAAGGGGTTGCCACGATCGTCGCGCCCCGTGGCGCGCCAGCGCGCGGCGGTCTCGGTGGGGATGGGCAGGCAGCGGAAATGCGTCATGGCGGGGGCTCCGGTTCGATGGCGGCATGCTCGCCAGCGCAGCGGTGAGGCGCCATCCGCCCGTTGCGGCGGCATCCTCATTCAGCGGATCAATGGTGACGATCGGCCCCGCGCCCGCTGAATCCTGCCCGCGCATGCCCTATCTCCCGCGGCAACACAGGCAGGAGTTTCTCCGATGATCGATATCCGTCCCTTCGCCAGCCTCGGCGGCGCCGACCATGGTTGGCTCAAGGCGAAGCACCATTTCTCCTTCGCCAACTACCACGACCCGGCGCGGATGAGCTGGGGCAAGCTGCGCGTCTGGAACGATGACGAGATCGCGCCGGGCACCGGCTTCGGCGCGCATCCGCATCGCGACATGGAGATCATCACCTATGTGCGTGAGGGCGCGATCACGCACCGCGACAACATGGGCAATGAGGGCCGCACCGAGGCCGGCGACGTGCAGATCATGAGCGCGGGCACCGGCGTGGTGCATTCCGAGTACAACCTCGAACCCGACACGACGAAGATCTTCCAGATCTGGATCATGCCGGACCGGCGCGGCGCCAAGCCGAACTGGGGCGCGAAGACCTTCCCCAAGGCGGCGCGCGAGGCCGGTTTCGAGGTGCTGGCCTCGGGCCGTCCGCAGGATGCGGCGGCCGGCGCGCTGCCGCTCTATGTCAACGGCGCGGTGATGGCGGCGAGCCTCGCGAAGGGCCAGACGCTGGTCCAGAAGCTGGGGGCCGACCGCGCCGCCTACCTCGTGCCGGCCAAGGGCGCGGTGTCGGTGAACGGCGTGGCGCTGGGCGCGCGCGACGGCGCGGGCATTGTGGACGAGGCCGAATTCGCCATCACCGCCACCGAGGATTCGGAGCTGGTGCTGGTGGAGGTGGCTAAGGAGTAGGCAAGGCCAGCAGCTGCGCCCTGAGCACGCCTACCGGGTCCCGCCCCGGTGCGGCCGTGACCAGGGCGCGGTGCCCGCCCGGCAGTACCAACTGCTTCGCCCCGGGCAGCAGGGCGGAGGCCACGGGCACCAGCCCGTCATTCGGCCCCGCCCCGTCCTCTTCCATCCAGCGCGCCAGGGCGGCGTAGAGACCCTCCCGCCAATCGGCGCCCGCGCCGAGCTCGGTGGCGATGGTCGTCACCGGCACCTGGGTGAGCAGCGCCTCGATCGCGGCCTGGTTGCGCATCATCCAGGCGTGGCGGGCCTCGGTGGTCAGGTCCATCAGCCCCCGGCCGCTGCCCAGCCCCGTCAGCTTCGCCACCTGATCCAGCGCCAGGCGCAAGGGCTTGCCGCCGAGCAGCGCATCCGCCACCGGCGAGCCGTAGAAGGGCGATTGCAGGGCGATGAAGCCATCGCAGCGCGCCGCGACATCGGCGCGCAGCAGCGCGGCCAGCGCCTCCAGCCCGCCCTTGCTGTGGGCGACCAGCACCACCTGCCCCGGCGCCGCCCGCACCGCCGCCGCCACGCGCCGTGCATTGGCGGCGACCGGCGCGGCGGAGGGCAGATCGACCACCTGCGCATCCAGCCCCAGCCCGGTCAGCCAGGCGCGCTGGCTTTCCATGTAGTCCACGCCAACGGGCTTGAGCCCCGCCATCACCTCGCCCAGCAGCCCGTAGCAGAGCAGGAAGCGGTGCTGCGCGAAGCGCCGGGCGAGCGCCGCGTCGCTCACGGCAGGGAGACGAGCTGCTTGCCGAAATTCCGTCCCGCCAGCATGCCGATGAAGGCGGCCGGCGCGGCCTCCAGCCCCTGCGCCACATCCTCGCGCCACACCATCCGCCCGGCGGCGATGTGGCCGAGCATCTCGGCGCGGAACTGCCCGTAGCGCGGCCAGCCCGTATCGTTGACGATGAAGCCCTGGATGCGCAGCCGCTTGCGCACCACGGGGCCGAGATTGGGCCCCGCCGGCGCACCGGCCGCCGCCGCGCCGCTCGCGGTGTTGTATTGCGCGACCATGCCGCACATCACCATGCGGCCGAAATCCCGGAAGCGCGGGAAGACCGCCGCCTGCACGGCGCCGCCGACATTCTCCCAATAGACATCCACGCCTTCGGGGCAGGCGGCGTCGAGCTGCGCGTCGAGGTCGCCGCGATGATCCACCGCCGCGTCGAAGCCCAGCGTGTCCGTCACGAAGGCGCATTTCGCGCCCCCGCCGGCGATGCCCACCACGCGCGCGCCCCGGATTTTTGCCAGCTGCCCCACCACCTGGCCGACCGCGCCCGAGGCCGCCGAGACCACCACCGTCTCGCCCACCTTCGGCTGGCCGATATCCTCAAGCCCCACCCAGGCCGTCAGCCCCGGCATGCCCAGCACGCCAAGCGCGGTGGAGGGCGGGGCCTCCTTCGGGTCGAGCGCGATCAGCGCCTTGGCCGGACGGGCCGAAAACCCCTGCCAGCCGAAGCCGCCCAGCACCCAATCGCCCTCCTTGAACGCCGGATCGCGCGAGGCCGCGACCTGCCCGACCGCCTGGCATTCCATCACCCCGCCAACCGCCACGGGCTTGGCGTAGGATTTCGCGTCATCCATGCGCCCGCGCTGGTAGGGGTCGAGCGAGAGGAAGCGATGCCGCACCAGCACCTCGCCGGGGCCGGGTTCGGGCAGGGGGGTCTCGACCAGCCGGAAATCCTCGGCCACGGGCGCGCCCTGGGGGCGGCGGGCGAGCAGGATCTGGGAATTCATGGCCATGCGCGTGGTCCTTCTGCTGCGATCAGCCTTCGCCCGATTCGCGCCGCTTGGCGCGCTCGGCCTCGCGCTGCCAATCCTCGGTGGTCTTCGTCACCGGGCGCGCCTCGCCCGCATAGGGGTCCATGCCGCCATCCGTGGCGGCGAAGACGCGGCATTCCTCGCAGAGCCGCAGCACCGAGAGCTGCTTGCCGTCGCGGAACATCCAATGCCCGCTTTCGGTCAGCTTGCGGGTCACGCGCTCGATCTGCGACTTCACGCCGAAGGGCTTGGCGCAGCGCTCGCAACAGAAGGGCTCCTCCGCCTTCACCACGCGGATCTGCGAGGCCTCGGGCGCGAGGTTCAGGCGCGGCACCAGGGTGATCACCTTCTCCGGGCAGGTCGTGGCGCAGAGCCCGCATTGCACGCAGGCATCTTCCAGGAAACGCAGCTCCGGGCTTTCGGGATTGGCGCTGAGCGCCCCGGTCGGGCAGACGGAGGTGCAGGCGACGCAGAGCGTGCAGCCCGCGATCTCTACCCGCGCCTCGCCGAAGGGGGCCAGGGCGGGCATGGGCAGGATGGCGCCGGGCTTGCTCGCGCCGGTGGCCAAAGCGCGCCCGGCCAGCCGCAGCATTTCCCGGGATGTGCCGAGCGCGGCGAAGGTGGCGGGGGGGAAGGGCAGGCCGCGGCGCGGGATGGCGGCCAGCGCCTCGCCGAGCGCGAAGGGATCATCCGTCTCGATCATGCCGGCGCGCGGCGCGCCGTGCTCAGGCACGTTGAGGCCGCGCAGCACCTCGGTGGCGAAGTCGATGTTGCGCAGCACGCCTTCCAGCCCATGCCCGCGCTTGCCCTTGCCGAGCACGCGGATCTGCGCAGCACCCCAGGCGAAGCCCGCCAGGAAGAAGGCGAGGTCGAGCTGCGAGACCTCGTTCACCCTGAGCGGCAGCACCCGTGCGGGCAGCCCATCGCCATGCCGGGCGAGCGCATCGATCAGGGGCTCGCCATGCTCGGCGTCATGCACCAGCACCAGCGGCGCCTCACCACCCGCCTCGCGGTAGGTGAGCAGCAGGGCGCGCAGCCGCTTGCCGAGGTTCTCCGCGGAGGGCAGCGCGTAGCTCGCCGCACCCGTGGGGCAGACGGCAGCACAGGCGCCGCAACCCGCACAAATCTCGGCCGAGATCACCACGCTATCCTTGCCTGGCGTGATCGCCCCGGTCGGGCACAGATCCAGGCAGCGCGTGCAGGCGGTGCGCTTGTTGCGGCTATGCGCGCAGAGCGAGGCCTCGAAGGTGACGAAGCGCGGCTTGTCGAACTCGCCCACCAGCTCGGCGGCGCGGGCGACGGCGCGGGCCACGGCGGCCGGATCGGCGGGGTCGGCGCGCAGATAGCCCTCCCGCACCTCGCTCGCGGGGAAGAGCGCCGGGCCGCCGGTGAGGTCGAGCAGGATGTCGCAGGCGCTCTTCGCGCCATCCTTGGCCGGGCCCCAGGCATAAGCGCCGCGCGAGGAGGGGCGCGGCATGGCATAGCCATCCACCGTGACCTCGAAGGTGCCGAGCCAGCCGGTGGCACCGCGGGCGCGGCCGCGCGCCACCGGGAAATCCGCGGCACGGCGGGGGGCCACGGCTTCGGCGCCGGTCAGCAGCACGGTGATGTCGAGCACGCCGGCCAGCTTCTCGGCCGCTTCCAGGGCCACGCCGTCGCGGCCCAGCACCAGGGTCACGCCCTGGCTCTTCAGCGGCACCAGCGCGGTGGCGGGCATGGGCACGGCGGCGGCGGCGATCAGCGCGGCCATCTTCGGCCCCGCACCCTTCGCCTCGGCGGACCAGCCGGCGGTCTCACGGATGTTCACGAAGCTCAGGTCGCGGGTGAAGCCGGCATCCTCGGCGGCTTCGGCGAACAGGGGCGCCTGGGCGGTGCAGGCGACGGTGACGGGCCGGTCCTCGCCCATGGCGGCCATGAAGCGGTCAAGCTGGGCGATGCAGAGCTGTTCGGCCTGGCGCATCTCCCCGCCCGATTGAGGGGCGCAGCCGCGGGCGACGGCACGGCCGTCGATCGGCATCGTGTCCTCACAGCTGCAGACGAAGGTGATGCGGCCCTTGGTGGGCATGGTCGCGCTCATGGTCGGGCCGGCTTCCCTGCTTTCCGCGGGGTCTAGGCCCCGGCTGGTCCCGCGCATATATCCGCGCCCTCGCGCCTTTGCGAGAGACCGAGGGAAAACCGCCCCCGTGCCGAACGCCGTCACCACAGGCCTGCCCGACCTGCCCAGCGTCTTCACCCCCGTCTTCGCCCTGCGGGAGGGCGGCGACGCCCTGGCCCGCGCCCAGGTGCTCGGCCCCAAGCATGGGGCGGGGACTCTTGTCTGGGTGCGCTCCGCCGGGCGGGTCGAGGCCGCGGTGGTGCTCGAGCCCGAGCAGCCGCTCGCCGCCGCGCGCCCCGCGCTCTTCGCCGCCATGAACGCCTTCTGCGACGCGCTGGGCGCCTATGGCCCGCCCGATGTGCCCGTCACGCTGCGCTGGCCGGGCATCATCGTGGTGAATGGCGGGGAGGT
>Ga0315900_10003148_pt1 | contig 24398 bp, 8 predicted proteins | sample LakEriMetagenome_FD_203521 | JGI IMG/M metagenome (GOLD analysis project Ga0315900, IMG submission 203521) | Freshwater fungal communities from buoy surface, Lake Erie, Ohio, United States - Buoy 12 MA114 | ecosystem: Environmental > Aquatic > Freshwater > Lake > Lake biofilm | place: USA: Lake... | reverse complement strand
TCTATACAATGACCTGTTAAATCTCCACTTTGTTTATTTTGAAAATTACTGAATTCTCCACCAGAAAGAACAACTGGAGTTAGTGTTGCATAATTGATAATGGGAATACCACTTGATCCTGTAGAGGGTAGTTTAGATATAATAGTTAAATCATCTCCACTAGCGATAATAAATGGAGGCATGGTTTCTCTAGGAGAAACACCCAAATGTAATTTATCTAATTTGGTGCTAATAGCTTCACAAAATGGACATCTTCTAGTTTTGTCTATTTCTTGATCCGATATTTCTTTAACACCACGCATATTAAGGCGCATATCATCATTTTCAACTTTATAAGTATAAGATTTAGTGCCAAAACAAAATGGACAACTTGGGGTGGGATATTTTGTAATATTAAATGTAGCGCTGTATGGCGTTGGATAAAATGATATGGGGGAGAATAAACCGTCTAAACTCATCATAGATTTAGCAGAATATTCTGATATTAATTCTGAGGAGACTTGTTCATTAGACTCTAAATTGATATTTGTTTGTACTCGTGGGTAATCTTTCGGAGTATATGCTAAATCATTAGTCGGATTATATGGTCTCTCTAACCATTCTGGAGAAAATTCTAACTGTCGTTGTTTGGATATTTCTCCGCTTCTATGAACAGCAAAAAAATTCATCCCTACTAATACATTGGGTAAGGTGGTGTACATTATAAAATCCTAAAAGTTCTTATTTTAGACGATAATTGCATTAATTGAGTATTAATTTCTTTATTTCGTTTAATTGCTTCTTGATTAATAGACTTAATTCTTTCAGAGCTTTCTTTATTAAACAATCCTAATTTACGCACATATGTTCTAAAGTTGTAGGTAGTAGTAATTCCCCCCTCGCCTATTTGTACCTGAATACTATTTATAATTGGACCATCAAATAAAGTACCATAATATTTTATCATATCTCCTAAACTAAAATTGTCAAATCCTGGAATTTGTACTGTGCCCATTTCTAAAGTTTGTTGATAATTAACCTCATCAGCGATTTTTAGCATAACCGCCTCATCTAATGGTGTCATACCACCATAATTCCATGGCACTAAACTTTCATCAACATTAACTTTTACTCCACCAACCAAATTTTCTACTTCTAATCTATGAATATTGGGGTCTGTTGAATCGGGAAAAATAGTGGACGCAATTAAACCAGGATGATTAATCCATGGACCATAAACAAAATCATTAAATTCAATAGGCAAAGCACAAAACATAGGAATAGCAGCTTTAGGTAATATTCTATCAGATGCTAAAGAGTCTACCCCGTCATGACTTCTAGCCCTTTCACCCCAAGCAAAGCCATGCTGAAGTTGTAGATTACGAACAGCGGCGGTAAAACTGGAAGCCATTAGAGATGTTGCTATTGGATTTGGTCCTAATCCACCCAATATGGTTGTAGACCCCGTAAATACACTAATCGCACTAACACCTAAACTAGACATAATAGAAGGTAAACTAGCACCATTTACAATTCTTAATAAGCTGTCTTGGACAGACATAGAATTGACATTATAATCAACGCCATGTTTATCTTGACCTATAAAAACTGGTGATGATAAAGAAACTACGGCTCTCGGGTCTGCATAATCTGGCGATAAAAACTGAATATCAGAACTAGGTGTAGCTTTTGCATATAATTTATATTTATGAATATCTAACAGGTTAATACCATGTGCGTTATTAATAGTAACCGTTGGTGCAATATAGGGTAGTAACGCGTATTCGTCTGGTGATAAAGTGTGTTTTAATGACATAAAATAATGATTTGCGTCCTGTAAATCTGGATCGCTTAACATTTTTTGTAGCACTAGCTCCCAGTCTGTGACACAATGATGAGATATATCAGAGAATCTTCTAGTTGCTAAAGACGCTAGAAATTGTTGTCTATTCCACTGTCTTGAATAATCTTTTTCTAAAGACGAATTAAATCCTAGAATACATGGAATTTTTCCGGACTCGTCAGACATAGCAGATACTCTCGTACTGCCCACAACCATAGTATCATCTATATAGTTACCTGGTTCTTCCCAGGCGCCATCTGTTGATATGGAATAATTTGTATATACTTTTCCAGCACCTTCTATAGCATAGATTGGGTTGTTGTCTTCATCATAACCCAAAATTATTTTTTGATCATTATCATCATAAACATAAGATAAATCTCTATACCACGCTATTTCTGGTATTCTTACCATAAATTGTTTACCGTAATATTCACTAGCTATGCTTTCAAAAAACTTATGTATATTTTCTAAATCATTATAAAGAACTTGGAAGTGAGGCGCCAAATCGGATATGTTGACCTGCATTGGTCTGCCGTTCCTAATGATAGTTTTTTGAGAAGCTTTAGCATGTATCAAACTTATACCAGTTAAAAATTCTTTTTTCAAATCAGCAAACATGGCAGTAGAACCTTCTGGTATAAAACCAAAACCATATTTATCACGAAATCCTTTATACAAAATTTCGGCAATATCAGTAGTAAACAAACTACCAAAACAATAATCTAGCCAAGATTTAAATCCTCCACCAGCCGCTCTCAATTCATGCTCTAAAACCAAAAATATAGGACTACTAGATGTTGTTGCTGTGGCAATACCCGCTGCGGGATAAGGATTAAAATTAGAAAGTGGAAGGGATGTTAAATTTTGTATGTCTGCTGTTTGGAAAATAATTTGCATTTGTCCCATATACTTATCAAAATATACAGGACGTATCAATCCATTGGCACCAACACCAAAATATGGACAGATAGTATCTTTAAATAATTCTACATTTTTACCTATTGATCCGATACTTCCTATAAATCCTTGTGCTTCAGCTAAATTTACTGCCGGAAAATAGTTTCCTTGATTAAGTGATCTAGAGTCGGCTGGGGTAGTAAAATAGACCGGAGTATCAAATGTTGATGATTGGCTAGCAACAGCAGCTCCACCCATGTACTTAAAAGAATATATTCTGGTAGAAGAAGTGTTTGGCATCCTTAATTGATTAGGTGTTGATGACAAAGACGTTGTTTGGTCATAATCAATCATTGCTCCATTACCATTATTAGCCCAAGGGTCATAAACTAATGTATTTTGTTTAAAGGCTAATCGTGTACATTTTAATTGTAAAAGTCTTTTTTGTTTGCCTCCCACATACATTGTTCTTGTGTTTACGTCTGTAAATTCTTTACCTTTAGTATATGATGTAACACCCCCATTATTGGTTAAATAAGATATAAGTTGATCGATTTGATCTTTTTTTGGTTGTTTACGTCTAGATACAGTTCTGATTTTAATAATACCAGAAATATTTTGAGCAACCTGTTCTTCATTAGGATAAACAAAGTCGATAAAAAAATCAAACCCAGCACCATCACAGACTTCTGTTATAAATTGTGTTAAACTTATCACTGGTCCCTGCATTCTTAACCATTTAGGTGGCCTGGGTACTTCTGATAAGTCTAGTTTTATACGACATCTACGATAGTTATCTATGGCAACACCATTAGGACAAATACCCATATGAGTTAAATTAAGCTCTCTTGATCCACCAATACTGGTTGAGAAAATTTTAACTTGAAGAGGATTCTGCTCCTGTGCTGTTCCATTAACCCTTACCGATCTGGATATTATTGCACCATAAGGAGAGAATGGTGATTTGTTATCAGGATGATTTTCATTGGTTGGGCCCAAAAGTGTTACTAAAGAATCATAAATATATTGCGCCCTAATGCCTTCATCCGTTACGCCAGCGTTACCATATATTTTATTTTTATAACCTAAATATTCTAGATAACCATATATATTAAAAACATTTGGTATATTACCTTGTTCTATCGACGCATTCTGATTAAAGAATGAAAATGTGGGTGGCGTTGTTGAGTTGTCAATAGAATATGGCATTGGCATAGCCACATCTTTATTAATTGGATTCTGTGGAATATTGGTATTAGGAACTATTCCACAAACCGTACCAGCATATTTGCTCACTATTAATTGACAACCGTTAAGTAGACTGGCGAAACTTTTAATTTCTACCTCAAAAGATCTGCTACCGCCCTGAGATCCGTTTTGTTTCCACGATGAAACAAGACCACCAAAAGAAAAATTATTAAATTTGAATCTTACAGGGGTTCCCAAAATATCTAAACCGCTATTATGAAATTTCCCAGACAATCCAACGAACATCGGATCAGGATCTGTCCAATATACTCTATTACCATTAATATCATAACATATTTTACCATAATCTTTAAAATCAGCAGACAGATTAATATTTTCTGTATCTCTAGCGTCTTCTAAACTTTTCATTTCAAAAGCCATATTTTTATGTAAAGCTTTTGTTGGATCATTGGTTTCGTAAGACCCATCAGATTTTTTATAGAATGCGTTGCCTCCTTTAATATTATCGTCTTGTTGTACTAGCGTATCTATCTTGGCATCTACTTGACCATATTCATTTGATTGTGGATGATAACACTTATCTTCTACAAGGCTAACACTTAATGTGCTTTGTTCTGCGCCCCAACCTAGATTGCAGTTAAAATTGGAAACACTGCACCCTAAAAATAATACTTGATTATATGGTCCTACTATTTTTTCTGGTAAATTACAATATGCCATTTACTCTCCTGATATCATAAATTCGGATTTGCACCAGGAACATCGTCGCATTTTGTCCATGACCAACCTTTAGTTTTAACAAATCTACCTTCGGACACATTCCAATTTTCTGTATTAGTTTTAACAAACGATTTACATTGGTTACCAGCACCAAATAAATAAGCAGGATTAAATGTTTCTACTATACCAGTAATAGCTGTATAGGCTGTTTTGGGAAAGTTTAGTCCGCTTAAACCAGTAGGTCTTAACATTATGACTTCAAAAGTAACGTCTCTACTAGCAGTGGTATAAGTTCCAAGATCTTGTAAAATCGGACCCAATCTTCTACCCAAAACAAAAATTTCTGCAACTTGTTGTGTGGGGAAATTATCGTTTACACTTAATACTTCACTAATAGAACCGCTAACCAGATTTAATGGTCTATTATTATAGGTCCAGCTATATGTTACGGTACCTTCTGTGGGATTAAAGCCTTCTGTGATAGAAAGTGGCAGTGGGTTGAGTCCGGCTTCGTCTTTTCCAAAAAATCTTCTAAAGATGCCGCTAGGATCATTAGATTTTGCCAAAAACGATTGTGCTCTATCATAGAGTCTATTTTTAATGCCACTATATCCAGATATTGCTTTATCAAATTTACTAGTGCTACCTATTCTGACTGGGCCGGCTGCGGTGGCATATAAACTGCCGCTTATACCACTACCTAAAGTTGTGCTTTGATAAATAACCCCAGTGTTAAATGGCTCTAAACCTTTTATAGTACCGTTCAAAACAACACTTCTTAAATAAGAATTATCTAGTGAACTCTCTACTGTATACGACTCTATATAATTTCCATTTAATGCTCCAGACGGTACGGCTATCCAGTTGTCTGTGATTCTATATGAACCATCAATATCACTAAGACTAATAGCTCTAGTAAAATTATAAAGTTGTAATCCACTAATAATGCCGCTAATATTTATACCAGTAGATGCTTGATATGTTACCCATTTTTTAGCATTTTCTACCGGACTTATTCCTGATCCGCCTGGGCCTGTTGGTATGAATTTACCCACCGCGCCTAGTGTTCTACTAACTCTGTACGTTGGAAAACCCGAACCCTCTGGGATGGTCAGGGCTTGTCTCAAGATATTTGCACCGACCGGATTATTAACAAATGAGTTATCATCTAATGTTTCTATATTCCATTCATCCTGTGTACTAGAAACAGCAAATATTCCACTACCATTACCACTACTTTCTATTTGTAGTTCTATACTATAGGCTATCGTATTTACCCAATAGTTATCTGTTTTATCTGCTGTATACCTATTAACTTTTGGATATCCAGAAAAATACGGAGGCAAATTTAAACCGCCCACGCCCGTACAACCTATTTGTAATAACTGACCATCGTATCTAAAAGCTTCTCTTAAACCACTCTCTTTAGAAGTTAATATTTCAAATCCTCTGCTACCACTAGCAGCATATACGAGCCCCTCTAAACTTATTACTGTTTTTGAGCCAATGGCACGACCAGCACCATCTCGATCCTGATCAACCGATATAGAAATTTGAGGTACAGGATAACCGCTATCAGCGATAAAGTTAAATGATCCATATTTAATATATGACATATATTATTATTCCTATCAACATGTCCTCTTAATTTTATTAAGTAGCAGTATACAATTCTGATGTTGACCAATGTAATTGATTGATATCAACGGTGGCTGACCACAACATTACATATCCACCAACACCAGATGCTCTTAAATCCATAACATTATAACCACCATACGTGTTTAATTCAATGGACACATTATTAGCGGGAGTAGTACTAGATACATTCTTTATGACAGTGCCACTACCGACTTGTGTTATTGTATTATCTATATTAGCTACCGTTCCCTGTAAAACATAACCTCCTGCGCCTTTATTATTACCCTGATTATCTGACCATAAAACATTAACATATGCAGTATATGTCCAAACACCGTGTTTACTAGTGGGAAATTTAATAGTATTGGATGTTGATCTAGATTGCGATGATACATCCGTTGTCTGCCAATTCATAGTAAAATATGGAGTTTGATTAGTATCTGAAGAGCGTGTTCTTAAGAAGAATTGACTAAATTGAGAAGAACCTCTTTTTATAGGACTACCCAAGTTAAATGATCCACCAGCAGACACTATACCGTTATATGAATTTGGATTACCATCATCAGAACCACCTAAAGAACCACCATAACCTAACGACAATCCCTTTATGCCATTACCATTAGTATCTTGCCATACCTGTAAACCAGAACCAACAACCCAATTAGTTCCATTATGAACCAAAGTTCTACCATATTCATTTAACTCAAAACTAGAATTATTAGACTTTAGTGGGTTTAAATCAACAGTTACCACATTTGTAACAGTATTTGTTGTGGCTCTCACAGGATAAGTACCACTAAAACCAACAGAAATATCTAATCCACCCGTCACTATATCTCCATTTGTTGTTGTTCTAAGATATAGCCCTGTTGCGGAATTAGAATTAAGTTTAAGTGCATTTGCTGCAATCTTACCATTAACATAAAGAGAAGCATCGCTACTTAAAATAGTTCCAGTGGTGGTGTTAATACCTACTTGACCACTAGATGGCAGTATATGAAAACCTTGTCTCGTAGACGTACCAGCATCGCCTGATCTATAAACAGAAAAGACATTGGCTAGTCCTCTATTATTAAATGATGTATTAATAGTAGAGTCTGAACTTAATACTATATTATATGTAGTATCTAGTGGATTGGTAGATAGTGTTGTTGAAACTATGCCAGATGTTTGACCCAAAACTAATGTGGACTGATGATCAACCCATCTAAATTTAGTATTTCCACTAGCCCATGAATTTGATGTGCTAAATAAAACATTATGAGGATAAACTGTTTGACTTAAAAGATTTCCTCCTGTAGTAGCATATAAGAAAGTGCCGGTTAAACTTCTTGGAATATTAATAGCTGTATTTACACTTAAACCTGTTAAGGTACCAGACTCAGCAGTCATTCTATAAAAATTAGCTACATTTTGTGCTGGTAATAATTCCATTAACTTGGGAGCAAACGCACCTCCAGAACCCCAAACGGTAAACGTGGCTGGTAGTATATTAGTACCTTTATCAGCATTAACAATAATGCCAGAATTTCTTAAAATATAAATATTATCATAAAAATTAATACCAGTACTAGCACTAACATAACGTATACTATCTATACCGCTAGCTACTTTATCACTAACTCTAAATAGTAATCCTTGATTAGTACCAGATAAATTGACCGGCAATACCCATGACCCAACCCCACTAGCATCCGCGGTTAGTACCGAGCCACTAGTAGTAGATAAACCCATTCTAAAAGCTTGGGCTGTTACAACGCCGCTTACATCTAATGATGATCTTGGTGATGAATTATTTAATCCGAGTCTAGAATTGACTAAATCATGATATTCTACAATATTACCGTTAGAACCTCTAACCACAATTTGTTGTTGTACGGTACCGGTGTTTATAACTATCTGAGTATTGTCTAGAATTAGTTTATTAGCATTAGAAGTACCAATGTGAACTGAACCATCACCTACTCCGCTAATCCCATGACCAATAACAATAGTATTATTACCAGACGAATTATTTCTATTACCAATAAGAATGCTGTCGCTATATAAAGCATTATTATTACTACCAAGCACTATATTATTAGAACCATAAAATTTTGAGGCTTCGTAGTTTTTTAATGCTATAACAATACCACTACCCACAGTATTAGGAGCATTATTATCATCAAAACTATTATTTAATACATAGTATCTATTAGATAATCCAGCGGTATTAATAACTCCGCCTAAATTTAATGTGGTTCTAGTATTAAACGTATCTTCAACAACAGAATTTAATTGAAATTTATATAAGTTATCAGTACCACCAGGATTTTTTACCTGTACTAAGACTTCATCATTTTCTTTATAGAAGGCTCCAACTAAACCATTTATATTAATTTGCGATGGTGTTGCAATAGAGTATGTGAACATGTGCTTGGCAATACCAAGAGCATTGTTTCTACCATAAATTAATCCAGAAACACCGTTAATATTATTGCCGTGACCAACCGCTATGCCACTACATACTACCGTGTTATTACCTATGGAAACAGAACCACTACCATATATATCCATTGGCAAGTCAGTATTATTAATACCAATAATATCTTTACCTAAACCAAAAATATTTTTACCTAATACTATAAGATTTTCACCTTCTAAATAATTAGAATTACCTAATACATATATTTTATTAGTATTTCTTAGATTATTAAAAGATCCTAAAACACTAACATTCAAACCAGATACTATATTTTTATTTCCCACTAATACGTTTGAATTACTTAATGTGGAAAGATTTTGTGTTCCAATGGAAATAGAATTAGTGTTATTCGCATTAATAGCTAATGGATTGCCGCTTACTTCTCCCTGTGAATTAATATATACGCCCGTTTGATTATTTAAAGCGCCCAAGAAAATATTATTATAATTATTTGCTATTAACGCATTGCCACTACCTATTAAAATATTATTTTTGAGAGTACCGCTTGCGTTATTTGTGTTTCCTATTATAACAGAATTTTCTATATCTTTAGTAGTATTATTTTGACCCAATAATAGGATATGAGATATTCTACCATTATCTAGATCATTATTAGCACCAAGAATAACACTATTTGCCAAACCAGACTCGGTAGTATTATTAAAACCTATATATAAAACATTTCTAGTATTAATTAAATCAAAATCGTTACCAATAAAAATACCATCATTGATACCTGATGCAATCTGATTGGATCCAACCGCAATTAAATTATTACCACTCAAAAATACATTATTTCCAAATATAACATTTCTGTTACCAGAAGAGGTTACAGTAGAACCAATTACGTTTGTTGAATGCCCATTGATATTATTATTATTACCTATACCAATATTATTATTGCCTGATAGACTAGTATTGGTGCCTAAAACTATACCAGAAGCACCAGAAATTGTAGAATTTTGTATGAGCGCTATGGTATAACCACCACTAATATTACTATTATTGGCGATTAATAAACTATTAATACCAGTACTAACAATATTAGAGCCGCATACGAGAGAATTGTTGCCCGATACTAAATTATCAAAACCTAAAGCGAAAAGACCACTACCATTTAAAGAAGAATCGCTAGATATAGAGAAAAGGTGTGGTCCGCGTATAATATTTGCATTGCCAATATTTAATGAATTATTTAATAATGATCCGGAGTTATTGGAACCTATATTGAGATAATAATTGCCGGATCCTTTATTATTATGCCCTATAACTTCATAAGCAAAACCAGATACATTGTTATTTGCCCCTAATACTAAATTAGTAAGCCCAGCAACAAATACTTCTTTAGCAACACCGGTATGATCAACCAAAAACAAAATTTCTCCACTGGTAGAAGAAGAAACAGGATTTAATATCCTAGATTTAATTTGACCATAGGCAATTTCATTATAATTAGTGTCTCTACCAGCGAGGGTGATAATGGCGGGATAACTTCCAGTTTGTGGTGGGGTTTGTGGATTATGCACTAATAGGAGGGTGACACCAGTGGGACAATTAGTAATACTTTCTAAAATTAGTCCATCTTTAGCACAAGGCGCTATAACATGCAATACTGCGTCTGGTAAACCTGTGCCTATGCCTAATCTACCGGCAGATGCATCATAGTATAAAGAAGCGTAGTTCCCTGTGCCTCTAATTTCAAAATCTATATTTTTTTTATTCTGATTAAATACAGTATTGACACCAGATTCTGTAGATATAATAGTGTCATATGGTATACCAGTACCAATGCTCAATGTATCTGTGATAATATCATGACTCATAATCTATAAACCCTTTTATATTGGAAATTACCCTGGTAATGCGCCTTCGGTTATAGTAGACAATCTTCCAAATGCGGAACTAATTTGCTTATGCAGCATTTCTCCCATTGGTCCTTCTAGTGCTTGCGTCAACGCTTCTGCTCCTGTGATATTAACTTGTATTGGTGCTACTTGTAAACTAATAACCGGTGGTAAATTAATTGAATTTACTGCTGCAATAAACTGATCGAATTTTACAACAAATTGACCTAATCCGTCTAGGCCAGCCAATGGTCCGGAACCGCTATTAGTAGATACACTATTTGGTTGGGTCGATGCTAATTGTCTTTGATAGTCTTGTAGAGCTTTTACACTTAATTTAATAGATTCTGTTAACAATACAAATGAATTCGACATGGGACCAAGAATTTGACCTAATAACCCACCACCCGCCATATAATTAACTTTGCCGCCCTTGGACATAAAAGATGTATTACCATTATTGATTGCTGTTAATAATGGTAGATTTTGAGCTGTAGACTGCTTATTAACCACAAATTCTCCCGGCGTAAGCATAGCAGGCACAGTATCGGTACCTCTTGGCCTATATGGAATAAGCATACCATTTGACGCATAAACAACCCCACCTTGATTAAAATAGCCGGTTCTAGTTAAACCAGATCTAGTCGCTTCGGATGAGGATAGTGTTTCGTTAGCTATATTTTGTATTCTATTTAAATCTTTATCAGTATTATTATAATTTTGTTTAACACTTTGTTCTAAAGAGGAACTAGTATTATCAATAACAGATGTTCGCTTATTGATGACAGATGTTTGATTATAAATAGAACGAATAGCCTGATTTTGCATATTAGAAGCGTTTGTAGATGCTTGCTGATTTCTAAGTAGCGATGAATCAACAGTGCCACCAGCATCATAATAACCTATTTTGCCACCCTTTTGCTTATTAATAGCTTTTAATAAAGGTAAATGCTTTTGGGTAGATTTAGCATTAACAACAAATTCCCCAGGAGTTAACATAGCCGGAACCGTATCGGTGCCTTGTGGTTGGAAATTAATTAATTGTCCTTCAGCAGCATATACTATGCCGCCACGAGCTTTCTTCATAGCCAACATACCACCAGTTTGATTTGGATATAAGAAAGATACCGTATTAGCATTCATATTTAATGCGGAGAGTCTTTGAGCATTTTCTTCTGCACTCATAGAGGGGTCTATGTATCCTGCTTTAATCATTTTCTTGAATAGATTGTTTTGTATAGCTTTTTGCTGTCCTGGCGAACCCATAGCACCTCTTTGAGCTAATGCATCAAATCTACCTATTTGTTTAGAGGCTTTTCCAAACTCTTTTTGTCTAGCTTTTTCTAATTCTTGTCTTCTTTGTTCATTATTCGCAGCAGCAATACTATCAGTTCCATATTTTTGTTCTGCTAGTAGTCTTTGTTTAATAATATCATCCTTACTCATTTTTAATAGTTTAAGATCATTTTCACTATATTTAGCTAATCCTCCACTTGTCTGATTACTCATAACACTAAAGATAGCATCTTTTTGAGCATCTGTCATGGGCTGTAAGATTTCTTTAGCCAATTCTGGCTTCATTCCATAACTTGACATCAACTCAATATCCTTGGCTGTATCACCGCTGAGATAGAATTTACTTTCGATCTTCTTTAAAACTTTAGCTCTCCAGTCTGCCATTCTTTCTGGATCTCTGGGCATAGGTAGTCCGGTTGCTTTAGCTAAAGAATTTCTTAAACCCATCTCCTTTTCTATAGCTCTATTTTGAGCAATTTTGTTCTCTCTAATTTTTTCCATTTCAGCTTTTTTAGCTAATTTAGCTTGATTTTTGTTATAAGCGTCCCATTCCGCATTAATTTCTGATGATGGGGTTTTGGCATATACTGCCATATTAGAATCAACAATTTGAGTATTAATACTATTAATTTCTTTTAATAATCTTTCTTTTTCTTGTTGTCTCTTTTCTTTTTCTGCTTCTGCTTGAGCTTTATCCACCAAATTCACAGGCTCATTTAATTCCATAAGTCTAGCTAGTTTAGCTGATCTTTCTGCTGCTAATTGATTATTAGATTCTATTAAACTAGGTACAGCCGGATGTTTTATATAGCGAGTAGCCGATGCTGATGTTTGATTATCTTTTTCGATTCTTTGTGCTTCAGCCCTGGCCGCTGCTTTATCCTTAGAATCTTTTACCCATCCATTATATGTATTAACAGCACTATTCCACATATTACTAGCAAAATTGCCAACAGTTTCTGCGGCTTGTGCTCCGGCGGCATACATTCTCTCTGCTGTTTTTGCCATTTGTTGAGCTTGTTGTGTTTCTGCTTTTTGTTTTGCTTCTGCTTGTTCGGATTCCATACGACCCATTTCTTGTTTGTAAGCATGATCTAAGTCTGTATTACTAGCACTCATGCGTCTTGTAGTCGTATTACTAAACCAACCCTTAGTAACATCCACAGCATCTCTATCCTGATTAAGTATTGCTAACTGTCTCTGATATTCCGTTTCTGTTAATTTCTTTTTATTTTTTTCTAGCTCAACTCTGCGTCTTACCCATTGCTCTCCAAGAACACCTATATTTCTTGTTTGTCCATCCTCCATTAACATAGGAAACTGGGCATTCATTTCTGCTTGTTTAGCTTCTACTGATTTTTTGGTATCTGCTGCTTGTTGATTAGCTTTTATTGCATCTCCAGTATTAACACTAACTCTACCAATCGCTGCTGGAATACCACGACCCGGAATCCATGTTCCTGGTCTATATATACTAGCGTCAGTTCCGAAAATATTTCCTAAAATATTACTACCGATACCTCCAACAACACCGTAATCATTTCTAGCTTGTTGTTGAGCATCTCCTTCTTCTAGTTTTTTATCTATATAAGCTTTAGTATCATAAACAGCGCTGCCAACCTCATATGCTGATTGTATACCCATTTCTGCTAAAATTCTTGCGGAGGCTGCTGCCCCCATACCTATTTGAGTACCTTGTTGTAGAGTGCTACCAGCATCAATTGCTGCACTAGCGGTACTTCTTAATCCTTCAGAAGCGCCCATAGACCCAAGAGCATAATCTACTGCCATACCAGCACCAGCGGTAGCTAAACCACCACCAAGGTTGGATCCTTGCAATCCTCTTATTAATCCTCTGGTTCCAGTATAACCAATATACGATGCTCCGCGTACTGCTCTAACACCTGTTCGCCATAATCCACCAGCTACATCGTCACCAGCATATGGAGCATTGGCGAATGTTCTCAACCTACCAAAATAATCCCCAACGGAAGAAGCCGCTCCATATATTCCTCTACCAACAGCACCAGCACCAGTACGTAGGGCTCCTCCTACATCCTTAACTATACCATATGCTCCTTCTCCAAAATCAGCAGCGTTTGCAAATAATCTAGTAGAGAAATTAGCATTATTTGGTAAAACACTAGCTCTACTAGGTTTACCGGACACCGGTGTGGACAACCCATTTCTAAAACCATTAGTAGTATTGTATTGTGCCGCGCTTGTGCTATAATCATCAACAATCTGCTGCGCTTGAGAAGATGATACATTACCGGTACGGTTATTTGCTAAATAAGGATCAATTTGATTGCCAAGACTGTTAAGATTTAATCCGGCCGCAGCGCCTTCTCTCATAGTAATTCTGTGTGTAGGACCAAACATTTCACGAGCTTTATTATATCTCCACATAGGGGAACCAACAGCGGGTCCGCCATCCTCTAAATACTGAACCATACCACCCTTGGATTTATTAATAGCATTTAACAGTGGTAAGTGACTACTCGCAGATTTAGCATTAACAACAAACTCTCCCGGCGTTAACATGGCTGGAACTGTATCTGTGCCTCGTGGAATAAATTTACCATTACTAGCGTAGACCACGCCACCCTTTGATTTAGTCATTACATCTACTGGTCTACTAATACCTAGACCAACATCATTAAGCTGTTGTTCGTTAAAGCTAATTCTAGCAGTTTCTATAGCCTTTTTAACAGCATCTCCAGCAGCAGTAATTAATTTAGTAGCATCATCTACTACTATCTGTCGTGCTGCTTCTGCTGCTTGTTGTTGAGCCTTTTGTAATTCTTGATACAATGTTTTTAATCTAGCAACCTCTGGATCATCTTGAGGAACCTGTCTCAAGTTAGCAATAATAGTATTTAATAGTGGATTATTTTGTAAATTCATCCCCTGAGATTTTGCCATAGTCTCAAGAAAATCCGCTCTCATCTGATTAGCTTGTGGTTTTTCGATACCAGCAACACTAATTAATTCACTAAACATACTAAAAGCTGCTCTATTCTCACTAGCAAATGCATTTTGAGCAGCATTCATAGCGTCCATAGCATTACCACCATCATTAATCGTCTTGGCATATGCTTGTTGTGCGGCTATGGATTGTTGTATTGTTCTAACTTGACCATTTAATGTATTGTTAACTAAATTATATGTATTATTTAAATCTAATAATTCTTGTGGAGTACTAGTTACTAATTTCTCACCAAACGAAGCTCCTGCCTGTTGTTTAGTTTCAAATTCACTAACTTTCTTTTGTAACTCACTAAATGTATCATCAATAAAACCCTGAATATCTTTTGGTAAATCCTTAATTGCTTTTTTAGTATTTTCTATGTCGTTATTTAACGAACTAAGAGATCTATTAAAATTAGCTATACCCTGAATAGTTTTAGGATCTGTTAATTGATTATTCTGTTGAAACTGATCTCTGTTTTGTTGAACACCAGTTGCATTATTAGATAACTGAGCTAATCTAGCTTGTAAAGCGGGAAGATTAAATTGTCCGGGTTTGACTCCTGCTCTAGCAGCGCCCTCCTCTAGTCTTGCCCCAAATCTATCTCTTAAACCAACCTTGTCTCCTAACACTTCTGTTAATCTAAAATCATTAGAGGCTTTAGTTGCAATACTATCCCCTCTCATGCTGTTAACTTCATTAAGCATAGCATTTGCTTTATCAATTTGTTCACTATATAAATTGATAGAGTCTGTGGCTAGTTTTGCGGCATCGGCCAGAGCTTTGTATGCTTTCTTTTCGGCCTCTAATAAGCTAGTTAAGCCAGTAGTTTCCGACATTAATTTATCAAGATCTATTTCCTTAGATTCTTTATCAACTAATTGATTTTGTAAAGCTAGTTTAAGTTGTTCACTAATTTGTCTACTTAAATTATTGTCTCCGAAAGCATCTCTAAGTTGTTTATCAACAGTTCGCTGTATTTCTTCTGCGACCATCTCTTTAGGCTTACCAGATTGTTGAGCATCAACGCCCATCCTGGTCATAGTATTTTTAATATTAGCACCAACTTCAGTAAGTCTGGTAACAAAACTTAAATCTCTGCCAAAAAGACCACCAGCTTGTTGAACAGCAGCGCTTCTTTCAGCACTAGAATATGCATTAGGATTTTCCAAAACATTTTGTTGTGAAAATCTGGCCTTAGTAGAAATTTTACCGCTAGCTATAGCATCTAAATCTTCTCCAGCCATAGACAATTGAGCACTAGCTTTACTAATGGCTGATTCCATATTAGAGAATGTACGATCTATACTAACACTAGCTAAATTTAAAGCCTTAGCAACTGCTTTAGCTGCTTTAGCCCGTTGTATATCCGCGTCTGCTGCCTTTAAACCAGCAGTAGCAGAAGCAAAAGCCGCGTCCGTATTTTCTTGTAGTGCTTTATCAAGATTAGCAACAATTTCTTTACTAGTAGAATCTGTTTTACCTTCAAATTTAGCTCTCACTTCTCTTAATCTAGCTTCCTTAATAGCAAATTCTCCACCAGCGCCTTGGGCGATTTGTTCTTTCACTAATGCGGCATTACCTGTTGAGGCTAGTGCAGCATCGAAACCCATACCGCTATTAACTTTGGATGTTAGCAACTGCATAGCAACGTCCGACGCCGCCTTATTTGCTGCTGTATTTTCTTGAGCAATATCTTCTGTGCTTTTACCTGTTTCGTAGCCAAAATAAGAACCTATTTTTTGTAATGTGGTAGGTTGCCTGAGCTTTCTATTGGCACTCATAACCTTTTCCTCTTCACCTGCTATTTTTTGCAGACTAGCTACTACCGCGGTTGTAGCGGCAGCATTCTGAGGATTTTTCTCTACTTGTTGTAATGAGGAGTCTATTCTCTTAGTTTCCGATTCAATTTTCTGTTGACTAAGCTCTTTTTCTTTTTCTGCAATGCCCTGATTATATCCGTCTACGGCCATAACTGTTCCAGCAATAGCTCCTACTAATGCTCCGTATGGGCCAAACTGTGAGCCAACACCAACTGCCGTACCAAAAGAAGCACCCGCACCCGCTACACCAGCACCTTTTGTGCCACCAATAGAATTACCAATCTGATCTGCTAACATTGGTATTGCAAATGTGGCTGCCATACCCAAATTAGCAATAGATTGTCTTCTGTCTCTTCTGTCTTGTCTTTGTTCCGGGGTTAGATTTGCTCCTCTGATTTTATTTAAAAATCCACCAACAGAACTAGTAACAGACGATGCTGTATTCTTTAATTTATCAAAAAATCCTGCCGTTCTACTAGAATTTTGAGCTACTTGTTGAGACGCCTGAGCAGCCTTCTGCATGCTTTGAACTATGAATCTAGCACCAGCTTGAGCTTCTGGTCCAGACGGATTCAGAGTTCTGGATAATCCTGTTGCTACGCCTTGTCGTATAACTCCTCTATCGGCTAAATATTGTGCTCCTTCTCCTCTAGCTCTTAAATCAGCATTTTGCTTAGCGTCTGCTGCTGACATACCGGACTGACGATTTAGTTTGTACAAAGCATCTCTACGACTATTAACCATATCTCCAAATGTTTTCATAAATCCTTCAAAGTCTTGGAATGCTCTTTGTACTGCTCCTTCTAAATTAGCAGTATAGTCTCCTGGTGCTGATCCTCCTCTAGCAAATCTATAGAAACCACCAACAGGACCCCCTTTATTAAATCCTTGAAGTTTATCAGCTTTATTTAGCTGGTGCAATTTAGCTGAACCTATTCTAGAAGCTGCTTTTTTATTTATAACAAACTCACCAGGAGTTAATAATGCAGGTACTGTATCCTCCCCTGATATTGACCCGCCTGTTGCCATACCTAGTAAAGATCTAAACTTATTTAATTTATTTTTTGAGACTTTATTAGTAGATAAAGCTTCCTCAACAGCATATCTATCAGACCCATTGAGTGCTTTGAATGCTTCAGAATCACGATCACTGTATTTAGTTTTAAGAGCAGAGAGCAAAGAGTCTTCATTTGCTTTTTGGGGTTTGTCTTCTACCTTATCTGCTAATCCTATATATTTTGATCTTTGTTTATTAATTTCATCTCTAATTTGATTAATGGTCTTTGATTCTAATGAACCTTCGCCGCTTCTAGTTGCTCTACCAAAAGATGCTTTAGCGTCAATCCACTTCTTTGGTAAACCAGCGAAATCACCTTCTTTAATTGATGGCATACCATTTGGAAAATCGAAATTTCTACCAGAAATTCTTTCGAATTTACCGCTCATTAATGTTAGGATATCTTCGAATAAATTTCCTCTAGTGCCAGTATTAATTCCAGATAAAAATGCATTTTTAGTAGAGTCATCTATAGAACCTATGCTAACTTGAAGCTTTTCTGATATTTGAGCGGCAGCCGAGTTGATGCCTTGTACAATACCATTATCGAGAGCGGCATTAAAAGTATCTGATGTTGGGGTAGTTAATCCAGATACTATGCCCGTCATATCGAGTCTATTACTAAAACCCAAATTTTTTATAGACTCTTGTTTATCTAGACCCAAAGCATTTTTGATTTTATTTTCTGTAACACTAAATAAAACGTCTGATTTTGGTCTTTTGCTGTTTGGTTCTAATACAGCAGCCCCGACCTGTCTTAATCCTCCACGAATATCTTCAATTAAACCACCCTCATTAAACTGTTGCACATCCATCCATAAATTTTTATTACCCCCTAAAAACCCAGAAAATGAAGCCTTATCAATCTTAAAACGTGATCGTGGCTGTAATATAACTTCTTTTTCAGCATCTGGTTGATTCATTTTATATGTGGTTGGTTTACCAGATCTAGGATCTATTTCTGTCTTAGATACATCTATTTGTTTTCCACCCAAAGAACTAACAGTATCTATGCCTTTGGCGCCCTGTTTTGTTTTAATGTTTAGCATAGCTCCAAAATTATCTGTTCTCGGAGCATTATCTAGAAACATTTTTGCTACAGAATATTCTTTGCTAGTAGATAAAAAGCCTGGTAGTTTAAATGCTTTACCGATAATTTTTTGAGTTTCTGCCGCAAAAACCCTATCTTCTTTGAGAGGACCTGCTCCTTCTGCTGCTTTTTTATTAAAACCAGTTTGTCTTGCCATACTATCAAAAGCCACACTGCTGATAGCACTATAAACCTGTGTTGGTGCCTGCGCTCTAAGCTGGCGTAGATTCTTAACATCTGATGCTAAAGATTTTCTGTCTTCTTTAGATAAAGATTTACTATTAGCTAATCCTAAATTAATTTTAGATGAATCTGTATAATATTTTTCTAATGTTTTAGTTGGAGATTTGGCCGGACCCCCATTAGCATATTTATTAATATTAGATAAACGAGATACTCCTAAACTTTCGACAGCTTTTTTACGAATAACAAACTCGCCAGGAGTTAACATCGCCGGTACGGTATCACTATTGCCAGAGCCAGGTACTAAACCACCCTTAGCAAAACCCATAATAGGACCACCGCTATTTCTACGTCTAAGCCCACCAGCAAAACCCGTAGCAAATTGAGTTAAGAAACTAGCACCTCTAATAGCCGCAATAGCTGTTAATGCTGGTAAAACACCCTTCGCAGAATCTGCCACCTTAATGAGAGCGCTAGCTAAATCTAAACTTAATTTAACAAAGTTTTGAAAACTATCGCTTTGTCCAACACTTCTAATTAATGCTATAAATTCTTCTCTAACTTTAGAAATTTTTACCGCGAGCGCTTGTTGTGCTGTGGCAGCATCGTTAGCTAAAGACCCTTGTCCTTTTTGAGCTACTATGAGTGCTTGTTGTGCCGTAGCAAACTGTTGAATAAGCGGAATAACCTTACCAATTTGTCTAAAGCCACCCAACTCTTCAACGATTCTTGAGAATCTTAAATCTCTTGGATCTAATTGATTCAAACCTTCTGCTAATTTTCTAACAGCTTCGTATGGTCCAACGAATTTACCTTCTAAATCTGTAAGAACTACCCCGTATTCTTTTAATGCATCAATAGTGCTTGCTCTTTGAACGCGAGTAAAAATAGTTCTTAAACCGGTAGCAATAGTTTCTGCGCTTTCACGAGTAGTAGCACGCACACTGGTAAATACAGCTATAAATTGATTAAGAGCATCTGTGCCTTCGCTTACACCTCTACTAGCAGCAGCAAACACACCACCGGTTCGCTGTATAGCAGTAATAATATCGCTCGCTTCTACGGCGAATTTAGCAGAAACAGCGTTAACAGAGCCTAATGCTTTTTCCAAATCTTTTGCACCAATATTAAACTGTCTCATTAAAGCAATACTGCCTTCTACCGTATCATTCAAACTATCAAAAGAAGGTGCCATAGCACTAAGAGCCAAAGCCTTAAGAGCTTTTTCTGTGTCTCTAGCACTCAAACCGGCCTGAGCTAATGTACTAGATACCTGAATTAATTCTTTAGACGTTACGCCAAATCTGGTAGATAAAGATGTAATTTCTTTAACTAAACCCCCTAGATTAGATACGGACGTGTCGGTAACCTGAGCCACTCTTACTAGTTCTTTATTAAATGCTATAAATTCGGCCGAAGCAGAGCTGATCGCGTTGGTAACTTTAAAAATAGCTCCTGTTACTGTGGCGAACGCAGCAAATCTTCTAATAGCCAAAGCAGACTGTCTTCCAAATTCTTCAAACTCGGTTCTAGCTACTTGTAAGTTTCTAGCAGCTTGGTTAGTTGTATTACTTAATCTATTTACAGCAGTTGATGCGTTTTGAATATTTCTTGGCAAATTAGCAATACTATTTGTGGCCTGACGACCAGCATTAGCTAAAGAATTTAATGTATTAGTTGCTTGTAGTCCTAATCGATTAGTATCTGCTAAAGTAGTATTAAGTCTACCTAATGCCTGATTCAGAGCTGAAATATTTCTTATGGCCGTGGGATTAACTCTAACATTAACATCGGCAGTTACAGTACCTAATTGACGGCGAATATCGGCAACTACGGTGCGAATATTGGAGGGTCCACGGAGATTGATTTCAGCCGTTAAATTAAATCCTCTAGACATATTTTATATTCCTAAAAAAATAACACCACGCTGATAGAACAGCATGGTGCTATACTTGAGTAAGCTAATAATAAAATGAAGTTATTATGTGATTGATGAATCTTCTTTAACACTTTCTGGCGTGCTAGACGAAGGATCGGATTCTGTTGTTTTGGTAGTGTTTTCATTTTCTAAAACTACTGGGTTTCCGTCATCGTCTAAAAATGGTTGTGATTCAACAAGGTATTCGCCTTCTGCATCTACTCTATTACCAAACTTATCAACAAATTCACCTTTCTCGTTAATAAATCTGCCATTCTCATCTACTAATCGTCCTTCTGCATCTACTAAACGACCCTGTTTATCAATTAATCGCAATTTATCATCAACAAATTTATATCTTTGTAAAAACTTATTTTCTGGTAAATTTTTCTCAAAATTATTATCTAAGCCATAAATCATATTAGCCAATTTCTGAGCGCCAAGCAAAGCCGCAGGATCATCCGATCTATTTAGATAATCTTCGAGGCTCTTAAAATAGCGATCATTAGTATCTTTATACACCACGCAAGATGATACTAAGTAGTTAAATCTAGCATTATCGGCCTGGCCTTCAGCACTATGATTATCTAATGATGTTCTAACACTAATTAAGTCTCTTATTTCTTCCCTGGTCTTTTTCATTTCCAAAGCTAAGTTTTTAGCTTCTTTGAGACTAAAGCCACCTTTAGCCAATCTCTTTTCACCGTCTAGGATTTGCTGTTGCAGCTCTGTAAACTTAGCCTGTTTCTCTTTGTTCCATAGACCCTGTTCTTCTAATAAATCGTCTAGTTTTGCTCTAACAACAGCCTTAGATTTAATAGCATCAGTGAAAGCTTGGTTGTATGCTTTTTGGGCCTCTCTTTGATCTTCTAAAGATGGTGAACGAACAACTAGATTAACATCCTTATCGTCTTTTTGAATAGTAAAATTTTCAGTTTTCATTTGTTGTTATCCTTTTTGATTGGAAAATTATATTGATATGTATTCTTGAACACTCCACCATATTTATGAAAATCATCTTTTAGCTGTCGTATTTGATTATTTCCATAATTCAAGATATCATTACGCAGATAGTCCCATATGTCTGCAAACTTTTCTTCTTCTGGTGTGAGAGGTTCATTCGGGTCTTTATCCTGTCCCCATAAAAATCCTAAGCTTTTTTCTATGCGAGCTAATGAGCCTATCATGGTTGTTTGAATTCTTTTTTCTACATAAAAACGCAAACGATCTGGATCATACATAATTATTGTCCTTTAAGTTTTTCTCTAATTTCTTGTCTTACATCCGGCAACTGAGATTCTTTGACTGGTCCTTGATGAGATTTGACAAACTCAACCTTCTGCTGCATCTTTTTCAATGACTGATCAGTATTAAATTCCTTAATAGTATCTGCTTGTTCTTTATTTGGAGCCATTAAAAATATTTCGGACGAATTACGCACTTTGTCCGACAACATAGTATTTACACCTTTTTCTTGTTTCTGCTTCAAATTTTCTCTCTTTTGATGTATCATCCATCCATCTAGAGCATCATCATCAGATATAATTGCTTCTACTGGTGCTTCTGGATGTTCATAGATTCTATCGTACATCGCTGAAATATTAAAAATAGTTTTTTGTTCATCTGACCATTGATTGACTGGATCTTTTAAAATATTAAATTTATTATTTGCCCATAAATTACGCCAATATTCATTTCTAGCTATTTCTTTATAAGTTTCTATAGGTATTATATTATTAGAAATTTCTGACATAATACTATTAAAAAAATTATATTCTATATTTTTATAATTAAATACTAGTGTTGTATTATGAGCATAGTATAATGAATGAGTAATCAAAAATTCATTTTTAATTTTTTCACAATAGTGCTCTAGGGATAAATAATCTAAATAATGTAAATCTTGGTATAGTTTATTTAATTGTTTTTTTGTTTGTTCTATTTTACTTTTATTTTTTTTTCGTTTCTCCAAATCAAAATATTGTTGAAATAAATCTAGTTTATTATTTTCTAAATTTTTTTCTATACGATCCACATTTTTTTTATATCCAATATCCAATAAGCCAATCTCTATCGCAAGATTGGGGATATCTTCTAGAAGCCAAAAATTATCATAGAGATTTGAAGTGTATGTTTCTTGATATATTAAATCTGATTGTAATCTTAGTTCCAGTGTTGGTTTATATAGTTCATAAACAATATTATTGTAAGTAAATATTGTTTTACCTGATAATATCCTATGAACTAAATATTCAATATATTTTTGATCTAACACTCTTACTCTTGATGATTAGCAGCAGAGGGTAGTTTCGCACTATCTAGTTGCTTTTTTAAATTTTCGATTATGCTTTGGGCTCTTACTAGGTCGTAATATAGTTTGCCTATCAATGTAAATAATTCTTCCATATTATAGTTCCTTTTAAAATAACATTAATCTAAAATTATAGACACTATATAAATAATAAAAGGCACCACTCTTGTCAAGTGATGCCTAATATTATTGTTATTATCTAAAAACTGAAAACTATAATCAGTCTAATACTTCGCTTTGAGCTAATGTGTCGCTTGCGGCTCCTGTAGGTGGTGTGTATGTAAATGCGTTATAAGTCTGATAACTATAAGTAATAGTAGCATTACCACCGCCCGTATCACCACCAGTATAATTAACACTAGTCAACTTACATTTTTTACCAAGATCAATAACCATACCATCGCAAAGACCAATCTTAATTTCTTTATTAAGTAGAGCCTTTGGATTGTTACATGCGGTACTACTTGATCCAGCAACACCGATCATATCGCCGGTATCTGCTACGGTTTCAATTTCACATGTTACTTCAACTGGGAAATTAACATAACGAACAACGGGCGTTCTACTACCAAGCTCACGAATTTGCTCACGACCAAGATTCATACTAACTGTAACATTACTAATCACTAATCCTGGCGGAATACCGCCAGAAGCAGCAAGGTTTTCTGAATTTCCTGTAACACCAGTTGGAAATAACGAAGCGGTTTTACTTACTAAACCACGACGAATAATACCAACGCCACCAGGAACAGAGTGTTCTGGTTGACCAGAAATAGCACTCAAGGAAGTTGCCCATACCTTGTCGTTACTAACTAAAGTAACTTCTTCTGTAGCATTACCTTCAGTGGGGAAAGTATATGTTACAGATGATAGGTAAGAGGGTTCACATTCTACTTGAGCAATTGGTACTCCGGTCGCCTGAGTAACAGTATCAGGATATAAAAGTAGTCTTACGCCACAACGATTATTGGCTAAAGTGACCAATGATCCGGAGCCCATAGCCATACTATATATTGTAGCACTACTATCAAGAACTTTATTTAGAGTAATTTCTACTTCTGGAATTTCTTCAAAATTATCATATAAGTCTAGTTGACCTAGTTGATAAATAGGTTCTAGATTAAAGTTGGTATTCATACCAACGCTTTG
>Ga0315900_10003147_pt1 | contig 24398 bp, 20 predicted proteins | sample LakEriMetagenome_FD_203521 | JGI IMG/M metagenome (GOLD analysis project Ga0315900, IMG submission 203521) | Freshwater fungal communities from buoy surface, Lake Erie, Ohio, United States - Buoy 12 MA114 | ecosystem: Environmental > Aquatic > Freshwater > Lake > Lake biofilm | place: USA: Lake... | reverse complement strand
CGAGGCCCGCGCGCTGGTGGCCAGTGGCGTGGCGGGTGGCGGCATGGCCGCCAAGCTGGACGCCTGCGCCATGGCGCTGGCAGGTGGAGTGACCCGGGTGCGGATTGGGGATCTCGCCGCACTCACCGTCCCCCAGGCGGGGACCGCGATCGTGGCGCGCGAGGACGCCACGGATTCTTCCAGGCAGCTGCCATGACTTCGACGATGCTTCCGCCCGTGGCTCCGGCGCCAACGCCGGCCGCCCCCGCTCCGCTGCCCGCCATTCTGGGCACGTACAAGCGACAGGCGCCGCTCTTCGTGCGAGGTGAGGGCGTCTACATGATCGACGAGACGGGGAAGCGCTACCTCGATTTCGTCGCCGGCATTGCCGTGACGTCACTCGGCCACAACGACGCCGGCGTCAACGCGGCCGTGCAGGAGGCGCTCGCGGCGGGCCTCATCCACACCTCCAACCTGTATCGCACCGCGCCGGGTGAAGCGCTGGCGCAGTGGCTGGTGGAGCACTCGTTCGCGAGCAGCGTCTTCTTCGCCAACTCGGGGGCCGAGGCCAACGAAGGGGCGTTCAAGTTCGCGCGGCGCTGGGCCCGCAGCACCGAGCATCCGTCGAAGCACGAAATCATCGCCGTGCGCGGCTCCTTCCATGGTCGCATGCCCGGCACGCTCGCGGCCACCGATCGCCCGGCGTACCGTCTGCCGTTCCGCCCGCTCATGGGGGGCGTGTCCATCGTGGAGCGCGACCTCGACGAGCTGCGCGCCGTGCTCGACCCGGAGACGGCGGCGGCGGTGATCGTGGAGCCCATTCAGGGCGAGGGCGGAGTGCGGGTGGTGGAGCCGGCATTCCTGCGCGGACTGCGCGAGCTCACGCGGGAGCGCAACGTGCTGCTCATCCTCGACGAGATTCAGTGCGGCCTGGGCCGTACCGGGTCGTTCTTCGCGTACGAGCAGCTGGGCATCGAACCCGACATGCTCACCATCGCCAAGCCGCTCGCCAACGGACTGCCCATCGGGGCCATCCTCGTGAATGAGCAGGTGGCGCGCGTGATGCAGCCGGGGGACCACGGCACCACCTTCGGCGGCGGGCCGCTGCTCGCCAATGTGGCCCACCATGTGGTGCAGCGGTTGTCCGACCCGGCGCTGCTGCAGCACGTTCGCGAGACGGGGGCCTGGTTCGGCGCGCAGCTGCAGGCGATTGCCGATCGCACCGGCGCCGTGCGCGCCATTCGCGGCAAGGGGCTCATGTGGGGCATGGATGTGCACGAGCCGGCTGCGGCCATCATTGCCCGGGCCTTCGACCGGGGGCTGCTCATGGTGAGCGCCGGCGAGCACACGCTGCGCTTCCTGCCGCCGCTGGTGATCACGCAGGCGGAGCTGGCGGCAGGGTTGGAGATGCTGGAAGCGTCGATCAAGGGGTGACAGCCCTGTCGTCGGTGTGCCGTGGGGTTGGCTGGCTCCGTTGAACAGCAGACGGCAGACGGCAGGAACCACAGCACGCAGACGGCAGGACTGTCGTAGAACAACACGGGCGCGGCTGCTTCGCAGCGCGCCCGATGTCCTTTGTCGGTGCAAATCGGGAGCCGCGCGCAGCGCAGGCTCCCGAGTCGTTCGTCCGCATTCCTGCTGTCTGCGTCCTGTGGTTCCTGCCGTCTGCCGTCAGCTGGAAGTCCCACACACTGAACCCGCCCCGCACCGATGTACATTCCCGCCCCCTTTCGCGAGTCCGACCGCGCCACGCTGTACGACTTCATGGTGGCCCATCCGCTGGCGGTGCTGGTCACGGCGGCCGGTCCGGTCGACGCCCCCTATGCAACGCACCTGCCGCTGCATCTCGATCGCGAGGGGGGCAGGCTCCAGGGGCACGTGGCCCGCGCGAATCCGCATGTGCAGTGGTTGCCGGCAGCCGGCGCCTCCGTGCCCGGACTGGTCGTGTTCTCCGGGGTGGACCACTACGTCACGCCCACGTGGTACGCGAGCAAGCAGGAATCGGGGCGGGTGGTGCCCACCTGGAACTACATCGCGGTGCATGTGCAGGGTGCGGTCACCAGGCACGACGATGTCGCGTGGCTGGAGGCGCACCTGGCGCAGCTGACCGACGTGCATGAGGCTACGCAGGCGCATCCGTGGGCCATGCACGATGCACCGCGCGAGTATCTGGATGCACAGATGCGCGGCATCGTGGGGGTCTCCGTGCGCATCGATGCGCTGGAGGGGAAGTACAAGATGAGTCAGAATCGCCCGGATGCCGACATCAACGGGGTCGTACAGGGGTTGGCGCGACTCGCCACGCCTGCGGCGGTGGCCACCGCCGCGGAAATGGCGCGACGCAAACCGGCACGCTGACCGCGCTGGCTTCTCGCGATGGCGCGTCAGTCCGTGTGATCCGCGGTGCTGCTTCGTGCCCGCCCGCGCCCGAGATTTTCGACTCCCCTCTGTTGCATTTTGCGTTTCCGCACAATATTGACGGCGCCATCACGTGCCTCCGTGATCGGTGCGGCGTCCACGCGGTGCACGCGCGTGATGCAACCGCGAAGTGCACCAGCCTGCGTGGCTGAATCATCGGTGGGTAGACCCTGTCCTGGCGCGTCGATCCGGCGACGCGCATGAGGCCGGACGGGGCGCCGGTGAGGTGCCGCGTGTGGCGATCGCCAGTATGGTGGCGAGATCCCGTGTGCGACCTCCTGCAGACGGCAGACGGCAGGAACGACAGCACGCAGACGGCAGGAACATGGAAGAGCGGCGCGACTGCTGCGCAGCGCGCCGATATGGGACTCCCGGACGACGAACGGCGACGTCATTGGGGTACCAAACCCGGCCGATCGATCGCGGGGGAAAGGCAATCGGGGGCGCCGCGCAGCGGCCGCCCCCGTGTCGTTTGTACCGTATTCCTGCGGTCTGCGTGCTGTCGTTCCTGCCGTCTGCCGTCTGCAGTTCGTTGCACACTCGCGACCCGCCCCCGCCTGCTCCGGCGCTAGATTTCGCGCATGATCTCTCGCGCCCTCGCCGCCGCTTTCACGCTCGCGCTGCCGGCCGTCGCCGCCGCGCAGCAGCCGCCCAAGCCCACGCTGATCGTGCAAATCACGATCGACCAGCTGCGCCCGGACTACCTCGAGCGGTGGGGGCCGCAGTTCACCGGCGGCCTGAAGCGCTTCCTCACGCAGGGGGCCTTCTTCACGGAGGCGTTCCACGACCACGCCACCACCGAAACCGCGCCGGGACATGCCACGCTCTGGTCGGGGCGCATCCCCGCCAACACCGGCATCGTCATCAACGACCTCGGCGTGGCCGACGCGCAGACGCCACTGCTGCTGGGGCGCGGCGGCGGGGCGTCGCCCTGGCGCTTCCGCGGCAGCGCACTCTTCGACTGGATTCGCGCGCGCGACCAGTTCTCGCGGGCGCTCTCCGTCTCGCGCAAGGATCGCGGCGCCATCCTGCCGCTGGGCAAGGCCAAGCAGCAGGTGTACTGGTACGGGCTCGACGGGCGCTTCACCACCAGCCGCTACTACGCCGATACGCTCCCCACCTGGGTGCAGCAGTTCAATGCGCGCGATGGCGCCGCCAAGTACCTCGGCCAGACGTGGAATCCGCTGCTCCCCGCGTCGGCGTACCCGGAGCGCGACAGCGTGGCCTACGAACACGAAGGCAAGGACATCGCCTTCCCGCACACGCTGGGTACCGACCGGCGGCGCGGCCTCGATTCGCTGTCCTCCTTCCCCTGGATGGACGACTACACGGTGGACATGGCGCTGGCGGGAGTGGTGGCCATGGAACTCGGCAAGGGGCCCACCACCGACGTGCTGGCGCTGTCGCTCTCCACCACCGACGCGATCGGCCACGCCTGGGGCCCGGACTCGAAGGAGCTGCACGATCAGGTCCTGCGCGTCGATCGGCTGCTTGGCCGCTTCATCGATTCGCTCTACGCCATGCGCGACTCCACGCGCATCGTCTTTGCCCTGGGCGCCGATCACGGCGTAACGCCGTATCCCGAAGCGTCGTTTGCGGGCACCGACCCCAACCGCGGCCGGGTGGATGTGCGCCCGGTCATCGATGCGGTACGCAGCGCGCTGGTGGCCCGCGGACTCGAGACCGATGCGCTCGTCTATCAGGACAAGATGATCATGGTGGATCGCCGCCGGTTTGCCGCCAAGGGGATCAACGCCGACTCGGTCATCACCGTGGTGCGCCGCGGGCTCCTCGCGCTGCCGGGGATGGCCAGCGTGTATAGAGTGTCGGAGCTTGCGGCGGCGGCCGCGCGCGGTGACAAGGTGGCGCGTCGCTGGCGGAACTCGCTCCCCGCCGACATGCAGGTGGCGCTCACCGTCACCTTCAAGCCCGGCTACTACGTGTTCACCACGCGCTACGCCACGCACGGCATGCCCTACGACCTCGACGCCAAGATCCCGGTGCTCTTCCTGGGACCGGGGGTGAAGCCGGGGCGCTACACCATGCCCATCCGTTCGGTGGACGTGGCGCCGACACTGGCCGAGCTGGCGCAGGTGGTGCCCATCGAGCGCATCGACGGCACGGTCCTGTCTCAGGTCCTGACCACCCGGCCGGCGGTCGGCAGCCCCGCGGCGCGTCGCTGACGCGCGATCCGCGCACCAACTACCGCCCCGCCGCGTTCACCACGCATGACGAGCCTCGATCGCGCCTTCGACGAACTGCGCTTTGGCGGGCAGCGCACGCTCAACCTGCGGGCGCTGCAGCCCACGGCGCTGCAGGCCACCGCGCTTGCGGAACGCTGGTTGCGCGAGCAACAGGTGCTGGGGGCCGACGAGGCGCTCGTGATCACGGGGCGCGGCAACAACAGTGTGGATGGCTACTCGCCCGTGCGGGAATCGATCGTGCGGCTGCTCCCCTCCCTCCGTCGCCGCAACGTCATTGCAGGCTACGCCGAGCATACCCCGGGCTCGTTCGTCGTGACCTTTGCGCCGGTCACGGCGCTCTTCGAGACCCCCAAGCGCCGCCGCGAGAAGCCGGCGCCACCGCCGCGGCCCCCCAGTCTTCACGGACTCGACGACGAGACGGTGCGGCAGCTGCGTGACGTGGCCGTGCTGTCGTTGGCCGTGCTGGGGGTGAACGCCCCCACGCGCGCGCAGCTGGAAGACGAAATGCTGCGCCAGTTCGCCGCTCTCTCCGCGGCACTCCCCGACGGGGCCGATCGCGAGGCGCTGCTGCAGCAGGCGCTGCTGCGCGCCGCCGAGGAGTACGAGGCGGGCTGAGGTCGCGGGACAGCGAGATGCCGCCACCGGCCGTAGCATTGGGGATATGGACACCACACCTCAGTCAATCCGGCCCACCATGACGCGTGCCCCCCTGAGTTCCCGCCTCATCACCACCGGTCTCGTACTGGCCATGCCGGCCGTGGCCCGCCTCGAGGCTCAGTCGCTGCCGCCCATGCCGGGCTATGCCCCGGCAACGGCGGCCGCGCAGCGACAGCTCGAGCAGGCCGCCATTGCCGGCCCGGTGGCCTCGCGGGCGCGCGCCCACTCGGCGGCACTGTCGAAGGAGCCGCACGTGGCGGGCACGCCGGCGCAGCAGCGCACCGCCGACTACGTCATGGCACAGATGAAGGCGATGGGGCTGGACACGGAGCTGCGCAGCTACGCCGTGTGGCTGCCGCACGCCACGGCCGTGTCGGTCACCATCCTCGGCTCCGACCCGGTGGCCCTCGATCTCACCGAACCGCCGGTGGCGGGCGATGCCGCGACGCAGCTGCCGCAGTATCTCACCGTGAACGGCTCGAGCGGCGCCGGGGTGGGCGAAGGAGAGGTGGTGTTCGTGAACTTCGGGCTCATCGAGGACTACGCCACCCTCGATTCACTGGGCGTGAGCGTGGAGGGCAAGGTGGTGCTCGCGCGCTACGGCCGCAGCTTCCGCGGCATCAAGGCGCGTGAGGCGCAGAAGCGCGGCGCCGTGGCGCTGCTCATCTATACGGACCCGCTCGACGACGGCTTCGTGACCGGCGATGTGTATCCCGAGGGACCCATGCGGCCGTTGCGGGGCGTGCAGCGGGGGAGCGTGTTCAACGGCACCGGCGATCCGCTGACGCCGGGCTACGCCAGCACGCCGGGGGCGCCGCGCCTCACCCCCGAGCAGACGGCGCTGCCGCGCATTCCCGTCGTGCCCATCAGCGCCGCCAACGCGCAGACGATCCTCGCCGCCGTGCGCGGCACCGACATTCCGCGCAGCTGGCAGGGGGGCATGGCACTGCGCTACCACGTGGGGCCCGGACCGGTGCGGCTGCGTGTGTCGGTCACCACCGATGCCGCCACCAACGGCACCAAGCAGATCCACAATACCCTCGGCTATCTGCGCGGCACCGAGTTTCCCGAGCAGTACGTGTACATTGGCGCGCACCGCGACTCGTGGGGACCGGGGGCGGCCGACAACATCAGCGGCACCGTGAGCGTGCTCGAGGCGGCGCACGCCCTCACCGACCTTGCCCGGAAAGGGCAGCGCCCCAAGCGCACCATCGTCTTCGCCACGTGGGATGCGGAGGAGTGGGGGCTCATGGGGAGCACCGAGTACGTGGAAGACGACTCGCTGCGACTCCAGCGCGGCGCGGTGGCGTATCTCAACCAGGATGTGTCGGCGCAGGGGTCGCAATTCGGCGGCGGCGGCAGCCCCAGCATGCGCGCCATCCTGCGTGATGTGGTGAAGAGCGTGCCCGACCCCAAGGGGCGTGGCTCCGTGTACCAAGCGTGGCGCCAGACCAGTGGCACGCGCGCCGATTCGCTCGAGCCCACCATGGGCGACCCGGGGGGCGGCAGCGACTTCGCCGGCTTCTACAATCATTTCGGCATCCCCACCGCCGACTGGGGCTTCGGCGGGCCCGCCGGTACCTATCATTCGGCGTACGACACCTTCGCGTGGATGGAGCGCTTCGGCGATCCGGAGTTCCTGTATCATGCCACGGCGGGGCGCATCGGCGCGGCGTTCGCGCTGCGGCTCGCCAACGCCGAGGTGCTGCCGTACGACTACGCGGAGTTTGCGCGCACGATGCGCCGCTATCTGGCGCCGGTCGAGCGCGGCCTCGCGCAAAAGGGGTGGAGCAGCGCGCCGGTGGGCTCGCTCGCGACGGCCATCACCACCCTCGAACGCGCCGCCGTGGCCTTTGCCGCGGCCCGGGACACGGCGCTGGCGGGCACGCTCAGCAAGGCACAGCGCACCGCGGCCAACGCCGCGCTGCTCACCGTGGAGCGCAGCTTCGCCCGCGACCGCGGGCTCAAGAGCCGGCCGTGGTATCGCACGCTCATCTACGCGAGCGATGTGGACAACGGGTACTCCAGCATGGTCTTCCCCGGCGTGAACGAGGCCATTCGCTACGGCACCGAGGCGGAGACGCAGGCCGAGGTGGCCGATCTGGTGTCGCGTTTCGAGGCCGCGGCGAAGGCACTGGATACGGCGCGGGCGGCCCTGGCCGGCAAGCGGTAGGCGGCGGGAAACATCGGGGAACAGCGGGGAACAGCTCGTCGGAGCCCACGGCGCCGCGGCGGCACGGAGGGAACGCGATGACCTTGCCGTGCTCCGTGATTCCGCGCATCCGTGTCTCCGACGCGCATGATTTCAGAACCCATTCACCAGAACCAATCGTGGTCGAACATCAATCCGTTCAGGACATTGCCGCGCTGCTCAAGAGCGACACCCCGCCGCACATCATCGACGTGCGTGAGCAGTGGGAGTGGGACATCGCCCACATCGAAGGCAGCACACTCATTCCGCTCTCCACGCTGCCGGCGCAGGTGCACACGCTCGACACGTCGCGCACGTACGCGCTGCTTTGTCACCACGGCATGCGCAGCGAAATGGCCGCCAACTGGCTGGCCCAGCACGGCTTCGCGTCGCTCATCAACATCGACGGGGGCATCGACGCGTGGAGCCTCGATGTGGACCCGTCGCTTCCGCGGTACTGACGGCCCACTGCCTCACGCTGGCCGCCGCCTCCTCGTACTCGCGCGCTGCCTGGCTCCTGCGGGGTTGCGCGTGGGGCTCCTGTTCGCCGCACCGGTTGAGTGGCCCACACCCCGGATTCGGACTAACTTTTGCGGCTGGCCCTGAAACGGCCGGTTCTGTTCGATCTACGTTTTGGAGTGTTCATGCCCGAGTTCGGAAGTTGGGCGAGCGACTGGTGGAAGCCGGTCGTATTCGTTCTGGTAGCCGGTCACCTCACGAATATCTGCGTCACGCTGTTCCTGCACCGGTCGCAGACCCATCGCAGTGTGGTCTTTCATCGCATCGTGGAGCTGCCCATGCGGGTGTGGCTGTGGCTCACCACGGCGACGAAGACCAAGGAGTGGGTGGCGTGCCATCGCAAGCACCACGCGTACGCCGACCGTGAGGGGGATCCGCATAGCCCGGTGGTGGAGGGGCTGCGCAACATCCTGCTGAAGGGGGCCTTCTACTACCGGAATGCCGTGCGGCAGCCGGGAATGCTGGAGAAGTACGGCAAGGGCACGCCCAACGACTGGATCGAGCGGCACCTGCTCGACAAGCGGTCGAACCTGGGCATCTTCCTCATGCTGGCCATCAACATCTGGCTCTTCGGCTGGTTCATCGGCCCCGTGGTGTGGGGGATCCAGATGATCTGGATTCCCTTCTGGGCGGCGGGGATCGTCAATGGTGTGGGGCACGCGCTGGGCTACCGCAACCATGACGTGAAGGACGAGAGCCGCAACATCTCGCCCATCGCCATCATCATTGCCGGCGAAGAGCTGCACAACAATCACCACGCCGATCCGCACAGCGCGAAGTTCGCGCACCGCTGGTTCGAGTTCGATATCGGGTGGATGTACATCAAGCTGCTGTCGCTCTTCGGGCTCGCCGAAGTGAAGTACGCGCGCGTCGGCGCGCATGTCCGCGTGGCGGAGTAACCATGGCCGATGTGAACTGCACCCGGTGCGGGACCACCCGCGAAGGCTTCGAACGTCCGCCGTTCCCCGGCGCCATCGGCGCGCGCGTCGTGGGGGAGATCTGCAAGGAGTGCTGGGGGCAATGGCTCAAGCAGCAGACCATGCTGATCAATCACTACGGGCTGAACGTCATGGACCCGCAGGCCCGCACGTTCCTCACCCGCAACATGGAGGCCTTCCTGTTCAAGGCCGGGCAGAGCGACGACGTGGATACGAGCAAGCAGGGCACGATCACCCATTGAGGTCGATCCTCCTCCAGTGCTCCCCACATCACTGATCGTGGGCGCGCGGAGCACCAGGTGCCGAACGCGAAACGCCCCCGCCGGCAATGGTCGGCGGGGGCGTTCGCGTTCGCGGGTGGTGGACTCGTCGCGATGCGTCGGGTCGAACAAGCGCCGGGGGAGCGGCGCCCTGAAGCAGCGATTCGCTCAGTTCACGCCAGCGATGTACCGGGCCAACCGCCCGCAGCTGGTGCATTTGAGCGTCACGTGCGAATGCGGCTGGGGCGGGGCCTGGGCCGGATCGCGGGAAATCTGCCCCTCACAACTCGGGCAGCTCAGGGGAAGTCCGGTACGATCCGCTGCAATGAGATGCAGCGCCTGGGCCGGGTTGTACGTGTTCGGACGGGGCTTGCGCATCACGCCTCCAAACGGAAAGTGCGCGGCCAAATAGGGGAGTGCTGGCCAGCGACCGATTAAGGTATATCCCCCTTTTTTCCCGCAACACTACTTTAAGTACTTTTGCGGTAACAACTAACCGGTATGCGCGATTAATGATGGTTTTTCCCTAGGAACATACGGTCCACTATTTGCTCGGACTGTGAGACTTGCACCGCCCAATTCCGGTACGCTGACCGCTTATCCGGGTTTTGTTCCCAACGGGCCGCCGACCGCCCCGGCGGCACCCGCCCTTGCGTATTGCATCGGGTTCGCTGAGGCTTCCGCATGGCCACCACCGCCCGCCCCGCCCGCGACTCGCGCCCGCTCAGCCAGCACCCGGAAGCGCACGAGCCGGCGCTCGACGACCGCACCGCGGCCGCGCTGCGGCTGTGGGTCATCATGGCCCGGGCCCACACCGCGGTAGCGGCGCACGCCGCCGCCGACGTATCGCGGCATGGGCTGACGCTGGCGGAGTTCGGCATCCTCGAGGCGCTGTATCACCGCGGGCCGATGCTGCTGGGCGAGGTCCAGAAGCGCATTCTCGTGTCGAGCGGCGGCATCACCTTCCTGGTGGACCGGCTGGTGGCCAAGGAGCTGGTGGAGCGGCGCAGCTGCGAATCCGATCGCCGGGCGCGCTATGCGGCGCTCACCCCCAAGGGGGTCGCGCTGGTGGCGGACATCTTCCCGGCCCACGCCGCCGTGGTGGCACGGGCCATGGAGGGGATCAGCAGCGAGGAGCAGCAGCAGGTGGCCGACCTGCTGCGCGACATGGGGCGGCACGCGGCCATGATGCCGGGGCCACACCACGACTGACCCGTCGCCGACGCGGTTCGGGCGCCCCCTTGACGGGGGCTTTCTTTCCCGGTTACATCTCATAACTGAGATAACCGCAGTCAATCCAATCAGCCCCGAGGTAATTCCATGCAGTGGGTCATCGATCCTGCGCATAGCCAGATCCAGTTCGCCGTGAAGCACCTCGGCATCTCGACCGTGCGCGGCACCTTCGATCAGTTCAGCGGCACCATCACCGAGGAGAACGGGCAGGCGGCGTCGGTCACCGTCACCGTCGACCTCGCCTCGCTGGATACCGGGAACGCGCAGCGCGACGGCCACCTGCGCAGCCCCGACTTCTTCGACGTCGAAAACCACCCCACGGCCACCTTCGCCCTCACGCAGTTCGAGCGCACCGGCGACGCCGTCACGGCCACCGGGGACCTCACCATCCGCGGCATCACCAAGCCCGTCACGCTCACCGGCGACATCGGCGGCCCGGCCAAGGACCCGTGGGGCAACCAGAAGGTGTCGGCCACGCTCGAGACGAAGATCCCGCGCAAGGAGTGGGGGCTGGTGTGGAACGTCGCGCTCGAGGCGGGCGGCGTGCTGGTGTCGGAAGACGTGAAGCTGTCGATCGATATCCAGGCGCAGCCTGCGTGATGGTACGCGGGGCGGCCACCGGCCGCCCCGCTTCTGGTTGAAAAGGCAGGGAGCAGGAAGAAGGTGGTCAGGACGAAGAACGGGGCCGGTGCATTCGCACCGGCCCCGTTGTCACTTCCCCCTTCCTCCTGATCCCTGCCCCCTGCTCCCTCCCTCGTCAACCAGAACGGCGCGCAGCGCCTCCCTCACTTCCAGTCGGCCACGAACAGGTTCGTCTCCCCCGCCTTCGTCGCCCCGCGATTGCTCGCGAAGATCAACTGCTTGCCGTTGGGCGAAAACATGGGGAAGCCGTCGAACTCGGGGTTCGTGGTGATCTGCTCCAGCCCCGTGCCGTCGAGCTTCACGGTGAACAGATCGAAGTTGCGGCTGCGCGGGTTCTTGTGGTTGCTCGAGAAAATGATGCGCTGCCCGTCGGGGGTCCACGAGGGGCCGAAGTTGGCGCCGCCAAGGTTGGTGATGCGCCGCTGGTCGCTGCCGTCGGCGTTCATCACGTACAGCTCCATGCGGTTGGGGCGGATCATGCGCTTGGCCAGCAGATCCTTGTACGCCTGCAGATCCTTCTCGTTGTCGTAGTGCCACGCGCGGTACACGATCTTCGTGCCGTCGGGACTCCACCACGGGCCGCCATCGTACCCGGGCGTGGTCGTGAGCCGCTTCACGTCGCTGCCATCCACGTTCATCGTGTAGATGTCGAGATCGCCGTCCTTGAGGCTCGTAAACACGATGCGCTTGCCGTCGGGACTCAGCACCCCCTCGGCCGTGTATACGCCGTAGTTGGTGAGGCGCTTCATGTTCTTGCCGTCGATATCCGTGACGTAGATGTCGTACGGATCGATTCCCCACACATAACCGGCGCTGGGATCGGGCTTGGGCGGGCAGGCACTGTCGGCGTGGTGCGTGGCGCCAAAGAACACCTGCTTGCTCCCCGGCAGGAACCAGCCGCAGGTGGTCTTGCCACCGCGTGAGACCTTGGTGAGCCCCGTGCCGTCAGCCCGCATCACGTACTGCTGATCGCAGCTGCGCCCGTCGCGCGTGCTCTGGAAGGTGATGTACTTCCCGTCGGCGCTGAAGTACGCCTCGGCGTTCTCCCCGCCGTCGGTGAGCTGGACGAGGTTGGCGAGATGCCCTTCGCCGGAGTCCGACGCAATGGCGCGGCGCAGCGGGGCCGAAGACGAGGCCGCCGGTGCGGAACCTGTGGAGGCGCTGCAGGCAGCAACGAGCGCCGCCGCCAGGGTGGCGGCGGCGAGCGAGAGGCGGGAGGAGGTGCGTGACATGGCGTGAACCGTACCCGACCGACCGGCATCGAGCAATCCGGACTTTTCCGTACACGGCGGTGCGGTATCCCGCCAGAACCCGCCGCCGTCACCAGAAATCCGGCTGCCGTCCCTCCCCCGCTGGAGCGGGCCCCCGGCCCCGCTGACTGTTCGGACATCTCAATCCGACGGTATGCGCTCACCCATGTTCCGCCTGCTCCTCCCGGCCCTGCTTGCTGCGTCGCACCTCCCGGCGCAGCCTCAGACATCGGCCGCCCCCGATTCCCTGTCCATCACGCTGACCGACGCGCTGGCCCGGCTCTCGGCGCGCGAGCCACGGCTGACCACGGCAAGCGCCCTGCGCGACGTCGCACGGGCGGCCCGCGGCGAAGCGCTCAGTGCGCGTCGCAACCGGCTGCTGCCCGTGGTGTCCGCCGGGTACGGCACCCAGCGGCTGGCCCAGAATCAGTTCGTGGAGATCGGCCGCCGCGCCGGCATTCCGCCAGTGCCGGCCGACCAGCTCGATCCCTTCGCGCGCGTCTTCGCGTCTCCCAACACCCGCACGGCCAGCCTGAACGCCGCCATTCGCCCCTTCGACGGCGGGGTGGCCAGCGCCAACGTGGATGCGGCACGCGCCGGGGTGCAGGCGGCCACCCTTGCCCAGTCGCAGCTGCGCGCCGCCCTCGAAACCGAGGTGGTGGCCCGCTACGCCGACGTGCAACTGCAGCGTCGCCTGCGTGATGTGGCCGATTCGGCCCTGGCGCAGGCGCAACGCACATTGGCGGTGACCAGGCAGGCCGTGGCGCAGGGGCGCACCCCCGAGTTCGAGATCTGGCGCGTGGAGGCCGACGTGCAGGCGCTGCGCCCCGCGCGTATCGACGCCGACCGGCAGCTGCAGCTGGCCGACCTGGCGCTGCGTCAGCTCCTCGACCTGCCGGGCGGCACGCCGCTGCGTCTCGAGTCCCCTGCCGAACCGTGGAGCGACAGCAGCGCCACCGGCAGCGGTGCAACGGACAGCCTTGGGTTCTCACCGTTGGCAGCGTCATCGTCATCAGCCACGGGTACCGCTCCACGCACATCGCGCCTCGCGCTGCGGGAGCTCGACGCGCGCACGGAGGAAGCGGCCGCCCGCCATCGCGCGGCGTGGCGCGCCCTGCTGCCGGTGCTCGACGTGACGCTGAGTCACCAGCGGTTGGCCTATCCGCTGCGCGGCGGCAACTGGGGCGGGCCCTACTACCAGAACACGCTGGTGGGGGTGTCACTGTCGCTGCCGCTCGACCTCACGGGCGCCACCACGGCGCGCATCGAGTCGGCCGCCGCCAGCGAGCGTCTGGCCCAGGCCCAGCGCCGCGCCGCGGAACGCCAAAATGAACTGGAGCAGACCGACCTTGCACTGCAACGGCACGCCAGTCGCGCGGCGTGGCAGGCCGCCGTGGCCGGCGCCGCGAGCGCGGACAAGGCGCTGCGCGTGGCGCAGGCCCGTCACGACGTGGGGCGCGCCTCGCTCCTCGAACTGCAGGACGCGCGCCTGACCTGGCAGCAAGCCATGGCGACCCGCGCCCGCGCCGCCCGCGACCGCACCGTGATCGAAGCACGCGCCGCCCGTTTTGACCGCCTTCCCCTCTTGCCCCTGCAGCCGTGAGCGCCGCCTACATGCCCCCTCATTCACCCGCTCTCACTCGCCGCACGGCCCGCGTGCGGGCCACCGCACTGCTGCTCCTGTTGGGTGGAACCATGGCCGCCTGCAACAGCACCGGCGCCGACCAGACCAACGCGGTGCCGCGCCAGCCCGCGCCCGACCAGGGGGCGGTTGTCTCGACCCCCATCGTGGACACCGTCGCGGCCGACACCGCGCTGGCGCACGCCACCGACACGGCGCGGGCCGCCTCGGCCTTCGACCTGAGCGGCACCCTCGAGCCGCAGGCTCGCGCCCTGCTGCGCGCCGAACTGTCGGGCGCGTTGCGCACGCTGGCGGCGAAGGTGGGTGAGCCGGTGCGCGCCGGCGCCGTGCTGGCCACGCTCGAGGTGCCGGCGGTTCGCGCGGCGCTCGCGGCCGCCGAGGCGCAGGTGCAGGCACAGCAGGTGTCGCTGCAGCAGGTGCAGCGCGAACGTGCGCGCGTGGCCGGATTGCTGGCCGTGGGAGGCGTGAGCCGTGCCGAGATGGACGAGTGGGACGCGCGCGTGCAGGCCACCGAGGCGGCGCTGCAGGCCGCGCAGGCGCAGCGCGCCAGTGCGCAGGGCGACGTGGCCCGCCTCACGGTGCGGGCGCCGTTCTCAGGCGTCGTGGAACGTCGCATGGCCACGCAAGGCTCCATGGTGCAGGCGGGCGACGAGTTGCTCAGCATCATTGACCCCGGCACCCTCGAACTCGACGCGGGCGTACCGGCCACCCTCGCCCGTGCCGCGCGTCCCGGCGCACGCGTGGCACTCCGCGTGGCGGGATGGGGCGACTCCACGGTCACCGCCCGCATCGTGCGCGTGGCGCCGGCACTCGACCCCGTCACGCGCCAGCTGCGCGTGACCGTGCGCGTGCCCAATGGGGCCGGCCGGCTCCCCGCGGGCGCGTGGGCCGAAGGCACGCTCCTTGGTGGCAGCGCCGCCACGGGCGGAGGGCGCTGACATGTGGATCTCCGATCTGGCCATTCGTCGCCCGCTGGTGGCGGTGGTGGCCATGCTGGCGCTCGTCATGGCGGGCTTGGTGGCGCTGCGCAGCCTCGAAACCGACGAGTGGCCCGACGTGCAGGCACCCATGGTTACCGTGACGGTGCCCTACCCCGGCGCCACGCCGTCGCAGGTGGAGCGAGAGCTGCTGCGCCCGCTCGAGGACAAGGTGCGCAGTGTGGGCGGCCTCAAGACGCTGAAGGGCACGGCGGGCGACGGCTTCGCGCTGCTCTTCGCCGAGTTCGTGTTCAGCAAGCCCACCGGCGAAGCGGTGCAGGAGGTGCGCGACGCCGTGAGCGCCGCGCGCGGTGACCTGCCGCGTGAAGTGGAGGAGCCGGTGGTGGAGCGGTTCAGCGAGACCGACCTGCCGGTAATGAGCCTGGCCGTGGGTGGCAACGGTGACGCCCTCATGCTGGGCGCCGACGCCCGGCGTCTGGCGCGCGAACTGCGCGCGGTGCCCGGGGTGGCGCAGGTGCGCGTGATTGGCGACGCGGTGCCCGAGCTGTCGGTGCAGGTGCGTCCGGAGGCGCTGCGCGCCACCGGCATTTCGCTGGCACAGCTGACCGCCACCCTGGAGGCGCAGAATGTGTCCGTGCCCATTGGCCGCGTGGAGAATGCCACGCGCGAAGCCACGCTGCGCTTTCAGGGCCGCCCCGACAACGCCGAGGCGTTCGCGGCGCTGCCGCTCGTGGCCAGCGGGGGTCGCGTGGTGCGGCTGCGTGATGTGGCCGACGTGCGCATTGCGGCGGCGGAGGCGCGCACCACCGCGCGTGTGGACGGGCAGGCGGCGGTGACGCTCGACGTGCGCAAGCGGCGCGGCGTGAGCGCCACCACGGTGGCTGAGGGGCTGCGCGCACGTCTGGCCACCGCCGAGCGCACACTGCCGGCGGGGCGCACCGTGCGCATCGTGCAGGACGCGGGCACGCGTACGGCGCTGGCCGTGTGGGACGTGCAGAAGACCCTGCTGGAGGGCGCGGTACTGACCGTGCTCGTGGTGTTCGTCTTCCTCAACAGCTGGCGCTCCACGGTCATCACGGGGCTCGCGCTGCCGGTATCGGTCCTCGCCAGCTTCATGGCGGTGTGGGCGTTTGGCTTCAAGCTGGAGACCATGTCGCTGCTGGGGCTGTCGCTCGCCATTGGCATTCTCATTGACGACGCCATCGTGGTGCGCGAGAACATCGTGCGGCACGTGGAGATGGGCAAAGACCACGTCACCGCGTCACGCGAGGGCACGAAGGAGATTGGCCTGGCGGTGCTTGCCACCACCGCCGCCATCGTGGTGGTGTTCCTCCCCGTGGGCTTCATGAATGGGTTGGCGGGGCAGTACTTCAAGCCGTTCGCGCTCACCATTGCCTGCGCCGTGCTGGTGTCGCTCTTCGTGAGCTTCTCGCTCGACCCCATGCTCTCGGCCTACTGGCCCGATCCGCACGTGCCCATTGGGCAGCGGTCGTGGATCAGCCGCGTGCTGCATCGCTTCAATGTGTGGTTCGATGGGTTGAGCACCGGCTATCGCGGCGTGATCGAGTGGGCGCTCGCGCATCGCGCGCTCACGCTGGCGGTGGCCGCGGCATCGCTGGTGGTGGCGGTGCTGCTGCCGGCCATGGGTGCGGTGGGGGCCGAGTTCCTGCCGGAAGACGATCGCGGGGAGATTGGCATTCTCGTGGAGGCCCCACCGGGCGCCGCGTTGCCGTACACCACGGCGCGCGCCGAAGCCGCCGCGGCGCTGGCGCGCCGGCTGCCGGAAGTGCGCACCGTCTACACCACCGTGGGGGCCGGCGAGGGGGATGTGTCGCAGGCGCAGGTCATGGTGCTGCTGGTGCCGCGCGCGGCGCGGGCGCGCACGGCCCGCCAGATTGCCACGGCGCTGCGTGGTGATGTGATGGCGCTCACGGGGGCCACCTACGCGGTCATGGACCTGGGGCTCAACGGCTTCCTCAAACCCATTCAGCTGCAGGTGCGCGGCGCCGATGCCTCCACCCTGCCACAGGTGGCGGCCGCCATTGCGGCGCGCATGCGCACCGTGCCTGGCGCGGTGGATGTGACGCTCTCCAGCCGCCCCGGTGCGCCCGCGCTGGACATCCGGCTCGATCGCACCTTCTCGGCCACGCTGGGCACCACGCCGGCCGAAGTGGCCGGGGCCATGCAGGCCGCGTTTGCCGGCGTGGAGGCCGGGCGGTGGATCGATGATGACGGGGACCTGCGCAAGGTGCGCGTGCGGCTCCCCGAGGCGCTGCGTCGCGAGTCGGGCGATCTGGCCGCGCTGCCGCTGCAGGTGCCGGGCGCTGACGGCGCGCTGCAGGCGGTACCCTTTGCGCAGGTGGCCAGCGCCACGGCCACCACGGCGCCCACCCGCATCGAGCACGACAACGGGTCGGCCTCGGTGACTGTGACGGCGAATGTGCTGGGCCGTCCCCTGGGCGACGTCGCGGCGGGCATCGACCAGCAGCTGGCGGCCATGTCGCTGCCGGCGGGCGTCACCGTGGCGTACGCCGGCGATGTGGAAGACCAGCAGGAGGTGTTCGGCAACATCCTGCTGGCGCTCGCCGTGGCGGTGGTGGGGATGTACTTCGTGCTCGTGTTGCAGTTCAATTCGTGGATCGAACCGCTGGCCATTCTCGTATCGCTGCCGCTGTCGGCGGTGGGGGTGGTGGGCGCGCTCTGGATGGCCGGCATGACCATCAACATCATGTCGCTCATTGGCGTCATCCTGTTGGCCGGCGTGGTGGCCAAGAACGCCATCCTGTTGCTCGACTATGCGAAGCAGCTGCGTGACGGAGGCCGAAGCTTGAGAGAAGCGCTGGTGGAGTCGGGCGCGACGCGCCTGCGGCCCATCGTGATGACTACGGTGGCGCTGGTGGCGGGCATGGTGCCCGTGGCCGTGGGGAGTGGCGAGGGCGCCATGTTCCGGGCGCCGCTGGGCATGGCGGTCATTGGTGGCACCATCACCAGCACGTTCCTCACCCTGCTGGTCATTCCGGTGGTGTACGCGCTGCTCGACGGGGCGCGTGAGCGCGTGGGTGGCTGGCGTCGGGTGTCCGCCACCACCACGGCGCACGAGCCGCTGGCGTGAACGGGCAGATGAACGGGCAGATGAACGGGCACGCGAACGGACAGGCGAACAGGCGCAGTGTGCTCGCGCGCATCTCCCGCGGCGAGCTGCTGTCGCTGCTGGGCGTGGGCGTATTCGGCGAACTGCTGACCGTGGCGTGGATTGCCGCCGTGTTGGGGGTGGAGAAGGGGCAGGCCACCTGGGCGCACGCGCTGGGGCTGGCCGCGGTGGATCTCGTGTCGCTCATGTGGGTGCCCGTGCCGCTCTTTGCCTGGTACGATCGCTTTCCACTTGCGGGCGATCACCGGCAGCGGAACCTGCTGCTGCGCGCGGTGGGTGCGCTGGCGCTCATTCTGGTGACCTCATTCACGTCGGCCGCGGCCACGCGTTGGGCGGGCGACGCCTTGGGCATTGTGCCCGCGGTGATCCAGGCCATGCTGCCCGGCTACCCCGAGCAGGTCTTCTGGGCCGCGTGCCCGGTGCTGGGTGCTTCCCTGGCGTATCTGGTGCTGCGTCGCCTGCACAACGCACGCGATGTGGAGCAGCGCAACGCCGAGCTGCAGCGGCTGGCGCTCGAGGCGCAGCTGTCGGCGTTGGCGGCCGAGCTGCGGCCGCACTTCCTGTTCAACGCACTCAACGATCTGGCCGAGCTGGTGCACCACGATCCCGCGCGCGCCGAGACCATGCTGCTGCACCTGTCGTCGCTGCTGCAGGCCACGCTGGCAGCCGGCCGGCAGCGCACGGTATCGCTGGCAGAGGAGCTGCAACACATGGACGACTACCTCGCCCTGCAGCAGATGCGCTTCGATGACCGGCTGCAGGTAACGCGCGCGGTGGATGCCTCGGTGCTGGCGGCGCGCGTGCCGCCCATGCTGCTGCAGCCGCTGGTGGAGAACGCCGTGGTGCACGGGATCGAGGGGCGCGTGGGCGCCTCGCAGCTGCAGCTCACGGTGCGCGCGCGCCCCGGCACCCTGGAGGTGCAGCTGGATGATGATGGCCCCGGGCCCACCGGGTCGGCGCACCGCGGCACCGGGACGGGGCTGCGGAACGTGCGGGAACGGTTGGCGGCGCTGTATGGCGAGGCGGCCGAGGCGGTGCTGAGCGAGCGGCCGGGGGGCGGTGCCCGCATGCTGCTGCGTCTGCCGCTGGAAGTGGCATGACGATGCCCGCGTTGGCGCCGTTGCGCACCATGGTGGTGGACGATGAGTCGCTGGCGCGTCAGCGGCTCAAGCGATTGCTGGCGCAGGATGCACGGGTGCACGTGGTGGGCGAGGCTGCCGATGTGCCCACGGCGCGCGCGCTGCTGCCGCAGCTCACGCCGTCGCTGCTCTTCCTCGACGTGAGCATGCCGGGGGAAGACGGGTTTGCGCTACTGCGGGATCTGCCGCCCGAGCTGCGCCCTTTCGTGGTGTTCGTCACGGCCCACGCCGACGCGGCGGTGCGCGCCTTCGACGCGCGCGCCACCGATTTTCTGGTCAAGCCCGTGCGGACCGAGCGGCTGGCCGAGTCGGTGACACGCGCGCTCGACGCGGTGGCGGCGCGCACGCCGGCACAATCGGTATTCGACGATGAGGTTCGCGCGGAGCTGGCGCGTCTCGTGCGCGGGCTGGCTGGCGGAGGAGGGGGGGATGGTGCCGCCGCCACCGCCCCGTTGGCGCACTTCGCCGTGACCGTGGGGCGTCGCACGCGCTTCGTGAAGCTGGAGGAGGTCGACTGGTTCGAGGCCGACGGCAACTACGTGCGGCTGCACGTGGGGCGCGAGCAGCATCTCGTGCGCATGACCATGCAGAAGCTGGAGCAGAGCCTGGATGCGCGGCGCTTCGTGCGCGTGCACCGGTCGTATGTGGTGCCGCTGGACCGCGTGCGCGAACTGGTGCAGCTGGGGTCGGGGGAGTACGAGCTGCGCCTGACCACCGAGGCCACGCTGCCGGTCATGCGCACGTACCGGGACCGGCTGCCGCTGGGGTGAGCGGGGCCACGGAGAACCCGCGGAGAACTGCTCGTCGGAGCCACGGAGCCACGGAGAACTGCTCGTCGGAGGCGCAGAGCCGCGGAGACGCTGAGAACCACAAAAAACAAAATGGGGTGCCCGGTTGGACACCCCATCGTTCCGTTCATTCGCGGTGCCTCGTGCCTCTGTGCCTCCGTGTCTCCGACGAGCCGTTCAGCTGCTCGCCTACGGACCGGTGTGTCAGTTGCGGCGAGCCACGCCCGGCTTGCTCGCCGGCTCCGACGCGGCCACCGTGAACAGATCCTTCTGCGTCGTGCCCTTGCGCATGATCTCCATGGCGCGGCGCAGCTGGTTGTCGTCCTTGAGGTTGCGGCGGCGCACGAGCGTGTCGCCGAAGGCAATCTTGGCCACGCGATCCTCGAGGAACCGGTCAATGTCGCTGGCGCCGGCGTCCCACACCGCCTTGTCGATCTTCACCGTGTCGGCCTGCAGGCGACGGTACACCTCGTCACGCCACGCCGGGTCCACCGCGAAGTCGGGCTTCACCTTCCCCTTCTGCAGCTCGGCCACTGCCGCCGCGTGCGCCTGGTACTTGGCGTAGTGCGGCAGCAGCGCGCGCCGCAGCACCTGCTCGGCGGTGCTCAGCGTGTCCGGCTGCACGATGATGTCCGGCGTGATGGCGCCACCACCGTACACCGTGCGCCCCGCAGCGCTCTTGAACACCGGGCGCGCCTTGCGCACCGAGTCGGTTTCCATGCTGTCGGGGAGCACCTCGAGGAACTGGCCGTCGGCGTTGAGCTTGCGCTCCTTCTGAATGCTGCGGCCACTCGGCGTGTACCACTTGCCCGTGGTGATCTTGAGCGCGTAGCCGCCGTCGAGGTTGTACACGCTCTGCACGAGCCCCTTGCCGAAGCTGGTCGTGCCCAGCACGAGGGCGCGGTCGTAGTCCTGCAGCGCGCCGGCCACGATTTCGGAGGCCGACGCCGAACCGCCGTCGACGAGCACCGTGAGCGGCACGTCGGGCGCGAGCGGGTCCTGCTGCGATACGAACTTCTGGAACTCACCGCGGCCGCGCACCGACAGCAGCTCCTTGCCGCGCGGCAGGAAGAGGTTGGACATGCTGAACGCTTCCTCGAGGATGCCCCCGGGGTTGCCGCGCAGGTCGATGATGAACCCCTTCGCACCGCGCTTGCTGAGCGCCATGACGGCGTTGGCAATGTCCTCGGTGGTCTGCTCGGAGAAGCGCTCCAGGGGGATGTACCCCGTGCGCTCATCGAGCATCATGCTGTAGCGCACCGCCGGCACGTGGATCTCGGCGCGCTTGAAGCTCAGCTTGACCGGCTGCGCCACGCCCACGCGCAGGAACTGCACGGTGACCGGCGTGCCGATGGGCCCCAGCAGCTTGTTCTGCACCTGCTGCGTGTTGAAGCCGCGCGCGCTGGTGGTGTCGACCACGGCAATCTTGTCCCCTTCCAGCACGCCACCCTGCTCGGCCGGCGAGCCGGGGAAGACTTTGTTCACCGTGACGTAGTCGCCCACCTTCACGATTTCCATGCCGATGCCGGCATAGCGACCGTTGGTGTTGCGCGAGAACTCCTCGAGCTGCTTGGGGGTGAAGAGCTCGGTATAGGGATCCTTGAGCTCGTTCACGAGACCCCGGGCAGCCTTTTCATAGAGCTGCTGGGCGTCGAGCGTGTCCACGTAGCGCAGGGCCACGAAGGTCAGCACCTGGTCGAGGAGCTGGGCACCGCCTCGTGTGGAGCGCGCCTGCAGGGCGAAGCCCGAGGCGAGCAGAGGAACGAGCACGATGCTGGCCAGCGCGGCCTTGCGGATACGGGTCATGCGGGTCTCGCGAAAAGGGGACCAGAAAAGGTACTGCAAGACATACGCGCCAGGACCCCGGGCGTTCCGCGGGGAGGGATCGGACGGTCGGATGGTCGGATGATCGGACGGTCGGATGGTCGGATGGTCGGATGATCCGATGCCGGATGCCGGATGTCGGATCGAATGCCGGAGGTCAGAAGCCCGACCCCGGTCGGAAGTCCGAGGCCGGAGGTGTGGGGGCCACCACACGACGGCGGGGCGTCGCGCCCCCGGGAAAGCCCCATCCGGCCTCGGACCTCCGACCCACGGTCGGGACTCCGATTTCCGGCATCCATCCGAATTCCGGCCTCCGACGTCCGGACGGTCGGACGGTCGGATGGTCGGATGGTCGGATGATCCGATGCCGGATGCCGGATGTCGGATCGAATGCCGGAGGTCAGAAGCCCGACCCCGGTCGGAAGTCCGAGGCCGGAGGTGTGGGGGCCACCACACGACGGCGGGGCGTCGCGCCCCCGGGAAAGCCACTTCCGGCCTCGGACCTCCGACAGCAGTCCCGACTCCGATATCGGGCATTCAATCCGACCTCGGACCTCCGACATCCGACCAATTCGATTAGTCCGATCCGTCTGCCTCAGCCTTCCTCGCGCGGCCGCGATCCCAAAACGTAGTCCACGTGCCACTGTCGGTCGTACTGCCTGATGGCGATGTCACGCACCAGCCCAGCCGACAGCAGCATCTCGTGCGCCGGCTGCAGCACCCGCTGCAGGTGGCTGGGGTAGCGCTGGGTCAGGGGCATCTGCTCGGCCAGCCGTTCCAGCGGCACCCGCCAGGAGAGCCGTCCGTCGGCGCGCGCCACCTCCATCATGCGGTACAGCCGGCGTGCCACCGGGCTCGACAGGGCGTGATACCGGCTGGCCGACAGGGTGACCACATGCCGAGCGGCCAGGTTGGCGCGCAGCGTGGCCGACAGCGTGACGCGGGCGTCGCCCGGTTCACCGGCGGCCAGGTTGCCAAACAGGTGCAGCTGCTCGCGGTCGGCCACCCGGCGCCGCTGCACGCTGACCGTGCTCAGCACGGTGAAGCTGATGTCGGCCGTACCCGACTGTGCCGACCAGTAGGCGCCCTCGGTGCTCTCGAGGGTGGTGCGCTCGAGGCGGGCGAGTGCGGCGCGCAGCTGCTCGTAGGTGCGCCCGTCGGCGCGGCGCCCCATGCTGCGCAGGAAAGCGTGCAGCGTGAAGGTGATGGCGCCGTCGGCGGGCGAGCCCCCCTCGTGGTAGCGGTGCAGCAGCTCCACGTACACGTCCTGATCGAAAGTGCCGGGGAGCCGGTCGCCGGGGGCGGGGATGACACGCCAACGCCCGCCGTTCTCGGTGGTGAACGAGACGGGCGCATCGTCGGCACTATCGCTGAGCCGGAAGAGGGGGAGTTCCTCGAGCGACCGGTCGAGAACCACCCCCCGCACGGCCGGACGCCTGCGGGCGGCGAGAGTCATCGCGCACAACTTGGCGGGACAGAGGGCATTTGCGCCAGCCACCCCCACTCATATGAGGCCGCTCGCTGCGCTCGCGGCAGCATTGAGACTTGAGGGGCAGACGGGAGCGGTGAGGCGGAGACGGTGAGAGTTGAGTCCGGAGAGCAGTGAAGTTGAGCACTCCAGCGGTGAGAGTCGAGCGCGCCCTCAATCTCACCGCTAGGACCCTCAACTCTCACCGCGATCCAGGCTCGGCTCTCGTGTCTCCATCTCAACTCTCCGTCTCACCGCCTCAAATCTGCTCCGGCTCCAGCACCTTCTCCGTCGCGCGTCCGTTGACCCGGTCCACGTAGTAGCACTTGGCGCCCACGCGCGCCGACACGACGCGCTTGAGGGTGGTCTCCTCGAAGTACAGCCCGGCGTCGTTGTCGCAGGCGTAGCCCGGCTTCATTTCGCCGTTGCCGATGAGCTTCTGGTAGAGCGGGCGGCGCCCCGGTTCGGCGTCGTAGTGCGGCGAGTGGCTGCCGGGGAGGAAGCCCAGGCACTTCACGATGGAGAGCACCTTGGGGCGCGAGTCGGTGGTGCCCTCCTCGAACCAGCAGAGCGAGCCCGCGCTGGCGCCGCCCAGCACGATGCCGCGGTCCCACGCCTGCCGCAAAATCACGTCGATCCCCTGCGCCTTCCAGATGGCCTGCTGATTGAGCGTGTTGCCGCCGCTCACCACGATGCCGTCGGCGCTGAGCAACACTTCATCCCAATCCTGCAGCTGCGACGTGCTGGCAATGAAGCTGCGCTGCACGAACGGCTCCACGTTGAGCGGCGCGCAGCTCTGGTAGAAGCTGATGATGCCCTGCTCGCTGTCGGCGCTGGCGGTGGGCAGATACAGGATGCGCGGCCGCGCCTTGCCGCTGAGCTGCGCCATGAGGCCGATGAACTTGGTGCGGAACCCGCCGCCGGCGATGAGGATCTTGCGGGTGGCGCGGGTGGACGAATCGGTCATGTCGGAAAGCGCGGTGGAAGGAGCGGGCATGGCGTGCAGCGGGTTGGCGAAATCGGTCACCGCGGCGGCGGCGGCGAGCGTGGTCCCTGCAGCTACGAAGTCGCGTCGGTTCATGAGGGCTCCTGATCGGGTTCGTCGTCGCCGCCCTCGGCCTCATCGGCGTAGAGCGTATCCGCCACAGTATGCCACC
>Ga0315900_10003145_pt1 | contig 24411 bp, 17 predicted proteins | sample LakEriMetagenome_FD_203521 | JGI IMG/M metagenome (GOLD analysis project Ga0315900, IMG submission 203521) | Freshwater fungal communities from buoy surface, Lake Erie, Ohio, United States - Buoy 12 MA114 | ecosystem: Environmental > Aquatic > Freshwater > Lake > Lake biofilm | place: USA: Lake... | reverse complement strand
CAGCGGTTTGGATCTCGTGGATCTGTGGATCCATTATGTTGTCGCTGCAACCCGTGTGGCTGACCCAAGGTTGGATGCATATCAAACTTTTATTTTTGGTCCTGTTAAGTGGCTACACCCATTATTCTAAAGGGCATATTCGCTTACTGGCAAGTACCGAAGGGGCACCTTCTCATTTGTTTTACCGGGCTATGAATGAGGTGCCAACAATCTTAATGGCTGGTATTGTGTTTTTGGCTGTCTATAAACAAGGGATTAATTGGTGGATGTGGGCATTGGGCGTGTTTGGTTTTGCCGCCTTGATTCTATTTGCCGTGAAAAAAGCCTCCAAACGTCTTTCCGCCTCGAATGAGTAGTTTACCTATGGATTCCCAACCTGTTCGGCTTTACTTTTCTGTGGAGCCGGAATTCAATTACCTGGTTGAAGAACTGCAGGCTTCCATGCTGCGTTTGGCGCCCTCTCTTCCATTGGAATTTCTAACCGGGGAGGATTTGAACTTGGAGGAAACAGCGTTTCAATGGATGGATTGGGTAGTAGTCCTCTACTCAGAAGGATATACGAGCTGGTACCGAACCCAGGTAGAGTTAGAGCAGTTGAAGCGAGAAAAAAGGCTTCGGCCAGCCCATTTTTTTGTGGCAGTGCTGCGCCTGGAGCCCAGTTTATTACCTTCCGAACTGAAGGGTTTTCCTCAGTTTCCAGAAAAGGGCATGGGGATTTTAGGGCCTCAGGAGGAACGACAGATTCGGTTGTCTGCTTTATTTTTATTAAACTTGCTCCAAAAGCCCCTGCTTCAGTCGAGTTACCAACAGCGAATCCCTCTGTTTTTGGAGGATTTGAAGGAACGGCTCGAGCGGTTGGAACAGCGTCTCGACCAGCAAGAGCTGCTTGAATTGATTCGATTGTTGGTGACGGATGAGCCGCTTTCAAGGGCGATTCGGCAATTACAGGATGAATATGGGCGATTGGGCTATTCGGTGGAATCCAGTGCTGATTTTTTCCGAAAACGAAAAGACCTGAGGGCTCGGGTGCATCGGATATTAGAGGAACTAGACCAGGAAGGAAAAATGAGGCCGGACTGGCGCCCCATCTTTTTGGCGAATTACCAGCAGCTACCACTTGATCGTCGGCCTTTTTTCTTCTTACCAAATGAGGATACGGGACTCCCGCAACAGAAAGTAGAATCTGGGGTAGCCGTTAGCCTGGAGGAACTTTCAGAGTTTCACCGGTTAATGTTGCTCGCCAGGGATGCTTTTTTGTTGGAAAATGTGGCTGCCGCCTGGCACCATGCGGAGCAAATTCGAACACGAATTGATCCTCAATCAGCACAATTATATGAACTACTCCTGCTTTCGTACCTAAAACGGGAGGGAACCGAGGCCATTATGCGCCGTTGGTTAGAGGGAACGCCCTCTGGTCTTAATCATATCCGATTGTACCTGGACCGGATGCTGGCTTATCAACTGCAGGTTCCGCCCCAATGCCCGACGGAGACGGGAGAGTTTAATCAGGCCTCGGTCGTAGAGGCCTTGGCAACCTCCTTACAAGACCTTTACAATGCTCTGCCCTTTGATGCGATCCTTCAAACAGGATTATTGGAGCCTGGCACCGATGCTTACCGTCCCATGTTGCTCCGTAGCATGGAGGCCTTGTATAAATTGAATCATCGGTTACACCCACTAGCAGTGTTCGGCGATAGCCTCATCCTGGAATTTTGTGGAGCCGGGAAACTGGTTTGGCTTGAGCGACTGGAGATAAATGACCAGCAAGCCCAACTTATCTGTAACAGTGATTTTGACCTTGGGGGAAAAATCAATGATCTGGTGGACTTATTGGTGGAAGCAAACCCGCGTCAGACTCCAGAAAAACAAAGAGAACTACTTCGGGAGGACTTGTTTTGGCGGCTTTTGCTGCGTTGTGAGCAATTACATCAGCAGGTTCAGGAGGAAAACAGGCAGTATCAGCAAAAAACGGATGTACGCCGTTCTGTTCTTCGGATTCTCCAGGCTTGTTTGGCTGGTCATTCATTTTTAACCCGCCCCGGTGACTCCATCGATCCTGAAAAGTCACTCCCCAGATTGGGTATTGAATTACTTCTGCCCAATTTACTGCTTACAGGAGGAAAATTTCAGTTGCCCGAATCAATTTTATTGCCATGGTTTGAACTGGATGATCGTGGGAATTTAGTTGCCTTAAACACCGGATTGGCTTATCGAGACCTGGATGCACTGGCCTTGCTCCAAAAATGGGTGATGGACTTGTTTGGAGCGGACCACTGGACGACCATGCAAGAGAACATTCGCAGAGAAGTGTGGGTGCAGCAGGTCGCTGCATTAGAGGCAGATTGGGAGGAGTTGGAGCAGAGTCGCACGTACACGGATGTTCGTCGCCTGCTTCCCTTGGAACTCAGAAGAAGGATGGCCACCTGTTTTAAGGCTTGGAAACGAATTTACCAGGCTTATCCAGATCCCAAATTAGCGTTTCCTGACCGTGTTCTGGAGGAGTTGGCCGGAGAACGGCAGCTGCTTTGGTTGGAATTGACCCCATTTTCAGTCCAAAACCTGGAAGAAAATAGCCTCTTTGACTTGGATGCTTTGTCAGAAATAAAATACTGGCTACCCTATTCGGCTAATTGGACAGAAGAGCGCCTCAGCGCGGCCCTCATCAACAATTTGGTGAGACGCTCTTTACTTCCCTTTTATGAGCAGCTTATCCCCGGTGCAGAGCGCGAGCGAGGAGCACTGGCCGTCCTCTTAGGTTCGCTGCTTCGTGCCTTTCAAATTCATTCCGACTTGCGCTATTTAGATACGGTATATGAGGAATTAACACAGGACCGTGTATTGAAGTGGATTGAAATTGACAAATACGGTAACTGGTTGAACTTCAGTACGGAGCTGGATGCGATAGGCATTTTGGAGCAAATGATGAAGTTGTTCCCTCAGCGTTATTCAGATTGGGATACCCGACAACGGATAGCAGACACCCGTTGGAAAGAGCAGTTGGATCGGTATGATCGGGAAATAAGCACGCTTTCAAGTGAAAATCAACTGGAAGAACGCCGCATTGCCGCAGAAATTATCTGGCGGTTAAAAGGGGTGTTTTTGTTTCACCGCGATAAAAAATACCTGGAACTACCCTTGCAAGAACTGATGAACGAGGGGAGAATCCGTTGGTATCACCTAGCTTTTGGCTTGGTCAAGACCAGCAGCAACCACTTGGACAACTTGAAGATTGGATTTGATGTCAAAGCGGAGCGGATTGAACTCAAAAATTATTGGGATCAACCATTGGGTACCTAAAAAAAAACGTCTGGTGAAACGGGTGTTCACCAGACGGTCCGGAAGGAAGCAGGATTTACAGCCAAGCTGCAAACGGCTCCTCCAATAATTGTTTGAGTTGGACAAGGAATCGTGCGGCATCTGCACCATTAATTACCCGGTGATCCCAACCAATGGTCATTGGCATCATCAAACGAGGCTCAAATTGACCTTTTGCCTCATTCCAAACGGCCTCCTTGGTGGCGGCCGTCATACTCAGGATGGCCACCTGCGGCCAGTTCACGATGGAAAGCATGTTGGTTCCGCCAATGCCTCCGATATTGGAAATGGTAAAGGTGCCGCCATCCAGGTCATCGGGTTTGTTTTTCCCATCGCGGGTCCGGGTACTGATTTCTGTGAGGTCCACCGAAATCTCAGTAAGTGATTTTTGGTCTGCGTTTCGAATTACGGGAACCAATAATCCACGAGGGGTATCTACCGCGATGCCAATATTATAAAACTGCTTATAGATCACTTCGTTGGTGGCAGTGTCAAGGCTACTATTAAATTGCGGCATTTGCTTGAGCACATGACACACCGCTTTTGTCACAATTGCAGTGGTGGTTAAGTTCCCCCCTGATTTCTTTACTTGTTCTTTGAATTGCTGGCGCAGCTCCTCCAGGCGGGTGATATCTGCTTTTTCAGAAATCCACGCATGAGGAATCGTATTAAAGGCATACTGCATGTTTTCAGCAGTTAACACCCCGATTCGGCTCATCGCCTTTCGCTCGATGGATCCAAATTTTTCAAAATTGGGCAAGGTTTTGGCGGCCAGGCTGTTGCCTGAGGACACCGTTGCAGAGCTACCTTTTTCTAGTTTGGTTTTTACAAAAGCGATAACGTCCTTGTAGCTAACGCGGGAGGCACCAGGAGCGGGATTTACCTCATTTAAGTTGACGCCAAGTTCTTTGGCTCGTTTACGTGCTAATGGGGATACCCGGTGGCTGCCTTTTCCGGAGGGCGCAGCTGGAGTGGACGGTGCTGAGCTTGGTGCTGGGCTGGCGGCTACAGGAGCCGCCTGGGTAGCGACGGGTGCTGGACTGGCTGTGCTTTGGCTAGTGGTAGCTACAGCACCGCTCGTGGTCATTTTTAGAACGACTGTACCCTCAGTAACCTCATCGCCTTTGTTGACTAGAACTGCTTCGACGACTCCGGCTTGATCAATCGGCATTTCTGCATCTACTTTATCCGTGCCGACCACCATGATGATTTGATCCTTTTGGAGCGTGTCTCCGGCCTTGACCAAGATTTCGGTGATCTTGCCTGTTACACCATCTCCCAGGGAGGGTAGCTTGAACTCGTAACTACCTCCAGCGGCTGCAACGGGTGCTGCAACGGCAGGTGCAGGTACGACTGATGCAGGTGCAGCAGGCGCAGTTGAAGCAGATGCAGTTGCAACTGGCGCGGACGCAACAGGCGCTGTTGCTGCTACGGGGGAAGATTCCATCCGTAGAATTAAGCTGCCTTCGGTGACATCGTCGCCTTTGTTTACTAAAATCTCGCGGATCACTCCGTCTGTATCGATGGGCATTTCGGCGTCCACTTTATCGGTGCCAACAATGATTACCACTTGCTCTTTGCTTACTTGATCGCCGGCTTTTACCAAAATTTCAGTTACTTTTCCGGTAACACCGTCTCCTAAGGACGGTAGTTTGAATTCGTGTAGCATTCGTTCAACTTGTTTTGTTCTTAAGCGCCGCAAAGATGGTATTTCTTTGCCAAAAGAGATGTAAAGAATTGTTTTTTAGGTGCAAAAATGCCTAAAAAACCGTCATTTGGCGGACGGTTCCCTTAAAGGAGGCAGGGTTAGCTGCGCTCCTCCCAAACGGTTGCAAGGTGAACAATGGTTTCAGAGGCTTTTTCCATATCTTGAACGGATACCCATTCTTGTTTGGAGTGAAAAGCGTGTTCTCCAGCAAACAAATTTGGACAAGGCAGGCCCATAAATGAGAGCCTGGAACCATCCGTTCCGCCGCGAATAGAGCTTTGAACGGGATTGCTAAAACCAGCTCTTCTCAAGGCCTCCAGGGCATTGTCTACCACTTGAGGGTGCCGCTTTAACACCTTACTCATATTTCTATATTGCTCGTACACCTGTAATTGAGCGCTGGAGTTTGGAAATTGCTTCAGCACATCATCAGTTATTTTTTGAAGCAGCTTTGCCAACCGCTTTAAACCTCCCTCTGAAAAGTCGCGCAGGATAAATTTAACGGTCGCTGATTCAAGTCCCCCTTCGATATGAGTGGGGTGAATAAATCCCTGCTTCCCTTCTGTGTGCTCAGGTGCGTATTTATTAGGTAATTTGGCCAATATCCGACCTGCAATCTTTAGTGCGTGTTCCAATTTGCCTTTTGCAAAACCTGGGTGAGAGGAGACACCTGTTATGGTTAGCGTGGCTCCATCAGCACTAAATGTTTCATTTTCAATGCTTCCGGCGGTTTCTCCGTCTATGGTGTACCCATACTTTGCACCTAGTTTTTTTAGGTTTACTTTGTCTACTCCTCTCCCAATTTCCTCATCGGGAGTAAACAGAATCCTGATTTTTCCATGCGGAATGGAGGGATTCGTCATCCAAGTATGGACGGCATCCATGATGGCCGCAACCCCTGCTTTATTATCTGCGCCCAGTAAGGTTTTGCCAGAGGCCGTGACAAGGTCATTTCCAATCTGGCTGCTGAGATCGGGGTGCTCCTGCATGCGGATTACTACCGACGGATCGTCTGGCAATACCAGGTCTTGACCCTGATAGTTTCGGTGCACCAATGGTTTGACATCCTTCCCAGAGCAGTCAGGGGCGGTATCTACGTGCGAGCAAAAGCAAATTACCGGCGTTTTTTTGTCGGTCGTAGCAGGAACAGTAGCATAGACGTACCCATATTCATCGAGTTCAGCATCGGTCACCCCTAATGCTTTTAGTTCCTCCAACAGTAGGCGGCTAAGGTCTTTTTGTTTTTCGGTGCTGGGCTGACTGGGGCTGTTGGGATCACTTTGGGTATCAATTTGTACGTACCGTAAAAAGCGCTCTAAGGTAGTTTGCATCGTTGAAAGAAAATTTTTGAATGGGCAATACGGGTTGATGAGGCTGTCATTCCAAAGTAGTGGAGCAGATCAAACTGCTAAACAACCAAACCTGCTGCAAAGTTATCTAAATTCAGTTGCTTTTCTGTTCAGTGGGGGGTGTTCAAAAAAGTATTTGTAAGGTCTTTCTTTTTTAGCTTTTGTGGTGAATCGGAGATTGGTTGTTTCTCAGGTGGCGAATAGTGGCAATTCCGGCATTGAGCTCAAATCCAATGAGTAGAATGAAGCAATTAATCTGGATCCACAACAAAAAGGCGATAATGGTTCCAATCGAACCATATACCTTATTATAAGTGCTGAAATTATCGACAAAAAAGGAAAAGCCCCAGGAAGCAGAAATCGATAATATGGTTGCCAAGGTTGCCCCCGCATTTACAAAGGGAATGCGTTTGCGAATGGTCGATCCATAGCGATAAATAAGGGAAATCCCCGAGTAAAAAAGGGAGACAATCACCACCCAGCGAAAAGCAAAAAAGCTCATTTTGGTGAGCCAGTCGGCCTTTATGTAGGTAAATGCAAAATTCAACAGGATATTTCCCAAAATAACCAGCACCACAGAGGCAAAAAGTGTAATCGTTAGTAAAAACGTGAGCTGTATTGCCACCAGGCGTTCCTGCCAAAAATTGTGTTTTTTGAAAAGTTCTGGGTTGTCTTTCCGAAGCCCATACATCATGGAAATCATGCCATTACTAGAGAACCAAAGCGCCAAAAAAAAACCTACTGAAAGCAATCCCTCTCGTTTGGTGAGTAGCAATTCTTGCAGGGTCTGAAATACCAGCCGCCCGGATTGACCGGGCATGATGGCTTCAATCGCACCTTGAAGGGTGCTGATAAAATCATCCCCGAATGGGAAATAAGGCAGCAGGGTAATTAAGAAGATCATTCCCGGAAACATTGCGAGAAAGAAACTAAAGGCCATGCTATTCGCCCGGGTGGTGAGGGCATCATCCTCCACCTCCGCCCAAATAAACCGGAGCAAGTTGTAAATCGGTACTTTTTTGAGCCCCGGCAAGGAATGCGTCCGCATCCAATCTGCTATGGTAAGCCAAAGAGTATTGGCGATTGGACGTTTGTTGGGTCGTTTTTGCATGGTATTGCTTATTTATAGTGGTGCCATGACCTCAGGGCAAAACAGGTGCCAGCCACTTTTGGGCTTCTTCAATCGTCCAACCTTTTCTCCGGGCGTAATCTTCCAACTGATCGGGTCCGATTTGGCCCAATCCAAAGTAACGGGCCGAGGGATGGCTCAGGTACCAACCACTCACGGAGGCGGCAGGGTGCATGGCACAGCTTTCTGTAAGCAGTATTCCTTGTTGGTCTGGCCGCAAAAGTTCCCATAATAACCGTTTTTCGGTGTGTTCCGGGCAGGCGGGATAACCGGGTGCTGGTCGGATTCCCTGGTAAGCTTCCCGAATCAGTTCTTCATTGCTGAGATGCTCCTGCGGAGTGTACCCCCAATACGTTTTACGGACAAGGGCGTGCACGTATTCGGCCAAGGCTTCTGCGAAACGATCAGCGAGGGCCTTCAACAGAATTGAACTGTAATCATCACCGGCTGCTTCAAATGCTTGAATGGGAGCTTCTATTCCAATCCCAGCGGTTACCGCAAAGGCGCCAATCCAATCGCGGTAGGGTGCAGGGGCTACGTAGTCGCTGAGGCAGAAATTGGGAAGACCTGCCGCTTTTTGCTGTTGCTGCCGCAGGTGGTGCAAGCGCATAAGAGGTGTCTCTCGGCTTTCATCTGTGTATAAGAGGAGGTCATCGTCGTCCACTGAATTGGCAGGAAAAAGTCCAATAACAGCTTGAGGTTTCAACCACTGCTGCTCAATCATGGTGCGTAGCATTTGCTGTGCATCCTTCATTAACTGCTGTGCTTCTTTTCCAACAACCGGATCCTCCAAAATAGCGGGATACTTTCCAGCTAATTGCCAGGATTGGAAAAAGGGTGTCCAGTCTATGTACTGACTTAGTTCCTCCAGAGAAAAGGAGTCCAATCGGTGAATACCGGGTTGTAGCGGTGCCGGTGGCTGGTAATTTTCCCAGTCGAGCCGGTGTTTGTTGGCACGAGCAGCGGATAAGGGTATGGAGGCCTTAATTACCTGCCGCGCTGCCCGATCTTTCCTAATTTTTTCGTATTCTTGAAGGATTTGTTGTTCGAATGCTGCTTTATCTTGTTCGTTCTCACTAAGCAGGCTGCTGGCAACTGCCACGCTCCGGCTGGCATCCAGAACGTGAACAACAGGGGCCAGGTTGAATTGCGGGGCAATTTTTACGGCGGTGTGGGTACGGCTGGTGGTGGCCCCTCCAATTAATAAGGGTAGGCTGATGGACTGTCGCTGCATCTCTTTGGCCACGTAAACCATCTCATCCAAGGAGGGGGTAATCAGCCCGGACAGTCCGATGATATCTACTTGATGCTCTTGTGCGGCTTTTAAGATTTTATCCGCCGGAACCATCACACCCAAATCAATTATCTCGTAGTTGTTGCAGGCTAATACCACTCCAACAATGTTTTTCCCAATGTCGTGGACATCCCCTTTGACCGTAGCGAGCAAAATTTTACCTCTCGTGCGGGTGCTGCCAGAGGCTGCTTTGTCGGCCTCAATAAATGGAGTTAAATAGGCGACCGCTTTTTTCATGACGCGGGCACTTTTCACCACTTGAGGAAGGAACATTTTTCCACCCCCAAATAGGTCTCCCACCACGTTCATTCCATCCATTAAAGGGCCTTCAATGACTTGAAGTGGACTCGGTAATTGGGTTCTTGCTTCTTCCACGTCCACTTCAATGTACTCCGTGATCCCTTTCACCAAGGCGTGCGTAATCCGATCTCGGAATGGCTGATCCCTCCAACTCAAGTCGGCCGTTTGTGCCTTGCCTCCACTGCTTCCCCGAAGTGTCTCTGCATACCGGACCAAGGCTTCTGTAGCCTCTGGGTGTCGGTTAAAGAGTACATCTTCGATTTTGGTTAATAATTCCTTTGGAATGGCCTCGTACACTTCAATCATTCCGGCATTTACAATTCCCATATCCATTCCTGCCTGGATAGCATGGTAGAGAAAAGCAGCGTGCATGGCTTCTCGCACCACATTGTTCCCTCGGAAGGAAAAAGAGAGGTTGGAAACACCGCCAGATACCTTGGCTCCGGGGCAGGTAGCCTTGATTTGACGAGTGGCTTCAATGAAATAAAGGGCATAGTCGTTGTGCTCCTCTATTCCGGTAGCCACCGCAAATATATTGGGGTCAAAAATGATATCAGAGGGGTCAAAACCAGCTTTTTCTGTCAATAACCGATAGGCTCGCTGACAGATCGCCACTTTTCGTTCGGTGGTGTCCGCCTGCCCAATCTCATCAAAGGCCATCACTACTACCGCTGCACCATACCGTCGGCAAATATTGGCTTGGCGAAGAAACTCTTCTTCTCCCTCTTTTAGAGAAATAGAATTTACAATACTTTTTCCTTGTAAACACTGCAGGCCGGCCTCGATAACTGCAAATTTGGAGGAATCAACCATCACAGGAACACGTGCAATATCGGGTTCCGCCGCCACAAGGTTCAAAAAAGTGACCATGGCTTTTTCCGAATCCAGCAGTCCTTCGTCCATGTTGACATCGATTACCTGGGCACCTCCTTCTACTTGCTGCCGGGCAACCGACAAGGCTTCTGCGTATTGGTTTTCTAATATCAGTTTTGCAAACTTCGCAGATCCGGTTACATTTGTTCGCTCCCCAATATTGACAAAATTGGTTTCTTCCCGAATGATAAGGGGCTCTAATCCGGACAACATTGTGTAACCCAGGGACTGTTTTTGGAGCTTGCGGGGGCTAATACCCTCGATGTGCTGGGCAATGTCCAGAATATGATCAGGGGTGGTTCCACAGCAGCCTCCAACAATATTGACTAAACCTGAACGGGCGAAATCCTCCACAAAATGGCACATTTCATGGGGCGTTTGATCGTATTCCCCCATCTCATTGGGCAATCCCGCATTGGGGTAGGCCGAGATATAACAGTCAGGTGCAATCAAGGAGAGTGCTTCCAGATGTGCGCGCATCTCTGCTGCTCCCAAGGCACAATTCAAACCAACAGAAAAGGGGCGAGCATGCCGGACCGAAATCCAAAATGCTTCAGGTGTTTGGCCGCTTAATGTGCGGCCACTGGCATCTGTAATGGTGCCAGAAATCATAATCGGCAACCGAAGGTGTTTCTCCTCGAACACCTCGTCAATTGCGTATAAGGCTGCTTTGCAATTGAGTGTATCAAAAATGGTCTCTACCAATAAAATCTGAGCGCCTCCATCCAAAAGTCCACGGACCTGTTCAGCATATGCCTCTTTTACCTCCAAAAACGTAACTGCACGATACCCAGGGTTGTTGACGTCGGGAGATAGCGACAAGGTTTTGTTCAAAGGTCCGATGGCTCCTGCCACAAAACGGGGCTTGTCGGGGTTTTGAGCCGTGAAGTCATCTGCCGCTTTTCGGGCAATTCGGGCAGCCGCTACATTTAACTCATAGGCCATATGTTCCAAATGGTAATCCGCTTGGGCAATGGAAGTGCTACTGAAGGTGTTGGTTTCGATGATATCCGCTCCAGCCTTCAAATATTGCCGATGAATTTCCTCGATAATCGTCGGCTGCGTTAGGCACAACAAGTCATTGTTCCCTTTCAAATCATAGGGATGATTGGCTAAAATGGACCCTCTGAAATCAGCCTCAGTCAGGCGATGGCGCTGAATCATGGTTCCCATGGCACCATCAATCACCAGGACGCGACGTTGGACTGCTTCCGTCAATTGATTTAATATGTTCTCTTGAATCTTCATTTTTATTGAATTACCACTTCAGTAATGTATCCATCTCCCAATTCCTGATTCATTAGCATCATTATTTTATCCTTTGAGTAGGATAATTCTTGCCTTAGAGGGGCGGAGAGAATAGTCAGGTACAAGACCTTTTTTCTAACTGCAATTTCAGCCGTGTAGGTACTAATGGATTTACCCATTTGCTCCCTCCAAATAGTTTGAACCCGCGTTTCGTCTAGGCGCGATTTTAGTTTATATTCTTTCAGCATGGCCTCCAGGGCGTCCGCTAAACTTTGTTCGTTGTATTTTCGCATGGCAAGCCGCAAAGGTACAAGTTCGAGCAGGGTTATAGGGGATTTTTTGTAGAATACACCAAAAAACAGTAGAAATTGGATGGAATCTGAATTGTAATGGAGTTGGTGTAGCTGGGTGAGGGTAAATTATCCCACGGAACTGTTTGGGTTTGCGCTTATTACCGTACTTTTGCCGAAAATTAAGCAAAAAAATGTTGTACGATAGCAATCCAACCATTTCAGGACTGAAAACGATGGATGAAGCACAGCAAGGCGCTGTGTTCTTTAAAGGGGAAGCTGAAATGAGTCCCACACCAGGATTAAAACATTTCTATATTGAGAGTTATGGTTGCCAGATGAATTTTTCGGACTCCGAAATTGTAGCCTCCATTTTAGGAGAGGCAGGGTTTGCACCCACCCGAAATATGGAAATCAGCGACCTCATTCTGATCAATACCTGTTCCATTCGGGAAAAAGCAGAAGAAACCGTTCGTAAGCGCTTGCGGGTTTTTGAAGAAATAAAAAAACATCGTCCGGGTACCATGGTCGGGGTACTAGGCTGTATGGCCGAACGCCTCAAAAAGAAATGGTTGGAGGAAGAGAAATTGGTGGATTTAGTGGTAGGCCCAGATGCTTACCGCGATCTGCCCAACTTAATCGGTGGGGTAGAGGAGGGTAGCAAAATGGTGAATGTCCTCCTATCCAGAGAGGAAACGTATTCTGATATCAGCCCAGTTCGACTCGAAACCAACGGTATTACGGCATTTATCTCTATCATGCGGGGCTGTGATAACATGTGTTCGTTCTGTGTTGTACCCTTTACACGAGGCCGTGAACGCTCCCGCGATGCTTTCAGCGTGGTGGCAGAAGCAACCGAGCTGTACAACAAGGGCTATAAAGAAGTGACGTTACTCGGCCAAAATGTCGATTCCTATAAGTGGGAAAATCCAGAGACCAATGTGGTCACCGATTTTGCAGATCTCTTGGAAATGGTTGCAAAAATCCACCCTGACCTTCGAATCCGTTTTAGTACCAGCCATCCCAAGGATATCACCGATAAGGTGTTGCACACCATGGCAGCACACGAAAATATTTGCAAATACATCCACTTACCTGTTCAATCCGGAAACTCCCGGGTGTTGGAAATGATGAACCGCACTTACGATCGGGAGTGGTACATGGAGCGGGTGGAGGCTATTAAACGCATTATGCCAGACTGCGCTATTTCAAGTGATATTATCACAGGCTTTTGCAGTGAAACGGAGGAAGAACACCAGGATACCCTAAGTATGGTCGAATGGGTGGGCTACTCCATGTCCTATATGTTTGCCTATTCAGAGCGCCCAGGCACGCTCGCCGCCCGTAAATATCCAGACGATATTCCGGAAGATGTGAAAAAACGCCGTCTAAATGAGGTTATTCGACTTCAAAATGCGGTAAGCCTGCAGCAAAACAAACAGGATATCGGTAAAACCTTCAAAGTTTTAGTAGAAGGAAACTCACGGAAGTCAGACCAACAGTTTTTCGGTCGAAACAGCCAAAATAAAGTTTGTGTGTTCGATAAACTCCCTGGAGTGCAACCCGGAGATTATGTGTGGGTAAAAGTCAAAGACGCTACTAGCGCGACCTTACTCGCTGAACAAGTGCCCGTTTAAGCGACGATAATGCACACCAGGACGGTACGTTCTGGAGGAGACTTCCAAAATGGCTTGAAAAGCCTGCGAATCGCGAAGAAAATCCGCAGCTCCCAATTCTAACACTAGGATTGGGAGTTCTTTTTCTGTTCTGAAAAAATCCAAATAGGCATCCTGGATCTCCCCTAGGTAGGTTCCGGAAATGTTTTGCTCCATTTCCCGCCCTCGTTCTTTGATTTGGGCCAACAAGACCTCCACCGGACGATGTAGGTAAACCAGCAAGCTGGGTTTGGGAAAAGTGCCATTGAGCACCCCAAATAGTCGTTGGAAAAGCCTGAACTCCTCCTCATTCAGGTTGTTTTTGGCAAATAACAGGGTTTTTAGAAAAAAATAATCTGCTACCGTGTTGCTGGTGAACAGGCTGGGTTTGGCAAAATGCTCCTGGAGTTGTTTATGCCGCTCGGTCATAAAAAACAACTCCACCGGAAAGGCATACCGTTCCGGCTGTTGGTAAAAAAAAGGCAAAAACGGATTGTCCGTAAACTGCTCCAGCACCAAGGTACAGGGGAAGCGCTCCGCCATCATCTTGCTTAGGGTCGTTTTACCAGAGCCTATACTGCCCTCAATGGCAATAAATCCGTATTGTTGAAAGGGGTTAAACGAATCACTCATCTAACATCACAACGTCTGAAGGGTCGGTTGAATCCATGTAGAGTTGATCAATTGCCTTTCCTAGGACTGGGTGCTCCAATTCTGGGGCCAATTCCATCATCGGTACCAGGATAAAATTACGATTGGGGATTTCAGGGTGAGGGATTTCAAGCCCTTTGTCTCGAATAATCCGTTTTCCGTAAAACAGAATATCAATGTCCACAATGCGAGGGCCCCATTTTTCTTTTCGCTCCCGACCCAGCTCCCGTTCAATTTTGGAGATCTCTTCTAAAAGAGCCCGAGGCTCTAAACTGGTATTCACCATCACCACCAAGTTCAGAAAAGGACCTTGATCCTTGTTTCCCCATGGCTCGGTATCGTACAAATGGCTTCTTTTGGCAATTTTACCGACTCTTTTTTCAATAAGTGTGGCCGCTTGGTACAAATTTGCCCGACGATTGTCGAGGTTGCTTCCAAGTGATAGATAAACGTTGATATATTTTTTGTGTAATGGCTGCATGTCTGTTCGTTGCTATTGAAGTGCAAAGTTAGGAAACTAGTACCGGCTAGCCATATAAATCCTTATATTTGCGGTGCTTTTTCTAAAACAGCATCTAAAAGAATGAAAAATCTAGTAATTTTAGCCATTGTTGTAGGGTTCGCTGGACTAACCGCCTGCAGCGACGTTGATTCTAAACTGGTTCAGCAAATGGAGGAAAGCGTGGCCTCTGTAGAACAAGTGAAGCCAGTTGCGGAAAATTTGAACCAGGACCTGGAGCAAATGAAGGCCCGCCTCAGTAATGTACCCGAAGAGTCAAAAGTAGCCGTAGAAATGGCTGCCGGTCAATTCGCTGCCAAAATTGGTCGGATGACAGAGGAATACAATAAAACACAAGAAGAAATCCTTCAACTAAAATCCGATTACTCAGAAGGCAAGATTTCCAAGGAAGAGGCTGAAAAATACATGGCTGCTTTGAACGAACGCATCAGTAATTTTCAAAAAGGGATCGAAAAAGTGAAGGAGCGGATGAACGCAGATCCAGAAACGTTGATCCAATTCGGAAATGAGGTGGCAAAAAATATGAACGTCAACACCAACCAGCCTGTTTCTCAGGACGTTACGGGTACTCCCGATAAGGTGAGCGCGGACCAGCAGGCGCAACCACGGGCAGATGGTCAGTCGCTTACTGCTCCAGCTGGCATGAAGAAAGGAGGAAACTAATTGAATAGTCCTTAATTTAAAAAGGGGAAGTGCTCATAGCGTGCTTCCCCTTTTTAGTATTATTCCTTGCCGTATTTCTGACAAATGGGACATTTTTCCCGCAAGTGCCCTCGAGCAGGGCAATAACTTCTTCCGTAAAAAATGATTTGTAAATGCAGTTTGTTCCAGATTTCAGGTGGAAAAAGTGCTTTTAAATCCCGCTCCGTTTGCTGTACATTTTTCCCTTCCGTCAAACCCCAGCGGATCGCCAATCGATGGATATGGGTGTCAACCGGGAAGGCTGGGTGACCAAATCCTTGAGACATCACCACGGAGGCTGTTTTGTGGCCTACTCCCGGCAGCGCTTCCAGCGCTTCCCAATTTTCCGGCACTTGTCCTCCGTGCTCTTGAATAAGTAGCCTCGAAAGTTCGTGAATGGCTTTGGATTTGGTTGGCGATAATCCGCAAGGTTTAATGATTTCTCGAATTTCCTCCACGGATAATTTTACCATATCATAGGGATTATCAGCCTTTTCGAATAAAAAAGGAGTCACCTCATTCACTCGAATATCGGTACATTGAGCGGAAAGAAGTACGGCAACCAATAAGGTGTAATGGTCCTTATGGTCCAGCGGAATAGGCGTTTCTGGGAAGAACGCCTCCAACATGGTGGCGATATCCGCAGCTTTCTCTCGTTGCTTTTTCGAAATCCGGCCCATTGCTTAGTGACGGAAATGGCGGAAACCGGTCATAACCATGGCCATGTTTCGCTCGTTACAAGCATCGATACTGTCTTGGTCTTTGATGGATCCTCCCGGTTGGATAACTGCGGTGATACCTGCCTCATGGGCGATTTCGACACAATCAGGGAAAGGGAAAAAGGCATCGGAAGCCATTACAGCGCCCTGAAGATCAAATCCAAAAGCTTTCGCTTTTGCAATCGCTTGCTTGAGGGCATCCACCCTAGAAGGTTGTCCACAGCCCATCCCAATCAATTGCCGGTCTTTGATCAAGGCAATACCGTTGGATTTGAGGTGCTTCACACATTTAACGGCAAAAATAAGTTCTCCAACTTCCTGCGGGGTAGGGGGGCGGTTGGTAACCGGTTTTAGATCCGCCTCTGTCTCGGTTTTTAAGTCGGTATCCTGCTCCACTACACCATTTAACAAAGAGCGGAAACTGCGTTTTTTAACATCAAATGTTTTGATTTTTAATAAAATGCGCTGTTCTTTTTTCGACAGTAGTTCCAGTGCAGCTGGTTCGAAATCTGGAGCGATCAACACCTCGTAAAACAACTTATTGATCTCCTGCGCAGTGGCTAGGTCCACGGTGCTATTGCAGATAAATATGCCGCCAAAGGCAGAGACCGGATCGCAGGCGAGGGCAGCTTCCCATGCTTCTTTTAGGCTGTGTCGGCGAGCAACTCCACACGCATTCGTATGTTTGAGGATGGCAAAACAGGGTTTGCCAACTTGAAACTCACGCATCAGTTGTACTGCTGCATCAATGTCAACTAAGTTATTGTAGGAGATCGCTTTTCCACCAAATTTATCAAAAATAGTATCAAAATCGCCAAAAAACACCCCGGCTTGATGGGGGTTTTCTCCGTAACGCAGAATATCCGAACGGTGAATGGAATACTTGAACGAAATATCCGTTGTGCCTTCGTTGAACCAGTTGAAGATGGCTATATCGTAATTGGAAGTAACCTTAAATGCCCTTCTAGCCAACTCTCTCCGATCCGCCTCCGTCAAAGCACCATTTCCAGCATTGAGCTGGTCCAAAAACAACTTGTACTCCTCTTTGGAAGCTACGATAGCAACATCTTTATAGTTTTTCGCTGCGGCACGAATAAGGGACACTCCTCCAATATCAATTTTTTCAATTATCTCGCGCTCATCGTGGGTAGCGGCTACCGTTTCTTCAAAAGGATACAAATCCACAATTACAAGATCAATCACAGGAATTTGGTACTGCTCAAGTTGAGTGAGATGCTGCTCCTCCCTCCTTGCCAAAATTCCTCCAAAAATGGAGGGGTGTAGTGTTTTGACCCTACCATCCAAAATGCTTGGATATCCCGTAAGGCTTTCTACCGCAGTGACCGGGATGCCTTTTTTTTCAATGTAAGATTGAGTACCACCGGTGCTGTAAAGTTGTACACCCAATTCATTCAAACGATGGAGAATAGGGTCAATGCCGTCTTTGGAATAGACAGAAATCAATGCGGAACGAATCATTCTAGGTTGTTGTATGATGCATCGTTTGGATGCAGTATGGTAAATAAGTTGCAGGGGGAGGCCTTGGAGTGTACCAAGTTGCCAAAGTCGGCCGCAAAATTACTGGTAATACCAGCCATGGACAAGCAAAAGACTAAGATTGTGGTAAAGGAAGATGAAATCACTCAAACGGTTCCACGATTCGGCTATTTATGGCGGGCATTATCCGATTTAAAGGTTCTTACGAGCTGGTCAAGTGCTTCCAAGGTTGCCTTGCGTTGTTCTTTTTTCTGAAGGACGGAGGGGGGGGCGGCCCGCTCAGCACAGTCAGGCTGAGCGCAGCGTTCGCAAGTGACGTTCACTTTTTCCCGGGGAATACTGGGGTCTTCTAAAAACCGCAAGGTTTCCTGGGATTGAGCATCTAATAGAATACCAAGAAATACACTAGATCGTTTAGTGGTCAAAGTACCTTGCTCTGCCACGGAGATACAGAGGTATTCTTCGCCACTATCCATAAAGGTGGCGCGTTGTAGGCCGCTAACAAGGGCCGGAGGGTTCTCTTGCTGCTCCATTTCTTCCAATTGCCGAATAGCCATCCAGCGCCTGCAATAGTGTTCGTTCAACCCGGAGGCATGCGGCTGGTGCCGGCGATTTAGTTGCAGCTCCTTCTCCATTTCATAGCGGCGGCCGGCCGGATGGTAGGCAATACGAAAGAAAAATATTTTATGAAGGTCAAAGGCTGGGGAGAGCACATTGAACCGTTGAAACAGCACCGAGGGCCGAACATTTAGGTGCTGGAGCAGCGATAAAAAGGCCTCTCCATCCCATCTTGGTTGTTCAAATAGTTGTTTTATCTGCTCCGTGAAATATTCCCGGTTAATTAGCAGGCAAACAGCAAAATAGGCAGCTTTAAAGTTATTGAGCACTTCTTCAAAGGAGGTAACTTTCAGCAAACTGGAAGTAATGGGTCGCTCTTTGAGTTGCAAAGCATTAAACCCGATTTCTTTAGCAAGCTGGAACAACCGTTGTTGCTCTGTCAATTCTGGGCGCAGAAGTAGTATGCGATCATCGGTAAGGTAAATCGATCGAAGTTGAGAGAGCTCAGTAATGGATCCAAAACCCTCTGATTGAATGCGGTAACCGTACAAATTACATAAGAGTTGGGCGAGTTGATTGGAGCTAATTCCTGGGGTTACGGGTAATTGGTGCTCGGCCACATAAGCAGCAGCAGCCTGCTCTAAGTCCTCAAAATAGTTGGAGTGCAACTCTTGGTATGCTCGTAGGGAAGCTAGAAAAAAGTGCTCGTCCCGAAGGGAATAATTTCGAGCCAGGTCCAGTAAGGCAGAAATGAAGGCATTTACTCGGTCGGGTGCTTTGGCAATAATTTCCACCACTTCCTGTAATTGGATGCCGAACAAATCCAATGGCAATTCATTTAGGAAATTGGACTGAAGCAACTCTCCGATTGGAGCGTACTGTTTAGTTAATCGAGGATTAATTAAGACCTGCTCCTCCACTCCAAATGCCTTGGCCAGCTTTTGCCTGTTTTCCGGTTTGGGGTACTTTTTACCTTTCTCGATTTCATTGAGGTAGGAAACAGAAATTCCGGTGCACCTGCTTAATTCATCGAAGTTCCAACCTTTTTCCTGCCGGTATTGCCTTATTTTAAGGCCAAAGATCATCCGCTCCTGAACACTTGCCATGTTGAACGTCGGCGATTTAGAACCTTGGGCAGGTCACCTTTGAGCGGCGCTTTTCTGGATGGAAGTAGGTCAGGGATAACTCAAAAGCACCCCTCGAATTATTTACGTTCGCCAAGGAAGAGACCGTCAGGTCATAGCTAGCACCGATCATCCAACGATTGCGCTCTATCATGGCTACAATGGTTAGTGCGTCTGCTTGAATTCCCTTATCCAATTTGTTTCCTAGACGGAGCCAGGCCCCTGCCCGCAGAGCCAGCTCATCCAGGTCATTGTTAGAGTACCGGACGTTCATCCCAAAATCCGTTTCAAATGCAGGACCTTGTTTCATGACTTGTATGCCAGGGAGCAGACTCAACACGTCTGAAAGAGGGAGTTGACCCCCAAAATGACCCGACCACCTGCGATAAAGCGTGAATTGGTTGGTTTGCATTAGAGAAATTTTAGGCTCGTTGAGGTGGTGCCCAGCAGCACCCAGGTAAAAGAAGCCTCCATTTTCCAGAACGGCATACCACATCAGGCCGGCATTAAAATCAGAAAAAAGAGGGGTGTTCCCGTTACCGAAATTTTCTCCAGAGCCAGCATTAAAATCGGGTTGTTCGGTACCGTTATCAAACTGCCGGCTGAACCAAAGTCGTCCCCAGTCAATAGAATGTTGGCCAAACCCATATTGCGCCCCGGCGGACAAGTAGTGCTCCGTTTTATTTCGACCACCCGAAAGCTGTTTTAGGAAAGCAAAACCTAGGTGGATTTTATTTTGTTGATAGCGCGCAGTACCTGCCTCGTCATGTATGGCACCGATGCCAAAGGCCATGTAATCGTCGGAAGCGGTGGCACGACGATATTCTCCTGATACAGAATAAGTACGGAAAGGCGTGTTGTTTAAGATACTATTCCACTGGTCCCGATAGTTGACGGTAGTACGCCATTCTCCATTAAATACACCGGTCATGGCCGGGTTCAGGTTGTATGGGGAGGCGTAATATTGTGAAAAACGGGGATCCTGGGCAGCTAGCTTGTGGGAGGAGCAAAGAACCAGGGCAAGGAAAGTAAGGGTAAACAGTTTTTGCATCGGAAACGGATTAGATGTTCCGACAAAAGTAAGGGAAGCCCGGGATAATTCTATTTTTCTAGCCAAACTTTTTGGAAGTGCTCCAAATCTAGTTTTTGGAAAAAACAAATGGGGTGGAGTTGGAGTTCCACCCCATTTGGTAGGGTAATAGGTGAGCGTCAATTATTTTTTCTTTCGATAGACCAGTTTCATTTCCTCCAGCAGGTGACCGGCACCGGCGTATTTATCAATAATAAACAGAATGTATCGAATATCTACCATGATATTCCGACAAATCGCCGCATCGTAATAAACATCACTCATGGTACCCTCCCACACGCGGTCGAAATTCAGTCCAACGAGATTGCCTTTTGCATCCAAAGCAGGGGAGCCAGAGTTGCCCCCGGTAGTATGGTTGGAACCTAGGAACGCGACCGGCAACTTACCATTTTTGGCGGCATAAGGACCATAATTTTTCGCCTCATAGAGCTCTCTAAGTTTTTGCGGGACATCAAATTCATAATCTCCCGGAATGAATTTTTCGATTACACCATCGAGATAGGTTCGAGCGTCGTAGTGAATACCATCTTTTGGCTGGAAACCTTTGACCTGTCCATAAGTCAAGCGCAGGGTACTGTTTGCATCAGGGAAAAACTTTTTTTCCTTAAATACCTCCATTTGTGCGGCCATGTATTGGCGCTGCATGGCGTTTATTACGGGTTGGATTTCACGGATTTTAGGGGCAACTTTTGAGTCATAATCGGTGAAGACCGCATTCCAGAACACCATAGCTGGGTCTTTTTCAAGTGCCTGAGCCAGTTCCCCTGGAGTTTTTTCAAAAAGTTCGAACAACTGCTTCTGATTGGCCAATAGGCTGTTTTGGAAAAGGTAACGTGCAAAAGTAGCCGCGTTCCCATGTGCCTGGATTGCTTCTCGGGTGGTTTTTCCGCCCCAATCGTCAGGCGTTTTGGATGCGTACAAGTCGACCAGGGAGGCGAATACTTCCTCGTCAACGGCTGGTTTGTAATCTTTGAAAAAATCAGCGAGTTGTGCTTTGTTACTGCTAATTTTGGAGGCAAAGCCAGGAGTGCCTTGTTCCTTATACGATTTTATCCAAGAATTAAGACCAGCGACTTGGGCCATTATTTCGCAATTTCGGACAAATACCTCCATAAAATAGTCGCGAGTAACGGCATACGGTTCCAATTCCTTGTAGTGCGTTTCCATTCGACTTAGCAGGTTGCCATATTTGTAGTTCCAGTCGAGGTTGTTTTTAACCCGGGATGTAAATTCTTCTTCCTGGCTTCGCTTCTTATCTGCTGCTTTGTAGGTTGTAAGACCTTGGGATTCGCCGATCCATTTTTTCCACGCATTGGCCATTCTAGCTTGTTTAGCCACGTAGGCAATTTTGACGGAAGGATCTTTTCGCATGTGAGCATCCAAGATTTTGAGGGCTTTATCGCGCACCTCAATTCTCGCTGGGTTCAGTTTTTGGGCAATTTGATCTACTGCAAAGGAAGGAAGGTATTCTGTAGTTCTGCCTGGGAAACCATAAACCATTGTAAAATCTCCTTCTTCTGCGCCATCTGCCGCGATTGGCAGATAATGCCTTGGCGCGAGTGGAATGTTGTTGGCGGAATAGGGGGCAGGCATACTATCTGGACCCATATAAACCCGGAAAAGGGAGAAATCACCGGTATGTCTTGGCCAAACCCAGTTGTCCGTATCGGAACCAAACTTCCCAATACTGCTAGGTGGGGTGCCGACTAACCGAACATCCTTATAGGTTACGGTAACATACATGTAGTATTTATTGCCTTCGTAAAAAGGACGGATAAGCAATTCCTCCCCCTTTTTCAGGCGAGTATTTTGTTTTAACTCTTTAATGTTTTGGTCAATCATAGATTGCCGTTCCCGCTCCGCCATGTCCGGAGCGATTCCCTTTAGTACAGAGATGGTTACCTCTTCCATTCGTCGGATGAACAAGGCAGTTACCCCTTCTGCAGGTAATTCTTTGTCCATGGAGCTGGCCCAAAAACCATTGTCCACGTAGTTGTTTTCTAGGCTGGAAAGTTGTTGAATTGCATCGAATCCACAGTGGTGGTTGGTGAGTAACAGTCCTTTTGGAGAAATAATTTCACCAGTGCAGCCCCCATCAAACTGGCAGATTGCATCCATGATGCTGGCATTTTCGGGGTGGTAAATATCATCCGCTTTAATTTTTAGGCCGAGGGCCTTCATTTCCTTCTCGTTTTGTCGCTTAAGATCCATTGGCAACCACATGCCACCCTGAGCGGGAAGGAGCACGGGAAGGTATAAAAATAGAATTAGCAGCAATCTAGTCATAAATCATTCAAATTGTTATTAATCGTGCAGCAAATATACCTCAAATTGAACAGAATCATATCTGTTATCTGTTACTTGAGCCTCTTCAAATACCTGATAAAGGGCTTTCCTGCGCTCATCCGATTCACTGTTTAGGAACGCTTCGCTGTGGTGAATAATGAGCGCTGCTTTTAGATAATTTGGTGGAAGTTGGGAAAGATCCGTCAGGCAATCGTACAAAGCATCCAGGTTGGGTTGAAAATAATCCGGAAATTGGAACCGAATCGCTAACTCATGGTACAGCTGTTCTAAGCTGGGGATCTGGCGTCCGTCAAGAATTACCCTGAAGGTGTGGTTATTAAAAACGGGTAACCAAAGTCGATAAGGAAAATGCATTTTACTTGAGTTGAGTAAACGAATTGTAATGATCTGAGGTAAACCAAGCGCTTTTGTCAGAGCCGGTTACCAGCCGCTCTGCGCCCCTGTTTTTACCAGGCACTTTAGGGTGAACATCCCATTCGCGGTAGCGAATCCGTTTGCCATCAGACCCAGTTTGAGGAAGTCTTTTTTCCCGATTCTCGAAGGTTCGTCCTCCAACATAGCCTTCTGGGGCTTTTTGGTAGGTTTCCACGTACTTCAGGGTTTGAACTACATACTCCGGGATGTCAACCTGCTGGTTGGTAGATTGTATGAAACCCAGAGAGGGTTCGCGCGACGAATCCTTGCAACCGCTTAGCGCAAGAAAGAAGAAGAAAAGAAACGAATAAAACGTTGTGTACCGCATGTCAATGGGCAAATATACATACTAAAAGAGAGTACTAAACCTTGCGTTGGCATTTTGGGTTGGAGTGGTTTGCTCTTTTTTTACTTTAAATAAATATTATTGGGTGTGCGGTTTAATTTCAGAAAGTTATCTATACATTTGCCTTGTACTTTTCCACAAAAATTATTTTTCTTGCTCAACATGAAAAAATTAATTACACTAATGCTACTTGCTGGTTTGTATGTTCAGGTGTCTGCACAGCTCCCAGCCAATTCCATCGCCCCAGACTTTACGGCAACGGATATTAACGGCGTGCAATACCACTTGTACGACATCATTGAACAAGGCAAGCCTGTGATTATGGATGTTTCTGCCACATGGTGTGGTCCATGCTGGAGTTATCACAACGCACACCACCTCAAAACCGTTTACGAGCAATACGGTCCTAACGGTACCAACGAACTGATGGTTATGTTTATTGAGGGGGATAACAATACAAGCCTAGAGTGCCTTTACGGAACTGCTGGTTGTGTCGGTGGTACCCAAGGTAACTGGGTTGATGGAACTCCTTATCCAATTTTTAACAATGGTTCCATAGCTCAAGCATACGAAATCGCTTATTACCCAACTGTTTACTTGATCTGCCCAAATCACTTGGTAAAAGAAATTGGTCAGCAAAACGCGGCAGCTCTGAAGGCTTCTGCGGATGCATGCCCTGATCCAGTTCAAGGCGTTAACATCAACGCGATCACTTTCGGAACTGATTACCAATACGGCCGTATTTGCGGAACCCAGGTGGTAACTCCATCTTACCTGGTTTTGAATGGAGGTACTGAAACCCTTACATCAGTGGTAATTGAATTGAAGGTGAATGGTCAAACTGTTCAGACACTGGATTACACAGAGCCTATTCCTTCGTTCATGCCACGCATGATCGAGTTTGCACCAATCGAGGTTACCGGTTCTGCTATTATTCGTTCAACTATTAAGAGCTTGAATGGTACAGACTTGGCTACTCCGATTGTGAAGCAAAAGACTTACCAAAAAGCAAAAAGCACTTTAACGAAGGAATTAACACTTGAGTTAAAGACTGACGGATATGCAGTTGAAACGTACTGGGAATTGATTGATGACCAGGGCAACGTGTATGCTTACGGCGGCAATGAAAATGTAGGTCCAAATGGTGCGAGCACAGGTACTCCAACTGCTGGCCCAGGTACTTATTCCAACAACACTGTAATCACAGAAACGGTAGAGGTTCCAGCAAATGGCTGCTACTTCCTGCACATGGTAGATGCTTACGGTGACGGTATGTGTGATGGTACTAATGTTGGCTCTTACAAACTGTTTGAGACTGCTAATCCGGCAAATATCCTGACACA
>Ga0315900_10003144_pt1 | contig 24416 bp, 21 predicted proteins | sample LakEriMetagenome_FD_203521 | JGI IMG/M metagenome (GOLD analysis project Ga0315900, IMG submission 203521) | Freshwater fungal communities from buoy surface, Lake Erie, Ohio, United States - Buoy 12 MA114 | ecosystem: Environmental > Aquatic > Freshwater > Lake > Lake biofilm | place: USA: Lake... | reverse complement strand
AACCCACGATCCGCCAACGTCTTCGAAATAGCAGCCGTCAACGTGGTCTTACCATGGTCAATATGACCCATCGTTCCAATATTCACATGAGGCTTATTACGCTCAAACTTTGCCTTACTCATGGTGATTCTCCTTAATGGTGGTTGTTAGTTGTTGAAATTTTCGATTTGGTAGCGACGATCGGGATCGAACCGATGACCTTCCGATTATGAGCCGGATGCTCTGACCAACTGAGCTACGTCGCCCTGGTCGGATGACCAAGTGATTGCATTGCACGTTGCTACATGTTGTGTGGACATCATGCGATGCAGCCAGATGGCTGAGCCCTCTGTGGGAATCGAACCCACGACCTTTTCCTTACCATGGAAATGCTCTGCCGACTGAGCTAAGAGGGCGTGCACGCGGAAAGCTAAGCCCCCGAGAGCCGAAGAAGAAAGGATAGCGGTGAATCCCTGCAACGGGCATTAGGTTGTCAACGCGTGGAACCCATCACCATCCGCTTTGCCACTGAGGCCGATGCGCCAGCGATTGCCGAGATCTACAACCATGAGGTCGAAAATGAGACCTCAACCTTTGACCTTGTCCCCCGGTCGCTAGACGATCAACGGGATTGGCAGGCCGCGCGAAGCGGTGCCTTCACGGTGATCGTGGCAGAAATCGACGGGCTAGTTGTGGGCTTCGGGGCACTGTCTCCATATAAAGAGCGCGCCGCATACCGGTCGTCGGTGGAAGATTCGGTCTATGTCCGCCGCGACATGGCCCGGCGCGGAATCGGTCAGAGTCTTCTTCGTCACTTGCTCACGACAGCAAAAGACGGTGGATTTCACACGGTGCTTGCTCGGATCGCTACAGATAATGAGGCGTCCATTGCACTACATCAAGCGATGGGATTTGATGTGGTCGGCATTGAAAAACAGGTCGGACGAAAGTTCAACCGTTGGCTTGATGTGATGTTGCTGCAACACATGCTTGAGTCCTCGCACCCGTAGGTTCAAGACGGCTCACCACTGATCGCGGAGAAGTTGTGATCAGACGATGCGGATTGTCACCTTGGTGCGAACAGTCTTTGGTCTCGGCGTCTTCGATGTCGGTTGCGCAGTTGTCGAGATTGTGACGCTGCAATTTCCCACCTTGATCGCCTTTATCTTGCCCTTCACAACAGAGCAATTCTTACGGGAACTTTTCTTCACTTCGATTGATGTCTTCGCACCGCGCACGGCAGCAGTGTCGACTGTTGCCAGCGCAGCTTTCAGTGACATTGATTTTTTGACTTTCAATGTGCCGACATCACGTATTACTGAGACTGTGTATGTGGTTGAAGTTGCGCCATCTTGAGCAACAACTTTTACGACGATATTGTTCACTCCAACCTTGAGCGCCACGTTTGATGCCGTGCCCGAGGTAGCCGCTGTGCCATTAACAGTGACGGACGCGTTTCGTTCAGACAGCGTGGGAGTGATTGAGAATGTTTTTGTCGCATTTGGAACTGTCGCTGAATACGACGTTGTCGCCGATGAAAATGTTGCATTAAGTGACGATGAAGTCGACATCGATGCCAAAGTCGACAACGTGGACGTGGCCCTGTAGCGCGCAAGAGTGAGAATGTAATCTGACCCAACTGATGAGGAACCCGCTCCGATTATTTTTCCATCACTTTGAATAGCAACTCCGTAGAATGCATCTTCATCGTTTCCAAAATCATTCACCTTTACACCACCATTTCCAAACGTGGCGTCTAGTTGTCCGGTGCTGAGATAACGAGCTACGACGAAGTCAGTATTGGCACCGTTGAATGAGTCTCCAACAACGATTATCTTTCCATCAGATTGCAGTGCACCGTCCCAGGCATAATCCAAACTTGTGCCAATTGGTGAAGTCACAGAGCCATTGCTACCGAAAGTCGGATCAATAATTCCATTATTGCTATAACGCACCAGTAGGAAATCTGTGTTGCCGCTGGTTGTCGTGTAACCAATAACAATCAGCCTTCCATCAGATTGCAATAACACTTCTCTGGCAACACTAACTGTGCCGATACTCGAGGTGACTTTGCCTCCTATCCCAAACGTGTTGTCTAACGATCCATTTGCCGTCAGGCGCAACATACCGACATGAGGATTTGCATCTTCGGTCGCACCCACCACAACAATCTTGTCGTCACTTTGAACTACGAGTGAAAAACCAGTGTCGTTGGTGAAATCAAAGTCCACCACAGCTTCGCCACTACTACCGAATGTGTTATCAACCACTCCATTTGATAGGTAGCGAACTACGGCAAAGTCATAATCAAAATTGATTGTGTAGCCAGCTACGACGATCTTGCCATCTGACTGAAGACCCATCGCAAAAATATCTTCGTGGCCTAGCAAGACTGGGGTGATTACTTTGCCACCACTGCCAAATGTTGGGTCTAAAGTACCCGTAGTTGTTACTCGGACTATTGCGAAATCATTGTTTCCGCCATTGAAGGAAGCTCCACCCACCAATATTTTTCCGTCGGGCTGAATCAGTACAGACTCGGGAAAGTCAGAGTTTGAGCCGACCGGGATAATAACTTTTCCATCCCCATCAAAAGTGTTGTCCAAACTTCCGTCGGTGTTGTACCGAACGAGTCCAAAGTCGTAACTGGCTCCGTTTTGCACCGACACAGCAACAACAATTTTCCCATCGGACTGGATAGCGACATCTGCGGCCTCCGACCTATTGCCGATTGTGGTCGTCAACTTCCCGTCATTGTCAAATGTGATATCAAAATCACCGTCGGCAGCGTGGACATTTGTAGGTGTGAAACCCACAGCGAGACTGGCAATCAACAACGGCACCGCAGCCAATTTTCGTAACATCGCTCGCCCTTCAATTCTGCGCGTGTGAATTCCCCCGAGATCGTAATCCTGTTGGGTACGGGCCGATTACTGGAGTTCAACTACTGTCAAAAAAGCACATGACCCCGCTGGCGAACCAGCGAGGTCATGAACGGGTTGGGCTGTTTGGCTTTCGCCATTCAGTCACGGATTGCTCCGTGGTGGGCCGGGAAGGATTCGAACCTTCGTAGGCTGAGCCGGCAGATTTACAGTCTGCTCCCTTTGGCCGCTTGGGTACCGACCCCGGAGTCTTGCAGGCTATCGGATAGGTAGCCTCGCTTCCATGCCGTCGTTCGATGTTGTTTCAGAAGTTGACCGCCAAGAATTGCGTAACGCAGTTGATCAAGCACAACGCGAGATGTCGCAGCGTTTCGATTTCAAGGGCACAAACTCCGAGATTGAGCAAAACGAGCTAGTCATCACCATCCGCACCATCAGCGAAGACAAGGCCCGCGCTGTTCGCACGCTCCTCGAAGAAAAGTTCGTTAAGCGTGGCCTCTCGCTAAAGGGCATGGAGTGGGGCAAGTTCGAACAAGCCTCTGGCGACACAGTGCGTCAAGTGGTGACCATCAAAGTCGGTATCTCATCGGACAAGGCCAAAGAAATCAACAAGATGATCAAAGAAAAAGGTCCAAAGGGCGTGAGTAGTCAGACCCAAGGTGATCAAGTTCGTGTCACCAGCAAAAAGCGTGATGACTTACAAGCTGTGATGGCAATGCTGAAAGGCGAAGACCTTGGCATTCCGTTGCAGTTTGAAAACTTTCGCGATTAATCCTCTGACGGAGTTTCAGAAGCGCGCTTTTGCAACTCAGTGACAACGCTCGCATCAGCAAGTGTTGTGGTGTCACCCAAGTTGCGGCCTTCTGCAACGTCACGCAACAAACGACGCATGATCTTTCCGGAACGAGTCTTTGGAAGATCAGGTGTGAAGTAGATCGTCTTTGGCTTTGCGATTGCACCAATCTCGCTAGCAACGTGATTACGCAACACTTGCTCATCAACTGTTTCGCCACCGCGCAAGGTGACAAACGCAATGATTGCTTGACCAGTTGTTGCATCGTTGGCACCAACGACCGCTGCTTCAGCAACGCTTGGGTGTGACACCAGCGCCGATTCCACTTCAGTTGTTGAAATGCGGTGACCCGACACGTTCATAACGTCGTCAACGCGACCAAGAAGCCACAAGTATCCGTCGTCATCCAACTTGGCACCATCGCCTGCAAAGTACTTGCCTTCGAAACGACTCCAATACGTTTCTTTGTAACGCTCGGGGTCTCCCCAAATGCCACGCAACATTCCTGGCCATGGATGTGACAACGTGAGATAGCCACCACCTTTTTGAGTTGTCTTGCCCGCATCATCAACAAGTTCTGCACCAACACCAGGCAACGGGAACGTTGCTGAACCTGGCTTTGTGACAGTTACACCGGGAAGTGGGCTGATCATGATGCCACCTGTTTCCGTTTGCCACCATGTGTCAACGATTGGGCAGTTATTGCGACCAATGTGTTCGTGATACCACATCCACGCTTCGGGGTTGATGGGCTCACCAACACTGCCGAGCAAACGGAGTGAAGAAAGGTCATGTTTTGCGGGCTCCTCGATGCCCCACTTCATGAACGTACGAATCGCTGTAGGAGCGGTGTAGAAGATGGTGACCTTGTACTTTTCAACAATTGACCAGAAACGATCATTGCCTGGATAGTTCGGAACACCTTCATACATCACTTGTGTTGCACCGTTTGAAAGCGGGCCGTACACGATGTAGCTGTGGCCAGTGATCCAACCGACGTCGGCGGTGCACCAGTACACATCTTTTTCAGGATTCAGGTCGAACACATACTTGTGTGTGTATGTCACGTGTGTGAGATATCCACCAGTTGTGTGCATGATGCCCTTGGGCTTACCAGTTGTGCCTGATGTGTAGAGCAAGAACAGAAGTTGTTCGCTGTCCATTGGCTCTGCTGGGCAATCACTTGATGCGCTCGCCATCAGTTCGTGATACCAGTGATCACGACCTGCTTTCATTGACACATCGTTCTTGCCGCGCTGCACAACAACAACGTGCTGAATACTTGGTGTGTTTGCAAGCGCTTCGTCTGCCTGTGGCTTGAGCGCAAACACTTCACCGCGACGGTAACCACCGTCAGCAGTGATCAAGACTTTTGCTTCAGCGTCATTAATGCGGTCTGCAAGTGCTTGTGATGAGAATCCGCCAAACACAACAGAGTGCGCAGCACCGATGCGTGCACATGCCAACATTGCGACTGCTGCTTCGGGGATCATCGGCAAATAAATGTTGATGCGATCACCTTTTTGCACACCAAGCGACTTCAGTGAGTTCGCGAACTTCTTCACTTCATCGAGAAGTTGTGCATATGTAATGGTGCGAGTATCGCCAGGTTCACCTTCGAAATGAATCGCAATCTTGTCGCCACGACCCGCCTCTACGTGTCGGTCGAGACAGTTGTAGGACACATTGAGTTGTCCTCCAACGAACCACTTCGCAAATGGCAGATTCCATTCGCACACAGAGTCCCATGGCTTTGCCCATGAGACAAGCTCTGATGCTTGGCGTGCCCAAAAGGCTTTGTAGTCCTTCTTTGCCTCATCATAAAGAGCGTTGTTTGACACCAAAGCGTTGCTGCTGAAGGCGCTTGATGGTGGAAACTTGCGCTGTTCGAGGAGCAGATCGTTAATTGCGGCGTTGTCGTTCTCGGCCATTTCCCCCCCTTAGGTTTGAAACTGAGACTAGTAAAGAGACTAGGAAACGGCCCACTCGCACACGCTAAATGCGCCCAAACCGGTGGGATCGGTGAGGGCTTCTGCCTCACTCACCCGACTTCGCATTCGAATGGCCTCCAGATCGGGGCGCGCCGCTTTTTCAGTCCACACTCTCTTGCCCTCCTCAACCAACTCATCAATTCCCCATCGCGCAAGGAATTGGGCTTGAGAACGAACAACGTCTGGTTCGCGCACGGTAGCTAGTTGATCAATTAATACCTGGGTGGTGATGTCTTGTGCGCCAGGTTGCTGCAAGTAATGCGCACCGCGTTGGTGACCAACATATGTACGAAGCCATTCGCGATACGGACGGCCGATGAGTTCAACGGTAAGTGCCGTGCAGTAGTCGATCACGACCACGCTTCCGTGTTGCAGTGATGACAATGTTGAACGTAACCATTGTTGAGCACCGCTTTGCCATGGCAGACGCGTTCCGTGTGGAGCCGTGGTTGGAAATAGTTCTGGTGCATCAGCAGCGCGTAACACTTCCACGCACTTATCACCGTTCATGTCAACGTATGCAAGTCGCCATCCTCCGTCGTATACCCACAAATCAAACGGCAAGTTGTCGAGCAATTCGTTGGCAATGACAATCCCGCATTCAATGGTTGCTGGCATCTCTGCAACGCTGGTGATTCCTTCCGGATGCATTGCACGTTGACGTGATGAAGTTTCTACCGCGACATATGTCAACGCGTCTTTACATTGCGGTTGAGCAGAAATAATTGCACGCGCCAGTGTTCCGGGCCCGGCACCAGCGTCAACAACCGTGAATTGTGATGGACGACCTCGTTGTACCCATTGATCATCGATCATTCGCGCAAGTACGGTGCCAAACAGTGGTCCTACTTCAGGAGATGTGATGAAGTCTCCGCGACGACCTGCCCGACCCGTGTTGTCGTCACCAGAATAAAAACCATGTTCGCCATACAACGCCAATTGCATGAATTGACGAAAAGGAATGGGACCGTTGTTGGCAGCAACCGCTGCCCGAATGTCGTCAGCCGCCGATGGCACTGGTCAACGATGCGAGATCGCCAAAGTGGAGAACAAAGCTTGGCAACACACCAAACACAAGCGTTGAAATGCCGGTGATACCGAGTGCAACAATCAGTGCTGGCTGTACGCGTACTGGAGTGGTGTCGCCGTCTGGTACTGGACGCATCCAAATTTCACGCATCACATTTCCGTAGTAGCCAAATGCGATCATTGAGTTCACCGCGCCGATCACTGCAATGGCATAACCCCAGTTATTACCAGGTGAAATTACGGCTTGGAATGCGGCGAACTTTCCGATCCAGCCACCGAGTGGTGGAATACCAGCAAGCGATGCCATGAAGATTGTCATGAGTGCAGCAAGACCCGGTGCATACGAGAACAATCCACCAAAGGATGAAATTTCACCGCTGCGAGTCTTGCGACTTACTGCGATCACAATTGCAAACACACCCAAGTTGGTTGCTGCGTATACGAGTAAATACGTAACGACCGCGCGTAACGCATCATCGGCAGCGGTTGCACTTTCGCCCGCAACAGCGAGTGGCATCAGGATGAATCCACCTTGGCTGATTGACGAATACGCGAGCATACGAACGATGTTTTTCTGCTTGAGCGCGAGCAGGTTGCCAACGGTCATGGTGAGTGCGGCAAGAATCCAGAACACTGGTTGCCAGACTTCCTTTGATCCGGGGAATGCGAGATACACAACTACAACCATCGCAACAAAGCCAGCGGCCTTTGACGCCACAGACAAGAAAGCGGTGACCGGAGTTGGCGCGCCTTGATACGTGTCAGGTGCCCATGAATGGAATGGCACTGCGGAGATCTTGAATGCGAATCCGAGAACCACAAACAACACTGCAAGAGCGCGCAGTGCGGTGAGTTCCTCACCGAGATAAATCGCGATGTCAGTGAGTCGTGTGGAATTAGAAATTCCGTACAGCAGTGACATGCCATAGAGCAGGATCGCTGATGCGAACACTCCAAGCAAGAAGTACTTCACGCCCGCTTCATTGCTCTTCAGGTCACGCTTGCGCCATGCGGCCATCATGTATGCGGGGATCGACAAGAACTCGAGCGAGATGAAAATGGAAACAAGGTCACGGCTCGATGTCATCATCACCATGCCTAGGAGGCTGGTGAGCATGAGGAACCAATACTCACCCTCGTAGTACTCACCTTCTCTGATGTAGTCAGACGACAACAAGATGATGACGTAACCCGCAAGCAGGAATAGTCCCTTTAAGACAAGACTGAAATCATCGATGACATATCGCCCATCAAAAAGACTTCGAGTGCCTTCATCGCTCAGTGCGAGTGTCAGAACAGGAATGAATGCACCGAGCAACGTGAAGCCGGTGACTGGCGCAAGCACCCACTTGTTGTGCTCTGCCAAAAACAAGTCGAGCAAAAGCACCACGACGATTCCACCGGCGAGAACAATCTCGGGTGCAATCGCGTGGTAGTCGACTGTTGGCGACACCCAGTCACTTGCGAGGAGCGATGCGAGCACTGGTCAGCCTCCGAACGCCTGCAATGTGTTGACCACTGCTGGGTCGATGACTTTAAAGAGCAAGTGCGGATACACACCGAACAACACGATGGAAATCAAGAATGGTGACCATGCGATCCACTCAAAGATGTTGACGTCGTGCATGTCGTCATGATCTCCATGACCGTGACCATGACCTGAGAACTCAGCTGATGGTTCACCAAACGCGGTGCGCTGGTAGAGCCACAGCAAGTACGCGGCTGCAAAGACTGTTCCGACAGCAGCAATCACCATGAATGTGCGGAAGGTTTCTTCTGGCAGACCAGGAGCTGGTTGATAGGCCGACAAGATGGCCGGGAATTCACCCCAGAAACCTGCGAGACCCGGCAAACCAAGTGACGCCATCGCACAGAAGCCCATGATCCATCCAAGTTTTGGAAGTTGCTTGAGCATTCCGCTGAGACGTGCGATCTCGAGCGTGTGATAACGCTCTTTCACACTTCCAGCAACGAAGAACAACATGCCAGTGATGAGACCGTGTGCGACCATGCCAAACACTGCTGCGTTCACACCAAATGGCGTGAGTGTTGAAATACCGAGCATGACGAAGCCCATGTGCGCAACTGACGAGAAAGCAATGAGTCGCTTCATGTCGGTTTGCGCAAGACATCCGAGTGCACCATAAATAATTCCGATGACCGCGAGGAGACCAATCCATGGCGCCCACTCTTTTGCTGCTTCAGGAAGTATCGGGATTGCGATGCGAATGAATCCGTATGTACCCAACTTCAGCAAGATTGCAGCAAGGATGACCGAACCTTGAGTTGGTGCTTGCGTGTGCGCGTCAGGCAACCATGTATGGAATGGGAACATCGGCACCTTGACGGCAAAACCGATGAACATTCCGGCGAAGATCCAGATTTGTGTGTTCTTTGCGATCGCTCCACCGTTTTCCACGAGATATGGAATGGCAAAGCTTTCTGCACCTGTCTTGAAGAACAATGCGAGGAACGCAACCAACATGAGTGCTGATCCGAACATCGTGTAAAGGAAGAACTTGAGTGAGGCGTATTGGCGGTTTTCGCCACCCCACACACCGATCATGAAATACATCGGCAAGAGCACAAGTTCAAAGAACACGAAGAACAAGATCAGGTCTTGTGCCATAAAGCTGCCGGCCATACCGGTCTGCAAGATGAGCATCAAGATAAAGAACGCTTTGGGGTTACCCGGTTCTGGCACGTGATTCCAGCTGTAGATCATCACCAGCACGGTGACGACCATCGACAAGATGTAAAGCGGTAACGCAATGCCATCAATACCGATGAGATAACTCGACTTGATGACCGATATCCACTCGGTCTCGGCGACAAATTGCATGTTGCCGGCTTTGCCATAATCGAACTGGAACAACGTAAAGATGCCCACTCCGAGGGTTGCCAATGCCGTCACAAGAGCAATCGCCTTGTGCAGTGTTTCTTCGCGCTTCGGAATGAAGAGCATGATGAGGACACCTGCCAGCGGCAAAAAAGTGCCAACTGATAGGACCCAGTTGTGGTCGCGGAGGACTTCCATTCCTACTTGCTCCCTCAGGTGTTGATGATGACTAGGACAAGAGCACCGATGGCGGCTGCGCCGAACAACAGTGCTCCGTATTGACTGACTTTTCCGGATTGAACGGGACGAAGCGCAGAACCAGCACCTTGTGCTGCAGCGCCCGAACCATTCACTGCTCCGTCGACCACTCGCTGGTCAACGTTGCGATATACCCACCGCGAGGTGTTGCGAACAGAAATTCCGGTTCCGTTCACAATGCCGTCGAGGACTTTTTGGTTGAACCAGTACGCGCTGCGAGCAATTGGATATGCAATCGCGCGAACGATCACCTTCTCATAGAGGTGATCGAGGTAGTACTTATTCACCAAGAACGAATGGCCAGCACCAAGCAACTTGTTGCGCTTTGTGAGACCAGCAAGTGCACGATTCTTTCGTTCGAACACTTGGACGGACAAGAACCAACTCACCAAGATGCCTGCAAACACAATGGCAAGTGACAATCCACCTTTTGACCACTTGAACTTTGCGTGGCTGATTGACGGTGCGTAACAAATGCCGTCTTTAGGTGTTTCCTTGCCGCAGGGAGAACTGTGCCCGCCCTCTTCTTCAGCTTGCGGAGTGAGATACACAATGCGTGATTCACCTGCACCACCATGTGCTTCTTCGATGCCAGTAGTGCTGACAACCGCACCACTTGGCTCCACCCACTTCTTCATGTTTTCCCAGCCAGCACCAAATGGTGTTGCGTTTAGGAAACCGGCGCCAATTGCAAGTGTCGCCAAGATGATGAGCGGAATGGTGATGAGTGGGCCAGATTCACGCGGGCCATGCGCTGCGTGTGCGTCATGGGAATCGTGTGAATCATGTGCACCATGAGCATCGTGTGTTGCGTGTGCATCATGTGCGTGATCGCCGTGTCCATGATCAGTTGCGTGATCATCATCGTGATGTTCGCCAGCTGACGCACCGCGCGGTGAACCAAAGAAGGTGAGATATGTCGCACGAGTCATGTACGCGGCGGTCATGAATGCACCGACAAGACCGATGATCATGAACAGGTTGTAACCATTGTGGCCAACGTTGTCGATGATTTCGTCTTTTGAGAAAAAGCCCGACAGTGGGAACACTCCGCACAACGCGAGCGTGCTGATGACCCATGTTGTGAAAGTGATCGGCATGAACTTGCGCAAACCGCCCATGTCTTTTTTCATGTCGAACGAGTGATGCGATGCGCTGTGGCTGATCGAACCCGCTGCCAAGAACAAACACGCTTTAAAGAACGCGTGAGTAAAGATGTGGAACACAGCAGGTAACCAGGCGCCGGCACCGAGACCCATCATCATGTAACCCAACTGACTGACGGTTGAGTACGCGAGCACTTTCTTAATGTCGTTTTGTACGAACGCAAGAGCAGCAGCAATAAGAATGGTGATGCCGCCAATCACGACAATCAAGTTGAAACTTGAGCCGGTGATGTTGAGACCTTCCCAGAACACTGGGTAGAGACGCGCCACCAAGAACACACCAGCAACAACCATCGTTGATGAGTGAAGGAGCGAACTAACAGGTGTCGGACCCGCCATTGCGTCTGGCAACCAGGTGTGCAATGGGAACTGACCGGACTTGCCGATACATGCGATGAACAGCGCAACTGCCGCAACGGTGATTGCCGCACTGCTGGGATCACCTGACAGTGCCCACGCCGAAACGCCGCGAATTGAAAAGCCTGATACGCCCAGCGTCTTTTGAGTCCAATCATTTGCCGCGAAGAAGAGAACTGAAGTACCAACAAGAAGACCAATGTCGCCAGTACGTGTGGTGAAGAACGCTTTGAGTGCTGCGCGACTGTTAGCGCCGTCTTCCCACCAGTGCCCGATCAACATGAACGAACAAAGACCCATGATTTCCCATCCGAGGATGAGTTGCAACATGTTGTCAGCGATGACCATGTTCATCATGCCGGCCGAGAACAACGTCAATGCAGCAAAGAAGTGCGTGTAACGACGATCGCCATGCAAGTACTCGACTGAGTAGATCTGCACGAGTGTTGAAATGAATGCAACGACAATGAGAACGGTGAGCGACAAGCCGTCCATGTGTTGGCCAATTGTGAAATCAAACCCACCAGTTGTCCACCACGTCCATGACTTGATGACTGGGGTCATCGACGCACCTTTTGGCGCAGAGTTGACAGCATCAATCCACTGCCATCCGGCCATTGCGGAGAAGAACAATGTTGCGAGCATCGACAAAATGCCAAGCTCAGAACCCTTCATTGGCAACTTCTTGCCAAAGAAAATAATCAAAAAGAATGCAACAGCAGGAATGATCGGGATAACCCAAGCGTTCTCCAAGAACCACCCGGATGCCTGCACGACCTCAGCCACGCCTGATACTTCAGCACCAAACATCGGTTAGCCCTTCATCTCTGCAAGTTCATCAAGTGCGATGGATCGACGGTTGCGATACACCAGCAAGACCATTGCCAAACCGACACCAACTTCTGCCGCCGCAACCGCGATGACATACAAGGCGAAAACATGTCCGTCAACCGAACCGTTTCGCAGTGCGAAGGCGATGAGGTTGATGTTGACCGAGTTCAAAATGAGCTCGATTGACATGAGCACCATGACAGCGTTACGGCGCGTGATGACGCCGTACACACCGATACAGAACAAAACGGCACCAAGGAACAGGAACTGATTAAGAAGCATGCTCAGTCCTTCCGCGCCAAAACGATTGCGCCGATAACGGCGGCCAACAATACGAACGACAATGCCCAGAATGGCAACAGATAGGGCCCGAAGATGGAGTCAGAGACTTGTTGAACGTTGATCGGGGTGGTGTCTTGCGGCAACTTCTCATCACCAAAACCATCACCGAGTGCATACAACATCGCCACAAGCAAGATGACTGCGACAGGAATGCTGATGAACCAGTTGCGATTGTCGAGATTTGCCTCGCCGCCAATTCGTGCGCGAGTGAGCATGGTTCCGAAAAGGAACAACACCATGACAGCACCGATGTAGACGAGAACTTGCGTGACCGCGACAAACTCAGCTGCCAACAAGATGTATTGCGCCGCGATACCAGCAAGCACTAACACCAACCACAATGCAGCGTGAACCACGTTGCGTGATGTGACAACGCGCAACGCAGCAACGATCATCACTGCAGCGATGATGCCGAACCCGATGTTCTGGGCAACAAGTACGTCAGATGCCAGCATCTACTTCTTGCCCTTCTTGTCTGCGCCTGCTTCAAGATCTGGTGCTTCTGGAACTGTTTCCATCCACTCGCCCAACTTCACTTTGTCGTGCAGCAAGTCGGCAATGCGTGGCTCTGAGTATTCATACTCTGGGCTCCAGAACAATGCATCAAACGGACACACTTCAACACAGATTCCGCAATACATGCACAACGCGTAGTCAATATCAAAACGATCAAGCTTGTTCACTTTGCGTGGAGCGCCACCAGCACGGCGAGGTGGTGCCAATTCTTTGTGACCTTCGATGTAGATACACCAGTCAGGACATGAACGCGCACACAACATGCATGATGTGCAGTTGCCCTCGTGCAATGCGATAACACCACGCGCACGAATCGGCGGGCTTTCTTTTTCGTGCGGATACTGCACGGTGTCGGCGCCGTTTTGCACGGTGCGCTTGAAGGTGCCAAGCGTGACGCCAAGACCTTTGATGAGACCAGGAATTTTTGCCATCAGACTGCCACCTTCAGGATTGCCGTCACCATGATGTTGATGAGTGACACCGGAATGAGAACTTTCCACGCAAAGCGCTGCAATTGATCTTCACGGAAACGCGGGTAACTAAAGCGCACCCACATCATGAAGAATGCAAGAACAATCATCTTGGTGAAGAGAATGAGCGGACCAACGATATTCATCCAGTTATCGATGTCATCAATTGATGTCCAACCAAACCACGCAAACGGAATGCCCCATCCACCCAAGAAGAGCACCGATGCGATCATCGCGAACACACCCGCAGTTGCATATTCGCCAATGAAGAAGATGAGGAATCGGAAGCCCGAGTACTCGGTCATGTAACCCGACACGAGTTCTGATTCGGCGATCGGCATGTCGAATGGCGTCTGTGTCAACTCTGCTTGCACAGCAACCATGAAGATGATGAATGCAACAAACTGCGTGAGGATGTACGGATTACCAAGACCGTCCCAGCCAAACATTGAGCCAGCGTTTTGTGCGATCACAATCTGCTGCAAGTTCATGGTGCCTGCCTGAATGACGACACCGATTACTGCGAGCACCATGGGCAACTCGTATGCGATCAACTGACCAGCTGCACGCAAACCACCAAGCAACGAGTACTTGTTTGCACTCGCCCAACCAGCCATCAAGATGCCAAGCACTGACACCGAACCAACAGCAAGCGCGTAGAACAATCCGGTTTCAAAGTTCGTGAACCATGCGTCGGGCCCAAAGGGAACAACTGCAACCAACAAGAACGTTGATGCCAACACAATCAGTGGCGCAATGCGGAAGATGAATTTGTCGGCACGTTCAGGGTGAATGTCTTCTTTTTGGAGCCACTTACCAACTTCAGCAAACAACTGCAATGAACCGTACGGACCAGCTTCCATTGGTCCGAGACGACTCTGCATGAACGACATCATCTTGAACAAGAACAGATACACAATCGTGCCCGCGGGTAAGAGCACAGCAACGAGTCCACCAACAACGCGGAAAATTGACTGCACCCAGTACGGCAAATCAGAAGCGAGAAGCGCTGCGTTCATCAACGATCAATGTCTCCAAGAATGAAGTACAGCGACGCCAAGATCGTGATGATGTCGGGCACATACACACCCTTCAACAACCACGGAGTAATGGAAATGTTGTTGAACGATGCACTGCGAATCTTCACGCGGAATGGACCAAGATCGCCTTTTGACACAACGTAGTAACCCATTTCGCCGAGCGGGTTCTCAGTTGACACCCATGCTTCGCCCTCTGGCACTTTGATGATCTTTGGAACTTTTGTCATCACCGGACCAGAAGGAATGGTCTCAATGAGTTGTTCAACAATCTTGCATGACTCGCGCGTTTCTTGCAGACGAATCCAACAACGTGCAAATGAGTCGCCATCTGGGTGAGTCCACACTTTCCAGTCAGCTTTGTTCCACGCCATTGGCAATGTTTGATCGCGACGCAAGTCCCAATCGACGCCACTTGCACGAAGGTTTGCACCGGACAAGCCGTACTGCAACGCAACATCTTTTGGAATCACACCGATGCCGCGTGTACGTGATTGGAAAATTTCGTTACCGAACAACAAGTCTTCGATCTCATCGCAGAATCGACTCAACTTGCGCACAACTGTGCGAGTTTCTTCAATCCAACCTGCTGGCAAGTCGTCTTTCAAACCACCGATGCGGTCAAAGTTTGGATGGAAACGTCCGCCTGTTGCACCTTCAATAAGGTTCAGCACGTACTCGCGATCGCGGAATGCCATGAACACTGGAGTCACAGCACCCATCTGCACGCCAAGGTCACCCAAGAACAGCGACACGTTTGCGATACGTGACAGTTCAAACAAGATGGTGCGGATGTGCTGGGCGCGAGCAGGTGCTTCAACGCCCATCAACTTTTCTGCTGCCAAGATGAACGGCACTTCGTTCGCGAAACTTCCGAGCCAGTCAATGCGGTTAATCAATGCAGTGACTTGTGGGAACGTACGAACTTCGGTGAGTTTTTCGTACCCGCGATGCATGTAACCAGCAGATGGATCTGCCCACACCACTTGTTCGCCATCAAGACGCGCAATGATGCGCAACGTTCCGTGCGTCGCTGGGTGTTGCGGTCCGATGTTGAGGGTCATGCCCTCTGTTTCAAGTTCAACGTTGACACGCGCATCAGCAGCTTGCGATGCGATGTACGCCAATTGTTGGCGATCTCCGAGCATCGTCATGATTCACTCTCCTCGTCATCACCATCGCCAGGCAATGGTTCAACGTCGACAATTCCCGGCCACGGCTTCACGATGCGTGCAAGCAATGGGAAATCTTTGCGCAATGGAAAACCTTCGAAGTCCATCGGCAGGTACATGTGGCGAAGGTCGGGGTGACCAGCAAATGAAATGCCGAACATTTCCCATGTCTCGCGCTCGTGCCAGTTCGCACCGGCAAACACCGATGACCACGAATCAACAACTTCGGCATTGTCAGGAACATCGCACTTGAAGTTCACACCAATGGAAGTGTGTGGTTCCATCAAACGAGCAAGCATCTGAATACGTGTGTCACCACCGGTGTATCCCTGACGAACGGTTGGGTCGATCTCAACAGCGGGCTGCGTGGGATCGTCTTCGCCTTTTCCAAATGGTGATGGCTTCCAGTCGATCGCAGACACGTAACAGAAATAAGTGAAACCAGCGTCTTTTGCGACTTCGGCGGTACGACGCCACGCATCGGTGCGTACGCGAATCCAGATGTCATCGCCTGGCTTCAAGAGAGAATCAACAACAGCGTCGCCAAGTGCGTTTAACAAACGCGCAAGTGCTTCTTCGCGAGCAGTGTCAACAATCGGAGTTGCTTCGGTGTCAGTGGTTGACGACAACGGGGACACCTCCCTGCTCTGCTGATGCACCATCTACTTGTGACGCCTTTGCGATCATTGGCTTACTGCCTTCACCGCGCCAACGCGCGCCCATGTCTTCGTTCTTGATGCGCTGCTGCAACATCACAACACCTTCAAGCAATGCTTCTGGACGTGGAGGGCAACCCGGTACGTACACGTCTACAGGAATGATTTGGTCAACACCTTTAGTAACTGAGTAACTGTCCCAATACGGGCCGCCACAATTTGCGCAACTTCCCATCGAGATGACGTACTTCGGTTCTGGCATTTGTTCGTACAAACGCTTGATCGCAGGAGCCATCTTGTCGGTGACAGTTCCAGAGATCACAACAAGGTCTGCTTGACGTGGTGATGCAGGCAATGGAATAACTCCGAGACGCATCACGTCATAACGCGGTGAACCAAACGCCGCACCCATTTCGATAGCGCAGCATGCAAGTCCCCATTGGTACACCCACATGCTGTACGAGCGCCCGAGGTTGAACAATGACGTCAACGGCTTGGGTAAGCGACCACGATCTACAAGTCCCATGACTTCTCCTGCACTACACCCAACGCAAGACGCGCTTGCGCCATGCGTAAATCAAACCAAGGAACAAAATTGCAACAAACACACCCATTTCGATGAGGCCAAAGCCGGCATAACGCTCAAGCTGTGTGGCCCACGGGAAGATGAACACTGCTTCCACGTCGAAGATCACGAATAACAATGCGAACACGTAGTAGCGCACCTGGCTTTGCGACCAACCATCGCCGACCGGGTCAACACCACTTTCATACGGCAGAAGTTTTTCTGGCGTTGGCTTATTGGGTCGCAACAACGCGGACACTCCAAGCAACAAAGAGGCAATAAGAAATGCCGCCAGTGCGAACCACACGACCGTGAGATATGACCGTAGAAAGTCAGACATCGGGTCAAAACTACTACGGGGCGTTATCTGGCCCCCAACTTCACGGACGCCTGCAACAGCAACAATTCGCACGCATCGCAACGATTCGCTCGTGCTCTTGTGACAATTTTTGTTGCTTAGCCGATGACGTCACAGAACCAGTCGATGAGCCCCGCACATCGTGACCCAGCAGTTGCCATTTCGGCGCGGGTGCGCTCAAGTAGTTCGACCGGGTCGATGCCCCTAGCAGCGAGTTCATCAAGGCCGGTCCCCTCGCACCATCTGGCAACGATGGATTCGGTGGCCTCGGGGTGAAATTGGACCCCCACCGAGCGGTCTCGATGGATGACCTGAGGTCCCGCCACCGATTCAGCGAGCAAGGAAAAGCCGTCAGGAACAGAGAATCGGTCGTAATGCCACTGCATCCAGGGTCCAGACAGCGCCGCTGGCAGGCTGGAGCCAGCAACCGGGGCAATATCGTGCCAGCCGATCTCGGGATGGAGGGTCTTGTCCACAGTTCCCCCAAGGGCTGTGGATAACATCTGGGCCCCAAAACAGATGCCCAAAATGGGGATTTCGCGCCGGTGAGCCTCCCTCAAGAGCGCAGCCTCTGCCGCCACAGGCTCTGCAACCCCAGGCCAATAGGTCGACCAGCCAGATCCCATCGCTACGACGAGGTCTGCCCTATCGAGGGCGTCGGCGATGGCGGACTCGGAAAAATCGGGCAACCATGTGCCGTGGTCTTCCCTCAGGTACTCATTGAATGAATAGCCCCGGGCGCGAAGAGCTGCCCCGACAAGGCCGGGATCACAGTCGCTCTTATTTGCAAGAAGCAATGCACGCACGACAAGTACCGTAGGCGATGCATGGCTGACAAGAAAATAGATGGAGCAGAAGTCTCCGTTGCCGACATCGTTGCTGCTCGTGCAGCCGGAGTGGGAATCGTCAAGCACACCCCCATCACCGAATCGGCAGCCCTTTCTGATCAGTTCAACGCGCCCATCGTGTTCAAGGCAGAGAATCTGCAACGAACGGGGTCTTTCAAGATTCGCGGTGCAATGAACAAGTTGCAACACCTTGGTGACCTTGCCAAAAATGGAGTCACCGCTGGTAGTGCTGGTAACCACGCGCAAGCGCTCGCGTTTGCCGCACAACATTTTGGATTGCGCTGTGAAATTTTTGTTCCCACTGGTGCATCACTTTCAAAAATGGAAGCATGCCGTGGGTATGGGGCGCAATTAATCGAAGGTGGAGACTCACTCGATGATGCGATTGTTGCGGCGCAACGTCGTGCAGAAGAAGCAAACATGGTGTTTTGTCATCCATTTGATGATGTTGATGTCATCGCCGGACAAGGAACGCTTGGCTTAGAACTTCTTGAAGACATCGCAGACGTTTCATTAGTACTAATTCCACTTGGTGGTGGTGGTCTCACCGCTGGCACTGCCATTGCATTGAAGTCTGCGCGACCAGAGATCGTTGTTATTGGAGTACAGGTAGCAAGTTGTGCACCGTATGCAGGTTCGCCACCAGCATCCGGACCAATCATCACACTTGCCGATGGTATTGCAGTGAAAAAACCCGGACAGATTACGAAACCACTTATTGAAAAGTGGGTTGATCACGTTGTGACTGTCGATGAAGATTCTGTCGCAGATGCAATGGTTCTCCTTATGGATCGCTCAAAGTTGTATGTCGAAGGTGGCGGGGCAGTCGGCGTTTCTGCCCTGTTAACCGGAGCGGTAAAGCCAGCAACAAGTGGCACCACATGCGTTGTGTTGTCAGGCGGAAACGTTGACCTAGGTCTTGTGCCTAATCTCATTCGCCGTCACGAGACACAACGTGGTCGCAGGCTCATTGTTTTCTGTCGCATCTCGGACCGTCCTGGTGGACTTGCTCGATTGCTCACAATCTTTGCTGAAAGCGGTGCGAACCTCATCGAAGTAGAACACGTCCGTGAAGGTGTTGATTTGCACGTGCGAGAAACCGGAGTGCAGGTGGTGCTGGAAGTGCGCGGTGCTGATCACAGTGAAACGGTGATGGCTGCTGCGCGTGCGGCTGGGTATGAAGTGGCGCCGGTGCGACTAACCGGAATACACGGCGGTTACTAAATCTCTAACCGCTGTAAACAGCGGTGACTAGATCAGTTGCGTTGAGTAACCAGCTTGGGAACACTCCCACAAACAATGTAAACAGCACTGCAGCTGCAATGACTAGGCCACTTGCAAGCGGAATTCGTACCTTTGGAGTGTCTTCTGCGTCTTCGAGCCACATCGACACGATGATGCGCAAATACACGAAAGCACCGACAACTGCAGACAGCATCGCAATGATTGCAATTGCATAGGAATCAACTTTTACCGCAGCTTGAATCACACCAAACTTTGCGATGAATCCACTTGTGAGTGGCACACCAGCTTGAGCAAGCAAGAACACGGTGAAGCCAAGTGCGAGTGCAGGACTGTTCTTACCAACTCCACGAAGATCAGTAAGTGATGTTCCACCGTTTCGTTCAGCAGAGACCACGGTGACAACGGCAAACGATCCGATGACCATCACGGTGTAGAGCATCAGGTAGGTCATGGTTGACGGAAGGCCATTGGTGTCACCGATGTGACCTGCAGCTTCTACACCAATCAACAAGAAACCTGCGTGGCTAATCGATGAAAACGCAAGCATTCGCTTCACGTCTGTTTGCACAACTGCAAGGATTGAACCAACCACCATCGTCAAGACTGCGATCACCCAAATCACTGGGCGCCAATCGTCAACACGACGCTCAAGTGCTGTCACCAAAATGCGTAGCAATACAGCGAACGCTGCGACCTTGCCGGCCGATGCCATAAACGCTGTCACTGGTGATGGAGAACCTTGATACACATCAGGAGTCCACACATGGAATGGAACCGCTGCAATCTTGAACGCAAGTCCAACGAGAAGTAACGCAATGCCAATGAGCAAGAACGCATCCACGCGTTGCAATGACACCGTCTCGTTCAACACTGCTGCAATGCCAGACAACTTTGTGGTGCCCGTTGCACCGTAGAGAAGCGCGATGCCATACAACAAGAACGCTGAGGAAAAGCCGCCAAGAATGAAGTACTTGAGACCAGCCTCGGGGCTCTCTTCACGACGACGGTTACTTGCAGCCAAGATGTAGAGCGACAAACTCAGGATCTCAAGTCCCAAGAACAACACGATGAGATCGCCAGCAGCGGTCATCACGTATCCACCAATTGCGGCCGTGAGATACAACGCATACACCTCAGGACCATCTTGATCTTCGCGAACGAGATAGTCGTGAGTGATCAAAGAGACAAGAACGATTGCAATAGAAATTGTGATCCAACCGAAGACAGCAAAGCGATCGATGTTGATCGCACCAGACAAAACGGATTCTGCTGGGTCATACCCGAGGTTGTTCCACTTAATCATCGACATGATCGCGGCTGTGATTGCCGACGCAGAGGCAACGACGGCATAACCGCCACGTGGCCAGCGTGGAATAAGTGCGCCAAAGAGAAGTAGGAATGACGCGCCAGCCAACAAGATGAGAAGCGGTGTCAGGTCAACCCAAGGAATACTTGGCGCGAGAAGTGTCTCAGCAATCACGGCATTCATTAGTGATCACCTTCTTTGCCTTCGCTATTTTTCTCGTCGCTGTGTTCCGCATTCTCGCCATGACCGGTGTCTTTAATTTCGTACACAACGGGTTCGGGACGTGAGTAATCCGAGCGCTCTTCAACATGTGTGATGAGTTTGTCGACAGCAGGATTAATGCGATCGAGCATTGGCTTTGGATACACACCATTGAAAATGATGCCTGCAATAAATACGAGCAACAGAGTTGCTTCCTTCGGACGCAATTCGGCGAACGTGGAGTTCGCTTCATCAGGTTCACCGTGGAACACGCGCTGGTACGCCCACAACAGATATAGCGCCGCCAAAATCACACCCGTTGCGGCGACAACTGTCCACCAACGCGCCGTTTCAAATGATCCGATAAGCACGAGGAATTCTCCGACAAAACCGTTTAAGCCAGGAACACCGATTGATGACAGCATCACGATCATAAAAGCGGCAGAGAAAATAGGTGCAACGGATTGGATGCCACGCAATTCGGCGATAGCGCGTGTGTGACGACGTTCGTAGATCATGCCAACCAACAAGAACAGCGCACCGGTTGAAATGCCATGGTTGATCATTTGCAACACACCACCGCTGACCGCTTGATCAGTGAGAGCGAATGTTCCCAACACGATGAAACCAAGGTGAGCAACCGATGAGTACGCAACGAGGCGTTTCAAATCAGTTTGCATCGTGGCTGCAATCGCACCGTAAATGATGCCGATTGTCGCCAGCGTGAACATCACGGGTTTAAACCACGTCGATGCTTCGGGGAATAAGTACAAACCAAAACGCAACAAGCCATATGTTCCAAGCTTCAGCAACACGCCCGCCAAGATGACCGAGCCACCGGTTGGTGCTTGGGTGTGTGCGTCGGGCAACCATGTGTGCAATGGGAACAATGGCACCTTCACTGCAAACGCGATGGCGAACGCGAGGAATAACCAACGTCCGGTGTTCACCGCGAAATTGGAATTCTCCGCAATGTCGATGAGGTCAAATGTGAGGTATCCGAGATCACGTCGTGCGAGCACCACTGTCGCGATAATTCCAACCAACATGAATGCGGACCCAAACATGGTGTAGAGGAAGAACTTTGTTGCCGCGTAGATGCGCTTGTCGTAACCCCAACCACCGATGAGGAAATACATCGGAACAAGAACGATCTCAAAGAAGATAAAGAATAAGAAGAGGTCAAGGCTGAGGAAGCTGCCCATGACACCAGCTTCAAGCAGCAACATCCATCCCAAATAGCGCTTCTCATCATGGTGCGGGTCGACACCGAGGATCACAAGTGGGAACAACAAACCAGTGAGGACGACAAGGAATAAAGAGATCCCATCGACACCAACGTGCCACGAAATGCCCCAACTCTCAATCCAGTCGTGTTTCGACACAAATTGGAAGCCGGCATCATTCGTTGTGAATTTGGCGAGAAGCCAAATGGACATGCCAGCCGTTGCAACACTGAACAATGCGGCGGTTAACTTCACCCATTCTGGGCGACGATTACTAATGAAGATCGTGACAAATGCGCCGATCATCGGCACCAGAATCAACGCAGTGAGAATCGGGAACGGCATCGACTGATGCGTTGAGGATTCAGCAGCTTGGAGGAGCATCAGATCACTCCCCTCACGAAGAACCACACAAGTATTGCGATGACACCAATTCCGATGATCAACGCGTATGAACGAACAAGTCCGGACTGCAGTTTGCGCATGAATCCGCTGAGTGAGCGAACACTGATTCCGCTGCCGTTAACGGCACCATCAACGACCTTCGCATCAAATTCCGCAACACCAGAGAATGCAACTTTTCCGGGGCCACCAACAAACGATGAGACGGCCTTGTCGTAGTACCAACCTTGTTCGAGTATCGCTGGTTCGACTGCTTTGATCTTCTTTTTTGAATACACAAGAACGGACAAGATGATTCCCGCGCTGGCCACAACGATCGCAACTCCCATGAGTAACCACTTGTTGTCGTACGCCCATGTTCCATCAATGTGCACTTCACTGTCTTTGATCACCGGATGCAGCCAGTGTTCGAGGAAGTGTGTCGACTTACTAAACGGCAACTGCAACACGCCACCAGCAATAGACAGCCCTGACAACACGATGAGTGGCGTCAGCATTGTGAATGGACTCTCGTGTGGAGTGTGGTCACCGTGTGCACCGTGTTCTTCACTGTGATCGTGCCAACGAGCCTCTCCAAAGAACACCATGATTACTTGACGAGTCATGTAGTACGCGGTGAGTAATGCCGTGACAAGACCAATGATGTACAAGAAACGATTGTTTGCAAAAGCAAACAGCAACACTTCATCTTTCGACCAGAAGCCTGCAAACGGTGGTACACCAGCAATTGCAAGCCAACCAATGATGAACGTGAACGCAGTGATAGGCATCACTTTGCGCAACGCACCCATACGGCGCATGTCTTGCTCGTGGTGCATACCGTGAATAACAGAACCCGAACCCAAGAACAACAACGCCTTGAAAAATGCGTGAGTGATCATGTGGAAGATCGCGGCCACGTACGCGCCTGAACCAATCGCGAGGAACATGAAACCAAGTTGCGACACCGTGCTGTAGGCCAACACTTTCTTGATGTCTGTCTGAGCAACAGCAATTGTTGCCGCGTACAAAGCGGTCACCGCACCGACGACAGCGATGATGGTTGGTGCCCACTCATATGCGACAGCAAGAATTGGGCTTGTACGAGTGAGCAAGAACACACCCGAAGTCACCATCGTTGCGGCGTGAATAAGTGCCGATACTGGTGTTGGGCCTTCCATTGCATCAGGAAGCCAGAAATACAACGGCAATTGTGCACTCTTACCAACGGCACCGATGAACAACATCAGTGCAATGGCTGTCGCAGTTACCGGAGCCAAAGCACCAGTTGTGGCTGCGTTGTTCATCGCTTGATATGACAATGTGCCGACTGCACCAAAGCCGAGGAACATCGCCATCATGACACCCCAGTCACCGACGCGGTTTGTCACAAACGCCTTCTTGCCTGCCGTCGCGGCAGAATCTCGGTTGTGCCAGAAGGAGATGAGGAAGTACGAACACGCGCCCACGCCTTCCCAACCGAGGAAGGTAACGAGCAAGTTTTCGCCCATCACCAACATCAACATTGAGAACACAAACAAGTTCAGATACAAAAAGAACTTGGAGAACTTGGGGTCACCGTGCATGTAGCCAATGGCGTACAAATGGATGAGTGATCCGATACCGGTGATGAACAGTGCCATCGTGACGCTGAGTGGATCAATGAGAAAAGCAAGATCCACCTGCAGGTTTGCGACAGGAACCCACGAGAAGAGATTGATCACACTCGTGCGTTCTTCTTCCGGGCTTGTCACCATGTCGAGATAGACCGCAGCAGTTACCAAAAATGCGGCAGCTGTCATCAAGGTGGCGGCCACACCAGCAAATGGTTCACCGAGTTTACGACCAAAAACAAAGATCAACAGAAATCCGGCCAGCGGAAATGCAGGGATGAGCCAGGCAATGTCCATCATGAGCGCTATCCCTTCAACACCGACAAGTCGTCGACGCTGGCACCGGTACGACGGC
>Ga0315900_10003142_pt1 | contig 24417 bp, 16 predicted proteins | sample LakEriMetagenome_FD_203521 | JGI IMG/M metagenome (GOLD analysis project Ga0315900, IMG submission 203521) | Freshwater fungal communities from buoy surface, Lake Erie, Ohio, United States - Buoy 12 MA114 | ecosystem: Environmental > Aquatic > Freshwater > Lake > Lake biofilm | place: USA: Lake... | reverse complement strand
TTTATCTTCGGTGATGCTATAAACTATATTATTTGCGAGCCCTTGAGCCGTCGTATAATTCGTAAACGTTTTACCGTCATATCTACTTACTCCACCGCCCTGTGTACCGAACCAAAGGTTTCCCGTTTTATCTTCGGTGATGCTATAAACTATATTATTTGCAAGCCCTTGAGCCGTCGTATAATTCGTAAACGTTTTACCGTCATATCTACTTACTCCACCGCCATAAGTACCGAACCAAAGGTTTCCCGTTTTATCTTCGGTGATGCTTAAAACTAGATTATTTGCGAGCCCTTGAGCCTTCGTATAATTCGTAAACGTTTTACCGTCATATCTACTTACTCCACCGCGCTCAGTACCGAACCAAAGGTTTCCCGTTTTATCTTCGGTGATGCTCCTGACTAGATTATTTGCGAGCCCTTGAGCCGTCGTATAATTCGTAAACGTTTTACCGTCATATCTACTTACTCCACCGCCATAAGTACCGAACCAAAGGTTTCCGCTTTTATCTATAATGGAGCAAGCAATGGCATCTAAAGCAAGGCCATCGTTGGTTGTAAAATTGGTAAAATGAGGGATGCCTTGGGGGGCATTAGGGTTCTCTATTGCATTAACACTTACAATGGGAGGTTTTGCTTGTATTATTTTAGGCTCCCAAGCAGGTATAACCATAGGAAGTTTAATAGTGTCCTTGCCTGGGGTTAAAATAATGGGGGCTTCGAGAGCAGTGCTTGTTGCAGCAGGTGAGGTTTGATTTTTGTTTTCTTCTTTGCAGGAAAAAAGGGCAATAAATAAAAAAAGATAGGATATTTTTTTCATCACATAAATATAATAAAAAAGCCCTCACAAATTGCAAGGGCTTTTACTTTTTAAGTTTGAGATTGCTTCTCACGCCGAGGCGTGATCGCAATGACGAATTACATATTCCTTCTATACTGCCCGCCTACTTCAAATAAGCATTTAGTAACTTCACCTAAGCTCATAAACTTAGCAGCATCCATTAATTCAGCAAAAATATTTTTGTTATGGATTGCTGCTGTTTGTAAACGTTTTACCATTTCATCATGTTTATCAGCATGCGTTTTATGTAACTCTGCTAACATCGTAATTTGGTATTCTTTTTCTTCGGTAGTTGAACGAATGACTTCACGAGGCAATACCGTTGGACTTCCTTTACTTGATAAGAAGGTATTTACACCAATAATAGGATATTCGCCAGTATGTTTTAATGTTTCGTAGTACAAACTTTCTTCTTGTATTTGTCCGCGTTGATACATGGTTTCCATTGCACCTAATACACCACCACGTTCAGAGATACGATCGAATTCAGTTAACACGGCTTCTTCCACTAAGTCCGTTAATTCTTCAATAATGAAAGAACCTTGTAATGGATTTTCGTTTTTCGCTAAACCTAATTCACGGTTAATGATTAACTGAATAGCCATGGCTCTACGAACCGATTCTTCGGTTGGCGTTGTAATGGCTTCGTCATACGCATTCGTATGTAATGAATTACAGTTATCGTAAATCGCGTATAACGCTTGAAGAGTTGTTCTAATATCATTAAAATCAATTTCTTGAGCGTGTAACGAGCGACCAGAAGTTTGAATATGATATTTCAACATCTGACTTCTTTCGTTTCCACCGTAACGTAATTTCATCGCCTTAGCCCAAATACGTCGGCTTACGCGGCCAATCACACTATACTCAGGATCGATACCGTTACTAAAGAAGAAAGATAAGTTCGGCGCAAAATCATCAATGTGCATTCCGCGCGATAAATAATATTCTACAAACGTAAATCCATTTGCTAAAGTGAATGCTAATTGAGAAATAGGATTGGCTCCTGCCTCTGCAATGTGATAACCGCTAATAGAAACTGAATAGAAGTTACGTACTTTTTGATCGATGAAGTATTGTTGCACATCACCCATCACACGTAAGCTAAACTCTGTACTGAAAATACAAGTATTTTGTGCTTGATCTTCTTTTAAAATATCTGCTTGAACCGTACCACGCACTTGTGATAAAGTGCTTGCTTTAATTTTTTCGTAAACATCTTTAGGTAAAACTTGATCTCCTGTAACACCTAACAACATTAATCCTAGACCATTGTTACCTTCTGGTAATTCGCCTTGGTAAGTTGGACGAACCGTTCCTTTTGCTTTATAAATAGCAGCGATTTTTGCCTCTACTTCTTTTTCTAATTTATTTTCTTTGATGTATAACTCACATTGTTGATCAATTGCTGCATTCATAAAAAATGCCGCCATCGTTGGTGCTGGTCCATTAATGGTCATCGATACCGATGTTTTAGGATCTGCTAAATTGAAACCAGAGTATAATTTCTTCGCATCATCTAAACAACAAATACTTACACCTGAGTTACCAATTTTACCATAAATATCCGGACGATAATCAGGATCGTTACCATATAACGTTACGCTATCAAACGCTGTACTTAAACGTGCGGCAGGCAATCCTTTACTTACATAATGGAAACGTTTGTTAGTTCTTTCTGGTCCACCCTCACCAGCAAACATACGTGTTGGATCTTCGCCCTCACGTTTAAATGGATAGATACCAGCTGTGTAAGGAAAATCCCCAGGGAAATTTTCTTGCAAGGTCCATTTTAAAATATCGCCCCAAGATGTATATTTTGGAGAAGCGATTTTTGGAATTTTTGAATGAGATAATGATTCGTAATGAGTTTCAATTTTTAAAACCTTATCGCGCACTTTAAATTCATAAAATTCACTACTGTATAATTTCTTTTTTGCTTCCCAACCTTCAATTACTAATAAATGGCGAGGATCTAAATCTAATTTTGTTTTTTCAAATGCTTCTTGTAACCCTTTAATCAAACGATCTTTATCATCCATTTTGGATTCTGTGATCGTTTCGATGGTTATTTGAATACCATATAATTTTTGAGCTACCTCTGCTTGTGCATTGGCTCTCTTATCGTAATTACGGTTGTTTTCAGAAATCTCTGATAAGTAACGAGTTTTGGAAGGAGGAATGATGTAAATTTTTTCACTCATCTCTTCGGTAATATGAAACTGAGAAGCTAAAGCTGTATTGCTAGTTTTCTCAACCATGGTATTCATCACCGCTTTGTATAAACGATTCATGCCTGGATCGTTGAATTGAGATGCGATTGTGCCGAATACGGGAATATCTTCATCAGCAATTTCCCATAAGTTATGATTACGTTTGTATTGTTTTTTTACATCACGTATCGCATCCAATGCGCCTCGTTTGTCAAATTTATTTAACGCAATAATGTCAGCGAAATCTAACATATCAATTTTCTCTAACTGAGTTGCTGCTCCGTATTCAGGAGTCATCACGTACAAGCTCATGTTAGAGTGTTCGATGATTTCCGTATCCGATTGGCCAATACCAGACGTTTCTAAAATAATCAAATCAAAGTTTGCAGCTTTACAAATGTTAACCGCATCTTGCACGTATTTGCTTAAAGCTAAATTACTTTGACGAGTTGCTAATGAACGCATATACACGCGATCGTTCTTAATCGCATTCATACGAATACGATCGCCTAATAAAGCACCGCCCGTTTTACGTTTCGAAGGATCAACCGAAATAATCGCAATTTGTTTGTCTTTAAAATCAATTAAAAAACGACGAACCAGTTCATCTACTAAACTTGATTTACCAGCTCCACCGGTACCCGTAATACCTAACACAGGTGTTGCCGATTTTTCTGCTTTTGCTTTTAACTCATTTAATAAACCAATATTTTCTTCATTAAAATTTTCGGCTGCAGAAATAATACGAGCAATTGATTTATAATCTCTCTCCGCTATTTTAGCAACATCATTTTTAATATTAGTACCAGTAGCATAATCACACTGACGTAATAAATCATTGATCATTCCTTGCAATCCCATTGCACGACCATCATCTGGCGCATAAATACGAGCAATACCATAGTTGTGTAATTCCTCAATTTCTTCAGGAAGAATTACTCCACCTCCGCCACCAAATAATTTAATATGTTCACAGCCTTTCTCTTTCAACAAATCGTACATGTATTTAAAATACTCTACGTGTCCGCCTTGGTAGCTCGTTACAGCAATGGCGTTTGCATCTTCTTGAATAGCGCAGTTTACAACCTCTTGAGCACTTCTATCGTGACCTAAGTGAATAACCTCTGCCCCACTTGATTGAATGATACGACGCATGATATTAATAGCAGCATCGTGTCCGTCAAATAAAGCAGCAGCTGTTACAATACGAATTTTGTGTGTTGATTGATATGGTGTAGTTTCCATAGGAAAATGATTTTAAAATTGAAGTGACTAATATAATAGTTTTTATGGCTTTAGAACAAGAAATTAGACGAGTTTTGTCCTAGAAAAATCTACAATTACTATTTATTAGCAGAACTCTTAGAAATAAGGGTTTTGTAGTAGTAAATTCCCACAAAAATAAAACCCAGCGAAAAGGGAATAGATGCCCAATATTTCAATTCTCCAGTAGTAAAAAACTCAATAAACATCCAAAAGCTATTGGCAGAAATCCAAAATAATATAGCCAAATTCAAGAAAACATCGACGGTTTTATGGGTAATATAAACGATTATTGCAGCTATAGACAATGTTGGAATGACCATTAGTATTCCCAACCATTTAAACTCAAGCATCCAACAACTGTCTTTTATTAACCAAAAAACAATGTGCATGCTCTCGTACTTTTTTATCTTTTCCCAGAGTTCCATTTTCAGAATTTAAAAATAGGGTTTTTGGTTTATTAATCGTGTCTTTTTACTATCTTTAAGTTCAATTTAGTTCTAAAACCTTTATGATCCAATTCGAAAAATTTAAACTTAAAAATAACCTCACTGTCATTGTTCACCAAGACAAAAGTACGCCTATGGCTTGCTTAAATATTATTTATGATGTTGGCGCACGTGATGAAGACGAAAATAAAACAGGATTTGCCCATTTATTTGAACATTTAATGTTTGGCGGCAGTATTAATATCCCTAATTACGACGAACCATTACAACTCGTGGGAGGAGAAAATAATGCCTTTACAACAAACGATATTACCAATTACTATTGTACCGTTCCATCCGAAAATTTAGAGACAGCTTTTTGGTTAGAAAGCGACCGAATGTTGAGCTTAGCTTTTGATAAAAAAAGCCTAGAGGTTCAGCGCAGTGTGGTGATTGAAGAATTTAAACAACGCTACTTAAACCAGCCTTACGGTGATGTATGGTTATTATTACGCCCCTTAATTTACAACGTACATCCTTACAAATGGGCTACGATTGGTAAAGAAATCAAACACATTGAAGATGCAACCATGGAAGATGTAAAAGCATTTTTCAAAGCACATTATAATCCAAGTAATGCCGTGTTAGTTGTAGCAGGAGATGTAGAAGTTGAGCAAGTAAAAGCCTTTGCTGAAAAATGGTTTGAACCAATTGATGCGGGAGTAAAACCAAAACGAAATTTACCAGTAGAGCCGCCTCAAACAGAATATAGAAGCTTAACCGTTGAACGTGATATTCCTATTAATAGTATTTACAGAGCGTATCGCATGTGTGCTCGTACTGATGCTGAATATCATACCGTTGATTTAATTTCTGATATTTTATCTCGTGGTAATTCCTCTCGACTATACAAAAACTTAATAAAAGATAAGCAGTTGTTTAGCGACATACACGCCTACGTGATGGGTGATTTTGATAAAGGTTTATTTGTGATTTCAGGAAAAGTAAATGATGGTATTAGTATTGAAGCGGCAGAAGAAGGAATTGATGCTGAAATTGCTAAACTTCAAAACGAATTAGTAGCAGCGGATGAATTACAAAAATGTAAAAACAAAGTAGAATCCACTGTAACTTATAGTGAAGCAGATGTGTTGAACAAAGCGACTAACCTAGCTATTTCTGAATTACTAGGTGATGCCAATTTAATTAACTTAGAAATTGAGAATTACCAAAAAGTAACGGCTGAACAAATTAAAGAACAAGCCAATAAAATTTTACAAAAAACTAATTGCAGTACTTTATTTTATTTAAAAAAGAAATAAAAATTATAAAAAATCTGCGGAAATCTCCGAAATCTGCGGGACATAAACAATGATACAGTTTTCTTCCATAAACCCAAATAGCACATTTACTGAGTTGCTAGAATTAGAGCAAAAAGAATTTGCTTTATATCAACATCATGATTTTTTGGATTATCAAAAACAACGTTTGGCATTTTTAGAAAAACACTTGAACTCTGAATCTGCTAAAGCGCTTCATGGTTATGTAAAAACTAACCAACCAAAAATCGGCGTGTTTGCAGGAAGTTTTAGTCCCTTTCATAAAGGGCATTTTAACGTCTTACAAAAAGCTGAAAAGTTATTTGACAAAGTGATTATTGCTTTTGGTAAAAATCCAGCAAAAGATTTGCATACATGGCCTGTTCCAAAAACTATTTCAAACAGACAAATAACTTCTTACAATAGTTTACTCACCGATCATATTGAATCTTTTGGATATGATGTTACAGTAGTGCGTGGGTTAAGAAACTCTACTGATTTTCAATACGAACAAAATCAATACCGTTATATTCAAGAATTAAAACCAGATATTAAAATCATCAATATTTTTTGTGACAAAGAATTTGAACATATTAGTTCATCTGGTATTCGTACTCTAGAAAAATACAACAAACACCAAAATTATTTGTTAGACTAAAAAACATCACATGAAGACAATTATCAGCACTCTAATCTGTAGCTTTTTGTTCATTCAAATGAATGCGCAAAAAACATATCAATTGCCGTCTAACATCAAAAGCAGCGATTATATGGCTAAAACCATTATCATTAAAGTAAAGCCATCATTTGCTTCCGTTTGTTCAAATAATAAAATTGAGAATGCTTCGTTTCTAGCATTTGCTAATGCTGTTGGAGTTATAAATCTTCATAAAAAATTCCCCTCAGATAAAAGCCCTGAAAAGCCAACAAATGCAGCAGGACAAACGTATGCTGATTTATCATTGATTTATGAATTAAATTATACTTCTGATTTATCAATTGAAAAAGCTATCAGTAAATTATTACTATCTGGTGTTTTAGTATATGCCGAACCACATTTTATTCCAAAAGTAAATTATACACCAAATGATCCGTTGGCAAATCCAACGGACCAATACCATTTACAAACTATTAATGCTTTTAATGCATGGAATGTCAATAAAGGAGATTCGGCAATTGTGATTGGCATCACGGATACAGGTAATGATCCTACACATCCTGATTTATTTAATAACATTAAACGTAATTACAATGATGTAATAGATGGTCTTGATAATGATGGTGATGGATATATAGATAATTACATGGGTTGGGATTTAGGAGTAAATGACAATGATCCTACCTGGCAAGCTAATGCTCACGGTGTTCATGTAAGTGGTCTTTCGAGCGCTAGTGCTGACAATAATTTAGGTGGAGCAGGTACTGGATTTAATTGTAAATATTTACCGATAAAAATTGGCGACGCTAATGGTTCTTTAATTGCTGCTTACGAAGGTATAAAATATGCAGCCGATCATGGTTGTCAAATCATCAATTGCTCTTGGGGCGGCGGCGGTGCGAGTCAATACGGCCAAGATATTATTGATTATGCAACCATCAATAAAAACTGTTTAGTAGTATGTGCAGCCGGAAATAATAATGTAGATGGAGATTTTTTTCCAGCAGCCTATAATTATGTTTTATCAGTTGGAAACACAACCGCTATTGATACTAAACAGGCTTCCTCTAATTATGGCTATATGGTAGATGTTTGTGCTCCAGGGGACAATGTAAATTCAACGTGGCCAGGAAGTTTTTATATCACATCTTCAGGAACATCGATGTCTTCGCCAGTGGTAGCAGGAGCGGCTGGAATTGTTAAAAATCATTTTCCTTCATATAATGGTTTGCAAGTAGGCGAGAGACTAAAAGTTACTGCTGATAATATTTATGGTTCTAATCCTTCTTACCTAAATAAACTAGGAACAGGAAGAATTAATTTGTTTAGAGCATTAACTGACCCTGCCTCTCCAAGTGTAGTAATGACAAATAAAATTGTAAGCGACCGCAATGATATGTCATTTATTAATGGAGATACCTTATTTATCTCTGGAACTTTTATTAATTATTTAGATCCTACATCGGCTCTAAATGTGACTGTTACTCCATTATCAGCCTATGCAACAAGTATCGATAATACAACGGCATTAGGAGTTATTAATACATTAGCCAGTGCAACAAATTCGTTAGATCCCTTTACATTTAAATTAACAGGTGCTATTCCTATTAACCAAGCTGTGGATTTTGAAGTTGTTATGAATGATGGAACGTATCAGGCTAAACAATATTTTACCATTTTTATTAATGTTGATTATCTTAATATTGAAGTAAATGATGTGCGAACTACTGCCACAAGCAAAGGGAAAATTGGATTCAATCAAGATGCACAAGCGCAAGGTTTAGGATTTAAATACAACGGCACTGACTTATTATACGAAGCAGGGTTAATGGTAGGTGCGGATACAACTAAAGTTTCTGATTGTGTGAGAGGTGCTATTGCCGGGGGCTCAGGAGATACAGATTTTGGTACGGTAAATAGAATTGCTCTTCAAATACCTTCTGTGTTTTCTGATTTTGACACTAAAGCTAAAATAAACGATAATATGTCGTTCAATCCACTTCCAGTTACAATTGAACAAAACACATACGCCTGGGCAACAGTTCCAAATACTCAATTTGTAATTTGGGAATATTATATCACTAACACTCACGCTACTGATACTATCAAAAAAATGTATGCAGGTATTTTTGCAGATTGGGATATTGACGGAGCCACTTTTGCTCAAAATAGAAGCGCTTATGATGTAGGAACAAAAATGGGCTACACATATTATACGGCCACTGGTGGAAAATATGGTGGCATTAAATTACTTACAACAATTGCTCCTCCTAATTTTTATGCCATTGATCATGTGAGTGGTGGAAATGGCGGACTAGACTTTGCCAATGGTTCTGATTCACGTGACAAATATTTAAGTTTATCAACCCAACGCTTAGCCGCTGGTGTTAATGGAAACGGGCTCGATGTTTTAAATGTGATGAGCAGCGGGCCAATTAAATTAGCACCTAACCAAACTGTTAAAGTGGCGTTTGCCTTAGTAGGTGGAGATAGTTTAGCAAACTTAATCACTGGAGCACAACAGGCGCAAATTAAATACGATGGATTGCCAACAAGCATTCAAGAATCTGTTTCTTCGGATTACACATGGAGAATTTTCCCTAACCCAACAAAAAATAGTATCACTATTTCTCAAACAGAAACAACATTTACTAAGTATGAAATTTATGATATTAATGGGCATTTAGTTTCTGAAAATAAAATTCAAAGTATCCTACAAAAGGTTGATTTAACTGGATATTCAGAGGGTATGTACATTGTAAAATTAATTGGAAACCAAAAAGTAGAGTTTAAGAAGATTGTGGTGGTTGAGTAATCTGCTTCTAAAAAATGAAAGTTGTCAGTTGGAATTGTAATGGAGCATTTAGAAAGAAATTTAATACCTTATTAGATTTTGACGCTGATATTTATATCATTCAAGAATGTGAAAATCCAGCAGAATCAAAGGATTTAGAATATATAAATTGGGCGAAAAATTATTTGTGGATTGGAGATTCTAAAAATAAAGGACTTGCTGTTTTTGCCAAAAAAGAAATAAATCTTCAGCCTTTAGATTGGACTAATAATTTCAAAGACCATTCGGTAAAGCATTTTCTACCTTGCTTAATAAATAATGATTTTCAATTACTAGCTGTTTGGACACATCAAAATAATTCGCCAAACTTTGGCTACATCGGTCAATTTTGGAAATATCTTCAGGTAAATAAATCTAACTTCAAAAAAATAATTATAGCTGGAGATTTAAACAGTAATAGTATTTGGGATGAATGGGATAGGTGGTGGAATCATAGTGACGTTATTAAAGAACTTGAAGAAATAAATATAAAAAGTTTATACCATAAATATTTTAATGAAGTTCAGGGTAAAGAAACAAAACCAACATTCTTCTTGCAAAGAAATCCTTCAAAACCATATCATATTGATTACTGTTTATCATCTAATGAATTTAGCCAAAGATTAAAAGAAGTAGAGGTTCCTAAATTTGATAATTGGCAACATGTAAGCGATCATGTTCCTATCATTATTACATTCAAGTAAGCGAAAAAGGCAGCCATAACTTATGGGCTCTTTCTCCAAAATTCCCTATATTTACCCTTTATTTTAAAATTATGGAATTAAATACTTTAACTGCTATATCTCCTGTTGATGGTCGTTACCGCCGAGTAACTAACGAATTAGCAGCGTACTTTTCTGAGTTCGGATTAATTAGATACCGTGTGCAAGTAGAAATTGATTATTTCATCTTGCTATCACAACAAGGGTTACCTCAATTACCAAAATTGAACGAAAGTCAAATTACAGCTTTAAAAGCAGTGTATCAAAACTTTTCGTTTGCGGACGCAGAGGTAATTAAAGAAACTGAAAAAACAACTAACCATGATGTAAAAGCGGTTGAGTATTTCATTAAAGAAAAATTAAAAGCACAGGGCTTAGAAAACTATTTAGAGTTTGTACACTTTGGATTAACTTCTCAAGATATTAATAATACGTCTATTCCGTTATCATTGAAGCAAGCTAACAATGAAGTGGTATTACCAAACTTAAAACAAGTTACTGATAAATTAACCGGCTTAGCTAAAGAATGGAAAAACATTTCTTTATTAGCGCGTACTCACGGTCAGCCTGCTTCCCCTACTCGTTTAGGAAAAGAAATTTATGTATTTGTAGAACGCTTACAAATTCAAATCAACCAATTAAATGCCATCCCTTTCTCAGCTAAGTTTGGTGGCGCAACTGGTAACTTCAATGCGCACTATGTAGCTTATCCAAAAAACGATTGGATTAAATTTGGAAACGAATTTGTGAACAACACCTTAGGTTTAAGCAGAAGTCAGTTTACCACACAGATTGAGCACTACGATAATATTGCTGCATACTGCGATGCCTTAAAGCGTATCAATACGATCTTATTAGATTTATGCCGCGATATTTGGACATACGTAAGTATGGACTACTTTAAGCAAAAATTAAAGGCAGGAGAAATTGGGTCTTCGGCCATGCCACACAAAGTAAACCCGATTGATTTTGAAAATGCTGAAGGTAACTTAGGAATAGCGAATGCTATCTTAGAACACTTATCTGCTAAACTTCCATTATCACGTTTACAAAGAGATTTAACAGATAGTACGGTTTTAAGAAATTTAGGTGTGCCTGTTGCACATATTTTAATTTCATACAAAAGCATTTTAAAAGGCTTAGATAAATTAATATTAAACGAAGAAATTTTTAATAGAGATTTAGAAAACAACTGGGCAGTTGTTGCAGAAGCAGTTCAAACTATTTTACGTAGAGAAGGTTATCCAAAACCTTATGAAGCGTTGAAAGATTTAACTCGCACCAACACTCACATCACAAAAGATTCGATGCATACTTTTATTAATGGATTAAATGTAAGCGCAGAAGTAAAAGCAGAGTTATTAAACATTACACCGCAAAACTTTGTAGGACAAAATCCGGAATTTTAAATTTGAAAATTATTTCGTAACTTTACTTAACACAATTAGCTTTTAATCATGAAAGTACTATTAGACATAAAAGATAATAAAGTGGATTTTGTAATGGAATTACTTAAAAATCTTTCGTTTGTTAAAACAGAAACTCTTGGTCCTGCAAAAGACAAATCAGTAAAAAACATTTATAAACAAAAGTTTAGAAATGAAATGGAGCAAACGATTAAAGAAATAAAAGCTGATTTCCATGAGAAAAATAATAAGAACAAAAAGCTTCGTAAATCAGCTTAAAAATTGGGAAGAATATAAAATAACTTCTGTTGAAGAGTTAGAACACTATATTAAAAAACTTAGAGCAATTACTGAATATATAATTGAAATAAGTGATTTGAAAAGCTACCCATTCAAAAAAGTAAATTATCGGAATAGTAAAGGCATAAATTATTTTATTTACCAACAACATATTGTATTTTTTAAATTGGAACCTACCGAACTTACACTTTTATATTTTGTAGCAGCTAAGAGCGTTAAACAAAAACTACAATGAAAGTAACAGGCTTTACCATCATACGAAATGCGATTAAGTTCGACTATCCAGTGGTAGAAGCGATTACTTCTATTTTACCCATTTGTGATGAGTTTATTGTAGCCGTTGGTAATAGCGAAGATGAAACACTGCAGCTGATTAAAAGCATCAACTCTCCAAAAATAAAAATTATTGAAACCATTTGGGATGATTCGCTTCGCCAAGGAGGACAAGTACTAGCCATTGAAACCAATAAAGCATTTGATGCGATTAGTAAAGATGTGGATTGGTGCTTTTACATTCAAAGTGATGAGTGTGTTCATGAAAAACATTTAGCTTCGATTAAAGAAGCGATGCAAAAATATAAAGACGACAAACAAGTTGATGGTTTACTATTTAACTATGTTCATTTTTATGGCACTTACAATTACGTTGGTAATTCCAGAAGATGGTACAGAAAAGAAATTCGCATTATTAAAAATGATAAGTCTATTCGCTCCTATAAAGATGCGCAAGGCTTCAGAAAAACAAATAATTCGAAATTAAACGTTAAACCAATTAGTGCTGAGATTTATCATTACGGTTGGGTAAAACCACCAAAGGCTCAGCAAGCCAAACAAGAGAATTTTCATAAGATGTGGCATGATGACGAGTGGATGAAAAAAAACATTGCGCAAGTAGACGAGTTTGATTACTCACAAATAGATAGTTTAGAAGAATTTAAAGGAACGCATCCTCAAGTGTTTCAAAAACGTGTAGAGGCGGCAGATTGGAATTTTAAATTCAATCAATCACAAATCAAGTTAAGTACAAAAGATAAATTCTTATTATTTATTGAAAAAACAACTGGCTGGAAAGTTGGGGAGTATAAGAATTATAAAGAGATTTAGTTTCAATTAACCCTTCCAGAGTTTAGAACTCTGGAAGGGTTTGTATTAGAATTGAAAATAAATAAAAGGTTGCATCTCTCCACTTACCATTTGGTAAATACAAAACACAAACACTACTGCCACTATACTCATTACGGGCAAAGGCAGTTCTGCAAATTTTAAACGGTATTTTTCTTTGATATTTTCTGGTATCCAATGAATTAAGTAACCAATTAAAATTACAGAGAATACAAGCGCATATCCTTGAATAATGTTAAAGGTTAGGGCGGCTCCAAAATGATTGGTAATTCTATCAAAAATTAAACTAACGGTATCTAAACTGTCGCTTCTAAAAAAGATACGAGTAAAGCTAATAAATGCTAAAGTGATAAACACCATCATGCCTTTTACAACAACCGAATTAGAATCTTTAAACGGAGAAATTTTTTGCCACAGTTTGTGAACTACTAAACCTAATCCGTTTAACCCGCCCCAAATAATAAACAACCATGAACTTCCATGCCAAAAGCCTCCTAGCAACATGGTAACTAATAAATTGATATTGGTATTCACACTCTGTTTGACTTTAGGAAAGAAGTATGCTAATAACACTAATACAATTGCCATCAATAATAAAACTAAAAGCAACCAAATTTTACCCGTTAACATCACTAATACAATGGATAAAAAAGCGATACAGATGTAGGAACCAATGGTTCCTTTTTTATTTCCTCCTAATGGAATGTATAAATAATCTTTTAACCAAGTAGATAAAGAAATATGCCAACGTTTCCAAAACTCACTCACGTCTTGCGCCTTGTATGGCGATTTAAAATTAGTTTTCAAACGATACCCTAACAATAATGCTACGCCAATAGCAATGTCCGTATAACCACTAAAATCAGCATAAATTTGTAAGGAGTAGCCAAAGATTCCAAATACCGTTTCTACGCCTGAGTAGTAGTTTGGATTATCAAATATTCTATCAATGTAATTCACGGCAATGTAATCCGCTAATATTTTTTTACCCAAACCATTTAATATCCAAAAAATAGCATAACCAAATTCTTTACGTTTTAAACTATAGGGTTGATAAATTTGATACAAGAATTCGTTAGCTTTTACAATTGGCCCAGCCACTAAATGCGGGAAGAAACACACAAAGAAGCCATAATCAAAAATAGATTTTACAGGAGTTACTTTGCCTCTATACATATCAATGGTATAGGAAATAGATTGAAACGTAAAGAAAGATATACCAACTGGTAAAATCAATTTATCTACCGGATCTTTAGTTCCTAAAAAGGTATTACTAAATTGAGTGAAGTGATTAAAGAAAGAAATATCTGTTCCTGCTAATTGATTGACGCTCTCTGTAAAGAAATACGCATACTTAAAATAACATAACAAAGTTAAATTAAGCAGTAAGCTAATGGTTAGGTATACTTTTTTCTTTTTATCGGATTTAGATTCGAAGATGAGTCTTCCCCAGTTGTAATCGCTAATAATGGTGAAGATGAGTAAGATTAAAAAAACACCGCTGGTTTTATAATAAAAGAAAAAACTAACTAGTAATAAAAAAAGAGTTCTTAATGTATTCTTTTTGTAAATCAATGAATAGATAGCTAAAACTACAGCAAAAAATCCCCAAAAATATAATTGGGTAAAAATTACCGGCTGTCCTTTTACGTAAAGAAAACACGATTTTAAATATGTGAGTATATCATTCACTTTTATTTAACCTTACTATTATATCTATAACTTTTATTAAAGGCATCGAACATCATGGTAGATAAAATATTATATCCACGTCCGTTAAAATGCACTTTGTCTTTTGCTGCTAAACCAGCCTTGTACCATTTATAAATTGATTTGTATCCACCCATCACGGCATACAAATCATACACTGCTGTGTTGTGTTTTTCCATTAACTCGTACATAGCTTCTTGCGCTTTAATTGGGCGTTTATTAGATGTTTTACGGTTCATGTAATTATCTGTTACCGTTGTAAACAAAAAAGTACAATTTGGTGAAGCTATTTTGATAAGTGTAATCAAGCTATCATAATTTTGAATAAATTTTTGTTTCGAAAAATTAGGATCATGGGTGTCATTAACACCTAAGGAAAAAATAACTAAATCAGGTGGGATAGTGCTTAACTCATTCACAAATTCTTGACATCTTAAATAAGAGGATGTACTAGCGCCATTAACACCTATGGATGCATAATAAAACCCAGGATTATCATTTTCAATACTAAAGCCACGTAACATAAAATCAGGGATAATGGTGTCTTTTCTTACTAAGTTAAAGTTCACTGAGTCGATATAAGATTCAAAGAAAAATTCAGTATAACTATTCTTTTTGAAATCATTCCTAGTAAATTGTAATCCAGTTTGGTTTGCAATAGAAAATTCGAAACTTGGATTAAAATTATGATACACTCTTAAGGAGTTAAATTTTTGATGATGATTGTTTTTTAACAAACTAAAACCAAAGGTATTAGCGCTATCGTTTGTAATACCTGCCATGCCAGCCATACCTAAATTGTCACACATTTCTTTTGATAGGGCATTGCGTTTTCTAATCCACTTGCCAGTGGTGAATGATTTAAAAAAATGTGGGCTATTTGTTTTTACTATTTTAAAAGGAAAAATAAAAGTTCCTCCTCCTTTAAAATTTCCAATTCCTTGAAATCCGTCCATTAACACTTCTGTCCAAAAACCCGCCTGAATGTGCGAACCACCAAAATGAACCACCGTTACTTTTTTTCTTTTTCCTTCACGGAGTTCATCAATTTTTTTATAGAAGTTCATAAACTGAGAACTATCTTTTCCAAAACGTAATTTACTTTGATCGTAATTGATGAAAGGATATTGCTGTGCCTTTGTTTGATAGGACACAAGATAAAGTACACATGACAAAAGACAAGTGAAAATTATATGTATAGTTCTGTTTTCTTTCATTAATCTTTCTATCTGTTTTTTACAAAGTTATTGTAGTCACTCATTAATGATGAATACAATAACACGGCTATTTTTCGAGCACCGCCCGAACTAAAATGTATATAATCTTTTGCTCCAATACCTTGTTCAACCCAGGTTAACATACTATTTCGGCCACCCATGCAACTGTACATATCAAAAAAGGCGCAGTCGGTATCAAAGGCTGCTTTTTTAATGGCATCACGTAAATCTTCTAATTGTGGATGAGTTTCATAATCCGCGCCAACTTTCACACTCATATCGGCTGGACCAATAACCAATATAGACGCTTGTGGTGCTAATTTTTTTATGATATTAATTTGTGCTCTTAAATACGTTCCAAAAGCATCTGCTTGTTCTTTGGTTTTAATATAAGGCAATGAGTTTCCTCCAAACTGAAGGATGATTAATTTAGTATTTAAGTAATCGTAAAAACTTTTCAATTGTCCGAAATTGATTTGATTAAAAAATGTTCCAGAGCTTCCGCGTAAACCAAAATTATCTACCATCACGCCTTTACCTCCTTCTAGCGAAACACCATAAAAATCAGGGCTATCCTTCCCTCTAAATTTAAATTCTTGTAGCAGAGCTCCTTGGTTTAAATTAAATTCTTTGATATTAAAATTCCCTCCTGCCACTAATGAATCAGAAGTGTTCAAGGTTCCATTTTCATATAACTCTACATGAGTTTTTGTTTGTGCACCTCCATAAAATAATTTAATTTTTTTGTATGCCGCCGCTTTTGGTCCGCCGTTTTTACTCGTTACTACTTTTACCCAAGCTGATTTGGCTTGCGCTGTATCCGAAATCGTTGCGTAAGGACTAAAGCGTGTGATATGAGCTAGAGCGCCAAAATTATTATGCTTCACGCGTTTGTCTCGTCCAGCAAAAACAGGATAACGATCCCAACCTGAACTCCAAGAAATTTTATTAACCACACTCGGCGCAACTGGCATAAACGAAATTAATCCTGGGCCTTCGCCACCAAATTCGCCTTGCAACTTTAAACGGATGTAGTCACTAATCCGATCTCCTTCTATTTGCGAATCACCATAATGTAATACACGAATACTTTTTTCTTCATTAGAAATATTGGCTAATGAGTTAAAGAAATTAGTCATGGCGGTTTTTGATTCATTTTTGTATTGAATCGTGGTAATTAATTTAAGTGATGTATCTACCTTTACCAATTTGGCAACAGCATTTGAAGACGTGCTATCTGTATTATCAGTCAATAATGTATCAGCAAATTCAGCTTCAATAGCTTTATCTTCAGCATCTGCCAGAGCAATAATATTTGATATATCTGTTTTCTCTGGTTTTCTTTCTAAAAATAAAGAAGCAAAAGTTGGGTATTGAATTTTAAAATTATTCGTTAAATAAATCCCTTTTTCAGGAAACACCATGCTAATTAAACCCAACACCAAAAATGTGCAGGCTAAAAATAATAATGTATGAAAGGGTTTTTGCATGTATAAATTAACAAAAAGCAATATCTAAAATACTTTGCGATCAGATTCTCTCTGTTAAATTAGTTTTTCACAAAAGCCTTGTAAATAACAGTTTTTGGCAAATCATCTATTTATTTTTTTAATCATGCATCCACTTTTTAGGCGTTTACAATCACATTGGCTAATTATTAATTCTTTAGACCTTAATAAGTTGTTGAATTTCAATTATTTAAAAATAAATTATTCTATTACGTGACTCGAATGACGGACAAAAGTATTTATCTAAAAAAATGCTTAAATCGTTGATTTTTAGCTAAAATGCCTTATTTTTGCAGCCCTTATATTTTCTAAGAAAAACAACATGAACATATCTAAAAAAGACATTAGTGCATTAAATGCCGAATTAAGTATCACATTAACTCCAGCCGATTACGAAACAAAGGTGGACAATGCGATTAAAAAAGTACAAAAACAAGCGGCAATGCCAGGATTCCGACCAGGTAAAGTGCCAGTTGGTTTAATTAAAAAGCAACATGGTAAATCTATTTTAGTAGATGAAATCAATAAAATATTAAACGAGGCTTTATACAATTACATCAACGATAATAAAATTGAAATCTTAGGAAATCCAATGCCTAAAGAAGACAATAAAATTGATTTTGAAAACCAAACAGAGTGGACATTTAACTACGAATTAGGCTTAACTCCTAACTTTGATGTGAAATTAGATAACACTCAATCATTTGTTTACAATACTGTTAAAATTGATGATGAGTTAGTAGAAAAATATTTAAAAGATGTAAAACGTAACTATGGTAAGCCTTCTAATCCAGATGTGGCAGAAGGCAAAGATGTTTTATATATTGATATCGTTGAATTAGATGCTGATAACAATGTAGTAGCTGGTGGTATTTTTAAATCAACTAGCATTGGAATTGATCGTTTGAAAAACGAAGCGGCAAAAGCAAAATTAACAGGTGCTAAAAAAGAAGATAAAATTATCATCAATGCAAATGAATTATATGATTCAGCGGTAGATAAATCAATTTCTTTAGGTATCGACAAAGAAGTAGCAGAAAGCTTTAGTTCAAATTTACAATTAACGGTTCGCAACATTGCTCGTATGGAAGATGCTGAATTGAACCAAGAGTTATTTGATAAATTATACGGCGCTGGAACGATTAATTCTTTAGAAGAATTTAAAGAAAAAATTAAAGGTGAATTAGCTTTAATGTTTGCTCAAGATACAGATCGTAAATTTGTTGAAGGAGTTGAGAAAACTTTAGTAGAGAAATTAAACATCACTTTACCAGATGATTTCTTAAAACGTTGGTTAATGGCAGTTAACGAAAAACCATTGACTAAAGAGCAATTAGAAGCGGAATATCCAGCATATGCAAAATCTATGCAATGGAAATTAATTGAGAACAAAATCATTAAAAACAACAACCTTTCAGTAAGCATTGAAGAAGCTAAAGAAGAGGCTGCGTCTTATGTACGTTCTCAATTTGCACGTTATGGTCAAGTTCCAGAAGATAAAGAAGTAGCGAAAATTGTTGACGGGATTTTAGGTAAACAAGAAGAAGCACAAAAAATATTTGAAGGCTTGTATAGTAAAAAAGTATTAGATGTTTTAAAAACGTCTTGTAAACTAGATACTAAAGAAGTAAGTTATAATGAGTTTTTTGGTATTACTGAATAAGAAACACCAATCATTTTCAAAAAAAGTCTCTATCCAAGGATAGAGACTTTTTTGTTTAAATATGTTAATGGCGGGTTACTATTTATCATAAACAGTAATCAATCATTAAACCATAAAACATAATCACCATGAACCAGTCATGTTTCAATAATTCTAGAAAAACAACATGACTGCAACATGAGGCCATTTAAAAACAATTTAAAAAAACTTCTCATGAAAAATTCCATCATCACCATCGCTAGCACTGTTGCTTTAATTATCAGTTTTGCTTCTTGTAAAGAAGATAATTCCATTTTAATTCAAAAAATTGAAAGCTCACAATTAGAATTGCTAAAACAAGATTCGATTTTAACAAATCAACGAAATGAGCTTTCAAATCTTGTGTTTACGGACACTTCAGCCTCTTCAGAAATAATAACGCCAGAAGATAGTCTATTGACTGTTTTAGTAACGGAGCAAAACGCATTGATTACACGCATAGAAATCATCATTCAAAAAAACAAAGAATTAATTACTCAATTAAATGATGATTCAGTTAATCCAATTGAAGTTGAAAAAGAATATACAGCACATGTGGATGAATTAGAGTTAATGAAAACACAAATTAGTGCCACAAATGAAAGCTACGAAACATTAATTAACCAAGCGAAAGTTCTCTCTAAAAGTGTTCATGATACAACGAAGGTTAAATAGTGTTTACATAACACCTGTCGGGTTTACCAACTTGGTTTGTTATAAACTTGACAGGTGTTTCAAAACTTAAATTATTTATTCGAAAACAAAAAACCCCGACATTTCTATCAGGGTTTTTAAATTATATTTAAACAGTGTGGCTTCGAGAACCTCAGCCACCAAAAGCCTAAGCTTCTTCTTCGATCTCTTCTTTACTTGCCATTAAACGCTCGTACTCTTCTTTACTACCAACTACGATTTTTTCGTATTGACGTAAACCTGTACCTGCTGGAATTAAATGACCAACAATAACGTTTTCTTTTAAGCCTTGTAATGTATCTACTTTTCCGTTTACAGCTGCTTCGTTTAACACTTTTGTTGTTTCCTGGAACGATGCCGCAGAAATCCAAGAGTTTGTTTGTAACGATGCACGTGTAATACCTTGTAAAATTGGAGTTGCTGTTGCTGGAACTGCATCACGAGCTTCTACTAATTTTAAATCTTTACGACGTAAAACTGAGTTCTCATCACGTAATTTACGAGCTGTTACAATTTGTCCACGTTTCAAGTTTTCAGAATCACCTGGCTCAACAACTACTTTCTTACCATATAATTCATCATTCTCAGCCATGAAGTGGATTTTATTAATCAACTGTAACTCTAAGAATGTTGTATCACCTGGATCTTCAATTTGAACTTTACGCATCATCTGACGAACAATCGTTTCGAAATGCTTATCATTCAATTTTTGTCCTTGTAAACGGTACACCTCTTGAATCTCATTTACTAAGTATTCTTGAACTGCTGTAGGGCCTTTAATTGCTAAGATATCACCAGGAGAAGTTGCTCCATCAGATAATTGCTCACCCGCTTTCACAAAGTCATTCTCTTGAACTAAGATATGTTTAGATAAAGACACTAAGTAACGGTGTTGTTCTCCAGTTTTAGCTTCAACAATTACCTCACGGTTACCACGCTTAATTTTACCAAAAGTAACGATACCGTCAATTTCAGAAACTACTGCTGGATTACTTGGGTTACGTGCTTCGAATAACTCCGTTACACGAGGTAAACCACCTGTAATATCTCCCGTTTTACCAGTAACACGAGGAATCTTCACTAAAATTTGTCCTAATTCAACTTTCACTCCTTCGTTCACAACAATGTGCGCACTGATAGGTAAGTTATATGTTTTTAAAGGCTCACCTTTTTTGTCTACGATTCTGATTAATGGTGATAATGTTTTATCTCTACTTTCAATAATTACTTTCTCACGGAAACCTGTTTGTTCATCAGATTCTTCACGGTAAGTTACGTTTTCTTTAATTCCCTCGTACTCTACAGCACCAGCAAATTCAGAAACGATAACCGCGTTATATGGATCCCAATCACAAATCATATCTCCTTTTTTCACTTTCGCGCTAGGTTTGATATATAATTGAGAACCGTAAGGAATATTTCCAGTAGTTAATGTAATACCTGTGTTTGCATCAACGATACGAACTTCAGTAGAACGACCAATTACAACGTTAGCTTTTGTGCCATCTGGGTTGATACGTTCAACAGTACGTAATTCATCGATTTCAGCAATACCATCGTATTTTGCTACGTAGCTAGAAGATGCTGCCGTGTTAGATGCCGTACCACCAACGTGGAATGTACGTAATGTTAACTGAGTACCTGGTTCACCAATTGATTGTGCGGCGATTACACCTACTGCCTCACCTAATTGAACTTGACGTCCGTTAGATAAGTTACGGCCATAACATTTAGCACACACACCTAATTTAGATTCGCAAGTTAATACTGAACGAATTTCAACAGATTCGATTGGTGATTGTTCAATAATAGCTGCTACATCTTCATCAATCATTTGACCACCTGTAACGATTAACTCGCCAGTTGTTGGATGATATAAATCGTTTAAAGAAATACGACCTAAAATTCTATCTGATAATGATTCAACGATATCGTCATTGTTTTTCAATGCCATAGCTGTTAAACCACGCAATGTACCACAATCTTCTTCGTTAATAATAACATCTTGAGCAACGTCAACCAAACGACGAGTTAAGTAACCAGCATCCGCTGTTTTTAACGCCGTATCCGCTAAACCTTTACGAGCACCGTGGGTAGAAATAAAGTATTCTAAGATCGATAAACCTTCACGGAAGTTAGATAATACCGGATTTTCAATAATCGAAGCCGTTGTATCACCTGCTTTTTGTGGTTTAGCCATCAAACCACGCATACCTGATAACTGTTTAATTTGTTCTTTAGATCCACGAGCACCAGAATCAAGCATCATATAAACAGAGTTGAAACCTTGTTTATCAGTGCTTAATACATCCATTACTTTTTTAGTAACTTTTGAGTTAGCATGTGTCCAAATATCAATTACTTGGTTGTAACGTTCATTGTTTGTAATGAAACCCATTGAGTAGTTATTCATTACTTCATCAACTTGCGCACGCGCGTCTTTAATAATTTTAAATTTCTCAGCTGGAGTTTCAATATCACCTAAGTTAAATGATAATCCACCACGGAAGGCTGTTTTAAATCCTAAATCTTTGATATCATCTAAGAACTTAGCAGTTTTAGCCATACCTGTTTTCTTAACCACCATTCCGATAATATCACGAAGCGATTTTTTAGTCAACAATTCGTTGATGAAACCTACTTCATGCGGAACAACTTGATTAAACATAACACGACCAGCAGTCGTTTCAATTACTTTCGTAACTAAGTTAACACCGTCTAATGCGTTAGTAACACGAATTTTAATTTGAGCGTGGATGTCAATTTTCTTTTCGTTTAAAGCGATATTAACCTCTTCTGCACTATAGAAAATTTTTCCTTCACCTCTTACTAAATCGTTAGGTAAATTCTTTTTAGATTTAGTTAAATAATATAAACCTAAAACCATATCCTGAGATGGAACCGCAACTGGCGCACCGTTAGATGGATTTAAAATGTTATGAGAAGCTAACATTAAAATTTGCGCTTCTAATACTGCGGCATGTCCCAATGGAACGTGAACCGCCATTTGATCACCATCAAAATCGGCGTTGAATGCAGAACACACTAATGGGTGTAACTGAATTGCTTTTCCTTCAATTAATTTTGGTTGGAATGCTTGAATACCTAATCTATGTAATGTAGGGGCACGGTTTAACATTACCGGATGTCCTTTCAATACGTTTTCTAAAATATCCCAAACAATTGGTTCTTTTTTATCTACAATCTTTTTAGCTGATTTTACTGTTTTAACAATACCACGCTCAATCATCTTGCGAATGATAAATGGTTTGAATAACTCAGCAGCCATTTCTTTTGGTAAACCACACTCATGTAATTTCATTTCTGGCCCAACGACAATTACCGAACGAGCAGAATAATCAACACGTTTACCTAATAAGTTTTGACGGAAACGTCCTTGTTTACCTTTTAATGAATCTGATAATGATTTTAAAGCTCTGTTAGATTCAGTTTTAACAGCATTTGATTTACGAGAGTTATCAAATAATGAATCTACTGATTCTTGTAACATACGTTTCTCATTACGTAAGATAACGTCTGGTGCTTTTATTTCAATTAAACGCTTTAAACGGTTATTACGAATAATAACACGACGGTATAAATCATTTAAATCTGAAGTTGCAAAACGACCTCCATCCAATGGAACTAAAGGACGTAATTCTGGTGGAATAACTGGAACAGTTTTAATAATCATCCACTCAGGTTTGTTTTCAATATGGCTTTGCGCAGAACGGAAAGCTTCAATAACTTGTAAACGTTTTAATGCTTCGTTTTTACGTTGTTGAGAAGTCTCAGTGTTTGCTTTGTGACGTAACTCATAAGATAACTCATCTAATTGTAAACGAGATAATAAATCTTGAAGAGCTTCAGCACCCATCTTAGCGATAAATTTATTAGGATCTGTATCGTCTAATAAATGATTCTCTTTTGGTAAAGTGTCAACTAAGTTTAAGTATTCTTCTTCTGTTAAGAAATCTAAATATTGTGTACCACCTTGAGCAGCAACACCTGCATTAATTACTACATAACGTTCGTAGTAAATAATCATATCTAATTTCTTAGTAGGTAATCCTAATAAGTAACCAATTTTGTTTGGTAACGAACGGAAATACCAAATATGAGCAACAGGAACCACTAAATTGATGTGACCCATACGCTCACGACGAACTTTTTTCTCAGTTACTTCAACACCACAACGATCGCAGATAATACCTTTGTAACGAATACGCTTGTATTTTCCACAGTGACATTCATAATCTTTAACTGGTCCAAAAATACGCTCGCAAAACAAACCATCTCTTTCTGGTTTGTAAGTACGGTAATTGATGGTTTCTGGTTTCAAAACCTCTCCACTACTACGTTGTAGAATAGTTTCCGGAGACGCTAAACTAATAGTGATTTTTGAGAAGTTTGATTTTACTTTGTTATCTTTTCTTAAAGCCATTTTTTTGCTTTTTGGTTTTAGTGATAATAAAAATTCATTTATCTAAATTCCCTTCGCATT
>Ga0315900_10003141_pt1 | contig 24419 bp, 25 predicted proteins | sample LakEriMetagenome_FD_203521 | JGI IMG/M metagenome (GOLD analysis project Ga0315900, IMG submission 203521) | Freshwater fungal communities from buoy surface, Lake Erie, Ohio, United States - Buoy 12 MA114 | ecosystem: Environmental > Aquatic > Freshwater > Lake > Lake biofilm | place: USA: Lake... | reverse complement strand
AGACGCCTGCGATGTTGAGGGCGACCAGCTCTAGCACAAAGATGTAGGTCACAACCGGGCGCACCGAGGCGCGAAGGTTGATCATCCATTGGCTTGCGCCTTTGCCGATCTCAACGTCGTGGCTATACAGCGCCTGACGCTCTTCGGCAGCCGTCTGCGTCTGCACCTGCTCTAGTTTGATTTCCTCAACCCGTGCCTGCGCGATAAACCCACGTTCTGCGAGGGCTAGTTCACGCTCCTTTTGCGCGGCAACTAGGGCAAGCTCATGCTTCTTGTCCTGCCGGTCTTGGAAAATTTGCAGAATCTTGGGCAAACCGCCCGCAAGGAACGACAAGAACGTGCTAACCATCGTCATCATTTGTTGCGCTCCTCCATCAGTTTGACGCGCACCTGTAGGTCATGGATGTCCTCCATGATGTCGTCCTTCAATTCTTGACGGCGCGACGCGCTTAACGGGCTGTCAGTCGGCACCCCGTCCTCGGTGATCAGGATGGGGATTTTTGACTCAATAGCAATCAGGCGATTGTTGAACGATGCGATTTCCGCAAGCAGCCAGCCTACAGCGGCCAGCAGCACCGGGAACAACATATCCACAATCTTCTGCATATTCACTTTTGCACAGCCTCAAGAAGCAAAACGGCCATGCTGCCGAGCGCGCCAAGGAGGATGAGGATAATTGCACCGCCCACCTTCAGCATAAGTTGCTCAAGGCGCTTCAGTCGCGCATGGATGGCCTCGTAACGCACCGTGCAAACGTCAATGTGGCTCGTCACGGTCGTCTCTAGCTCTTGCACCGTCGTCATTACGCACTCCACGGCAGCGGCTTGGCGACGGTCGGCGGGTTGACCTGCATATCTAACTCACGCGCCACGTTTGCCTCAACCTCTGCCTTGTCCACGCCGTTTGCCCAAATCCAACCTAGCACGATGTCCTCGGTCAAATCGGGGTAGGCCACGAAAACGTCGCCCGGTGAGGCAAAGCCCATGCTGCCGTAGTTGGACGCGCTGTAGTCGCCGCTTGTAGCCGTGCAGCGCCAATTTGCAGTCACTACGCAATCGGTGTACGAGCCGTCTACCGGCTTTACGACCATGCTTTCTACTTTCCAATTAGCCATTGTCCGTCTCCTTCTGTTCGGCTTGCGCCTTTACTTGCGCGTCAATCTTAACCAACAACGGCCATGCGCCGCTGCTTGTCGGGAGTTGTCCCAATACTTGCAGGATGGCCTGCACTTCCTCGGGTGTAAGGTCTAGTTTCACTTTGCCTCCAATTAGCCGCAATACAGAACAGTCGGCACACAGTACGATCCGTCAGCATATTGATGCGTTTTGACCGTGCTGGTGACTTTGCCAATGGTGCTGCTGCGGATAATGTCATCCGCTTGGACACGCGCCGTGCCGTCGCCGTTGGATTCCAGTAAATCTCCTTCCTGCACCGTGACGCTGCTGTTGACGCGACAAATAAACGCACCAACCGACGTAATTAGCATATCGTTGGTTGCAGTCCAGTCGTTATCCCAAGCCATAAAAACGCCGTAGACTTTCTTGCTGCCAGCGGTGTCGCTGATCTTGGACTTGGGCAGACGCTCATTCTGCTCACCCGGCCACACGCACAATTCGTTAATAGACTCCATAACCGTGCCGCGCAGAATGTCCGGCTTGCTGCCGTCTTGCAGTTGCGACCAATGCGAACCCGCAAAAGCGTTATACGAAATGGTGTTGCCGCTTACCGAAATGCTGCCTTCCGTGGTTCCGTCTTGATGAAATATAACAATGTCACCATCGTTAGTTTTGCGATTAAAACCGGCAACAGCATTGCTGTCGCGAGAAACTGAAATGTACCCTGATGATCCAATTGCAACACCCGCCACGTTGCTAGACGCGGGAGAAATGTCGTTGTTTCCAACCGTGGTAGTTCCCGCAAAATAATTCTGCGCCGTCCCCGCTGCATAGAAGTTCCAGCGGTTTGAGCCAGAGGCGATGTTGCTGTAGAAGCCGTAGTTGTTGGTGGCTCCGGTCATACCGGAGTCAACTAAAAATCCAAATTGATTAGTTACTGTTGAGCCAGCGCCTATTGAAACTTGTTGCGCTTGAAAATGAACTGCGTTGCCAAGCGTAAACGACGCCGCTTGCGTGTACAGAAGGCTTGTAAAACCTTGGTATATAGTTGTGGTGGTGCTTGGAACTGTTGCGCGATTGATAAACGCAAGCGAAGCGGTGCTGCTTGAAGGAAGTGTTCCTCTAATAGCAAATTTATCAGTAGGGTCTGCCGCCCCTCCAATACCGACGCTGCCGATGGCGTCAATGGTTATGCGAGCGGTTGCGTCAGTTCCCAACTGCATCGCGTTGGTGCTGTGGTTGTAGTTCAAAAAGCCGCGATAACCGTCAGCGCCTGTCGTTACCGTATCGCCAAAGTGAATTGATCCAACGCCCGCAGTTCCAGAATAAATCGTCATTCCGGTGTTGCCGGAACCAGAGCCGACAACTAACGGCAAGCCTGCGGCATTGAACCCGCTAGATGCTGTATTGACCAGCAAATTCCCCGACGTATCCAGCCGCATACGCTCGCTGCCGCCGGTAACCCATGCCATTGGTAACAACGTACCGGTGCCAGCGTTTGTGGCTCTAAACGCTGCAACAGTTGATTCGCAAGCAAGAGTTAAATACGACGCATTGTTTGCGTCTGAAGAATTTAAAAGATTAAAGGCAGATGTCGTTGAGGTTCCATTTGGAAGAACCATCAATCTAGTAGCGCCATCTGTCGTGCTGGTCTGAAAAGCAAGCCGACTGGTAAGAGTCGCATTGGACATATCGCCCGTGATGCGCTGGCCGGTGGACGAGAAGGTGAGGTTGCCGGTCGTGATCGTCGCCGTGCCTGCGTTCAACGAGGCAATAGAAGCGTTAGTCACCGTCAACCCTGTGACTACCGCTGTGCCGACGTTGGCAGACGCGACCGACGCCCCCGTGGCCGTCAAGGTTGTGGCAACTGCGTTGCCAAGGTTAGCCGAGGCAATGCTGGCCGAGGTGCTGGTCAGGTTCGTGACCGTACCCGTAGTCACCAACGCTACCGCCGCATTAGCCGACGCAATAGACGCAGAGGTAGAGGTGAGGTTGGTCACCGTTCCCGTCGTAACAACCGCTGTGCCGACGTTAGCCGAGGCAATAGAGGCGCTGGTAGCCGTGAGGTTGGTAATTACCGCCACGCCTGCGTTGATGCTGGCGATTGAGGCAGCGGTAAACTGAAGGTTGCCGATATTAGCCGACGCAATGGACGCGCCAGAGGCGGTCAGGTTTGTCACCGTTGCCGTGGTCAACAGCGCCACGCCTGCATTAACCGAGGCAACCGAGGCGCTTGTTGCTGTCAAATTTGTAACGGTGCCGTTGGTAATAACGGCGGTGCCTAGGTTGGCAGAGGCAATAGATACGCCCGTCAACGAAAGTGACGAAATAACCGCATTGCCAAGATTGGCCGAGGCGATAGACGCGCCAGTTGCCGTCAAATTAGTGACAGCGGCGTTGACGATGGCAGCCGATCCAATGGACGCGTCAGACGACACCAAGTTGGTGACGGTGCCGTTTGTGATTAGCGCCACAGCGGCATTAGCTGACGCGATAGATGCCACAGGGATGTTGACCTTGCCGGTGACGTTTTGCACCGTCATGGCCAAGGTACCGTCATCAGCCTTGATGTTGGTCACTTCAAGATTGGTCAGTTCCAGCGTCGTTGCCGAGAACGTGCCAATAACCGCCACGCCAAGGTTGGCTGATGCAGCCGACAGATTGGTGGCAGTCAGGTTAGAGAACGTGCCAGCCGCAGGGGCTGCCCCGCCAATGGTCGTGGCGTCAATGGTGCCGCCATCAATGTTGACCGTTGTGGCGTTTAAGCTGTTAAGCGTGACAACGCCCGTGGAGTCGGCAATAGAGCCTGCCGCTGTGCCGTCTTTGGCTTTGAGGTTGGTTACCTCAAGGTTGGTGCTATCTACGGTCGTAGCGTTGACGGTGGTGATGTTGCCGGTCGTCGCGCCGAGGGTCGTAAACGTACCCGCAGCCGCAGAACCGTTACCGATCACCGTGCCGTCAATGGTGCCACCGTTGATGTCAGCGGTGGTAATGGAGCCAATGTCTGCCCACGTACCCGTGATGGAGACGTTGTTCGTCAGCGTCCAGCCGCTTGACTTGAAGTTGATCGTGTCAGCAGCGGCATCACCCACGGCGAGGTTGCCGTTAAGCGTGGACGTACCTGCAACGGTCAGCGTGCCCGACACGTTGAGGTTGGTGAAACTGTTGACGGGGCTGATTAACTGAAAGCGCGTGCCGTCGTACACCACGGCGATCATTTCGCCCGAAACAATGTCACCGGCTACAAGAGCGGTGGTGCCGTCTCGCGTGACGTTCTTTGCGCCGAGCGTGTCAATGTTGAGCGTGACAGCGCCCGTGTTGGTTGCTGGGGCGACAAAGTAATACACCGCACCCGTAACGTAAGCGACAAGGGCCGGGGTCAGCGATCCGGTCAGCGTGTCGGTTCCGGTCACCGTAACGAGGGCCGCGCCGTTGCTCTGAATCTGGGCAACCGTAGCGGCGTCCGTAGCAGCCGTACCTGTGGCAAGGTTCGTGATTTTGAACCCGCCCATCGGAATGTTGGCCGTTGGCGTACTCTGCCCGTCCTTGGTGATACAGGTCGTTAGACCGTTCGCAAGGTCGGCTGTCAGCGCGTTAAACGTGGTCGCGCTGATGACAGTATTGGCTACGACAGGCTGACCTGCCGAGTTGATGACAAATGTACCGCTGCCGTTAAAGCTCATCGTTTATCTCCTATTCCTGTCCTGCGCCGTAACCAGCGCCGAATGCGCCAATGCGACCCGACGCCTCTTGTGCGCGGCGTTGTGCCGCTGCGCGTCGCTCTAGGTACAAGCGCACATTACGCAATTCGTCTTGTGCAGGCTGGCCTTTTAGCAACAGCAATTCTGCTAATTGTTGACGCTGCCTTTCGTTCAATTTCTTGCCTTTGTCTTTGGCTGCAACAGCAGCGGCGCTGCTTAAAACGTCGCCTTGTGCAAGTTGCGCCGCCTGCAACGCTTTGGCAAGCGCACTTTGATCTTGCTCGCCCGCTCCTAAACGGAAGGTTTGCGACCCTTCACCCGCTCGGGCAGTCTTTTGCAGTTCTGCCTCACGCAACACCGTGGCTTGAAACTCGCGAAAGTTGTTGCCAAACACCAATCTCAATCGCTTTTGCATTGCGGGAGATTTCTGCAAGTTCATCAGCTTGGTTTGGCCTGCTGGCGTTCCTGCCTGATCCCTCAATGCTTGTGCAGCGCCAAGACGAAATGCTTGCAACTGCGCGGGTTCCATGTCGTCAATAATTTCGGCCAATTCCTCAACGTCTTGCGTCATTACGTCGCGGCCACGCTTCATGCCCTCGGCAATCTGCGTTTCGCTGCCAAAATTTTCGCGGGCAAGCTGATAAATGCTGCGGCCTTGGTCGTCTTTTGGCGAAATTTGATCAAGTTTCTCCGTCAATTCACGGCGCAAACCCGTATAAGCGCGGCTTTTCTCGGTTGCCTTACCAAATTCGCCCTTTGCGCCTTCCTCAATGTCGTAAAGCGCACGTTTCAGCGTGTCCAACACGCCAAACGGCACACGATCACCGGGGCGCAACTCGTTAAGGTTAAGTTTTTCGGGCATCCCCGACACTAACGCCAGTTCTTCTGCCTCGCTGTACGCTTTGCGAGCGCGATTCAGTATCTCGGCAAGTTTGGCGTCAACGGGGAAATCCAAATCTTGCAACTGGTTGTAGTACGGCGCTGATTTGGCTTTAGCTTGCTCTGTGTATTGGCGAACCGTAGCGCGGAAAGGCACTCCCTCTGCCTCAAGCAAGCGATCTGATGCCTCAATTAAACGATCACCACGGCGATTTACCAGCGGGCGAGTACCGCGCTCAATCATCCCCTCGGTAGAACCGGGCTGATTACGCAGCAACGCTAATTCGCTGCGCGTCGCAGAGCCAGTTGCGGCGATGGGAGCCTCTTGGCCAAGACCGCCGCCACGGGGGCGTTGCAGCCGAGCGGCAGCAATTTCGGTCGGGTCAGCCTCAACGCCGCTCGTCAGCGCAGTCAGTTCTTCTTGCAGCCGCGCTTTCAACTGTGACGGGCCGGGCAGCACTTTTAATTGACGCTCAATTTCGGCAATACGATCTTGCTTAGCAAGCGTGTCAGGCGGCATACGAGAGTACGCATCGCGCTGCAACAGCTGTGCAAGACGTTCCCGAGCGGGCTGCAATTCAAAATCGCGCTTCATGCTCGGCGTTACGCGGCGAATCAATGACCCACCGCCTTTAATTCCAAGTCCCGTTAAACCGCCCGTAGCAGTACCAACGCCCGTTCCATAGAGGATGTCCATGCCAAGCTGTGTCGGGTCTGTTGCTTCGCTTGCGCCTGCCGCGCTGACGGCGCTCTGCGCTGCAACGGGGGCAATGTACCGCCCAGCGCGAGAAGCGATGTTTGCGCCAACAGGCGCAGCAGAGCCACCCATGCTGATCGGCAACGTAGCCAAGCCACCAGCCATTTCTAGGCCAAGGGCAAGGTTTGGATTGGTTTCTGCAAAACGTTCTGTGCCGCCGCGCACGATGTCACGCGGAGCGGTGTAATCGGCGCGAGTTGGAGCAACATTGGTGCCGCCCATTGCGTAGGACTGCCCCATCTGCCCGAGAGCCGCAGCGCCCGCCAGTTCGTCCAACATATTGAACGTTGCGCCCTGCCCAAACGTCATTGCGCCTTGCGCTGTGGGCGATAAGTTTGCGCCCATTGTTCGCGCTGAAGTCGGTGGCGGCGTTAATTCTTCCCACTTTCCACCTCGGAAAATGTACCGCTGACCCGTTTCCTTGTTGGTAGCTGTTGCGCCTTCTTGGTAAGCCATGCTGATACCTCTTACCGACGATCCAACGTTGCGCCGGGAGGCAACTGACTGCCGTATGCAGGCGGCAAATCAATATTAGGCAACATTCCCGGCATACCACGGAAATTAGGCAGTTCTCGGTAACGCGCTCTAACCGCATTACTGCGAGTAATGTTGGCTCGCGCTGCTTTATCGTTCAAGTCAGCAAGGTAACGCAAATTTTTGTCAGTCATTTCAATCTTGCCAGCTGCGGCTTTTTCCAAGAACTCACGATCCTTGTCTGTAAATCCTTGACCCGAACCTAGCCCGCTTGTCTTAACAAGGGAAAGTGTTGCTTTGGCGAGATTTGCCGACAAATTCTCTGTAACGCTTGCACGATCACCCGCAATAAAGCCTGCACTTGCCAAACCTTTTTCAAGCGCAAGTCGTGCGGGCGCCCCTGTGCCGGTAATTGGGTTTTGCTGAAGCAAATCACGCACATTGTTTGCAACTTCAATTTGCCCCAATGCGGCTTCACCTGCTTTGATGGTTTCAAGGTCTTGCGCCGCAATGCCCTTGGCAAATTCATCAGACAATACGTTAGTTGTTCTTTCGCCCGGCAACACAATAGTCTTGTTGCCTTTGTTTTCAGTTATAAATCTTGAATATTTTGGGTCTTTAGACGCAATCAAATATTCTTCATAACTGCTTGGCAAATTAGGCGCTTTTGGCGGCTTTGCCAACGCAAACGGATCGCCCGTTTCTTGGTATTTCTGGCGGCTTTCTGGCGATGCCTCCATGATCGCCTCAAGGCTGACCTGCGGCTGACGCGACAGCATCAACTGTGCGTACCGCTGCGCCATTGGCGTACCGCCTGCCAATGCGCGGCTCAATGTTTCTTCGCGCTGTTGATACGTTGGCATAACCGTTTCGGTGACAGGCGGCGTGTACTTGCTGCCCATTTCCATTGGATCGCCAAACATATCGGGGGCGACGGTGCGCGTCTGTGGGCCAAGGTCGCGGCGCAGCGTTTCAAATGCCTCAAGGTCGGCCTGACGCGCTTTACCCTCGGCTTCTTCGGCTTTCTCGCCTAATTTCTTGGACGTATATGCCGACAACACGCGAGCAAGTGCGTTAGTTGGGGATGGCGTGGCACGAAAGCCTTGGAAAGTGTACGGCTCCTCGTCAGGCGTAAAAGCCTGCTGACGCAGCATTTCGGCCAACTGCTGTTGGCGCTGCGCCCTCATCATTTCTTCTTCGTAAGCTGACGGGGCGCGGAACGTGGGAACGGTGCGAACTTTATTCTGTGCCATAGTCAAAATCCCCTCTGTAGCCACCTCCCTGCGGGGTCGTTAAACCCGGAGAGCGTGGATAACCCTGTGCGCCGGGGCCGCGTGGGCGCTGCATCTGACCGCCAACTTGCGGCGACATTCTGCTGCCCATCGGGCGACCCATACCGCCCATTGGCATACCGCCTGCCACACCAGCCTGCTGCGGAGCAGCCATTGCACTCATAGACGGGTTGCTAATGGGGCCGCCGTACTGCTGCGGGCCGGGAGGGCCGTTAAAGTTCATGGATTGCGGGGCAACGCCAGGAGCAGAGTTAGGCGTTGCTCCAGCATAAGCCGACGAGGGGCGCATTGGCTGCTGCATCCCCGGGCCGTTTAACGAGGAGTTGCGCTCTTGGGCAGCCAGCATCTGGGCTAACTGCTGCGGTCTACGATCTGGTGAAAATCCGTTCATGCTAACCCCTGCGTGTTCATGGGCGTTACGGTGTCATAAGTGTTGCGTCCAACGCTTTGGCCGACGCGGCGATTAGCCATTTGCCGCATTTTAAGCAGTTCTAACGGATCAACAGAGGCGCTTGGCGTCGCCATTGTCGGCATTGCGCCGTAATCGGTGCTGACCCGCTGGTTAGCCTCCTGCATTGCCAGCATTTCTGCCAATCGCTGTGCGTCGTTTCGCTCTTTGAAGGTTTTGGTGTACCGCATTAGAGCATCCCGTAGTTGACCATTTGGAAGCCAGCCGGATGCGTTACTACCGCCTCTGGCATCACAGATTCAACTTCGTCAGCCATGACGCCGCGCTGACGCTTGCCAAAGATGTCGTACTCGTACACGCCTATGCCGAGCGGATGCGTACCTACGCGCACGATGTTGGACTTCAAACGGCGATCTGACGCCATGATGGCTGCGCTACCGAGCGAGCCTGCAAGGTTGAACAACCCGCCCGCATTGCTCGCAGCCTGATTGGCTTGGATGCCATACCGCTGCATTGCGGCTGCGTCTTGCGCCTGACCACCTTGGAAGATGGGAGCAGGTGCAACGGTGACGCCGCTGTAGCCTTGGAATTGCGGCACGTTGACCTGACCGCCTGACAACAATGCGCTGATCTCGTTGACCGGAATGCTTCGCATAGCCGCCTGCTGCGCCAACGCCTGCTGCACAGCCGTGTTGTAAAACTGCTGATTGGCAATGTTCTGCTGGAACTGCTGTTGCTGCGCTTGGTTGAAGAATGCGGCACCGGCTTGCTGCTGTGCCTGATTCTGCGCCAGAGCGGCGTTCTGCGCGGATTGAATATCCATCTGTTGACCGAAACGCTGTTGTTGTGCGGCGTTTGCGGCAGCCTGACGCGCCAATTCCTGTTGATAAGCCTGCGCCTGCGCTTGGTTGTAGAACTGCGCTTGCTCCTGCGACTGACCGACCTGCTGGGCTTGACGCGCAAGATTGGCCTGCTGTGCGGCCAGTTGCTGCTGGAAGTTTTGTCCTGCGGCGGCATTGGCAAGCTGCTGTGCCTGCTGCCCCATGCCAAATTGCTGCAACAACGCTTCTCGGTTGAATTGACCAGCGCCAAGTGCTTGTTGGTAATTTTGCGCGATAGCCGCGTTTTGAGCCTGCTGCGCGGCAAGAGCCTGCTGGAAATTCTGCCCAATGGCCTGATTTTGCGCTTGTGCAGCTTGCTGACCCGTTTGGAAGGTTGCCAGTTGCGCTTCGCGGCCAAACTCTCCCGCAGCAACGCGCTGCAAGAAGTTCTGCTGCTGCGCGGCATTGCCCTGCTGTGCGGCAGCCAATGCTTGCTGGAAATTTTGCGCTTGCGCTTGATTTTGCGCCTGTTGGGCAGCCTGCTGCATTTCAAACTGCTGGCCAGTAAGTCCTGCTGCCGCTTGTGCGCCAGTAACTGCCTGCCCAAACTGCTGCGCTTGCGCTGCTCGCTGCGCTTCCTCGGTCGCCAGCACATTTTGAATGTTTTGCTGGGCTGCCTGATTTTGAAGCTGCTGCGCGGCTTGGCCTTGGGCAAAGTTTTGCGCGATAGCCTGATTGATAGCCTGCTGGGCTGCTTGCTGCGTCTCAAACCCAGCCAATGCACCCTCACGGCTGAACTGCTGCATGGCCATCTGCTGGCCAAATCCTTGCTGTTGCGCTTGGTTTTGTGCCTGTTGTGCAGCCAACGCCTGCTGATAGTTTTGCTGAGTGGCTTGATTTGCCATCTGCTGTGCAGATTGCCCCATGCCAAACGACGCGAGTTGCGCTTCGCGTCCAAATTCGCCTGCCGCAAGGCGTTGCTGGAACGCCTGCTGTTGCGCCATGTTCTGCGCTGACTGCGCGGCAAGACTCTGTTGGAAGTTCTGCGACAACGCTTGGTTGTACAATCCCAAACCCTGTGCGCCAGCGCCAAACTGTGCCAATGCGGCTTGGTTTGCAAAGCCGGCAAGCGTCTGCTGCTCGGAAAGCCCCTGCTGACGCATCTGCGCGTCTAGGCCAATGCCCTGCGCGGCGGCTTGCAGCAAAAGGTCGTTTTCCTTCTGCATCTGCGCCGACATGGCAGAGTTGTACGCCTCGCCACCCGGTCGCAAGCCTTGGTTAATCAGCTGCGTCTGAAGCTGCTGACGTTCGCCCTGCAACTGCGGCGACAAGCGCGACAGGATCGCTTGTTGCGCCGTCATGCCTGCGTTGACCGGCATAGCGGCAAGGTTTTGTGTGGCTAACTGGCGCTGAAGTTCTGGCGTAGCAAGGTCGCCACGGGCATACCCAAACCGACCTTCCTGCACGTTGCGGGCAACATCGCCAACGCCTGACAAATTTAGGTTTTGGTCAATTTGACCCGCAGCTGGGCCGCGTCCTGCTAGGCCGTAATCGCCCATGCTTGGAGCGTTTGCAATCTGCCCAAGTTGCGCGGCATTAAAGCCGCCAAACTGAACGCCAGCGGGGCCGCCGCCTGCCATGCCATACAGGCCAGCTGATGGGCCACCGCCAAGTTGCGCCAACATGGACGGCGAAAGGCCGCCAAGAATTTGACCTACATTGGCAAGATTCAAGCCCTGTATCTGCGGAGCGCCAACGCCGCCGTATGCGGCAAACTGTCCTGCGCTCGGGCCGCCTTGCGCCATGCCAAGACCCGACAGGTCAAGGCCGCCAAATTGCATACCAGCAGGGCCGCCCGTTGCAGTACCAAACGCTTGACCGCCCGGAGCTGACTGCGAATAGAAACGCGATTCGTCAAATTGCCCAAGGTTGGTTGGTGCGGCAGGGCCAGCGCCCGCTTGCTGCCCCGGCCCAACCTGACCCGGCAATCCTTCGGTGTAATACCCCGCCATCGGGGAATACACGCCCTGCGGAGCACCCGCTATTTCGCCACCTGCGCCCTGACCAAGCGCACCGGCATATCCCATCATCGGATAACCGCGCTGAATGTCACCCGCACCGGCTACGTCATAGCGCAAGCCGGGGATGTTGCGGGCGTCAAACGCAGAGGCAATGCCGAGGTTACCAAGCCCACTCGCCGCACCCGACGCTGCCTGCGACATATACAACTGCGCCAGCTCTTGCTGACGCAATGCGGCTTCGGCGTTCGGATTGATAGTTTGGCGAACAGTCGGCTGCTCAATAAACGTCGTAAATTGATCTTCAGAGGGCGCTTCACCAGCCATTTCTGGGTTGCTAAACAACCGCTGCTGGTAAGCCTCCATCGCCTTGTTGTAGGCGTCTTTATCAACCGTTGGCGTCTTTGTCCATTCAACGGTCTGCGTACCCGTGGGCGAATAAATATTCGGATTGGACATATACGCCGACTGTCTGGCGGCGGCCATGTTGGCCTCACCCTGCTTGATCGCAAGGGTGGTGTAGTCAGGCGCTGGTGGCGGTGCTGGTGATTTTTTGCCCATACCTCGGCTCCAAGAAACGACACTTGTCAGGTGTCAGAGTCATCAAAACAATGTCTCCAGAATCGTGCGCGGCGTCTTTAATTCGCGCTTCTTCCGAAAACCCCATCTTGCTGACCAATGCGAGCGCCCGGGTATGGTTGCTGCTGATTGGCCCTATTATCTTATCAACTCCTGCGACGTTGTACGCATAATCGTAAACGGCAGCCATGTAAGTCGGGGTAACCCGTTCCCACGCGATGTGGCAAACGACGGATCGCCCGTTCCAATTCTCGTAAACGGTTCCGGCAACGAGCTTGCCGTCGCGTTCAAGCCCAATGGCAACTGACCGATTCGGGTCAAACGCCCCTTCGGTCTGGGCGGTTACCCATGCCCCAACGTGGGGGCCGCTGACTATATTCCAGCCCATCCGATTTGATACACAACGTCAGTTGATGCCCATTGAATCTGTAAGTTTTTACTGCTGCTCGTAAACGAAATAGCGCCCGAGTAGCCCAAACCTGTCACGCCGGATTGGTTGTTCGTGATGACCACATCCGAACCCCACAACGCCACATCCCATGAGCCAATGCCCCACAACCCTGCGGTGGTGGGCGAGAACGACAGCGCGCCCGTCTGGTCTACCGTCTGAAAATCGGTGTTAATGCCAATGACGATCTGCGGCTGACCGTTGCTAAAAATGCTTGGGCGTGCGCGGGTGAAGTATTTGATGACGCCACGCGTTTCAAAGTAGTTGAACGCTTGCAACGCCTTGGTCGGGATCGGCTCCCCGTCGTCCATATAGCCGTTGTCGCCCGTTGTCCACGCCTTTGAAACGTAGGTATTGCCGCCAAAGTACGGCTCACTTCCTACCAACGCCCACGAACTTGCGTTCCAGCCCGTAAAGTTACACCACGCTTTTGTGATGTTGTTCATCACAAACTGCTGTTGCCCGGTGCTGACTGGCACGTTGACGATTAGGGCGTTGTTGAGCGGGTTATAGAGCAGCGCCCAGCCAAACGTGTCTTTATACGTGCGTGCTGCTGACGCAAATGCGCCCTGTATCTTGTCTGACAACGCAATGTTGGGGTCAAGGCGCGACGATTGCAGCGCAGAGGCAAACGGGATCAAACCGTCCAACGTCAGAATCAGCAGGTCACCACCGTACTTGGTCACGCAGCGCCGACTGATTGGCTGGCCGATGATCCACACGCCAATAAGCGACCATGTAGAGGCACTGGATGGGTCTGTGCCGCGATATACGGCCACTTCGCCCTTGTCGCTAATCAACACAAGGTTGTCGTCAACGCCGTAGCCTGCGTCAATCGTCCACGTTGCCATCGCCGTGAGTTTGCCGCCCAAGTGCATGACGCTAGACAGGTCAAGCACGTTAGCCGCGCCACCGACTGACGCAACCGGCAAATACCATGCTTTTAGGGTGTCTTTTTGAATAAACCACATTCTGTTTTTGAACAGCGTGGGGCTTTCCAAGTCAGTTGTAGTAACGCCCGTAATAGCAGGCGTGGATACGCCATCAATCGGCGTCCATGTTGTGCCGTTGTACAGCAACGGTTTGTCTACGCCGTTAGCAGCATAAAGGTAACTGCCGCCGCCCGTAGTTACGTTGGTGTATTCCCATGCGGAGTTAGAAAGGCTGGCGACTAGCGCCGATCCTGCCGTGCCCGCAGAGGTAACGTCGTAAATGTTGCCAGTAGAAATAGCAAACAACTTGATGGTGTTGCCTGCGTTGTACGTTATCAACGTATCAACGGTTCCCGGTAACCCAACCTTGTGTTTGGTGTATCCACCGCGCAAATTCACGTTGGAAACGCTCGGAAACATATTCTCCAAGTACACGGCATCCGTAGGAGCCATGTTGGCGAGTGCGTCCCGAGCGTTCCAGCCACCCACCGGGGCAGGCAACGACGCCACGTTGGCGGTCGTTTTCTGAATTAGCCGCCTGCGAACGGGCGATGCCATTATTGGCTGTCCGTGCCGTAGCCGCTGTCAGGGATGTTGTCGTACCCGATAAGCACGGTTCCCGGTCGCGGGGCAAAGGAAAGGTTGGCGGCGGCCACATCCTGCGCAATAGCGGTTTCCAGTTCTGCGATGTAATCGCGGTACAGCGCGGTAGTGTCAAAGCCCTTGGCCTCAAAGTATTTGAGTTTGGTGCCAAGCACCATCACGCGATCAGGGTAAATGCAGGTGTCGGTATCAGCCGTAAAACTGGTTTTTGCTACGCCAAGGGCGTTGTTGACCCAAGCGTTGCTGCGGTACTCAAAGCCGAGCAACTCGCCAGCGTTCATACCCGGCCAAATCTGGAAGTATTTGCCGAGCAATCGCCAACGGATACGTGGGCCGGTGCTGATATAACCCGACAGCAGCCATTCCCATTGCTGTGCGCTCTCGGGGCCGAGCATTTCCCAACGCTTGCTCTTATCCCAATGCGTGCGGTTGACCGTGCTGTTGTAGTCGGCAGGCAGGTCGTATTTGACCTTCTGGAATATCAACTGCCCGTCAATTTGCGCTTCGGTAGGGGCGTAGTTCAGCGTAAGGCTAGTGTTGCCCGTTACAGCGGTGACGTAAGTGGCATTGGGGATGCCAACGCCCTGCACCTGATACGTCGTGTCTAGTCCCACGGTAGAGGGAATACTGGTCACGGTATACGACGTTGTTGACCACGTTCCGGTGGTCGTAATCGCCTCGGTGTAAAACGTGTGCTGTTTGGTCAGTTCTCGCCAATCAGCACGACGGAGCAATTCATAGCCGCAAGCGTTCATCAACGCGAGTAACTGGATAACGTCCTGACTGGCGTTACCTGCGACCGTGGAAGGAGTCGGAATACCCAACTCGTTTGTGCATTGCTGCACTAATTGCACCATCGTGCTGCCCATACTATGCCTCCGCTAATTTTGGCGGCCTGCCACGACGCTTCGGCTCGTCGTTGAGCAATGACGCCATTTGCGCTTGCAGTTCCGCAAGCTGCTTTTTGGTGTCCTCAAGCTCCGCATTCGTTTCGTTGCGGTTCTTGCGGTTAAGGTACAAACGTGCGCGGTCGCGCAATCCAATGCCACCCATGCCGACGCGCTGTAGTTGGGCGTCCGAGGCAAGGGCAAGTTGCTCCACCGTGACAAATTTGAGGATGTTCAACTCTGCGATCTGGTCGCGGTTAATTTCATCGGGAGCGTCTTTGTTCCATTGAGACAGCGGGGTGCCAATCTGGGAGGCTGCGCCCTCGTTCTGCTGCATCTGGAAATACAACCATTGACGGGGGAAACGCTCCTTGTGGTCATCGCGCAACGGCTGGTCAAGGATATTGGTTTTGTCACCGGGTGCCATGATGCGAACGTAGGTTTTGCCTGCGTTTGCGCCTTCGTCGCGGGTGTAAAACTCAACGTGCAGTTGGGCGTCGGCGTTGTTGATGTCGCTATCTAATGGCATTGTCCTTGCTCCTGTGGGGATTACAGGTTGTTGACCTGTGTTACGGTACAAATGACCGAGGGGATTGCAGGCCATACGCTTGTGGCGCTGGCTGCAAGGATTCTAACGCTTGTGTCATCAACTGCCCACATCAACTCAACGTAGTTGGTGGGTTCAAGTTGGATGATGAAATTCCATGCCGCAACGGTACGCGCAGCGGTGCCTTGGATGGCAACCGTACTTGCTGTATTTGGCACATTAGTGCCGTTTTTACGCAGCCAAATGTAGACGTTACCTGCGCCGCCCGAGGTTTTATCTAACTGCGCCGAAAACTGGACGTTATAGACGCCTTGATAGTCCACAACAAGTCGGGAAGTGGGCGATCCGATAGACACGCCATTGCTGCTATCGGTGGTATTAAACGTCATGCCATAGGCGGTATTGATAGATGCCGCCGCTTGCAAAGACGTATCTGAAAAAGAACCGTAATGCAGAATAGGAACTGCTCGGCCAAACCCCTGCAATTCTTCCCAAACCGTGTTGCTAACGGCAAAGAACAAAGCCGAGCAACCCGTGTTGATTAGTCCAGAACCTACGCTATTGATGCTGCTGTTGGCGTCATAGGGGTACACCAGCAACGGGTTTGCACCGCCATTACGCACAATGATGGTTTCGCCCATTTCGGTAGGCGGCAGCTTAACGCCAGCGCCCGAGGCAACCGTTGTGATGTTGTTGTAAACGTAAGTCAGTTGCGTGGCGTTGCCCGCTGACGTTCCTGCTGCGCTTACCGAGGCATTACCGTCACCGCAAATGGAAACGGTGGACAGGCTGTTGACGCCTGACCCTAACACTCGGGAGGGGATCGCCATTAGGCCGCCTCGGCGCGTTCGTCACGCATCCGCATAATCTCGGCAATCAGTCCTGGCCCTTTCACGTTTAAGTTTAGGTCAGGCATGACTTCAAACAGTTTCTGAAACTCGTTGGCTTGCTGCGCCATTGCCATGTTGCAGTTGAACTTTTTGCCTGTCGGGCCGCCCACCCAAATGTCTACGGTCGCGCCGGGGGTAGCGCCACAGAACTTCTTGCGCCCGTCCGGGCTATTGCAAGAGTCGTAACCGTACATGGTGAAGTTACGGTAGCCGAGGATATATCCAATGTTGACGGCTCGCAGACCCGAAGTCGTGCCGCCGCCAATCGCTAGTTTGCCGGGGCCAATGGCTTCCATTTCGGGGCCGGGCGCCCATGAGTGCCACAGCAACACTTTCTTGCCATTAAGGTAGTCAAAGGTGGTGGGTGGGCAGCGCGAGGCTGGCATATACGTCGTGTGGTCGTTGAGGTGCTTAATGCCGCTGGTGCGGTCGCGTGGGTCAAGGTTGATCCACAGGTCAGGCTCTACGCCGTTCTCAACGAGGAAATCGTGTGTGGCCTTAATGGACACAATGGGGCGACCGGCTTTGCGGTGCGCCTTAATCTCGTCAATGTAATCAGGCATTGACCACCCGCTCGCCACCAACACCATGTGACCATCGTGTTTGATGGGAGCGAGGGTCAACTCTGGCAGACCACGGGCAAGCGCAGAGCGGATATTGGAGCAAAGCTCCTCCTCCGTCCCTGCCGCCTGCACCGTGATCTCCAGCGGCTTCATTAGAAGCCCACAACGCCCGTGGCAACGTGCGGGTAGCCAGCGATGCAGGTCACCGCAGAAGCCGAGGCTGCTGAAGTGGTTGCAACGATGCCCGCGACAAGGCCGCCGGTTACCGTGGCGTCATCAAGAACGCCAGCGGTTGCGGTGGTGAACAGCGGAACGCTCGGCTCACAAGCCGCAGCCACGTTCACGCGAGGCTTACCGCCCAACTGCACCCAGCCGTAGTAGGCCGAGGCAATGGACACCTGCGCGAACCCGACAGCCTTGGAGGCAGCCGAGTTGGTCGTGGTGAGCGGAACTACCTTGTTGTCCACGCGAACGGAAACCGCCGCGTAGGTCGCACAAGTGGAAGCCGCCTGCACATAGATAGCCTGACCGCCATCGTCAAGGTTGACGACGGTGCCAAGGTTAAAGGCAGGCGACGAGTCCGTGTAGCCGAGAGAAACGCCAATGAGATTACTAGTAGAAACAGCCATTGTCGTTTACTCCTTAAGCAATCAAAACGCCTTGGAACTGGCTGCCCGAGCAGGTAAGGTTACCGGCCCAGCCAATCAGTTTCACAATGGCGTCTTGGTTGACGGCCTGACGCTCACCACCGATCGGAACGAAATTACGATCCTTGTGGGGGCGGAACATCAGGTACTTGGTGTTGAGGAACCACATATGGTTCGCGTTGCCCGAGCCGCTGTTGTACGTGCTGGAACCGATACCACCGTCCAACACAACGTCAGACGCCATACCGGCACCGTAGTACTTCAACGACGCGAAACCCGCGCCAGCCATGCCAGAACCACTCTCGGTAATACGCTGAATCGCTTGGAGCGACTGCAGGTAGAAACGATAGTAGTTGTTGTCGGCCACGATCAGGTCAGGCTTGTCGGTTCCACGAACCAACTGCACCGCGAGGGCATCCATGTAGCCCTGAATGGTCGTGCTGGAGACAGCGCCCGCACCACCGCCATCAGCGGAAGCGGAGAACTTCTTGGACTGCCAGAACGTCCACACACTTCTGTTTATTCCACCGTAGGTGCCAACAGTCGGGTCATCCGGCACAGCAGCAGCAAGACCCGTGAGGTTCTTACCCGCGTTGCCGGTGCCGTCGCCATACAGGTCACCGCTGATGCGGTTAGCCAGCTGGGCTTCGGCCACTTCCATGCGACCGTCAAGAAGGTCAATGATGGCCTCTTTACCCGAGTTCTGGATCATCTCCAGACCCGAGATGGTCACCGCAGAAGCGTACTGCGTGATGGAGAACTGCGCCGAGCTGATCGGGCTGTTCTGACCCACGTTCAGCACTTCGTAACCGGAGTAGCTGTTCGTGTTGTTCGTGGTCGGATCGGTGTACATGATTTCTTGGAGGATGACGTTTCCTCCCGAAAATACACGCACATTCCCACGCTCCTTAAGACGACGAAGCAACGCGTTGTTGTTCGTCACGTTGTCAGCGAGTTCACCGCTACGGCTCTGGATGGTGGTAGCAATGATGTCGCTGATACTTGAGTTGGCAAATGCCATTTGATGACTCCTTTATCAGTTAATTACAAACGCGGCTCTGTTTCGGAGAAAGCCTCCTCCAAGAGTGCGCGACGGTTTGCTGCCTTGGGAGCCGTGTTTGGGCCGGGTGTGGCACTTCTGACGCTCACCGCTGCTGCGCGGGCAGTTTTCGCTACCCGATTGGCCTCCTTCGCCTGTTTTGCAGCCACTTCAGCCTGTTGGGCTTTAAGCGTCTGTTCAAACAAGGTCGGGTCAAGCCGAATGGCCTTATCATAGGCTTCATCCAACGTCTGCGCGACCCCGCTCTGTAGGAGCTGGATCATCGTTGGTCGGACTTCTTCAAAATGATCGGCCTTCAAACTAAATTGGTTGATCTCGTTGAGCAGGGTCTGGTTTTCCACCATTTCCTGCTGCTGTTTCCAGCCCATGACCTCGCCACGGACTTTGTTCAGTTCGTTTTGCAGTTGGTAGACCATCGGATCAACGCTGTTTGGCGCTGCTGTGGGGGCTTGCCCCTGCATTGCGCCTAGGTTGATGCCGTAGCTCTGCGCCAACTGCGCGAAATACTGCATTTTGGTCTGCGGGTCGCTGTTGCGGAGCTTGTGATCAGCCTCCATCAACGCGGCAACAGCCTTTTCTGGCTGCAAGCCAAGCCCTTGAATCGTGTTCATGTAAGGGCTGATGGCTTCCTGCATCGCATCGGCAAACTGCGCCTTGGAGAGCAGCGGTTCCACGCCCGCTCGCATCTGCTCCTCGCGCTGCCATGCGTATTCCTGCATTTTCGGGTCGGCTTTCTGCCAAACCTCATGGAAATCCTTCTTCCACGACGCCGGGGGACGACGCCATACCGGCGGTTCTTCTTCCTCTACCTCGGGTTCTGCCTCCACTTTGGCGGGTTTAGCAAAACGCCCGCTCTCATCGCGTGATCTGGCCTCAATCGGCTCACCACGCTCGGCAGCCTCTAACTGCTCCTCCAGCATTGCCCTGCGGTCAATCGTTTCAGCCTGTGGGGCTTCCTGATTCTCAATGTCCATCTAGCCTCTCCTGTGGGGATTGGTGAAATTCAACTCTTGGCGTAACTGTCTGATGATGCGATCAGCTTGTTCGTTGGTCATGCGCTTGTTCACCTCATACTTGAGGCGTTCCATGCGCTCGTTTGACTGCTTTTCCCGCCGTATGTGTTTGGCGGGATCGTCGTTGCCTACCTCCTCACAACCGTGCGCCTTCAAATGGCGGCGGTGCTGTGAGCGTGAGGTAATCATGCTGCCGTCAACCATGCTTTTGTACGGCTGAATGTCGGGCTGCACGTAGTGATACTGACCCTTCTCGTCTTTGCGACGCTCTACAAACTCGCCATCAATAAAAACGTAGGTGCGTTTCATTGGTTAAACGTGGTTGGGGGTAGGGTCTTGTTCATCTGCGCGATGATTAGGCGCGTTTGGGCGTCCATGTCGGCTTTGTACTTGGCGGCTTCCTGCTGACTTTGCAGCTTCATAGCCTCCAACTGCGCCTCAAACTGCTGCTTCTGCTGCTCCATCGCCATCTTGGTCTGGTTCTTGAGCTGCTCCATCTGCATCTGCTGTTGCAGCTTGGCCTGCTGTAGCGCCGCCTCCATCTGCATACGCCCCTGCTCCATCTGACCCTTCTGCTGCAACTCGGCTTGCTTGCCCTGCTGCTCGCCATCAGGCTGCTGCTGTTGGGCGGCCTGTGCCAACTGTTGCAAGGTGGCGTCAATCTGACCCTCAATCGGGCGAGCGGCCTTGAACGCCTGCATACCAAAGCGCAGCAACTCCATCATCATCGGCACCATCTCGGGTGACGCCTGACCAACCGGGAGTGCTTGGGCTAGGAACCCACCAAACGCTTGTAGGAATTGCAGCCGATCCTGTTTGTTCTGGTTTTCGTCCAGCATCACAAGCGAGTCGGAGGCAATGTCTATGCGGAAGCTACGCAACGGCTTGTTGCGGATCAGTTCCAGCGCCTGCGGGATCAACTGTTGATCCGCTGGCGTCATCTGCTCGGCAGCGGCATACGCCAGAATCGTCTCTGGCTGGTAGTGCATACACATGACCTGCGCCTTCAGCCGGATGAGTTCGGCGGCAAACATCGCCACCTCCTCCTGCATGGAGCGCAGTCTTAATCCTGCGTACTGGCCTTTGATCTGTTGCGCCGTGGCCGTTTCTGAGGCTGCCGAGACACCTCGGATGATGTCTGCGATGCCCGTGATTTCGTAGATTTGGCTCTTGATGTCCTCGCGGGCGCGGTAGCAGTTGAGTAGGGCGTTGGCGAGCGTGTCCAGCGGGAGAAGGTCAATGCTGCCTTTAAGGCCGCCCTTCTCGCTGAAAGCCATCCACTTATCAACTGGAATAAGCGCATTGTTGTCGCCCTCCGTCATCAGGCGTTGTAGGGCAGGCTGGCTGGCGTCATATACGCCACGCACACGTAGCGATTTCACCAAACCGTCAATGCGGTCGGAAAGAATGTCCAACTCCATCGCCTGATCTTGGTACAGCACAAAGTCAGGAACGGGTACGAGCGTGTCGCTGGTCGTCGTGGCGTACAGCGGGCGTGGGCAGGGGAAGAACCCCTCAAGCCCCAGCGGGTCATCGCGGGTATCAATGACCTGCGGCATTCCCTTGCTGAACCAGTAAACCTTCTGGGTTTCCTTGTCCCAAAGTTCACAAATCTTTGCGCGATTATAGAGGCGCTTGTTTTCGTTGTAGGCGTTCAACGGCTCTGGGCCTTGGTCTAGCGGTATCTTGGCCGCCATTTCCTCGCCAAAACGCTCTACGAGCGCCTCGCGGGTCATGTAAACCCAGCGCCATACCTGTCCGACTTCTTCCCATGTGCGGGCGGTGCTGTGACCAAAGTCACGCCAATGAACGTAATCCACCGGGGCGCATTCGTACTCTATGCGCTCCATCTGCGGCGGTGCGCCCTCGCCCTGCTCAATGTTGCCGGTAACCGATACGCCGTCATCCTCAATGCCAATGGGGGCGGTGTGCGGTTCGTACCGTACCCATGCCGTGCCGCGTCCACCGAGGAACCGATCCTCTACGCAGTAAGACATGGTTGAGCGGTAATCGGGGTAATGCTCAATTTCAAAGTCAATGGCGCGTTCTAGCAGTTGTCCTGCCACGCGCCCCACGGGGTCGTTATCGCCAAAGCGGCGGCCAATGTCAGCCTTCGGGAGCTTGGCGTACACGGCAGGGCGTAGCGTCTGCACGTTTGACCAGAGGATGTTGAACTTCGCGGATTCGGTCAGCGTCTGCCCACGGGTATCGTCGCGGTAACGCTTGATGATCTTCTTGGTACGCGCCTGCCACTTGGCAAATTCGTTGTCGTACTGCCCGATGATGCGGAGGTACTTGTTCAGTTCCGGCTGTACCAATACGTCCATCAGGCTTTCCTCTCGTTACGACTGCTGATTGCCTTGGCTTTCGCCTTGGCCTCTGCCTTGCTGCCTGCGCCCCATGCCTTGAGGGCAAGAGCCAAGCGCGTAGGCTCGCCGTTCTTTTCCATCGGCCCTGGCATATTGCCCATGCGGGCGAGGAACGAGGCGCGGCGGGGGTTGTCGCCAGCTTTTACCGGGGGTTTCAACGTGCCACCCGTTTCGGCTTTGTAGGAGGCACGACCAGCGGCATTTAGACCGCCTTTTGGGTTCTTGCCTGCCTTACGCTGCCACGCTGCGCTCACTTGTTTTCCTTCTTAACCGTCTTGGCTGACTCGCGAAACGCCTTGGCAGTCGGCGCACCGGGGTCACCGGGCTTACGCATACGCTCGCCCGAGCCAGCCTTGATGCGCTCCTGCTTGGCGAGGATGTTGGCGTACAGGCCGGGCTTGCGGTTCATACGTAATCGCTGAACAAGCCGACAACGCGGCAGTTAGAGTTGCCCGAGCAGGTCGCGGTGATGCGGCCCTTGGTGCCAACTTCCAACGGGATCACATACACGCCAGCGGCCTGCGTGGCCGGGATGCTGACGAGGGTGACGCCGTTATCGCTAACGATGCAGGTGGCTTCTGTGTTGGTCTGCACGTTGACAACGACGCTGTGCAGGTACGCGCCAACGGTGCCAAACGTGCTGCTGCTCGTCGCGGCGATGGCAACGTAATTGTTCCGAGTCGGACTAATCGCGGTCATATCCTTGCCCTCCGAGAGCCTTGGCGGTCATGAACCGCCCACATATCGTTAAGAGTTACGGTGTTCTCTGGCCCGACGATCAGCGGTTTAGGCTCAAGGGTCGGGGTCTTGTCAGCCTGTTCTGCGTATGATACCGCAAGCATTCGGAAAGCGTCACTAGGGTGCGATGTCCAATCGTGGCGCGGTGACTGACGATAGGCTTTCTTATCTTCGTCGTACTCGCGTTGATACTGACGCAACGCCTCAATGCCCTCGCGGCACTTCTCTGCGTCAAACCACACACGCGGCAGAATCATACGCACAGCCTGTATGCCGCTCTGTACGCCAATGTCGGGAACGACAGCGAGTTTGGCGACATCTAGATGCGTAGCCAGCTGCTCAATAATGCTCTTGCCCGTTTGCAAGCTCTTGGCGCGGGCGTCATGCGGTAAGTAGTGTTTGGCGTAGCGGTACGGCTTCTGCGTCACCGTTTCGGCAATGTCGTAGATGTCAGCGCCAGAGACAGCGTGGAAGTCTATGACGCGCAGTTCCCCGCGCCCTAACTGATAGAACCAAATGGCGGTGTCGTCCCGATAACCCAAGTCCCACGCGGTGTACACAGGGTAATTCGGGTCGTACGGCACTTGGCAGATGCGTCCCTGCTGCTCTGCCTCTCGCATTTCCTTGCCGAAAAAAGCACCGAGGATCGCAGCCTCAAAGCTGCACTCGTACTCCTGTAGATACTGATCCTCGGCCAACTGCGCTCTGGCGGCGGCTAGTTCTGTCGCCGGGAGAATCCCGCTGGATGTGGCGGGCAGGCGCAACAGGAACCACTCGCTAGGGATACGAGTGGCGGTTTCGTAAATCTCCCAAAACTGGTTCTTGCCTTTGGGCGTACCACCAAACACAGCCCACCCCTGCTTGTCTGACAGGGCAGGGCGTATGACGTTCCCGAATACGCTTGGCTTAAAGTCACCGTATTCGTCCATGTACACGCCCGAGAAGCCCAAGCCGCGCATAGCGTCAGCGTTGTCGGCACCGTAAAGACGTATCTGGCTGCCGTTCATCAGGGTGATGAGCAATTCCTGTTCGTTCTTGCTTTGGATGATTGGCTCTGCGAACTCTAGGAAGTATTGCCATGCCACAGCCTTGCTCTGGGAGCGGTAAGGGGCGATGTAGGCAAACAGCCCCCGATCCCCTTGATAAGTGATGGCGGCTCGGATGATGTCGTTGACGGCTGCAACTGTTTTACCGGCGCGACGATGGGCGACTAGGCAAGCCCACCGCTGCGTTCGGTTGTGGAACGGCATGAACGCCTTGCGAGGGCGGTAGGGGATGACTACTCGGGAGCCATCCATGTCACTTCCATCTTGATCTTCTCGCCGTTCTGCCCGGTGTGTTCGTGTCTAGCGAGCTTGGGTACGTGGTACTCAATGACATCCATCATGCAGCGCCATGCGGCTTCTGCGCCTTTTGTCTCGTAGATTTCGTCTAGCCAGATGTTAAGACGATGAGCATTGCCGTCTACAAGACGGGCTATTGCCTCTCTGGCCTCTGCGGTTGCCTTGTTGGGCGATCCTTTAGGTCTTGGCATGGCTTATTTATGCACAAATAAAACAATAGTTAAAGAGTCAGCGTCTCAACGCCTTGGCGAGTCGCACATTTATGGGTTCAAACACGGTGGCAACCTTGGCCTCGGGGCTGAAATACCCGCTATAGCCATAAGTTCGCATCAAA
>Ga0315900_10003140_pt1 | contig 24426 bp, 27 predicted proteins | sample LakEriMetagenome_FD_203521 | JGI IMG/M metagenome (GOLD analysis project Ga0315900, IMG submission 203521) | Freshwater fungal communities from buoy surface, Lake Erie, Ohio, United States - Buoy 12 MA114 | ecosystem: Environmental > Aquatic > Freshwater > Lake > Lake biofilm | place: USA: Lake... | reverse complement strand
GTAGGTAGGCATCTCTCAAAGTTGCAAATAAGTTCGTCAAAGTGATTTGAGGAAAGATACAAAGGGGGGGCGCCACCAATGCCGGATTTCTATGCAGTCAAGCATTTGGCGGGAAGTGATCTTGCGTGGTTCCGGTCTTTGTTGGGAGTATTCGCAAATACCAAACTGAAGGGCATTAACCTGAACGCTGATCCAATCATTACGGAATTTTACAGGGACCTTGGGACAATCGCTTCAGCCACTGAGGGTCGCCTGCCAGTAGCCGCCACAATTTTCGGGCCGGATGGTGCCCAGGCTTACAACGGCACTTTCAAGATAGTTCGCTCTGCTGGCTCAAAGAATTGGCGGCTCAATGGGACGCTTGTTGACGACCCGGTTGGTGAGGAAGGGCGCTTTCAGATTCTTGAGCGTGATGATCTTGCGGTAATCGCGTTCACAGGACGGCCAGCACCCACGCATGTCCATGTGGTGCTACTCGCGGGTAGGGCTTCGGGCGATGCTGCTTTAGTGGACTTCTTCCGTGGAAAGTTTCCGAAACGCCCTCCCAAGACCATGTACCCTATCCACGCGGGGGATATTCTCAGCGCACTCGAATTGCAGACATTGCCGCATGAGCATCCCCTGAGATTTTTGGTTCTTAACCCGGAAGATACAGAGCTTGTGGAGGATGCCGCGCTCGGCGGATCGGCGGCGGTTATCGCGCGACGCAGGGGGCAACGCCCGCGCGTCAGCGCAAAGGAAATCAGTTCTCGCCGAATTGCCGCAGAAAACGTCGGACGAGAAGGAGAAGCGTTGCTCAATGGATATTTGGACAGTATCGGCGCGGACTACGAATGGACGGCTGAACCTGAACACGGCGATGGGTTCGCACCTTTTGATTTTGATGTCAGGAGTGGCTTGCTCACCGGCAGAGTCGACGCAAAGACGACGCAGGGACCATTCGAGAGGGCATTCCATCTCTCCTTGGGCGAGATAGTCGAGGCAGCGGAGAGCCAAGTTCCCTATCGGATCGCGCGTATCTATCAGCTTGGTGGCGACGGCGCTCGGATGCGGATTTCTGAGGATATTTCAGGACTTGCACAACGACTCATCAACGCACACAACGCAGCAATGTTCGGCGGTATCAGGGCCGACGCTTTCACTGTGCCAGCAGATGCCGAGGGATTGGTATGGGGGGCTGAGATCATTCTGCCGCCGCTGGATTCTGAAGATGGCTAACTGACCCAAACGGCTTGCGGCAAGCGGGCGGCGGTACTTCCAAGCGATTCCCGCATAACGTCAGCGAGTGCCTTGGCCATAAGGGGCGGCACGGCATTACCGATCTGTCGGAATGCTGGATTCATTGTCCCTTCAAACTTAAAACCATCTGGGAAGCTTTGCAAGCGTGCAGCCTCACGAACGCTTATGGTTCTGGCCTGTGCACGGTCCCAGTGGATATGGCTATAGGTATCCTTGCCAATGTGCGCCATGAGAGTACGAACCGGATAATCGCGCCGGAGTTTCCACCACCTGTTTGGAAATTTGGTTGGATCATAGGGGGGCACCATATCGCGTTCCAACTCTGCCCAAGCCTTCATACGACGCGTTATGCCACGCTGCGCCGCTTCGGCCTCAAAGAGCCGTTGGGCGACGCGATGTGCTTCCGGATATTCTGCGCCCTCGGGCATCGCAGCAAATATCGCCCCATCCCGAGGTAGGAATCGAATGGCGTGATCGATAACGCCGTGTTGACTTTCAAAGCCCGGCCACTGGCGCATAAGCGCCGCATAAGGGCTTATCTGGTTTGTTGGCCTGTAGGGCATGAATGTGTCAGGGCCGAAGCGCCGCGCCCCACGGCGCACACTGTCACCGCGTATGGCAGGCAGATCGCCTATGGCTTCGGAAGCTGTCACCGCGAAGGGTAGGGAAGGACCACCGAGGTCGGCCTGCGCGTAACCCGAGCCTCCGAGAAGGTCCACATAGCGTAGCGCAACCGCCCGCGTGCCGGCATAGCCTGCGGGGAGGGTCATGTGATTGGTCGCTCGCGGGAAGCTCGGAGTGATTCCGAGTTCTCTCCGATAGGCGATTAGAAAAACCCGATCTCGCATCTGCGGGACGCCGTGAAACGCGGTATTGATGAGCGAATAGCGGGCATCGTAGCCCATCACATCAAGCGTCTCGACAATCTCCTGCACCACATTGTGCCCACCGTAGTGCATGATGTCAGGGACATTCTCCATCAGCAGCGCCAAGGGCCTGAAAGCCCGGACATAGGCCAAGTATCTGAGGTAAAGATTGCCACGAGGGTCAATACGAAACGCCTCTGGGTGCTCGGCCACCTCGCGAAGTTTCGCGCGACCAACTCTTGCATAAGCTTGGCAGGGCGGTCCGCCAACAATGATATCAATAGACTCCTCGACTCCTCCCAACCCAAGTTCAGCACAAAGGTCAGCAGGCTCGGTTTGCGTAACGTCGCGAGGTTTCGCGTGGCGCTCGAACCCGAAAACATCGGCTCCATGAAAATTGCGGGCGTGGGACCTTGCTGCAATCGGGTCCAGTTCCATCGCGGCGGCGATGGAAAACCCAGCGCTTGAGAAGCCAAGCGACAAACCGCCACAGCCAGAAAAAAGATCGAGCACCCTCGGCGCATTTCCTGCTGCCAAGCGCCGCATTTTCCTTGCCAGAGCCTCGTCAGCCTCGAAAGGCCTCAACACTGCGTCCATTCCGTCCCTCGCTTGGGCACTTAATGCTTCAGCGGACCCGAGTCGGGCCAGCACTAAATGACTAGAGTATCGGAGTTACCGATTCAATGCAGCTCACCTTAACACTTTTTCAAAGTCCAAAAATCGCCGGAGGCGGTTCTCCAAAACATTCGTCCGTTGGGTCTGACACTCCCATATGACAGACACTCGCCAGCCAGCCCGTTTCAAGGCCGAAACCGCCCGCCGATCACGAGAAACATTGCCCGAAAGCTTGCTTTGCCAAAAAGACCGTCGCGTAGCCGGCACTACTGCAAAACGGCACCCTTCATGCTGATGCCAAAAGCAGCCATGAACGAAGATCAACGCTTTCCTTCCTGGAAAAACGATGTCTGGCGTGCCTGGAAGGTCTTTTCTATGCAATCGAAATCGGTAGCCCATCTTATGCAAAAGACGCCGAACAACGATTTCCGGTTTCGTGTTCTTGCCGCGAATGTTAGCCATCATCCTGCTTCGAACGGCAGGGCTGAATCTATCCGTCATGGCTCCGTTGATAAATTCAAAAGAACGCGTAACGACTTAGGCTGTCAGTCGTAGTGACCTCTGACGCTTTTCCTCGAAGGCTTCCAGGGCCTCATCAAATGAGTTTTCCGGGTCTCTTAGTGCGCGCACCATTATCACTGATGGTTTTTCCCGCTCGTAATATCCACCCTTCATTAACGCCAACCAACCGCACATTCCCTGCGCCGCCATTGCAGCTTCGGCCTGCTTCACTTCATCGGCAGAGGGATCACTCTGGCGACCAATGGAAACATGGCGTCCGTCAGCCCCAAGAATGATCCAGCGCGTTTCAAGGCCGACTGCTTCCATCAACGTGCTCCCTCAATGGCCAATCAGAAAATCCCTTTTCTTATAAACGAAAATTGACGACGTGGCCAGAAAAAAATGCTCACAAATGGTACTTGTCTTTAAGGTCAGAATAGCCTTCCTCCCCTTGCCCGGCGTCAAAACTCTCCTGCATGCGCATTAGGGTGTCTTGCGAAACGCCAAATGCCTTTTCGACCCGGATCGCCATTTCCGGCGACAGCCCAACCCATTCATTCAGCAGGGCGGAAAGCGCGGGCCGCGTGACGCCTAGCGCCTTGGCAGCTTCCGTCACCGAAAGCCCGTGGGGGTCAAACACCTCATGCCGGATAAATTCGCCCGGATGGGCAGGGCGTTTCAGGCGAATGCCTTGCGTTTCATTCATCGGGGGCCTCCGTCAATCGTGATCAGCATACCACGAAACGGCCCCCTTGTCTGAACCGGCAAGTGCCGGATGCTCACCCTACACCCACCCCACCGCTTCCGGATACTTCACCCCCGTCAGCACTAACCCCTCCGGCGGCGCGGTCTGCCCGGCCTTGGCGCGGTCTCCGCCCAACAACACCGCACGCGGCCAGGAAGCCGGGCGGCGGCCATAGCCAACCTCCACCAGCGTGCCCACCATATTGCGCACCTGGTGGTGCAAAAAACTCCGCGCCTCGGCGATGATTTCAATCTCCTCCCCCAGCCTGGTCACATCCAGCCGGTCGAGTGTGCGGAGCGGCGATTTCGCCTGGCAGGAAGCAGCGCGATAGGCGGAAAAATCATGCCGGCCCAAAAGCCCCTGCGCGGCCTCATGCATCGCTGCCGCATCCAGGCGCTTCTTCACATGCCACACGCGGCCAAAATCCAAAGCCGGGCGTGCCGGGCGGTTCAGGATGCGGTAGCGATAGGCGCGGCCAATGGCGGAAAACCTGGCGGACCAATCCTCGGGCACTATCGCCGCACCGGTCACGGAAACGGGGTGCGGGCGGGTGTGGAAGTTCAGCGCCTCTCGCACCCGCTCAGGCGGCAGGCTCACGCCCAAATCCAAATGCGCCACCTGGGCTTCGGCATGCACGCCGGCATCAGTGCGCCCGGCGGCGGTGACCAGCGGCACCTCTCCGCCATTCAAATGCGCGGCGGCTTCTTCCAGCACCAATTGGATGGAAAGCAAGCCATCCTGGCGCTGCCAGCCGCAAAAGGGTGCGCCATCATATTCCAGCCTCAACGCATAGCGGGGCATGGCGTCACTCCAGGCGCGTGCCGGCGGGGATTGGCAGGCCGCGCAAAAACGCCTCGGCCGGCATGGCGGCGCGGCCGGGGCGTTGCAGGCGGGTCAGCCTGATCGCGCCTTCGCCACAGGCAATCAACCCGGCATCATCCAGGGCTTCGCCGGGCGCGCCCTGGCCGGCTGCAACGCTGGCGGCTGAGATGCGGATGGCTTCCCCCTTCAGCAGAAAGAAGGTGCCGGGCCAGGGGTTGAGCGCGCGGATGCGCCGTTCCAGAACCTCGGCGGGTTCGGCCCAGCCAAGGCGCCCATCTTCCTTGGTGAGTTTGGGCGCGTAAGTGACACCTTCCGCCGGCTGAGGCGTGGCGGGCAGGTCTTGGTCCAGCGCGCGCAGAATCAACCGCGCGCCGGCTTCGGCCAAAGCGTCATGCAATGCGGGCGTGGTGGTGGTGGGCGTAATCGGTACCGCTTCCTTCAGCAGCATCGGCCCCGTATCCAGCCCTTCTTCCATGCGCATGATGGTGATGCCGGTCTGATGATCGCCCGCCAAAATCGCCGCCTGGATCGGTCCCGCCCCGCGCCAGCGCGGCAGCAGGGACGCATGGATATTCAGGCACCCGCGCCGCGGCGCATCCAGCATGGTTTTGGGCAAAATCAAGCCGTAGGCCGCGACCACCGCCACATCCAAATCCAGCGCAGCAAAGGCCGCATGTTCCGCTTCATCGCGCTTCAACCGAGCAGGGTGGCGCACGGGCAGGCCCAATTCCAGCGCAGCGCGATGCACGGGGCAGGGGGTTTCCTTCTGCCCGCGCCCGGCGGGTTTCGGCGGCTGGCAATAGACAGCGGCGATCTGATGCCCGGCACCATGCAAAGCGCGCAACGCCGGCACAGAAAAATCCGGGCTGCCCATGAAAGCCAGGCGCAAAGGGCGCTTTTGGCTGTTCACTCGCGCTGCTGAGATTTCAGATCCTTGGCCAATTTGCGCAGGATCATGTTGCGCTTGAGCGCGGATAGATGGTCCACGAATAAAACGCCATCCAGATGGTCAATTTCATGTTGCAGGCAGGCGGAAAGCAGGCCGTCGCCTTCGATCTCCCGCTTGGCGCCGGTCAGGTCCAGGTAGCGCACCTTCACGCGGGCGGGTCGCGTCACATCGGCATATTGACCGGGGAGGGATAGGCAGCCTTCTTCGCGCGTGGCGCGCTCAGCACTTTCGGCGATGATTTCCGGGTTCACCAGCACCAGGGGCTCGGGCTTTTCCTTGGGCTGGATATCGAGCACGACCAGGCGCAGCCCTTCGCCAATCTGCGGCGCGGCCAGGCCAATGCCAGGCGCGGCATACATGGTGGCCAGCATTTTGGGGGCTAGCGCGCGGATGGCATCGCCATCGGCAGCACCAAGCGGGCGCGCCTTAAGGCGGAGCCGTTTGTCGGGCACCAGCAGGATCGGCAGGGTTTCGGTTTCGGTCATGACTGGCCGGGGGATGTAGCCCTGCGCGCCCCCCCTTGCAACGCCAGGGCCGAAATCCAAATTAGGGATCAGCAGGGCGCTTCGGGCCCGGCAACTTGCTTCGCTCTCAGATGAGGAGGCCATATCACATGACCAGACCTTCGCTTTTCGGCTCGCCCTTGTTTCTTGGGTTCGATCATCTGGAACAGATGCTCGATCGTGTGGGCAAGAATGCCGATGGCTACCCGCCCTATAATATCGAACAGATCGGCGATAACCGGCTGCGCATTACGCTGGCGGTGGCGGGGTTTTCCATGGATGATTTGCAGATCACGCAGGAAGACAATCAGCTGGTGATTCGCGGGCGGCAGAAGGATGATTCGGAAGGCCGGATTTTCCTGCATCGCGGCATCGCAGCCCGCCAATTCCAGCGCGCCTTTGTGCTGGCCGAAGGCATAGATGTTGAAGGGGCGTGGCTCGATAACGGCTTGCTGCATGTGGAATTGAAGCGACCTTTGCCGGAGGTCCGCGTGAAGACCATCCGGATTGACACCAAAACCAATGGCGCCGCCACCATCGTGGAAGGGCGCCCCGAACGGGGCTGAATGCCCCACCCCCGCCGGGCCTATTCCAGGACGGCAGAACCGCGCGAGCTATCAAAGGCGTGCCAAGGACAAGATCATGAGTGACCAGGAAGAATTCGACACTGAAACCGAACAGAACATCATCCTGACGGATGCGGATTTGCGCCAGCTTTCACCGCTGGATTGGGCGCGCTATGGCACGAACCGCATCGCCTATATGCGCCCCGTTACGGTGAACAATCAGCGCGCGATTGCAATCCATGCGGCAGACGGCACGCAGATTGGCGCGGCACCGGATTACGCGCTTGGTGCGGCAGCGATTTTCCAGCACGGGATGGGTGTGGCGCTGGTCCACTAACTGGGATCTGGTGGTGTGATTAATGCTTCTCTTTCCCGATCCAAAACTGCCCCCGCGCACCACTAGCCCTATGTTTGGTGGGCCGATTCACGCTGCTGTCGGGAACCCGCATTGGCTTGGGATGCCCCAATCACGCCCGCCGCGGTTCCATGACGAGCCAGGGGGTAGGCTCTCCACGCCATTCCCATATGGCCAAGAGCTGATCCATATGGCCAAGGTCCCTTAACCATGTCGGTAATCTCGGCTGGCTATAGGTTTGGTCCACTCTGATGAGGTGATGAGTAGTCTGGAACCGCGCGGTAAGGGTTTCTATGGTCCCGCGCGCGGGACCGCCATGACATTCGACTATGACTGTCATGAGCTGCAAGGCTTGGAATGCTTCCGGATCTAGTAACGCCTCTTCGGCGCCCTCGATGTCTACCATAACCAGCGTATCGAGTGCCGCAAATCGTTCGAAGTCCTCACCGGAAAAAAGCCCACCAATGATGAGGCGCTCCGTGACACCGTTGATGTCAGCCATTGCACGGCAAGTTTCTTGTGCGCCCTCATTCAGGTCATATGCGAAGATTCTGGTATTTGGCATTCGTTGCGCAAGACCGATGGCGTAATAGCCTTCGGCGCAACCGATATTCAGGACCGCATCAAAACCGCGCGCGATAAATTTTTCTAGATGCGGGTGCAGCGCCTGTTCGTAACAGCCCAGCAACTTCGGTGCGAAACACCCCTCCGCACTATAGGGGGCAAGCTGCATGCCGGCAAAGGGTCCCCCTTGCACTACAAGGCCATCGCGCATCTTGATGGTGTTGGAAATCATCTGATGGCGCCATTTGCCCATCAGATGCAAAATGCCTTCAAGCTCCTGCCGGGAAAGCGGCTCCGTCTTGGCCAGCGCGCGGCGCAGCAAGGTATCCACAGTCTGATTCAAGCTGGTCATGCGCCGTGCCCGCTCACTTCACCCGCGGCAGTTTCTGTTCCACGAGCGCTGCCATGACGCCGCCGCCATAGGGAATGGCTTCGTCATTGAAATCATAATGCGGGTTGTGCACATCGCAGCCGCCCGCATCGCCCGTACCATTGCCGACATGGATGTAAGCGCCAGGGCGCTGCAACAGCATGTAAGCGAAATCTTCACTCCCCATCACGGGCGTACGGTTGCGCTCCACCGCTGTTTCACCCACCAATGACGCGGCGGCATCGCCAATCGCGGTGGCTTCTTCTGGCGCATTGATGGTGGGGGCGGCGATTTCCTGGAAGGTGATCTCTGCAGTCGCGCCAAAGGCCGCCGCCGTGCCCTGCACCACCGCGCGCATGCGCTCTTCCACCAGGCGCATCATTTCCGCCTTGAAGGCGCGCACGGTGCCCTTCAGTGCCACCTGATCCGGAATCACATTATGGGCGAGGCCGGCATTGAAGCAGGTCACGCTCAGCACCGCGCTATCCAAGGCCGGGACATTGCGCGCCACCACGGTCTGCAAGGCAGTCACGATCTGCGCGCCCACCACCACGGGATCAATCGTCTGTTCCGGGCGCGCACCATGGCCGCCCTTGCCTTGGATCAGAATGTCGAAAAATATCGCGCCGGCCATGATCGGGCCGGGGCGGATGGCGAATTGCCCCACCGGCAGGCCAGGGCGGTTATGCAGCCCATAAACCGTATCGCAGGGGAAGCGATCAAACAGCCTATCGGCCAGCATGGCCTGCGCGCCACCGCGGCCTTCTTCCGCCGGCTGGAAAATGAAATGCACCGTGCCATCGAAATTGCGCGTCTCCGCCAGATAGCGCGCGGTGGCCAGCAACATGGTGGTATGCCCATCATGCCCGCAGCCATGCATCTTGCCTTCAATGCCGGATTTATGCGCGAAGCCATTGGCTTCCGGCATGGGTAGCGCATCCATATCGGCGCGCAGCCCAAGCCGGCCCTGACCGTTCCCGTTGCGCAGCACGCCCACCACCCCGGTTTTGCCAATGCCGCGATGCACCTCAATCCCCCAGGAAGCGAGGCGTTCGGCCACCAGCGCGCTGGTCCTGACTTCCTCAAACCCCAATTCAGGATGGGCGTGGAAATCCCGCCGCCAGGCGGTTAGTTCTTCATGCCATTCACGGATTTTTTCGACAGGTGTCACGCGGTGCTCCCCCGGAAACAGGCTTCACATGAAAAACCTATAGGGCAGCGCCGCGCCCTGGGCTACGCTTGCTCCCAAGAGCCGGAAAGCCGGCCCAAGCCACAGGAGAGGACCCCATGCGCCCAACCCGCCGCCATATGCTCGCTGCCCTGCCCGTCGCCGCCCTGATTGGCCGCGCGCAAGCCCAAGGCGCCTTCCCCGATCGCGCCGTGCGCTACATCGTGCCCTTCCCGCCGGGTGGGCTCACCGACATCATGGCGCGCTTGGTGGGCCAGAAGCTTTCGGAGATTTGGGGCCGGCCCGTGATCATCGAAAACCGCGCCGGCGGCAATGCGTTGATCGGCGCCGATGCGGCGGCAAAAAGCCCAGCCGATGGCTATACGCTGCTTGCCATCACCATGACGCATACGGTGAATGCGTCGCTGTTTCCGAATGCGCCCTTCAATTTCCGCCAGGATTTTACAGCGATTTCCGTCCTTGGGTCGCTGCCCTTGGTGGTGGTGGTGAATGCTGAACGCAACCCCGCACGAAGCCTGGCTGATCTGCTGACGCAAGCGCGAGAGCGCAATCTGAATGCCGGGTCATCGGGGAATGGATCGCCACCGCATCTGGGGCTGGAATTGGTGCGCCGCGTCTCCGGCGCGGGGGACCGGATTACCCATGTGCCCTATCGCGGTGGGGCGCCTTCAGTGACCGATCTGGCAGCGGGCAATCTGGATTTCATGGTCTCCAACCTGCCGGAATGCATTGCGCAGATTCAGGGCGGACGGCTGCGGCCCCTTGCCATAACCTCCGCCGCACGCCATCCCCTCGTGCCGGATGTGCCCACCGTGCGCGAAGCGGGCTCACCCGAACTTGAAATGACCAATTGGACCGCGATGATGACCAATGCGGCGGTGCCCGCGCCCATCCTGGCCAAGCTGGAAGCCGATACCCTGGCCGCGATCCGCGACCCCGAGGTGTCTCGCCGCGCGCGCGACGGCGGGTTTACGGTGGAAGCCTGGGACAGGGCGCGCAGTGCGACCTATATCAGCGCCGAGACTGATCGCTGGGCCAGGCTGGTGCAGGAAGCGAAGTTAAAGGCGGATTGATGCGACTTTCCCTAACTGAGGCTGAACAACTTGTCACCGCGGCGCTTGCTGCCTCGGGCGCCGCGCCCGAGATGGCCAAGCGCACCGCCGCCGCGCTGGTGGCCGCCGAGGCTGCCGGGCAGGCAGGACATGGGCTGTCGCGCGTGGCGCAATATGCAGCGTTTCTGCGCAATGGTCGCGCGGATGGGAAGGCAGTGCCGCGCATCATCAATGAACGCGGCGGCGCTGCGCTGATTGATGCCGGGCATGGGCTGGCTTATCCCGCACTTGCCTTGGCGGAACAGGAAGCGGCTTGGCGCGCACGCGGACATGGCATTGCCTTTGTCGGCGTCACCAATAGCCACCATTCCGGCGCCATGGGCCTGCCGGTGAGGCGCCTGGCCGAACAGGGGCTGGTGGCGCTGGCCTTCACCAATTCGCCCGCCGCCATGCCGGTGCCGGGCGGGCGGCGCCCGCTGATGGGCACCAACCCCATCGCCGCCGCCTTTCCGCGCCGCTCCGCACCGCCGCTGGTGATTGATATGGCGCTATCGGAAGTGGCGCGCGGCAAGATAATGGTCGCCGCCAAGGAAGGGCGCGCCATTCCCGAAGGCTGGGCTTTGGATGCCGAAGGCCGCCCGACCACTGATGCCAAGGCCGCGCTTTCGGGCGCCATGCTTGCCATGGGTGGCACCAAGGGCGCCTTGCTGGCGCTGATTATCGAATTGCTCTGCTGCGCGCTGACGGGCGCTGCTTTCGGCTTTGAAGCCGATAGTTTCTTCCAGGATGAGGGCAATCGCCCGCGCTTGGGCCAGGCGCTGCTGGTGATAGACCCCGGCGCGCTGGCGGGCGCGGATGGCTTCAGTGCGCGGATCGAAACCCTGATCGCCGCGATGCTGACCGATGAGGGGGTGCGCCTGCCCGGCGCCAAGCGCGATGCGCAAAGCACGCGTGCCGCTGCCGATGGGCTGGAAGTCGCCGACGCCGTGATCGAAAAAATCAAGGCTCTCGCAACGCCGTGAGCAAAGCCCAGGAACCGGACCTGCATTGCGGCCCCGCTGCCGTGGCCGCGCTTTTCGCGCATCGGCCCACCGATGTGCTGCGGTTTTTCTACACAACCATACGCCGGCAGGAAGCGGGGCCATTATGCGCGGCGCTCGCGAAGCGACGCTTGCCTTATCGTGAAGTCTCGCCCGAGGAGCTGCAGCGCATCGCCGGCACCGTGCATCATGGTGGCATGGTGGCGGTGGCGCGCCCGCGCGGTGTGACCTTGTTGGACATAAGCGCGCTGCCGCCGCTGCTATGGGCCGCACCCGTGCTGCCCATACTGGATGGCATCGGCAATCCGCATAATCTTGGCGCCATCGCACGCTCCGCCGCGTTTTTCGGCTGCAAGGCGCTGGTGATATCGGGCGACCAACGCCAGGCGCGGCTTTCCGATGCTGCGCTCCGCACCGCTGAGGGCGGGCTGGAGGCGGTGGCCGTGTTTCAGGCGCCCGATCTGCCCGCTTTGCTGCGCGCGCTGGCGCCACAGATGTTGAGCCTGGCTGCCGTGCCGCGGGATGGTGAGCCGCCAGAAGCCCTGCCGCGCGGGCGCCCCTTTGCCCTGATGCTGGGCAATGAGGAAAAGGGGTTATCGCGCGAAAGCATCGCCGCCTCAGCGGCGCGCGTCACGCTGCCAGGTTCCGGTGCGGTGGAAAGCCTGAATGTCTCGGTCGCGGCTGCGGTGCTGATCCATGCGCTCTGGCGCTGAGCGCAAGGGCCTTGATGCGCTTGCGGAAACCTCGCAAAGCTGCGCTTGGTATCCGAAGACATGAGCCAAGCCGCCCTGACATTGCGCCCCACACCGGAAGGTCGAACGCTGCTGCTGACCGGCAGGCTGGATGCCGCCGGTGCGGCAGCGCTTTGGCCCGCCATGACGCGCGCCTTGGCGGAAAAGCCAAAGGCGATTGATCTTTCCGGGGTAGAGTTGCTCGATAGCGCTGGCGCCATTCTGGTACTGCGCGCGGGTGATGATGTGCCGGTGCTGGGCGCGGCGCCTGATGTGCTGGCGGTACTGGAACGCAACCGCACCGCGTTGAAAGCTGCACCGGTGCCCGCCGAACCGCCTCGCGATTTCGCACCCATTACGGCCTTTGGCGGTACGGTTTATGGCGGCATCCAGGCCGCTCTTGCCGGCATTGCCTTTGCCGGTGAAGCGCTGGTCGCGGCCTTTCGCATGTTGTTCCGCCCGCGCATGTTCCGCGGCGCTGAATTCCTGCGCCATTTGGATGAGATCGGGCTGCGCGCCTTTCCACTCACGCTGCTGCTTGGCTTTCTGATCGGGCTGATCCTCGCCTATCAATCCTCCATCCCGCTCAAGCGCTTTGGCGCCGAGATTTTCGTACCCAATCTGGTTGGCATTTCGTTGCTGCGCGAATTGGGGCCGCTGCTGGCTGGCGTGGTGCTGGCCGGGCGCACGGGTTCCGCCTTTGCCGCCGAACTCGGCACCATGACAGTGAATGAGGAAGTGAATGCGCTCCGCATCATGGGCATTGATCCCATGGTGATGCTGGTGCTGCCGCGCATCCTGGCTGGGATATTGGTGATGCCGGTGCTAACACTGTTGATGAACCTTGCCGGGCTTGCTGGAATGACCGTGGTGATGGAATCCCTCGGCTTTCCCTGGAGCGCGGTTTCCAATCAATTGCAGCAATGGTTGGCCCTTGGGGATCTGATGGGCGGCCTGTTCAAATCCTGCTGCTTTGGCCTCGTGATTGCGGCCATTGGCTGCCGCGCCGGGCTTGCCGCCGGCTTGGGCCCGCGCGCGGTGGGTGATGCCGCAACGGCGGCGGTTGTGGGCGGCATTGTCGCCATTGTCGCCATGGATGGCGTTTTCGCCATTCTGTTCTTCAGGCTTGGCATATGAAGGACGAAGCCGTCATTCGCGTCGAGAATTTGGCCGTCAGCTTCGGCCCGCGTACAATTTTCAAGGACGTAAGTTTTGAGGTGAAGCGCGGAGAGGTCTTCATTATCCTGGGCGGTTCCGGCTGCGGCAAATCCACCTTGCTCAAGGCGCTGATCGGCATTGTGCCCATCGCCGCGGGCAGCGCCGAAATCCTGGACGTTGATCTGGCGCAAGCGGATGCGGAAGGGCGTATTGCATTGCTGCAAAGGATTGGCGTGATGTGGCAATCCGGCGCGCTTTTCGGCAATATGACGCTGTCCGAAAATGTGGAATTGCCCTTGGAAGAACACACCGATCTGCCGCGCCCGGCACGGGAAGCCTTGGCGCGCGCCAAGCTTGGCCTGGTTGGGCTTGGCGATGCAGCTGGGCTTTTGCCTGCTGAGATTTCCGGCGGCATGGCCAAGCGCGCTGGCATTGCGCGCGCCATGGCGCTTGATCCGCCCTTGCTGATTTTGGATGAACCCTCCGCCGGGCTTGACCCCATCACATCAGCGGGTTTGGACAAGTTGATCCTGGATATTGCGCGCAGCACCGGGACGACCTTTGTAGTGGTGACGCATGAATTGCAATCCATTCTGGCCATTGGGGATCGCTGCATCATGCTGGACAAAGAAGCGCGCGGCATGATCGCAACAGGCAAGCCGCGCGACTTGCGCGACACCGGCACGCATCCCACCGTGCGATCCTTCTTCCGGCGAGAGGCTGCCTGACATGGCAAAACCGCCCAACACGCTATTTCTTCGCGTCGGCATGCTGGCGCTTTCCGCCATTGCGCTGGCGGTTGGCTTCATCCTTTATCTCACGGCTGGGCAATTCGGCACCAAATCCGATTATTTTGAGACCTATGTGGGTGAATCCATCGTCGGTCTCGATGTCGGGGCGGCGGTGCGCTATCGTGGCGTTCAGATCGGGCGCGTGACGGAGATATCGCTCGCCGCCGCGACCTATGACATTCCAGAAGCACGCGCCAATCACGCCGCGATGCAGTTGGTTGTGATACGCTTTGCCGTGGAAAGGACGCGCGTGGCGCGCATAGCGTCACTTGAAGATATGATTGCAAGCGGGTTGCGTGCGCGCATCGCGTCCCAAGGGATTACCGGCGTTACCTATCTGGAAATTGATATCCTCGACCCCACGCGCTACCCGCCCATTCAAGTGCCCTGGAAGCCGCGTTACGACCATATTCCCGCCGTACCTTCGACCATTACGCAAGTGACCAGTGCCGCCGAGCAAATCCTGCGTCGTTTGGAAGCGCTGGATATTGAATCCCTGGTCAATAATGCCGCTGGGTTGATGGGCGATTTGCGCCGACAGGTAAGCGACGGGGAAGTGGCCATGGCCTTGCGTGAAGCTGGCGAAACCCTGGCGGAACTTCGCGCTGAAATCCGCAAGGTGCGCTTTGAAGATACCGCGGCCGAATTGCGCGATGCGATCCATCATTTGGGTGAGGCCGGGCGCAGCACGCAGGAATTGATGTCAAGCCGCGAAGTGCGCGATGCATTGGTGCGTATTCCCGCCGCTGTCACGGCGCTGGAACAGACGCTACGCACCGCGCGCGGTACGACCGCCGATCTGCAAGCGGATTTGTCGCCCCTGATGCGTGATTTGCGATCCTCGGTCGCCAATCTCCGTGACACCACGGAAGCGCTCCGGCGCAACCCTTCGCAAACCCTTCTCGGCGCACCACCGCCGCCGCCCAATCGGGAACGTCGCTGACATGAAGCCCTTGCATCGCCGCGCCCTGCTACTGGCCGCCCCGTTTCTTGCTTCCGCCTGCTCTGTCCTGCCGGATCGGCCCTATCAGGAAGTGCTGCGCTATGCGCTTGAGCCTCGCCGGCAGGGGGAAGGCTGGCGCGGCCGTGGGCGGCGGACATTGCTGCTGAGGACGCTGCGCGCTACGCCGGCGCTTGATGTACGCGGGCTGCGCAGCATTCGCCCTGACGGCACGGAGGAGATTGATTTCTACGCCGAATGGATCGCGCCCCCGGCGGAGGCGGCAGAACAGGCTTTGCGACGCTGGCTGATGGATGCGCGGCTTTTCGCGGCCGTACTGGCGCCAGGCAGCCGCGCCAATCCTGATCTGGTGCTGGAAGGTGAATTGACGCGGCTGGTCGCCAACCGCACGCGGGGTCAGGCGGAAGCGGAATTGAATTTCGTGCTGATTTCAGAACGCGAGAGCTCACCCCGCGTGCTGGGGCAGATGATCAGCACCGGCAGCGCTGCGCTTCCGAACAACGCGCCGCTCCCGGATCAGGCGGCAGCGGCGATGAATGCCGCTTTGGCCAATGCTTTTGCCTCGCTGGAGCAGGCGCTGGCGCGTTACGCCTGATCCCGTCGGCGCCGCGCGCGGCGAAAGGCATAGACCAGATGCAGCGCATAGGCCGCGATGGAACCGCCCACCACCACCCAAGCCAGCGGTTCCACCCAATGCTGCACGCGATCATAATGGTCTTCCAGCCAATAGCCGGCGATGGCGAGGAAGCTCAGCCAAATCGCTGAACCAATCGCGGTCCAGACATAAAATACCGGGCGCGGGATGAGCACGATGCCGGCGGGGATGGAAATGATGGTGCGGATGCCAGGCAGCATGCGCCCGAGGCAAAGCGCGAAGGGTCCCCAGCGCTTGAGCGTACGTTCCGCGCGGTCCATATCCTCGGTTTCAAAGGCGAACCATTTGCCGTAGCGCGCGACCAGCGGGCGGATGCGGTCCATCCCGCACCAGCGGCCGATTTCATACCAGAAGGCATTGCCGACCACCGTGCCAAGCACACCAATCACTATAACGCCAATCAATGAAATCTCGCCACGCGCGGCAGCGAAGCCCGATGCCGCCATGATGATTTCGGATGGGATGGGCGGGAAGATGTTTTCCGCCACCATCAGCACAAACACGCCCATCAGCCCGGTTTCCGCGACCTGGCGCGCCACCCATTCAAACATTCAATCCACCTTGAAGATCAGCAGCGTGAGCCAGCGCCCGCGCACGTAATTGAGCCCCGTGACAGAACCGGCATCGCGCGGCGTGATGGCGCGTTCCGCCGCCGCCGCGCGAAACGCTGCTTCCTGCCGATGCGAAACCGCCACCACGCGCCCGGGTTTTTCCGCGAGGAACGCGGCCGCCGCCGCGCCATCACGCAGCAGCGCAATGCCGCCCCCAAGCGCGAATTGCAACGAAGGTTCATGATAGCCAACAACGCCGAAATCCCGGTCGCGCAAGCCGGGGGCAATGGCGCGTATCTCCGCCGCCAAGCGCGGCGAAACCCAAACGGCATGGAGACGCGGAATGACGCCTTCCAGCACGGCGGCATAGACCGGCACACTCAAAACCGCACCCAGCAAAGCCGCCCGCGCCCAATGCCCGGCGCGGGCCGTGCGCCACAACAGCAGGATCAGCGCCACGCCAAAGCCAAACCCGATCAGGCCGAAAACATCCACGCGCCTTTCGGCGTAAAACGCGGCAGCCACGGCAGCGATGGGCAAACCAAGCGCGACACCGCCCAGCGCCAGCCAGCCAATCGCCGCCAGCCAGCGCGGCGTGGGCCGGCGCAAAGGATCAAGCGCCCAGGCAGCCGCCAGCAGCATCAGCGCGGGGTAGGCGGGCAGCGCGTAATGCGGCAGCTTGGTTGCGACCGCTTCAAACAGCAGCCAGACCGGCACGGCCCAACCCAGCAGGAAGCGCGTTTGCGGCTTCAACCGATCCGCCCAGGCGCCGGGAAGCGCACGCAGCACAATCCAGGCGGAAGGAAAGGCCGTAATGCCGAAAAGAAAAGTGTAAAAACCCGGCGGGCCCCAATGGCTTTCCTCGCCTGATCCCACCTTGCTCAGCATGTCATCGCCGATGGCCTCAGAGAAAAACCGGCCCTCGGTCGCGATGCCAATGGCGATGAACCAGGGCGCGGCGCAGGCAATCATCAACGGCACGCCCCAAAGCGGGCGGAGGGCGCCAAACCAGGGCGCGCGGCGGTCCATCACCAACAGGGTGATGCCGGCCAGCAAGGGCACCATGGGCGCAATCGGCCCCTTCAGCAGCACGCCCGCCCCCAGCGCCAACCAAAAGCCCAGGGCCTGCTTCGCCGTGAACTGCGCCGGCGCCAGATAAGCGCGCCCCATCAGCAGCATCGCCGCCGTGATGCCGGCGAGCAAAGCCGCATCGGTCTTGGCGATATGGGTTTCCACCACCAGCACCATGCAGGGTGCCAGCATGGCCGCCGCCAGAAATGCCGCGCGTCGCCCAACCAAGGCGCGCCCCAAATAGCAGGTGGCCAATACCGCGAGCAGCGCGCCGATCAGCGATGGCAGCCGATACGCCCAAATCGCGCCGCGCGCTGGGATGCCCACGGCTTCCAGCGTATGCACCGTCGCAGCCTGCGCCCAGTGAATGCCGACAGGCTTCTTGTTGCGTTCCACCTCACCAAGCTTGATCCGCACATAATCGCCGGTTTCGACCATCTGCCGGCTGGCCTGGGCGAAGCGGCTTTCATCGCGATCCCCGGGCGGGATGGAAAAGAAGCCCGGCAGCCACACAAGCAAGCACAGCAACGCCAGCCACCAGCCCGGGCGGCGCGTTTCCGGCAATCGGTCAAGAAAGCTGCCCAGGGTCATCGCGCGGGGCATCTAGCACGAGACAACCGCGGGTGCCATGAAGGCGGCATGAATGAAGCCCCATCCCGGCCAAGGCGCCCGCCCGGCCTGCCCACCAGGCGCGCCGCACGCGATGTGCTGGATGCCGTGCTGGAAGCGCATCGGCCGCTGGAAGAAGCGCTGGAAGCGCTGCCCGCGCGGCTTGAAGCGCGGGATCGTGCGGCGGCGCATCGCATTGCTGCGACCGTGCTGCGCCGGCTTGGCAGCATTGATGCTGTGCTGGAACCCTTTTTGCGCCGCGAACCCCCGCCGCCGGCGCGCCATGCGCTACGCATTGGCGTGGCGGAATTGCTGCTGCTGGGCACGCCTTCCCATGCTGCCGTGGCGTCCGCCGTGGATCTCGCGCCGCGTGCCTTTGCCGGCTTGGTGAATGCCGTGCTGCGCAAGGTGGCGGCGGAAGGGGAGGCGCTGCTGGAAGGGCTGGATGCGGCGCGGTTGGATACGCCGCCATGGCTCTGGTCCGCCTGGTACGCGGCCTATGGCCCTGCGGTGCGCAGCATCGCGGAAGCGCATTGCGGCCCGGCGCCCTTGGATATTTCGCTGAAACCCGGCGCCGCCCCGCCGGAAGGGGCAGAAGCCCTGCCCTGCGGGTCCTTCCGCCTGCCCGCCGGCACGCGCGTGACGGAACTCGCTGGTTTTGCTGAGGGTGCCTTCTGGGTGCAGGACGCAGCGGCTGCACTGCCCGCACGGCTACTGGCGCCGCGCGCGGGCGAACGCATCGCTGATCTTTGCGCGGCGCCAGGCGGCAAGACCGCGCAGCTTGCGGCAGCAGGCGCCAAGGTCACGGCGGTGGAGCGTGATGCAAAGCGTGCGGAACGGCTACGCGAAAACTTGGCCCGGCTGCACCTGCCAGCCGAGATCATCACCGCGGATGCCACACAGTTTCGCCCCGCCGCCCCCTTTGATGCCATTCTGCTGGATGCGCCCTGCACCGCCACCGGCACCATCCGCCGCCACCCGGATGTGGCCTGGCTGAAGCGCGCGCGCGATGTCGCAACCGCGGCCGCCTTGCAATCCCGGCTGTTGCAATCTGCCGCCGGCATGCTGGCGCCGGGCGGGCGGTTGGTCTTCGCCACCTGTTCCTTGCAGGCCGAAGAAGGCGAAGCGCATTTGCGCGAAGCGCCCGCGCTTGGCCTTCGGCTTGATCCGATCCGCCCCGATGAAATGCCTGGCCTGCCCGAGGCCATCCTGCCATCCGGCGCCGTACGCACCCGCCCGGATTACTGGGCCGCGCGTGGCGGCATGGATGGGTTTTTCATCGCACGTTTTGTGAAGGTCTGACTGCGTGAAAACCATTGCGCTTCGCCGCGCGCTTCGGCACATCTAAGCGATGCCGCGCGGAGACCTTTTCCCCGATATCGCCCCCTATGAAACGGGCTTCCTGCCTCTTTCCGGTGGGCATGTCATGTATTGGGAACAGGTGGGCAATCCACGCGGCCAGCCCGTGCTGTTCCTGCATGGCGGGCCAGGTGCCGGCGCGGGTGCGGTGCATCGGCGCTTCTTTGATCCGCAGCATTGGCGCGTGATCATTTTCGATCAACGCGGCGCCGGACGGTCCCGCCCGCTTGGCGAATTGCGTGACAACACAACGCCGCATCTGGTGCGCGATATTGAAGTGCTGCGCCAGTTCCTTGGCATTGAGAATTGGTTGCTGTTCGGCGGTTCCTGGGGATCTACCCTTGCATTGGCTTACGCGCAGGAACACCCGTCACGCGCGCTTGGCTGCGTCTTGCGCGGCGTGTTTTTGGGCCGGCGCGACGAAGTGAGCTGGTTCCTGGACGGGCTCCGCCGCGTCTTCCCCGATGCCTGGGCCGCCTTCGCCGAGCATTTGCCGGCGGAAGAACGTGGCGATTTGCTGGGCGCTTATCTCCGCCGCCTATGTGACCCCGCCCCCGCCGTGCATCTGCCCGCCGCGCGCGCCTGGAGCCAATATGAGGGGTCATGCTCCACCCTGCTGCCCTCACCTGAAACAGTGGCGAGCTTCGCGCAGGATCGCACCGCCTTGGGGCTGGCGCGGATTGAGGCGCATTACTTCGCGCATGATCTGTTCCTGCCGCCGGAGGGCTTGCTCGGCCGCATGGATCGTCTGGCGGGGATTCAGGCCGAGATTGTGCAAGGCCGCTACGATATGGTCTGCCCCGCGACCAGCGCCTTTGAATTAGCTGCCGCCTGGCCATCGGCGAGGCTGACCGTTATCCCCGATGCCGGCCATTCCGCGCTGGAACCTGGGCTGCGCACAGCGCTGGTGAGTGCGGTTGAGCGTTTCCGCCGGCGGTGAGGCGTTCCCTGAGGGGCTGATTTGCGCTATTGCACCCACGGCTGTCCCCGTAGCTCAGCAGGATAGAGCACCAGATTCCTAATCTGGGGGCCGTGAGTTCGAATCTCGCCGGGGACGCCATTTTTCTCGCCTTCGCTTCAATTTTTCTCAATTAAATCAATATTTCATGGGTTCACAAGGCGCCAAGGGGTTTCACTAGATTTCAGAAAGGTTGCTTACCTGGCTGCTTACCTGATATAAAGTAAGCGGAGGCTGTAGCCATGTCGAAGAAATTCAGGATCACCAATTCCTCGATTGCGGACCTGGAAGCCGACCCTGGCAAGGCAGGGCGGGGCACCGACACTTTTTTTTGGGATGGCGATCTGACCGGCTTCGGGGTGAAGATTTCCCCAAAAGGCTCCAAAAGCTACGTTTACCAGTATCGGGCATCGCAGGGCGATGGATTGCCAAGCAAACCAAGGCGCATGGGCTTAGGCGCTTGTGACCGACTAAGCGCCAGCGCAGCCCGCGAGAAGGCTCAGCAAGCCTTCGCGGCGCTGGCAGATGGCAGAGACCCCCTGGCGAAGCGGCGGGCAGCGCAAAGCTCTCCCACCGTCGAAGCGCTGGCCAAGGATTGGCTTGCGGAGATGGAACGGCGGCTGAAGCGTGATGACCTTAGCGCGGGCACCCTAAGCGACTATGAGAGCAAGGTTCGATTGCATATTCGCCCCGCCATCGGGAAGGTGAAGCTTGTCCTTCTGGATCAAGCGCGGATTGAAGCCATGCAGGAAACAATGCGCGAAAAGGGCGCAGGCGAGGAATTGATCAAAGCCGTGCTTCGCGTTGCTAGTGCGATGTTCGCCTACGCCGTGCGACAGAAGAAAATGGCTAGCAATCCCACCGCGAGGATGGGCCAGTTCGAGGTCGCGAAGCGACAGCGCTACCTAAGCGCAGAAGAAACCGCGCGGCTTGGGCAAGCGCTGGAAGCGGCCCGCGAGTCCGCCCCGCATTGGGTGGCAGCGGCGGAAATGCTTCTGGTGACGGGCGCGCGGAAAAGCGAGATTTTGACTTTGAAATGGTCGCAGGTCACGGATCAGCAGTTCATTTTTAAGATTCACAAAACCGCCCGGCAAACCGGGGATAAGCGACTGCCGATCACAAGCACAGCGGCGGAAATCTTAAAGCGTTGCGAAGCTTGGCGGCGCCCAGGTTGTGACTTCATTTTCCCTTCCGTTCTCCATAGGAACATTGCGACCAGAAAGGCGGGCAAGCCGATTCAACTTGAATCCGGTAAACCCATGTCGGCAGGTGGCTTTAAGCGCTTCTGGGCGCGAATCTGCAAGGCAGCCAAGTTGACTGGCACGGATGCGCTTCGCATCCACGATTTAAGACATTCTTTTGCAAGTGTCGCAATTAGCAGCGGCGACAGTCTTGCCTTGATCGGCAGAAACCTTGGGCACGCGGACCCTGGAACAACGTCACGCTACGCACACGTAGCCGATACAGCCGCCGCGCAGGCAGCAGAAGAAAACGCCGCGCGCATTGCGGAAAGGCTCAGGGGCGCAAAGCGGGCAACGGTGATCCAATTTCCGGGACGGTGAAGGCATAAAGGTGTTGAGATGGTCGTCTTCACTCACACCTACGCCAGCGGTTGCCGTCGGGAAATGCGGACTTTATTTTAAGAAAAGAACACTACGCATCGGTGCAGGATTAATTTTGATAGAACCCGAATGCCTTGAAACTGCCGCGAATGATCGTCCCGCCCTCCATTTCTGAGGTCATTGCACCACAGAGAAACACCGCATAAAAACCGCGTACAGCCCCCTGGGTAGTGGAGCATGATAATTCCCGGTCTCGCCCGGGCACGCCCCATCTAAACGACACCCGTTTAACAACGAGACGCGGCGTATTGTGATACAAATTGCATTTCAACATGTGCTGCTCGACCCAGCAGCCACCTTCATCATTAACTAGGGCTTGGGTGACATCTATAAGACGAGGCTCGCTGACAGAGGGGGCAGTCTTATCTTGGCAAGCCTGTCGCACTGCCCGTGCAGCAAAGTCGCTGGTGACGCCGCGCATATTTGCGAGGACACAATCCTCATAGCTCTGCTCCCGCCCCAAAAGACGGTCAATGAGCCCTTGACTATAGGCGCCTTGGGCGATTCCAAAAACGAAACCAAGGACCAAGAAATACGGTGCAGCTTTTCTAGCCCAGGTCATCATCGCCCCCAGAAGCGCAATTGATTGCGAGAAATCATACTTTAATGACTAACTGGCAAGGGAGTTTCTGGTCAAGGAAATTGGCGGTGCGGTTAGCGATGCCCCTGGAAACCACGGTTGCCATTCGGCAGGCAATAGACCCACCTGGTCGCCACGCAGCGGCGCACGGCGCACCCGCCCGCGAATAGCGCCAAGCTGGCCGAGCAGGATTGCTGCCGCCTTCACGACTGCCACGCTTCGCTTGCGCGAAAGGATTGCTGCGCGCGACCGTTGGCCGTGTCGCCAATTGCCGTTTCCTGCCATTGAAGGAACCCTTCCCACTGGCGCGACCGATTCCAAGGGGTTTTTTTGCATCAGCGGACAAGGCGCCGCGCGGCTTTGCAAACTTCGATCCCGCGTTGGAACCTCGGCAAGGCATCAGCCGGTGGAACGTCCCGCAGCACACGTTTAACCGCAGGGGTGATTTCCCACCTGCCGTTTTTAAGGGCCATGCCCCCAAGGCAAAACTTCAATGAGTCTTCCATTTCGCTGATTTGTTCAGGGGTGGCGCCAGCGAGCAGCAAATCAGCGGCCTCTTGTTCAATCGTCATGTAAGCCATTCACCATTCTCCATAAAAAAATCATCTAGCTGGCCGAAATGCTCTCGCAGAAAGAGGACATATCGGCGATTGAGTGACCAGGATGCAACCAGCTTTAAGCGAGAAACCTGCGCCACCAGCAATTCATCCTGTTGCCGATCTTCAATCAGAAGCATAGTTTTTCCAGGTAAAAGCCGATCATGCGCCAGCAGCGTTTCCCATTGGTCCGCATCCAATCCAAAACCGCCACGGCCAAGCGGTTCCTTACTTTTACACTCAATCATGCGAAAATCGCCCGCTTTAAGGGCAATGAAATCTGTCGAAGGTTTTTCGCCTGCCTGCGTGATGATCGGCAATTGCAGCCGACCAACCTGCGCTAAGCCGTGACCGATTACGCACCAGCCATGGGCGCAGAACGCGGCAATAGCCTTCTGTTCAGCCGTGGCGCCAATCCCGATTCTCTCGGCGAAACTCATCGCCGACCCCGTGAGAGGCGCACAGGTGGCACGGAGACGGGGCGCAACCCCAAGCCACGACGGATTCCACGCTCCCCATCAGCGACTATAGACTTGAGGCGATATGCACACGCACCACGCGCAGCGGCAGCGGTGAGAACACGTCCCCCATGGCGACCGTCGCGCCAGGGGAAGCCCGGAGGCAAATCTCCAAATTCCCGAGCAAGCTGGCGCTCAATCGCCAGTAACCACTTCTCCGGATTATCAGGAACCCCGGCCATGAGGTGGCCGTGATAGCCCATGCGAGAGGTTGATTCGAAAACTGACAGTATGAACGGCTTATCTAACCCGGCCTTTTTGACCCTTTGCCGATGCCGCGCCACAAGCCTTTGTTGTACCCGGGCGATTTCGCGTTCGGTCGCATACGGCAGCACGCGGCGCCACGGTAACGTTATGGCGATGAACGATTGGCGCTCGCGGATGGCGATCTCCAAATCCGTCAGAATCTCATCAATATGAACCAATAAAAAATGCCTAATCAAACCAACCGAAGTGACCCTGTTATAGAGCGCGGCCTTCTGGGCCGCTAAACCTCGGAAAACAAACAATTATGAAAGAAAAGAATTACGGGTTTTTTCCACTTTCCGTGAATAACTCATATCAATTCCGTGGCCGCACTGAAAGCCATTCATGCAACTCGTCTTTGCGCCACCCGATCCGCCGTTGACCGATCTTCAAGGGACGCGGAAATGTTTGGTCCGCCAGCATGACGCGCCTAAGGGTTGCCTTGCTCACGCAAAGAGTCTTTGCGGCATCATTGATGTTCAAAATCTGAAATTCATTCATTTCACAATCCCCATCATATACAGCGACAATCAGGATGCGATGAGCGCGACAATCAGGATGAGATTGCGCGGCTGGATTTTGGGATGATTGTCGCTATTTTTGGTTTTTGCAATGCCTGATTGACGCTGGGGCTGAAGTTGATT